>Ga0209347_1001038_pt1 | contig 52748 bp, 52 predicted proteins | sample AutmiccommuBRH23_FD_187382 | JGI IMG/M metagenome (GOLD analysis project Ga0209347, IMG submission 187382) | Deep subsurface microbial communities from Mt. Terri, Switzerland - Autotrophic microbial communities BRH/23 (SPAdes) (version 2) | ecosystem: Environmental > Aquatic > Deep subsurface >... | reverse complement strand
AACGAGATTTTTAAGATTACTGAATGAGTTTCAGTCATAAAAAAGTTGCTTTCAGCGACAGGTCTTTTCAGAAGGATTAATCCTTGGGCGGTCGACTTTCAGTCGATAAGCATTTATGCTTTAACCCGCCCACTTCAGTGGGCGGTAGTTTAGTTTCCCTATTCCTATTAAAGTTCCTAAAAGTAGTTTGGTTTCTATCAGAGGAATCGCAAAAAATGCAACTAACGAGGTAACAACAGCATTTGAGCTTTATACTAAAATAGAATGAGGATCATAAATGTTTACTTGCTAAACCAAAACTAAAACTTTCCGTCGAGATGGTGAATATTAAACAAGCAAGTAAGTCGAAAATCTCTGGTTGGAATGAGAAGGGTAGGTGAATTGCGGAAAATTCTTTCTTCCAGGGAGAATTGATCTAGGGTGCAACAAAGGGATCACAAGCCTATACTCAGTGATCCCTTTGTTGTACCCATTTTGAGACTTTGAATAACAGGTCTTATGTTATATTTCCATTAGCACATTTGGATAACTTCGATTAGCTAAATCGCCTATGCCTAAAGAAACTGGTTCCCCCTGTGGGGAAAAGGAATGATATCTTGCACCTTTGTTAGAATACATTTTTAACAATTTATATAAGGGCTCACCGTCTTGTTGTAGCATTTCGCGATTGTACTCAAAAATAATCTTTTTAACTCGACCCTCACGAAGAAGATTCTCCATTCCCAAGAAACACTGATATTCTCCTCCTTCTATATCGATCTTAATTAAATCCACTCTTTCTACAGTGTTCAGATAAATATCAAGAGGTTCTGCGTTCACCTGAATTTCAGTGAAGCTATCCCCCGGATAGTTCTTGGTATAGGTTTCATTGTGCTTATTCAAGGACGAGTTTCCATTAAATTTGCTTGATATATGGAAGGGTAAGACTGTTCTAGTTGAATAAACTGCTCTATTGATCACTTGGACTCGATCAAACAGATAGTTAAGGGAGACGTTATCTTGTAGTACAGAGAAAATCTTAGGATTTGCCTCATAGGCAATGACTTTTCCGGATAATCCCACTAAATAACCGAGTAAGACTGTGAAGTAACCGATATTTGCTCCAATATCCATTACGACTGAGGACTCTTTCACATGATTAATGAGATACTGGGAAAGGGGTAGCTCGATCAACCCAGTTTGGATAAGTTCGGGCATTAGGCTTAAATCCTCCGATGGAAGAATTAATTTCCCTCCACCCCAAGCAGGAAAAACAAGCATCTTTTGGTTACCAATATAGGTTCCGTGCAAAGATTATCCCTTCCTTTTCACAAAAAATAGTTATTATATACTGTGGAATATATTCTTAAATATCTCAATCATGATTGAAAATGATCTGCGTTACAAGTGAATTTTTGTCCATTAGAAATTCTTATTAAATTATAGAAAAGCATCGATTTAAGAAAAAGCGCCTGAAATTTTGCATTTAACCTAATAATTTATGCTCGCTAATCTAAACTTTCCATAGAGATAGTGAATAGTATGCTAGGAAAGCTAAAATTCCTGGATTGGACGATGGGAAAAATAAAACGCTATGATCTAGGAATAAGGGGGCGGTGTGAATTATGGCGCAATCCCAATGTATAAAATGTGGAGGCAGTAAATTTGAGGTTGTCCACGCCAATAATCTGGAAGGAACAACACGAGCCGTGCTCTTCGTTCAATGTATAGATTGCGGGTCGGTCGTCGGGGTACTTGATTTTCTGAATGTTAGTGTGAAAGCAGAACGCGTAAAAAATGATCTTCTAATGCGAGTTGAAAAGTTGCTGGATATAATCAAGGACGGCAAGTAAAAGGGGCGGACCAAAAAAAAAGGTCCGCCCCTTTCACTTTGCCATAGTCGACTCCCATCCTTTTAATGGCATCATGAACATTTCTGCATTGCTTTTTATAGGTAGCAATTACTAAATTAGAAAATATGATAATAGGAGAAATGACTTATTTGGAGGATTTATGAAAGTGAGGTAAAGGTAGAGGTGACGAGTCTGATTACTTTTAGTTTTTGCGGTGTGCTGCTGTTGGTATTACTTATTATTCTCATAAGATCACGCGCAGGATATAAAGAAATTGATAGAAAATATGGTAAACCTTATAAGGCCAAATTAGTTAAAATGATTGGTGATCACCCGGAATTAAAACGAGGGTCGATGTCTATTTCGTTTCACCCCAAGGATGCAATAGCTTTTAATCGCAAAGTTATTCTATTCTCCCAGATTAGTTCAATCAAGATTATTTCTAAGTTACCTAAAGAATATTTAAACGTTATTCAGACGACTGTGAATTCTGGGGTAGAAGAATATCTTTGCATTGAAGTAACAGATGAATATGGTAAGCATGAAGTTATATTTACAGCAAATTCCAATTTTAAAGAACTTGCAAATCAGTTGATCCAAAAATGGAATAAGTATAACCTTGTTTCTGGTTAGATATCCAACTTTCGATGATTTGTCGTTTAGAAGTAAGCTTAATTAAGGGCATTTCTGTGTACCTACCATTAAAAGAATCACTTCTCGACTAGGGAAGGATCCGACCATCCATATTGTGGAGTTTGTAACAGTGAGTGTCTGTGACACATACATTGTAAGGAAAACAGAGAGGGGAAAATTAATTGCTGAAAGCTTGCACCACTTCCCTAAAGTTGACATAAATTGGGAGTGAGGGGAGAGCGGAAGGGCTCAGCTCGCAATATTCCCCAAAAAGTTCTTCTAAAATTAGAAAGGCAGGTAAACAGAATGAAAAAAGATATTGATTCTTCGAGCTTAGCAGAAGTAGTAGACCGTATTTTAGACAAAGGTATCGTTATTGATGCATATGTAAGGGTTTCTCTTGTGGGAATCGAACTTCTTGCGATCGATGCTCGTGTGGTCATTGCGAGTGTTAACACCTGGCTAAGATATGCTGCAGCGGTTGGCTTAACTGAACTGCATCACGAATTCTAAAATTGGATGAGGTTTTTGGGAGGGGGAGAAACTCCCTCCCATTTATTTATCCAAATCGTAAGACTCCCACTTCTACAAGTGGGAGTGGTACACCTTATTCTGCTTCGGTGACGATAGTGTCCGGTGGACAGTATCGCCGAAGTGCACGGCCCTTAACGAATACTTCGCGCGAAGGATGACTTATGTCACCGAAGACTCGATGTTCAACTTAAGTTGAACGAGTTTACTATAGTAAAGGAGAAAAAACAATGAGCATAAATCTTGCCGAATTAGGGCTTGTGTTATGTCAGGAGTTTGACCAAAGGGAGCTCGAATTGAATACACTCCATTCGGAAATTCGGACAAGAGTGAAAAACGATCGGGAAGAACTCTCTAAGTTGACTAATGTTGATCATGTAAATCAGATGAAGGACCAAAAGAAAATTATGGAAGACGCGAGAGGTTTATTAGACAAGTACAGAGCCGATAGGGCGACCCTAGTGGAGGTCCTGAAGGCTAACGTAGTCTCACAAATTGGTGAGATGAATTCATGGGCTGGAGAGCGAGAGGAAGAATTGCGAGGCTGGTATAAAGCTGGAGGGTATATGTTAAGAAAGCCTGAAGAACAAAAGGACGGGCATAAAGCTAGAGGGTATATGGTAAGAAAGCGGACAGGGGGGTAAGAAAATTGCAGGAGGCATTTATTGAAACTGCATATTTTAGGGACCTAACGAATCGTGCTTTGCTATATCTCCAAGCTGGTTATGCCGTTCATTTTTGTGGATCGGCTGGAACGGGGAAGACTGCTCTGGCAATGCATATCGCTGATCTTTTGGGTCGCCCGGTAGTTACACTCCAGGGCAATGATGAGTATAAACCCTCTGATCTGGTCGGAGGAAACTCAGGAATGCGCAGGAAGAAAGTACTCGACAATTATGTTCATTCCGTTTGGAAGGCTGAAGAATCTATGGACAGTGTTTGGTATGACGGAAGAATAACACATGCTTGCAGAAACGGCCATACTTTGGTCTACGATGATTTTACTCGTTCCAGACCAGAAACCAATAATGTACTCCTCTCAGTCTTGCAGGAGAGGACTTTGGATTTATCTGCGCTGCAAAAGGGAGAGACGAAGCTATCCGTTCACCCTGATCTTTCAGTAATTTTAACTAGTAACCCAGCAGAATACGCAGGGGTACACGTGCTCCAGGATGCTTTGAAAGACCGTGTAATTACTATAATGATAAAAGGGTTAGACCGTGAATCGGAGGTAGCTGTTGTTGCAGGGCGATCAGGGTTGCCTTGGCGCGAAGCGGCTCGGGTTGTAGATATTGTTCATGGGATTCGAGGAGATGAGGTTAGTAAACCCAGCATTCGTGCGGCAATCATGGTCGCCACGATCTTGGCGACGAAAGGATCAAAACCTGTCCGCGAAAACCCTGTATTTAACCAGGTTCTAATGGATGTTATCGGGTCGGAACTTTTCTATGAAAATAAAGAAGAACGCGATACTGTTCTGACTCAACTTATTGAGAAGGAATTAGATAAGTACACCCCAGACGATAGGAAGTGAAAATGATGCGTCAGGCTCCAGCTTTAAGGCCAAAGCTAATTCGACCTGCAATCCGCGATCATACACCAAGTTTCTTTCAGATGCACGTGTACGACCAGGAACTCCATCGACTCGAGGCTGAACGAGCGGAGATAGCTAAACGGGTCAGGGCGATAGAGGAAAGGGTAAAGGTTGTTCAATACGAGTTGCAAAAACTTGATCGGACACTCAAAAAACGTGTGAACAACCTTCGTACTGATTTTTAAGCATCATTAATGCATGGCTTGAAAAGAAAACCATTAATGTTGAACTTTTGTCATGATTTCTGATCCCTATCATATATATGTCATAGGCAAGGTTAGGGAGGGGGTCAGATCATGGCATTAAGTAAAAGCGTAGAGTCAAGTAGTTTAGCGGAGGTTATTGATCGTATTCTCGATAAAGGAATTGTCATTGATGCCTTTGTCAGGATTTCATTGGTTGGAATCGAACTCATCACTATTGAAGCGCGAATTGTGATTGCTTCAGTGGATACCTATTTAAAATACGCTTCCGCCATTGGGCTAACCCTTGCTGACTCTTCCTCGATAATGAGGAATTAAAGGAGGAGATTAAGCATGGATATCCAACAATTAGTCAATGATGTAAAAACCTTCTTCCAAAGTGTCTTGGAAAAGGAGGCTAACGTCATTGGAGTGAGGCGGCGCGAAAATGGTTGGATGGTACAAGTTGAAACAATCGAGGATTCAGACTACCAGCGGCGCAGGGCTCTTGATGACGTGGTGGGAATTTATGAGGTAGAAGTCAGTGGCAACCTTGAAATTTTAGGATATAAGAGGATCAGCTTGCGTGAACGGGATGAAATCGGCAGAATAGATGACGAAGATTAAGGATTTAAAGTCGTGTCGTAACATGACTTTCTTTTTTAGTAAGGGGTGGGACATTTGTATTACGGTTACGGTATTATTCGGGCAAACTCCCTTGAAGTCAAATCGTTGAAACTAGGCTCTAATCAAGAGCCTCCCTGCCTCATTATTGAAGGAGAACTGGGGATGCTCTGCGCTAAGCTTGAAGATGATTCGATGGCAACGGCAACGAGAGAAAGTATGAGTCGTTACACGGAGGTACTTTGTCAAGTCATTAAGCACACTACGGTAGTTCCTTTGCGTTTTGGAACGTTATTTGATCAAGAAGAAGAAATTCGAAAAGTCCTAAAAAAAGAGAAAAAGAATTATTTAAACTTTCTCACCAACCTAGACAACAAAATAGAAGTCGAGCTCAAGGTTTGGTGGAAAAAGGAGAGCTTCCAAGAAACGATGATGAAAAACAAACGCTTAGGTCGTTGGAAAAAAGCCTTAGAAAGAGGGGAAGGTCAAGGTTACGATGTCGTAGAGTTTGGTAAGGCAATAATGGAAGTTGCGGATTATGAGCGTAAAGAATTAGAAAAGTCCTTTCTCGCAAAACTTCGTCCCTTAGCTGCCGAGTGGTTGGTTAAAGATCCAATGGATGAATTCCAAGCCTTTGATGGGGTATATTTGGTTGAACGTCAGAAGGAGGAGGACTTTGATCAAGCCGTTGGAACTCTTTATGAAAAGTACTCTGCAACTATGATTTTTAAATATACAGGCCCTTGGGCTCCGCATCACTTTGTTAATTAAAAGCTTAGGAAAAACTCCTACGTTTTCGATATTCGAACCACGACCCATGACCCACGAAAATTGGCTTGGAGGACGGATACGGTATGTTAAGATTTCCGATTTGGGCAATCAAACAAGTTATTGAACATGCAGAGGCAGAGTACTATAGCCCTGAAGCCATACGCCGAGAACTCAGCCAACGGCAGTATATGCTGGAAAATAAAGAAATTACCTTAGAGGAGTATCGTGAACATGAAAAGCGACTCTTTGAACGACTGATGGCAGGCCAGGAAAGAGGGATTGAAGAATGAAGTGGTCCCCTGAAGGGTGGGAAAAGAACATAGAAAGGCTTGTTAATCAATGCGCGGACAAGGTTATCTTAGAATTAGAAGAAGTTATTATGGCACGTTTGAGAGAGGCAGGTGAAGTTGTCATCCAGGGACTTTTTCAGGATCAGTCTTGTCCAGGCATTGAAGTCGATAATACTTGTCAAGTCAACAAGGTATGTGATTTCAGCAGAACTGATCCTACACCATTTATCGATGAAGAGGTTTTGTATGCGTTTGGCATTATTGAAGTAAATCAAGAAGGTATGATTGATTTGCTTGGCATAGAGGACAGGCCATGTCGCATTGTTGAAAATGGAAACCTGGGTATGCTTGTCTGCCCAGTCCCTCGAAAAGAGTACACAGAAGAGTCCCTCCATCGCTATATGGAGGATATGGCCTGGGTAGAGAGTCATGCACGGCGTCATGAAGAAATCTTATTGAAAGTAATGGAAGGTAGGTCCGTCATTCCCTTGCCATTTTGTACGATCTTCACCGATGAGGAAAACATCAAACGGCAATTAGCCCAGAATGCTAAGGAGATACAAAACGATTTGCAAAGACTAGAAAACCATAAAGAGATGCATGTTAAACTCTTTGTTAATCGTAAACGGCTTTTAGAAAAGCTTCATGAAGATCTGCCGTATTCCGGTGGGGAAAGTGGAGGGGGGTATTTTCAGAAACGCCAATGGGAGAAAAAGATAGCAGAAGAAATGGAACGAGTTATGGATGACTATGGGGAAACTCTTTACCAGGATTTAAATAAGATTGCTACGGAAGTAATCCTCATGGATAAGGCTGGAGTTGTGGCGGCGGAGGGACAACAGGTAGTTTTTGCGGTTCAACATTTAATAAGCAAGGAACGTTACGGAGAATGGGATAAAAAGTTAGAAGAATTTGATCAAGCGGGTGATCGGTTAGGGTTTATTCTAGAGGTATCCGGTCCTTGGCCTCCCTATCACTTTTCAAGGTTAACTAATGAGGAGGAAACTATGGGTGGGTGATATTGCAAATTCTAAACAAGTTACGCTACTTGAAGTCGTGGAGAAATTGCTTGATAAAGGAGTCGTTATCTCCGGTGATCTAATTCTAAGCTGTGGCAATGTTGACTTAGTTTATTTAAATTTAAAACTCGTTCTCACATCCGTACAGACGATGCTAGAAGGGAAACCCATGAAGAAAGATGTGAATTTATGAAACAGCCTTATCTTTTGGGTTTTATTCGTAATTGTACCGATCTACCCAGCGAACCGCCCTTGTCGCCAGAATTGACAAGGATGGGAGAGCACTGTGTCATTTGGTGTAAGTCCCCAATGGAGATATTCTCGACGAAGCAGGATTTTCTATCAGCTATGTTACAGTGGTTTGAACAAATCCAACAACTTGAGTTAACGGTACTACCCATACAGTCCGGAGTGAGTGTTTCTAATGAGGTTCACTTAGTTGAGCTTTTACGAACTTATCAAAGAGAACTGGAGCTGTGTTTTGACAAAGTGGAAGGGTGCTCGGAGTATTGTTTGACTATTCTCAAGAGAAATCAAGAGTTCGCACATTTATCATATTCAGCGCTGAGAGAGAATGTGCAAAGCGGTAAAGAGTACTTAGATCGAATGAGGGTATGGCATCAACTTATAGAAAGGGAAGTATTGCAGGCTCGAGAGATCATTTCGCATTTTAGTACACGGCTAACTCCGTGGATTAAGGATTTTTGGTCAGAGGCTCCTCAAACTCGAGGAGCTGGAATTAATCTTGGTTTTTTAGTGTCTAATGCCTTCAAACAAGAGTTTATTAATGAATTGAAAACTCTTTTGGAGGAAGTTGATTTCACGGATGAATGGACGGGACCGTGGCCCCCTTTTCATTTCAGTTCATTTTCACTAAAACCGGAGAGTTTTCTTATTCACGAATCTTTGAATTGGGGGAAGAGGAGGGTTACCTCATGATCGAGGATGACGAATCCGGTGTAAAGATTGCCGAGCGAATTATTGCTCTTGAAGAGCAAGGTGATTTAGGACGTATTAATGCTAATCAAGACAATGCGAATCAGGGACTCGCAAAACTTGTACTTACTTTGGTGGAATTATTAAGGAGAGTCATGGAGCATGAAGCTTTGCGACGCATTGATGGAGGGACTTTAACCGAACGGGAGATTGAGGAAATGGGGGAAACCTTTCTAAAATTAGATAACAAAATGACCGAAATGCGTGAGATATTTGGACTAAAAGAAGAAGATCTAAACCTTGATCTTGGGCCGTTAGGAAATCTTATGTAGGGAGGGGGAAGGAGCGTGGCAATTCAACATTCGAATAACAGTAGTGGTTTGGGAGATCTCTTAGAACGGATTTTGGACAAGGGAATCGTGATTGCCGGGGATATAAAAATATCTTTGGCTGATGTCGAACTATTAAACATCAAAATACGCCTACTAGTGGCATCGGTGGACAAGGCTAAAGAAATGGGGATTGACTGGTGGGTACATGATCCTTATCTTTCGTCACGCGCGAGAGTACCCGAACAACAAACGATTACTGGAAATACAGAACCAGTTAATATACAACCGGATGGAGTCGTGGAAGACAGCTCCAAGGTCATGGAAAAAATAGAACCGATTATGAAAAGACCGAAATATCGTAATTAACATATCGCGTAAACAGGGAGGGTGAAAGCCTTCCTTGTTTTTTGTTTTAAAAAGGAGATTTTCATTCACCCTTGTCCAACTTTGGACATAGGATATGGTAGAACAAGGAAGGAAAAGGAGAGGGGGGAAAAACACATGAAAAAGGATGTCGATTCCTCAAGCTTAGCAGAAGTTGTAGACCGTATACTAGAAAAAGGGGTAGTCATAGACGGTTATGTAAGGGTTTCCCTTGTCGGCATTGAACTACTGACGGTCGATTTGCGTATCGTAATTGCAAGTGTCAATAGTTTTTTGAGATATGCCTGTGCTGTTGGGCTAACCACCGAGCATCACGGTGACCTGTTTTAACCAAAGGAGGGAGAAATCTTTCCTTGTATTTTAATTAAAGATCAAGCGTTTCACTCACCCTTGTCCTCTATAGGACATAAACTATAGTAGGACAAAGAAAGGAGGGAAAACGCATGAAAAAGGATGTGGATTCCTCAAGCTTAGCAGAAGTTGTTGATCGTATTTTAGAAAAAGGGATAGTAATAGACGGCTATGTGAGGGTTTCTTTAGTCGGGATAGAACTTTTGACAGTTGATCTGCGTATCGTGATTGCCAGCGTCAATACCTTTTTGAGATATGCCTGTGCAGTCGGGCTAACAACTGAACACCACAGTGATTTGTATTAACAAGCGGGGAGGGAGAAATCCCTCTCTTCTTTATTCTTTACTCGATAACGGTTTTATAAGCTTCCAAGGTTGTCTGTGCAACCTTGGACCAAGAATAATGGCGGTGTACGTGCTGCATTAAGGGTAAAGGTGAGGCATCAAACGATTGCTTAAGTGCATTACTTAAGCTTAGATCGTCCAGTGGGTGCACGTAAAGAGCCATATCTTGAAAATATTCCGTGGGGCTTCCTTGATCCGTAGATATTAATACCGTACCGCAGGCACTGGCTTCTAAGCTGGATAGGCCTGGGGTTTCAAACCAACTGGGTAAAGCATGAGCTTTGGCAGCCGAATAAGCTGAAGCAAGTAGTGCTCCTTGCAGAGTACCAATATGGGTGACGTTTGAATATGACATCACACTTTTATAATAATTCGGGTCATTAACAGGCCCCAGGAGAACGAGAGAAAGATCAAGGTCCTGACAAGTCTTTGCCAACCAAAGCTGGTTTTTCCTTGGTGATATCCTGGCTGCACAGAGCACAAATTCTTGGGGGAGATCAGGGAACTGTGCATGGAATTGCTGAGGGGTCGCCCCAATGAATGAATCTGGAAACCCATTCGAAATTACTTTATAAGCGGCGGATTTGGGAAAGTCCTGTCGGAGAATGTCCATTTCAATCTGACTATTGGGGAGTAAGAGGGTACATTCACTCACAAGGCGGGACCGCATGGGTTGCATATGCTTCCAAACTGCTAGGGCATTGGAGCTTGCACCTTCACGCTTTAAGTAAGCATTAGGAGGCCAATAAATAGGGGAAAGGACTATCTTTTTCTTTTGCTTTTGGGCATTGAGAAAAAACATATAGCTTTCTTTAATTCTAGTAATATTGAAAATATGAACTAGGTCATAGGAAGAAAGATCAAGATTAGGATCAGCGGAAAGATGCACTTCAACGCCGAGTTTTTTTAGCTCTTGCCCAGTCGAAACTATCTGCACAGTATCGCCAGCTGGGTTTTTCATGAAATCTGGGCGAGCCTGGAAAAGTACTTTCATTATGACTCCTCCTGAATTGAAAGATTTGCTCTGGGGAGGAGCGCTTTTCTGCTGTGTTAACCCGTGCGAAGACAGTGCTGCAAGAAGGTTTAATCCGTGCGAAGACAGTGTCTTCGTCGTTCTGCACGCGTATGCGAGTTCCGCCGCTGGTTCGCTGGACGGTTCGCGAGCGCGTCCGAACCTCTGGGTATTTCTGAATGTGAACCTGCGGCGCGCTACGGGAAGGCGAACCGTCAGCGCTCACCTTAGCGCGGCTCCACAAACGCATCCGCTTAGCAGAACGAAGACACTGTCTTCGCACAGGTTAACTTAGCGTAAAAGCGCTCCTCTTAGGAAGGTTTTTGGGGAGAGAGTGAATGAAGCGATTTTGGAAAAAAACTTCTTGGGCAGGATTAGCGGCGAGGATTTCGAACCACGAACCACGAACCTCGAATATCGAACCACGAGTTCGGGCTATAATTTTTCGAGAAAAGCTCGAATGGATTGAATCCGGTTCCGATAGGTATGATTGCGGTACACTTCTTCCTGACCTTGGTGAGCAATTTTATGGCGGAGATCCTCTCGGCTTAGGTAAAAACGCACAAGTTCTAACGTTTCTTCTGGATGACGACTCCACACGAGATGGACATGGTTTTTGAACATATTTTCGATGGCCGAGGACCAGTGCGTCAGGAAAAAGGCCCGACAACCCAGGGCTTCGAAGGTACGCATGCTCATCATGGTGGGAGAGTCTATCACAGAATGTAAGCCTAAAACGATTTTCGCTGAGGAATAAGCGCAAGGTAACTGTTCATAGGGTAAATATCCTTGATAGATCTCGGGTGGCAATGTGTAATGGTCTGTATTCGCCAACCAATGTTCATTACCGAAAACTTTCAAATGAAATGCCCCGGAACGTAAGGGAGTGAGGAGTGTTTCTAACCCAATTCTCCTTTGAGCATACGAAGTATAGTAATTAGCAACGAGAAGTAAATCGCAAGTGTACTCAATCGAAGGTTCAGTAGGGTGATGGAAAGCGGGATTACAGGCAAAATGAAAATATTGCGCGCGAATTTTCTCCCGCTGATAAAGGGGTAGACATTCTTGCGCTGGGGTAAGAACCAGTTTGGCACCGCGCCCCAAAGGGCGGGACATGCGGCTCCAGTCTGGAGGGTCATCAATGGCCCAATAGATGAGCGGAAGGGAATGACGGCGTAACAAAGGAAAGAGTTTCTGGGCAACCATGGAAATCGAAACACCCTCAGCAAAGGCAAAATCTGGTTTCCAGCTTCTTAACATGTCCGTCAAACGGTTTTCCCAGTCCGGCAAGCGAACTGGGAGATAACGGATATCATCTAGAGGGGAAAAACCTGAGGCTAAGCCATGGCTTAATAGGGAGGAATCATTCAAAAATAAAATGTTCATATTAGTAGTGTCTCCATTGGTGGTCAGAGTGTTCAATAGCAACTTCCAAGGATTTGATCAGGCTTGCTGGGTTAATATGGTATCGTTGAGCAGCCTGCTCAACGCTCATATTGAGTAAGCTTTTGCTCCCTCAACCAGATGTAGGAATGCCAAATTTCCGGAAAATAGTGGATGTCTGTGGATACTTGGATAGAATTCCGGCAAGATTTGTATTTAAATCTAGGTGATCCATTTGTTCCAAAAACCTCCTTTGTTTTTGACGTCTTCTTTTTCCGTTTGGAGTTGACAGATTTGGGTTTCCAACTTTTCGAGAGAGGAGTCGCTCTCTTCTTGTTTGACCAGCATAACCCGAAGGACTTGGGACAGACTTTGAGTTTCCTTTTCAAGATTAGACATGGCTTCCTTGACGGGTTCGAGCTCATCAAAAGGGATTTCAGCTATCGGGAGAGCTACTTCGTGTTTGGCTTGAAGAGCATTTTCGGACATGACCTCTAAGATTTGGTCAAACCTGGAGAGCGTGTTTTGAAGGACAAGACTCATATTGGCGTTTTCTTCTTCGAGATGTGAAACTGTTGAGACGAGACGTTGGAGTTCGGCGTTTTCTTCTTCGAGATGTGAAACTGTTGAGACGAGACGTTGGAGTTCGGCGTTTTCTTCTTCGAGATGTGAAACTGTTGAGACGAGACGTTGGAGTTCGGCGTTTTCTTCTTCGAGATGTGAAACTGTTGAGACGAGACGTTGGAGTTCGGCGTTTTCTTTTTCGAGATGGGAAACTGTTGAGACGAGACGTTGGAGTTCGGCGTTTTCTTTTTCGAGATGGGAAACTGTTGAGACGAGACGTTGGAGTTCGGCGTTTTCTTCTTCGAGATGTGAAACTGTTGAGACGAGACGTTGGAGTTCGGCGTTTTCTTTTTCGAGATGGGAAACTGTTGAGACGAGACGTTGAAGTTCGGCGTTTTCTTCCTCGAGATGGGTAACGGTTGTGACTAAACGCTCGGGTACAGAAGTTTCCTTCAAGGGTTGGGGCTGAAGGACTTCCTCAGTCGGGTTCTCGAATACATCAGATACATTGGGTACGTCGGATACCTCGAGTTTTTCAATCGTTGATTGGGGAGTTGAGTTTTCCATGGAAATTGGAAATGGAATATTCGCTGGGCTGGTTGGGCTAATATTCACTACGATTGGTGGGGGTGGATTACTATTTAGTGATAGTTCGGGATAGAAGGCTGGTACAGGAGGAGTTGGGGGAATTGTTTGGGTAGGAATGGACTGGAAGGGTTCAGGCCAAGGAGTGGTCTGTTTATTAAGAGTGAAGCCTAATTCGTGATGATAAGACGGAGTACGCCTCTCAAATTGATCTTCTAACCAGTTAGTTTGATGAAAATTTCTCCTACCTTTATGCACCCATTGTAAGGGCTGATGGAGGGCGGGATGTGAGGAGATCAATCGCCACCCTTTACCATCATTTTGCATGAGGACTTCTTCTGCTGTACGAGCTAGTAGCCAAAGAATACCGTTGATTTCTAAAGCTCCTATACTTTTCCAAGGAGAGTTGAAGGTTTTAATAGGGGCGTGTGATGGATTCCAGGAACTAGAAAGTTCATGAGCGTCGATCTGTTGCGCAGTGCGAAGTTCAAATTGCCCATTGGGAGTTTTAATGACCCAATAGAGATGATGAACATTATCAGAAGTCATCAGAGCGGCCATATCTACAACTTCACCCGAGATTTTCATTGTTTCAGTTGGAGAGCCCCATATGTTAAACGATCCATTGAAGCGGTTCGTAAACAAGAGAGAATGTCGTCCCTGAAAGGTGATAGTTAAGAAATGGAGGTTTCCCTGACTATCTAGGTTGACGTGATAAAGTGGTTCCCGTGGGTGAACAACTTCTCCCATGCGAGTACTATGCCAAGAGACACCATTCCAAAGGCGATGTTCGATATGCCAGACATTAGGAATGGCTTTATGCGTAGAGGCGTAAAAGATATGTATTATCTTACCTTGGGGAAAGAGAAAGAGGCGACGGTATCTTGTGGAACGTATGTCTAGTTTGGCAATGAGCGTTGTCTGGGGTGTTGAAGATCCACTAATAAGAGTGTAACAAAGATCACCACTTGTTTTAAGGACGACGATATGAATGGTGTTGGCATCGGTCATGATTCCATGAACTAGAAGCAGCGGTTCCTGGACCCGAAAGAAGGGTTCCGAGCTCTCTACATCAAAAAGAGCATATCCCTGAGGATCAGCGTGCAGGTACATGGATTTATTTTCATAGGTTAGGAGAAGAGGAGTCATTGTTGTTCTACTGAGGAAAGCCAATAAGATCACTTCCTTTATTTTTCATTGAACATAAGTGATCAATCACGTGTTAATAGAAAGGGCCGTTATGTGCGGCCCTTTCAGACTGGAAGGGCAAGAATTCATAAGAGTGACCAACAAACAATAACATAAAAAGGCTACTGGCAGCTATCCAGCTGTGGCGGGAAGAAATCGCTTGGGAATGGAGTGAGAGTGGTGTCAAAGAAATTGAGACAAGGGTTTTCGGGAATTTCTGGAAATTCTTCACAGAATGGAGGTTCTGGGCAGAAGCCGAAGGCTGGAACGAGGAGTTGAACTAAACCTGTGACCTTTGTTATTACAAAGCTTCCGATAGCGAGTTGAATCGTGGCAATTGTGAAGAGCGGGCTTGTTAAGACTTCTGTTCTCGTTTCAATGCGTAGGTTGAAGTCGAATTCTGGCCGCGTTGGTGGGAAGTACATAACTATATCTTTGTTGATATCTGGCAGGTTACCTGTGACAGTAAATAAGGTTCCGGTCGAATCCCGTAGGGTTAACGTATAGGGGATTTGAATTGTGAACTGAACTCTTGAGAAATTCGGGCGAGACGGAATAGGTGTAATGACGACGCTGCCAGGAACAATCACACCCGTAGCAAAGGTCATGCTGACAAAGGTAAATGGAGGTACACCACCTACAGGCAAGGGGACAGTGAAGGCAGGGAAGCATTCCCTTTGTTGACAACTAGCATATACTTTTTCTACGATGATGCAGACAGATTCTGTTATTTCCTCGAGCTGATAAGGGTCTGTTAAGTCAATGGGGTCACTAGGTGATAATGCAGATCCAACTCTGCCGACTGTGACGCCTCGAGGTGGGAAGGAAGTCGGAAGCGCAGCGGCAATAGTATTCGTGCTTGTGTTGATGATACTGATGGAGCTGTCCCCTTCGTTAGCAACCCATACTTGGGTTCCGTCGCCGGTAACATCCAGACCAAGAGGATGTATGCCAACAGGAACTGTCGTTATAACGTTAAGTCCGGTTGTCGAGATTACGCTTACACTGTTTGACCCGAAGTTGCTCACATACATAAAGACTGGATTCACTGGATTAGCCGCGATTTTTTGCGGATTAGTGAAGACAGAGATGGTACTGAGAAGAGTATTGGTGGCAGTGCTGATAACACTGACGTTATTACTGCCGCTGTTGACAACAAACAGTTTTGAATTATCCAAGCTGACGGCCAGTCCGTTGGGTGAAGTACCTACAGCAATCGTAGTAATGACGGTATTCGTTACTGGATTAATGACAGAGACAGAATTGCTGCCGCCATTGCTAACGTAGACGCGACTGCCATCACGGGCAATAGTGACATCAACAGGGCCAGTGCCGACGGTAATGGTGCTTACAACGGTGTGGGTCGGAATACTAATGACTGACACAGTTCCACTTCCAGAGTTTGTCACGTAGGCTGTTGTACTTGTCGGATCAATGGCTACTGAAGTAGGTGCAAGGCCTACAGGGATTGTCGCTAAGACATGATTGGCAGAAGTGCATATGACGGAGACGGTGTTGCTACCCTTATTAGGGACTAAAACTTTTGTGCCATCCGGTGTGCGTTTTGGGAATTGTGGATTTATGCCCACGGGAATGGTGGCAACGAGCACATCGCTGTAAACATTATAGATGGCGACGGCATCGTCGAGAGTCACCCAAGCATGGGTTTCAAATAGCATGTGTATTTCCCCCCTTTTTTTGATTCGAAAAATGAATAGGACTGAGCAAGACTTTCAACGTATACTATTCGAATGGAGAGTAGGGTGTTACACGCTATTCTTTATTTCTATCAGACTTAAGAAAGATCTGTTGAAGCATTCGAGCGGACCGCTCACTCCAGTCATTAGCTTGGGCATAAGCCATTCGTTCCGCTTTACCGGAATCTTTCCCTTCTAATAAATGACGTAGGCGTAGGGAGAACAAATGAGGGTTACTTTCCAGATTGATTTTAGGAATGGTGAGCAGTTCAGGAAGCGGTGTCCCAAGAACCTTGATTCCCGCTGCATAATATTCATAGAGTTTGATGGGGTTGCATCCCTTGGTCATTGCTGTTTGAAGAAAGGGAATAAGCCCAACATCGAAGTGATGAAGATAAGCGGGAAGCTCATTATAGGGTTTCAGTCCTAAATAGAAGACATTTCTAGAATGTTTAAGAGGGAATATATTGAGTTGAAATAAGGCCCCAACGAAAACAAAGTTTAATTCTGGATTTTCTTCGATCACTAATTTGAGCAATTCCCAATCGATCCAGGGGGCTATTGCTCCACTATATCCTATGATGGGTTTACCTGACGGAAGATCAGTTGGACGTTTTTTAGGTGTGGGCGCAAAATGGACGTAATCCACACCGTTCGGGACAAGATAAACATGAGGATGTCGTTCAGAAAAATAGTCATAAATACTCTGACTACTACAAAAAATGAGATCTGCCCTTTCCAGGATAGCCGGATAATAGGGTGCCCAACTGGCAAATTCCTCTTTGGGTTCATCTACAGCATCATAAATAACGAGATCTGGGTTATAGGAATGAATTAAATTAATATGCGAGGGAACGGTTAACCAAAGAATGCGTGGTCGTGGATGGGGAATAGTCATGGCGGAGATCCCTTGACAGAGAAGTAGGGTTGGGGATAAACTCCTGATCCCTGGTTGGAGAAAGTTGCCGAGGTCCTCGTACAGAACCGTCTGACCAGAAACGGAAAAATGGCCCAGTAGCTGTTGTGGGCGTTGAAACATCCAACTCCAAGGGATTGAGGGAGGATATATAATTGTAGGCATTTGTAACCTCCTTGTGCTCTGTTCTTTTGCCCATACGGCAGGCATCTTGCGGCAATGCTCTAATCATGAACGTTCAGTTTGAGTCATGAACAAATCCCGCTTCAAAGAAATTGTTTCTATAATATCAGGATATGTTCTTGAAGTTTAATTGGGAAGTGGGGAGGAAGAGTTAGCGCTATGACTCAGTAGGGTTGATACTATTAACAGTATTAAACCTAAAGTGCAACTCCCAAGGCGAAATATAAATTAATATTCACCTTGGGAGTTGCACTTTAGTGTCTTTTTGTGTCCATCGACTTAACTTGTTTCTTCAACACAGTACGGTAACAATACAGCCTGCTACCGTATACGTCCAAGAACGAATCACTAAAGATAGCACTTTTTGGGAGGGTTAAGTCTGCAGTATCAGGAAATGACAGCTCCGATTTTGCAGCCATGTCTCGGAGTGCCTCAGGCTGAATGGCTGGGTAATCGACGGTTAGGATCAGAAGTCCATTATCCTTCAATGTGCGCCGGAATTCTGATAGGACCGCGAGAATAATTTTCGGTTCAAGGTGCTCCAAGACAGAGATGCAAAATATTTTATCAAATTTGCCGTCCGGATAGGGAAGATTAGCAATGTCGGCTTTGGTGAAGCGGATTGTGGAAAAGTAGTATGGCGATACCTTCTGCACAGCTTCATGACCTAGGTGCGTAATAATTTCCTGGAGAATGAGGGACGGTGACAAAATCTTTTCATCTTGGTCACAGGCGTGGACCTCTTGGCATTTGTCTGCGAGAAAGAACTTGAAGGGGTGGAAGATTCCGCAGGCCGCATCAAGAACCGTATCTTGGGATTGCGCAAATTGGCTGGCCCAGGCATATTCGTAATGTCGACTCCACCAGTCCTGGGGAAGGGCGAAGACTAATTCGTCTATCCGAGGATCTGACTGCAGGATAAATCTGGAGGTGAACATGCCATTTGCTTTTTCATCCATAATAAGGGCCCCTTTCGTATCGGGCATAGCTTCATGATGGGAAAAAAGTGTGAAGTGGTAGATATAGTTTGGACTTTGTATATTCCAGCAAATGGAAAAGCCCTTAAAATAATGTATGTTGGAAGGGATAACTTTTGTGAAACGAAAAATGCCTGTATAAATTTCTACACCAGTCAGTAAAGTAATACATGCTGTAGCAAATCTCTCTTCTGAGCATATTTTAAAGTAGGGCCTTTACTAAAGGAAATATTTGTAAGAGAACAAGAAAGGGCAGGTATAGATCAACAAATAATTTATTTATAATTAAAATTAAGATTAAGAGAAGAGGAGAGCGTATATGCCAGCAATAATCATTTCACCGACCAATGATAGCTATATTTCCCAATTCTACGCGAATACGAATTTTGGTACTTCAATTGCACTATTTATTGGCATGTTTGTCGGACCAGGGGATGTTTACCGAAGTTTATTAAAATTTGACGTATCATTCATTCCAATTGGAAGCACTGTTACAAATGCAACATTGGGCCTTTATCTTGACAGAAAGGACGTCAGTGGAGTACAGCCTGCAACAATTTACAGAAACTTGGCTGATTTCAGTCAAAACACAGTAACCTGGAATAATGCCCCACCAATTGTGGCTACTAGTGACACTGTTAATATTGTAGATGCTAATCTAAATAGTTATGTAAATTTTAACATTACGGATTTGGTACAAGGGTGGGTCAATGGGTTTTTTTCCAATTTTGGCTTTACAGTAGAAGGAGTAGAAAACACACCCGCACTTTGTGGATTTCCAAGCCAAGAAGCAATTGCCCCAGGCACGAGGCCTATTTTAGCAATAACGTATACAAGTTTTGTCGGTCCAACAGGTCCAACAGGAGCGACAGGAGCAACGGGAGCCACAGGAGCAACAGGAGCGACAGGAGCAACTGGTGCCACAGGGGCAACGGGAGCAACGGGAGCGACAGGAGCAACGGGAGCCACAGGAGCCACAGGAGCGACAGGAGCAACGGGAGCAACAGGAGCAACAGGAGCGACAGGAGCAACTGGTGCCACAGGGGCAACGGGAGCAACGGGAGCGACAGGAGCAACGGGAGCAACAGGAGCCACAGGAGCGACAGGAGCAACGGGAGCCACAGGAGCCACAGGAGCGACAGGAGCAACTGGTGCCACAGGTCCAACAGGAGCGACAGGAGCAACTGGAGCCACAGGGGCAACGGGAGCAACAGGAGCAACAGGAGCAACAGGAGCGACAGGTCCAACAGGTCCAACAGGAGCGACAGGAGCAACTGGAGCCACAGGGGCAACGGGAGCAACGGGAGCCACAGGGGCAACAGGAGCGACAGGAGCAACTGGAGCCACAGGGGCAACAGGGGCAACGGGAGCAACAGGAGCAACGGGAGCCACAGGAGCAACAGGAGCAACAGGATTTGGTATTGTTCCGACTGCACGAATTAGTGACACAACAGTTCAACTAGCCGGAGTTGCACCAACGCTAATAACTATGGATACCAATGAAGTGCTTAATGGAATAACTCATGATACCATCCTCACTCCAGGAGTAATTACTTTCCCTACAGCGGGTATCTATTTGATCACGTATTCAGCACAAGTTAGCACTACCCTTGCTATACCAGGAGACTATCTAGACATTTGGGTTGAACAAAATGGAGCTAATGTAGTTCGCTCCAATAGGCGGATTACACTAACGACACTTTCTCCTGAGGTCGTTACAGCAACATTTATTATTACCGTAGGAGCAACTGATTTCATCGAATTTTTCCAAGCCACGAGCACTCCCTTAGTCGGTGCAGGTATCTATACTATTGTTGCTCCGGCTGGGGAACCATTAATACCTTCGATAATTGTTACAATTAACAAAGCTAGTGATTGATCTAGCATAGATTATTAGTTATAAAGATAAGGCTTGGGCTTTGGCACTCAAGCCTTATCTTTTTCTGACAATGGATCTTTTAAATGTAGAAACGGCACGGGTTATGGCCAAAGATAGGCTATCGGGCAACAGGGCCAACAGGGGCAACGATATTATTAGGAGTTGGAGTGCCAATATGTGATATAGGTCAAATAGGCACTTTCGATATTGATATCTCTAGTGGCCAAGGTATATTTAAAAGAATCTCAACCTGTTCCAGTACCTGTAAGGCCAATTCAACTACAGGCAATACTCTGTTAGTAGGTTCCCATCAAACCTATACTACAATTCAAGATGCATTGACTAATTGATTTATTTTTAGTCCCTTGGTAAGGCCTAGGGACTTTTTTAGCATTTTAGACTTCCAAGTCTCGACACATCAAGTGTCTTCGTCCATGGCCCGCGCTTTACTTATCGACCAGATGTTCGATCATGGGAAAGAATCGTGAAAAAGTTAGGTATTGTGTGGACTAAGTGTATTCCATAAAATGGCAAATTTCTCTTCTGAGCATATATATAAAATAGGGCATTCATTATAGTTAACATTTTGTATGGTCAATTTTTATCTAACAAGGGGGGCAGATGCAGGTCTATAAATAAGGAGGGGGAGAATGAGAGTATATGGCAACAATAATCCTTTCACCGACCGATGATAGTTATATTTCCCAATTCTACGCGAATACGAATTTTGGTAGTGTAAATGTACTGTTTATTGGCATGTTTGCCGGACCAGGGGATGTTTACCGAAGTTTATTAAAATTTGACGTATCATCAATTCCAGTAGGAAGCATTATTACAAATGCAACCTTGAGCCTTTATCTTGAGAGAAAGGACATCAGTGGAGCACAACCTGCAACAGTTTACAGGAACTTGGCTAATTTCAGTCAAGGTACAGTAACTTGGAATAATGCTCCACCAATAGTAGTAACCGGTGATAGCGTTACTATTGTAGATGCTGATTTGAATAGTTATGTAAATTTTAACATTACGGATTTGGTACAAGGGTGGGTCAATGGGACTTTTCCGGATTTTGGCTTTACAGTAGAAGGAGTAGAAACCACACCCGCGCTTTGTGGATTTTTTAGCGAAGACTCGGCTGACCCAAGCAAGCCTATTTTAACTGTAACGTATAGCGCTATCGGGCCAACAGGGCCAACGGGAGCGACAGGAGCAACAGGAGCAACAGGAGCAACAGGAGCAACAGGAGCAACAGGAGCAACAGGAGCGACAGGAGCGACAGGAGCGACAGGAGCAACAGGAGCAACAGGAGCAACAGGAGCCACGGGAGCAACAGGGGCAACAGGGGCAACAGGAGCAACGGGAGCGACAGGAGCAACGGGGGCCACAGGAGCGACAGGAGCAACGGGGGCAACAGGGGCAATAGGAGCAACAGGAGCCACGGGAGCAACAGGAGCCACGGGAGCAACAGGAGCAACAGGCGCGACAGGCGCAACTGGAGCAACAGGAGCGACAGGCGCAACGGGAGCAACGGGAGCCACAGGCGCGACTGGAGCAACTGGTGCAACGGGAGCGACAGGAGCGACAGGAGCAACGGGTGCGACGGGAGCAACGGGGGCAACGGGGGCAACGGGAGCCACGGGAGCAACGGGGGCCACAGGAGCGACAGGAGCAACGGGTGCGACGGGAGCAACGGGGGCAACGGGGGCAACAGGAGCAACAGGCGCAACAGGAGCAACTGGAGCGACAGGAGCGACAGGAGCAACGGGAGCGACAGGAGCAACGGGAGCGACAGGAGCAACGGGAGCAACGGGAGCGACAGGAGCAACGGGGGCAACAGGAGCGACAGGAGCAACGGGAGCAACAGGAGCAACCGGAGCGACAGGAGCAACGGGAGCAACAGGAGCAACCGGTGCAACGGGAGCAACGGGAGCGACAGGAGCGACAGGCGCAACCGGTGCAACAGGAGCAACCGGTGCAACGGGAGCAACGGGAGCGACAGGAGCGACAGGCGCAACCGGTGCAACAGGAGCAACTGGAGCAACGGGAGCAACGGGAGCAACTGGAGCAACGGGAGCGACAGGAGCAACGGGAGCGACAGGAGCGACAGGAGCGACAGGAGCGACAGGAGCCACGGGAGCAACAGGAGCAACAGGAGCGACAGGAGCGACAGGAGCGACAGGGGCCACAGGAGCAACAGGAGCAACGGGAGCGACAGGAGCGACAGGAGCAACAGGAGCGACAGGAGCAACGGGAGCAACAGGAGCAACCGGAGCGACAGGAGCAACGGGGGCAACAGGAGCAACCGGTGCAACGGGAGCAACAGGAGCGACAGGCGCAACCGGTGCAACAGGAGCAACCGGTGCAACGGGAGCAACGGGAGCGACAGGAGCGACAGGCGCAACCGGTGCAACAGGAGCAACTGGAGCAACGGGAGCAACTGGAGCAACGGGAGCGACAGGAGCAACGGGAGCGACAGGAGCGACAGGAGCGACAGGAGCGACAGGGGCCACAGGAGCCACGGGAGCAACAGGAGCAACAGGCGCGACAGGAGCAACAGGCGCGACAGGAGCGACAGGAGCGACAGGGGCCACAGGAGCAACAGGAGCAACGGGAGCGACAGGAGCAACGGGGGCAACTGGAGCGACAGGAGCAACGGGAGCAACGGGAGCCACAGGCGCGACTGGAGCAACTGGTGCAACGGGAGCGACAGGAGCGACAGGAGCGACAGGAGCAACGGGTGCGACGGGAGCAACGGGGGCAACGGGGGCAACGGGAGCCACGGGAGCAACGGGGGCCACAGGAGCGACAGGCGCGACAGGAGCAACTGGAGCAACAGGTGCAACAGGAGCGACAGGAGCAACTGGAGCAACGGGAGCGACAGGAGCGACAGGAGCGACAGGAGCAACGGGAGCGACAGGAGCGACAGGAGCGACAGGAGCAACGGGTGCGACGGGAGCAACGGGGGCAACGGGGGCAACGGGAGCCACGGGAGCAACGGGGGCCACAGGAGCGACAGGAGCAACGGGTGCGACAGGAGCAACGGGAGCAACAGGTGCGACGGGAGCAACGGGGGCAACGGGAGCAACGGGGGCAACGGGGGCAACGGGGGCAACAGGAGCAACAGGCGCAACAGGAGCAACAGGAGCGACAGGAGCGACAGGAGCGACAGGGGCCACAGGAGCAACGGGTGCAACGGGAGCGACAGGAGCAACGGGGGCCACAGGAGCGACAGGAGCAACGGGAGCAACAGGGGCAACAGGAGCGACGGGTGCGACAGGAGCGACAGGAGCCACAGGCGCAACGGGAGCCACAGGCGCGACAGGAGCAACAGGATCAGGTTTGGCAGCCTATGGTTATGTATATGACCTTACCGCTATCACAGGCCAAATTGTAGCTGGGGGAACAAATGTGATATTTAGCAATACCGGCCCGATTGTAAACGAAACCCACGTTGATGGTACCGATTCGGTAACTGTTGGACTTGATGGTGACTATCAGATCGACTATAGCGTGATCATTACTGTTGGCGTAGGTTCGGAAATAGCTATTGCAGTGAATGGTGGCGTGGTAGAGGCATCTACTCGAATTGTGGCGGTGGTCGCAACTGGTCCAGTAACTGGTCAGGCAATTTTAACACTTACAGCGGGTGATGTCATAACGCTTAATAACCCTTCCGGTACTGCGTTTACGACATCTGCTTCGCCTGATGTTGGTGCACAAATGACAATTGATAAATTGAATTAATTCATTTTTAGACCCTTGGCAACGCTAAGGGTCTTTCCTATGAGCTATTTTCGGGGTAGAAACAATAAGTTTCATCTAAGAGGCTTCAGAAGAAGGAACCCTTTGGCAAGAATGGTTCCTTCTTCGTTATTTAGAGTTTGATATGCTTCCACTTTTCAGCACTTTGAATACTATGAAGTATGACTTAAATCATAATTTCGAGGTGGTAGGAAAACCAAACGAATCAAACCTCAACAGAAAGAAGTGAGTGCTTCTATGAACATTCTAGTCACCGGTGGTGCTGGATATATAGGCTCACATACCTGCGTTGCCTTGCAGGAGGCAGGATATTCAGTGATTGTTGCAGATAATCTTTGTAACAGCAAGGCAGAGACACTTGAGCAAGTAAAACAAATAACGAATAAAGAAGTCACTTTCTACCAGATTGATGTGACCGATGAAGTAGCGGTTGAAACCATTTTTTCTAAGCACCAGCTTGATGGCGTCATCCATTTCGCCGGACTTAAAGCAGTAAGCGAGTCTGTAGAAAAGCCCTTAGCCTATTATTATAATAACATCGTCAGCACAATGGTTCTTTCAAAAGCCTGTCAGAAATACGGTGTGAAGCGATTTGTGTTTAGCTCATCAGCTACGGTATATGGAGAGAATAAAGCTCCATTTGTAGAGACCATGACACTTCTGCCAACCACAAATCCTTATGGAGAAACGAAAGCAATAAGTGAACGGATTCTCACTGATATCGCCAAAGTAAATCCGGGCTGGTCAGTGACACTCCTGAGGTATTTCAACCCGGTGGGAGCTCATGAGAGCGGATTGATTGGTGAAACGCCTAGCGGTATCCCCAACAACTTGATGCCTTATATAACTCAGGTGGCAAAAGGCAAGTTGGACAAGTTACGTGTTTTCGGTAATGACTATCCAACAGTTGATGGCACCGGTATTCGAGATTATATTCATGTACGCGATTTGGCTGAGGGGCACGTAGCAGTACTAGATAATCTCACTGACGGTGTAAATATTTATAATTTGGGTACCAGTCAGGGGATCAGTGTACTGCAATTAATAAGGACCTTTGAAGAGGCGAATGGTATCGATGTGCCCTATGAAATAGTAGCGAGGAGACCTGGGGATCTTGCCGAATGCTATGCCGATGCTTCGAAGGCCGAGAGAGAATTAGGCTGGACAGCAAAGCGAAATTTGGTAGATATGTGTCGAGATGCCTGGCGATTTGAGAGCAGAATGATGCTAAAGAGGAGGAAAAATAGTGACAGTAAACCGTCCAAATCCAATACTCGTCCCGAAATCGGAAAAGAAAATATGCCTTTGTATGATTGTGAAGAATGAGTCAAAGATTATAGAACGATGTTTAGACTCAGCTAAATCTATCATTGATTTTGTTTCTATATGCGATACTGGCTCAACTGATGGCACACCTGAAATTATTGAAAACTGGTGCAAACAAAATAACATCCCTGGTCTTGTGCATCACGAATCTTTTAAAAACTTTGGCTATAATCGGACGTTATCTGTCTCGTTAGCACAAGATTCTTATCCTGAGGCAGATTATTTGTTGTTGCTGGATGCGGATATGATTTTAACCGTTATTCAATTCGATAAGTGTAATTTACATCATGATCAATATCTGACGATGCAGTATGATAGTCAAATCAAATATTGGCTCACTCGTCTATTAAAGACATCATTACCTTGGAGATCGGTTGGAGTTACCCATGAATATTGGGATTTGGACCTTCGAAAGTTAAAAGCTGATCAACCCATTGGGACAAACGGAAAACTTGATAGTCTAATTATTTATGATGAAAAAGACGGTGGTAGCAAAGTAGATAAGTTTGAGCGGGATAAACACTTGTTAATAGAAGGACTTGAGGATCAAGCAACCCCGACAGATTTAAAGATGAGATACATGTTTTATTTAGCACAAACTTATTCCTGCCTAAATCAACTTGAGGAAGCAATCGAATGGTATAAGAAACGAGTTGAAGCTGGTGGTTGGGTGGAAGAAGTATTTTATTCCCATTTCCAAATAGGAATGTGCTATGAGCGTTTAGAAAAAATATCTTCTACTAATGAAAAGAATTACTTTGCGCTTGCTACCAATTCTTTTCTAAATGCTTGGGAGTATAGACCGTGTAGAGCGGAGCCTCTATACTACCTTGCAAGAATGTATCGGGTAAAAGGGAAAAACAATATTGGCTTAATGTATGCCTTACAAGGGAAAGAGATCCCTTTTCCTAAAGACGATCTTCTTTTTGTTGATTATCCTGTGTATGACTATCTTTTTGATTTTGAGATTTCTATATGTGCTAATTATATAAAAAGTAAGTTTGAATTAGGTAGAGCTGCTCAGAAACGGTTGTTATCTAAATTGAAACAATTGCCCCTAAATATCGCCAGAGCTGTTGAAAACAATTCTAAGTTTTATTAATCAAATCAAGCGTTTTGTTTATGCACAATTCAAGTACTATTGAAAATAGGATGGTGGAATATGAATTGGTATTTTATCTACGGACTTAATGCAATTATTAGGGATTACGCTAGCTTGCCACCGAACGTGCCTTTATTATGTCAGCATGAGCATGGGTGGTCACCTTTGGACGTAAATCCTCACGATCTTATAACGGATAAACCCCTTATGTTAGTTATAAGTAGAAGACGTCTACAAGCCTGGAATGAAGCAAGTAGTATTCCTGCAGCTATAATGGGTACACCTTTTGTACACTATCGGAAATCAAGGCAAATTGAGAAGGACATAACGGCTAAAGGTACAATAGCCTTTCCGGCACATTCCACTGAACTGAAAGAGGCAGTATTCGATATTGATGAGTATTGTAAGCAGCTGAAAAGTCTTCCAAGCGAGTTTCATCCGATAACGATATGTATACATGCTAATGATTTAGCAAGAAATAAGGACGTAATATATAAAAAATACGGGTTCAATGTTGTAACTGCCGGGTCATGCTGGGTGCCAGGATTTGAATATGTTCAAAAATTTTATGAAATTCTTAGAAATTACAAATATGCAACGTCTAATTCAGTGGGCTCATATTCTTTTTATGCTGTAGAAATGGGTATTCCCTTTTTCATCTTTGGGGAGCCAGCCATTCTGAAAAATAATGGGGAAAGATTTATGCCCCCTATAAGTAGTTATATAGATTACCCGATGGGTGCTTTTGCCACAACGATGTTCCAAGGTCCTACGCAAGTCATTAGTGAGGAGCAAAAGAAGTTTGTTGAAGATGAACTTGGCGTCTATGACTGTCTGTCCGGTATAGAACTAAGGCAATTGTTAATAGAAAGCAATAACCGAGCAATTGAAGAGTATCAAGTATTTTTGAAGACAGGACAGGGCAGGGTTGAAGATAAACTATCTACTTGTGGAAAACTGATTGCTTATTTTCAGAATTCAGGTGAAACGGACAAACAACTTAAATATATCTTAAGAACATTTGAATATGCCACTCCAAGGGCTGAGTTTTGTTATCCCTTAGGTTTGTATTTTCTGAGTAAGAAACAATATGAACAGGGGGCTTTCTGGTTTAAATTAGCGACTCAATTGGAAAAGCCTATGGATAGCTGGTTGACGTGGGCACCACATATTCAGTTATGTGTTTGCTATGATCGCTTAGGCAAACATCAGTTGGCCTATGAGCATAATGAGATTGCTAGAAGTTATAGTCCGGAAAATAGCTCGATTCTGTCCAATAAGAAATATTTGGAGCGAGTCTTGGGAATAGGATCACCCGAAAAGAAAGAAATTGTTCCAGAGAAGTGAAGGGAATCAAAAAACTAAAAACAAAATATAGTTGACATGTTTACAACGAGAGAACCCATATATGCGGGTTCTCTGTTTTTTTTGGATTAAGAATAAACAGTAAGAGCACACACACGGGAAGATGTAAGCATACCGTATTATAACCCACAGAACACAGACTCCTTAAGTTTTTAGTCTTACCAACGATTATTTTGACGCGTGCGATACTGTCCTTGCCTTATGCAATCGAGTTTGGCAGACAGTGGAATCAATAATCTCCACCTTGAGGTGGGGAACTCAAGCCAGCAAAGAGGGGAACGGCGATCTGATGTTTAAGAACAAATCAATTTTAATTACGGGTGGAACAGGTTCCTTCGGTAAACAGTATGTAGAAACTATTTTAGAACGCTTTAAACCAAAAAAGGTCATTATATACTCGCGAGATGAGCTAAAACAATTCGAAATGCAACAAAAGTTTAACGCTCCAGAAATGCGCTATTTTATTGGGGATGTTAGAGATGCGGAACGACTCCGTCAAGCAATGCGGGGAGTGGATTATGTTATCCATGCAGCTGCGCTGAAACAAGTCCCAGCGGCTGAATATAATCCAATGGAGTGTGTAAAGACAAACATTCATGGAGCTCAGAATGTTATTAAAGCTGCCATTGAAAATGAAGTGGAGAAAGTTATTGCCTTGTCGACAGATAAAGCTGCTAATCCCATTAATTTATATGGAGCTACCAAACTTGTATCTGATAAGTTATTTGTTGCGGCCAACAATATAACCGGAGGACATATGACGCGTTTTTCTGTTGTTCGGTATGGAAACGTTGTAGGTTCACGAGGTTCAGTAGTGCCATTCTTTGAGAAATTAATTGCCGAAGGTGCAAAGGAAATTCCGGTTACCGACCCGAGGATGTCAAGGTTTTGGATCAGTCTACAAGATGGAGTTGACTTTGTTTTAAGCAACTTCGAAAGAATGCATGGAGGGGAGGTATTTGTTCCCAAAATTCCTTCTATGAGAATTACTGACCTAGCCGAAGCCATTGCTCCAGGAATGCCTATCAAAGTTATTGGTATTAGACCAGGAGAGAAGCTGCATGAAATTATGGTTCCTGCAGATGACTCTCATTTGACGCTAGAATTTAAAAATCATTATGTAATTAAGCCCGCTATCAGCTTTACTCATCCGGCGAATTATTCGACCGATGCTACCGGAAAAAAGGGAATCCCCGTAGAGCAAGGATTTGAATACAATTCAGGAACGAACTTAGATTTCCTGACCGTCGAACAGCTAAGGGAGATGAATGAACAATCATGAAACCAATCCCATATGGAAGACAAGATATTAGCAAAGAAGATGTATTAGCTGTCCAAGAGGTGTTGAATTCCGATTGGTTAACCCAAGGACCCATTATCGAGCAGTTTGAAAAAGTTGTTGCTGAGTATTGTGGAGCTAAGTACGCTGTTGCAGTAACAAGTGCTACAGCAGCATTGCATATTGGCTGTTTAGCATTGGATTTGGGTTTTAGTGATGTTCTGTGGACTACACCTAATACTTTTGTGGCCTCAGCTAATTGTGGGCGCTATTGTGGAGCAAAGGTGGATTTTGTTGATATCGATCCTTTGACTTATAACATGAGTGTTAGTGCGTTGGAAGAAAAGCTTGAGGTTGCCAAGCGAAACGGAGAGTTACCGAATGTCTTAATTCCGGTTCATTTTAGTGGACAGTCGTGTGAAATGGAACGAATAGCTGAGTTGTCTAAGATTTACGGCTTTAAGATTATTGAGGATGCTTCTCACGCCTTAGGAGGAAGTTATAAAGCTACCAAAGTGGGCTCTTGCGCATACTCGGAATTGACAGTTTTTAGTTATCACCCCGTTAAAATTATTACGACTGGTGAGGGTGGAATGATCCTTACAAATCGAAGAGAGTTATATAAGAGGCTTGTCCAATTACGTTCCCATGGAATTACTCGTGATTACGACCTTTTACAGGGAAATTCAGATGGTCCATGGTATTATCAACAAATTGAATTGGGCTATAATTATCGAATGACTGATATCCAAGCAGCATTGGGAATTAGTCAAATGTCGAGATTAGATAAATTTGTGGAGAGACGAAATAGGTTAGCAGAGCGTTATAATCAGGCGCTGAAAGAATTGCCACTCCTTTTACCTTGGCTAAGACCTGAAGTATATTCGGCTTATCATTTGTATGTTATTCAACTTAAATTAGATGAGCTGATTATATCTCGTAAAGAAGTATTCGATGTGCTAAGAAGTGTGGGAATTAATGTGAATGTTCACTATATTCCCGTGCACACCCAACCTTACTATCGAAAGCTGGGCTTTAATGAAGGTGACTTTCCGCAGGCCGAGAAGTATTATGCAGGGGCGATAACACTGCCATTATATTATGGATTGTCTGAAGAAGATCAGGGTTATGTCATAAATAAGTTAAAAGAGGTTGTAACTCATACTGAAGAAAACAAAAATTCCCAAGAGAGTATTTAATATGTTTGGGGGCTTTTTGGCTTCTTGTAAAATACTATAAATACTTTAACAGTATAAATTTGAAAGGGTGGTTCTTTACATGGAATACAAGAAGATATTAAGCAGAATTAAAAGTTTATACCTGGAAAATGCTAATATCATTAAATATTTAAAAGAACTTGATAAAAGTAATACTAATTCGATTGAGGACATAATGATAAGTTATGACTTTCAGGCGGGAACGTATTGCCAAGATTATAAAAAAGATCCATCATTTAAAGACAGATATTGTTTATATCTGGCAAATGTTATCAATAATTTAGGTCAATATAAAACTTTATTGGAAGTAGGGGTTGGAGAAGGAACCACATTAGGGCCATTGCTTCAATGTTTAAATAACAAGCCTAATAAAGCTTATGGATTTGATCTTTCCTGGTCCAGAATAAAATATGCTAATAAATTTCTCGAAGAATTAGGAATTAAAAATGTTGAGTTATTTACAGGAAACTTATTTTCTACTCCAATAAAGGATAATTCGATTGATATAGTTTACACTTCCCATTCAATTGAACCTAACGGTGGAAAAGAAAAAGAAGCATTAATTGAATTATATAGAATAACTAATAAGTATTTAGTTTTGCTAGAACCTTCCTATGAATTTGCTTCTATCCAGGCTAAAGAAAGAATGTTAAGTCACGGGTATGTAACAAAACTATTTTCCACGGCATTAGAACTTGGTTTCAATGTTATCGAACATCGTTTATTTGAAATATCGGTCAATCCGTTAAATCCAACAGGGTTAATTATAATTAAAAAAGATTTTAATTCAGAGTCCTTAAATCCTCTATGTTGTCCTTTGACAAAGACAGATCTTATCCCAATGAATAACGCTTACTTTTCGGAAGAAAGTCTCTTAGCTTATCCGATAATTGATGGAATACCATGCTTGATGGCGGAAAGTGCTATTGTAGCTACCAAGTTTATGGAATAAGGCTTATTCATTTATTAATAATTGATCATTATCATGAGGTAAAAGAGGCAGTCATTCAGATAAAAGTTGACGCAAATAAGCAAAAAGCAGGCAATTTGAATATCATAGAATATGTCTTAATAACAACACTTTAATGGAGGATTTTATGTGAAAAAATATAAAACTGAGCAAGAAATATTTTGGGCTGGCCAATTTGGTGACGAGTATATTAAGAGAAATGACAATGAAACACTAATTGCTAGCAACATTGCAATGTTTTCTAAAATACTTGATGGTATTAATAATGTTGAGTCAGTTATTGAATTTGGAGCCAATATCGGTTTAAATCTGATAGCCTTAAAAAGTCTTCTTCCCAAAATTGAACTCTCAGCTATTGAAATTAATCAAAAAGCAGTATCAGAGTTGCGACAACTAGTGGAAAAAATTAATATATACCATAAATCAATACTGGATTTTATGCCTGAATATAAACGGGATTTTGTTTTAATTAAAGGTGTCTTAATTCATTTAGATCCAAGTTGTCTTCAAGATGTATACGATAAACTTTATCAGACCAGTAATCGCTATATTTGTATTGTGGAATATTACAACCCAGTTCCAGTAGAAGTTTCTTATCGAGGACATCAGGGAAAACTTTTTAAACGGGATTTTTCTGGGGAAATGCTCGATAAATTCAAGGATTTACGTTTAATAAGATACGGTTTTGTCTATCATAGAGATCCTTCTTTTCCTCAAGATGATATAACTTGGTTTCTATTGGAGAAAAAGTAAATTTCAATAATCTATTGTGCTCAATATGTGAGTTTAAAGGTTCCTATTTGTGCGAATCAGCTTTTGCTTAGAATGCTAAAAAGCATGCACTGAGGAAATTACAGATAAAATATTTAAAATTACCAGGGAGTTTTTTGAATATGAGTCGTAAGATGAGGGTTGGTATTATTGTTCAGGCTCGGATGACGTCAACACGGTTACCGGGAAAAGTGCTTAGGCCAGTGTTGGGTAAACCACTTTTAGAGTATCTGATTGAACGGCTTCAGCGTGTTCGTCACGTGGACGATATTATCATCGCAACAACTACGAATGACACGGATCAGCCGATTGTCGATTTAGCTGATAGGTTGGGTATTAAGGTCTTTCGAGGATCGGAAGAAGACGTCCTCTCTCGGTACTTTGGTGCGGCGAAAGAAAATGGTTTAGATGTCGTTGTGCGTATCACATCAGATTGTCCGCTCATTGATCCGGCGGTTGTTGACGATGTTATAGGTGCATATTTAGAGAACGCAGAAAACTGTGACTATGTTTCAAATTGCCTGAGTAGAACGTTTCCTAGAGGTATGGATACCGAGGTCTTCCCGTTCAGTCTCTTGGAAAAGGTTTATTGTGAAGCGATTGAGCAGCCATACCGTGAACACGTCACCCCGTATATCTATGAAGATAGCCAGAAATTTCGTCTATTGAACGTTGCTTCTCAACGTGATGAAAGCCACCATCGGTGGACGGTGGACACTCCAGAGGACTTTAAACTTATCGAGCATATTTTAGAAACACTATATCCGATAAATCACTTTTTCGAATTGGAAGATATCTTGGCTCTAATGAGTATTCATCCAAACTGGTTTAAGATCAATTCGCAAATTGAACAGAAGAAGTTACGGTAGATACTAATTTATCAGGAGAAAAAGAGCTGATAATTATGTTAATTATAATCCGTGCAGATGCCTCGCAATCCATCGGTAGCGGACATATCATGCGCTGCCTGACGTTAGCAGAACGGTTAAGGGTACAGGGTGCAGAAGTAAGTTTCGTCTGCCGAAATCTCCTCGGCAATTTGTCTGAATATATTCGAAGACAGGGTTTTGAGGTTCATCTACTTCCCAGGGACGAAGCCTGTGATCTGGCATTGAAAAGACCCGGGCAAGTATGGCTGGAACCCACGTGGAAATCGGATGCTGAACAGACAATGGGTGTTCTAAAGAGGTATAGGAGAACGATTGACTGGTTAATCGTAGATCATTATGGTATTGATCATCATTGGCAGTCGCGCTTGAGGGGGGGAGTAGGCCAAATCATGGTGATTGATGACTTGGCGAATCGGCATCATGACTGTGACGTCTTGTTGGATCAGAATTACTATCATAATGCGGTGGATCGTTATCACGGATTGATTCCTAAGGACTGCGCATTATTTCTTGGCCCCTACTATCTTTTGTTAAGAGAGGAATTTTATCGAGCACGGAAAGACATAAGAATCAGGACGGGCGAGGTTTCCAACATCCTTGTGTTTTATGGGGGGGCTGATACCACGAATGAGACTGATAAGTGTATAACAGGACTAAGTGATTACATCAGTTCAAAGTTAGAGATTAACGTGGTAACCGGTCAGTCTAATTCAAACAAAGCAAGAATTAAGGACTTTTGCTCTTCAAGGCAGAACATGTATTATCATTGTCAAGTTTTAAATATTTCTGAACTTATGAACAAAGCAGACTTGGCCTTTGGAGCGGGGGGATTTACCACATGGGAGAGATGTTTTCTGGGTCTGCCTTCCATCGTAACTGTCACGGCCGAGAACCAAATGGAAACAACTAAGGCAGTGTCTGATCTGGGTGCGATCTGGAATCTTGGGTGGTACGAGGAGGTAAATACGGCCACATTATTCAAAGCATTGGAAAAATTCCTAATCGAACCCAGTAAATTGGTAGACATGCAAAAAAGGGCTCGCAATGTAGTGGGAGCTAGAGCCTCCTCAGGCATGGAGCAGTTGGTCGAGGTTATATTTCAGAGAAGAGTAGATTAAAGTAGTTTGAAAAAGCGGGAACGCATGTAGAATGTTCCAGGAACTTTAGTGATCTGCGGATCAAATAGTCCTTCGGTCTTGCAGCTCATATATGAGGGGGCAAACCATGTTTGATAAAGTCTTTAAGAACTCGTTTAATTTTTTTGAACTCAAGGAAAAACCTTCCGAGGAAGAATTGAAGAATTATTATAAAAACAAATATTATCAAGAAAATAATGGCCCTTATACTATTCAATACTCAGATGATGAAGTCACCTGGTTTAACAATATGTTAAACCGGAGGTATGCCATTATTAACAATATTATGGGCAATAAAGAGGCCGGTATGAGGTTTCTGGACGTAGGTTGTGGAGAGGGGTGGGCTCTTGGTTTTTTTAAAAGGAAAAAGTGGGAAGTATTAGGACTCGACTTTAGTGATTATGGCTGTAAATCACATAATCCAGATTGTCTTTCTCATTTGAGAGTGGGTAATATTTACGATACTTTAACCTCATTAGTTATTGAGAAAGAAAAGTTTGATGTAATATGGCTAGATAATGTGTTAGAGCATGTACTTGATCCACTAAGCTTACTTCAAGTATGTAAAGGTTTAATAAAGGCCCAGGGAGTGTTGGTTATCGAAGTGCCCAATGATTTTTCACCCCTTCAACAATTGCTTTATAATAAAGGAATTGTCTCAAAACCCTTTTGGGTTCTAATACCCGATCATATCAACTATTTTAATTGTGAAGGATTAGATGCAATTTGCCGTTCAACCGGATGGGAGACCAGGTTTTTAATGAGTGATTTCCCTATTGATCTGAACTTATTTAACCCAAACACGAACTATGTCAATGAACCAACCCGAGGAAAGTCTTGTCATCAAGCCCGCATCGATATTGAAAACTTTTTATCTTTAATATCCGAGACAAAACTTAACAATCTATATGAGGTAATTGCTGACATGGGTTTGGGAAGGAGCATCGTGTCATTTCTTCAAGTTGTGAATCCATAGTAATAAACAGTAGAATGGGGCCATCTAAATGAAAACAATAATTATTACTGGAACCTCTAGTGGACTTGGAAAAGCTTTTTTTGATTTATTAACAACCAGGAATTTCTGTACAATTATATGTTTCTCTCGTCGCTTTCTATCGTATCAATTAGAGATAGCTAACTATAATAGTAATGTTCATCTTGTCGAGATAGACTTAAATGATATTGCAGCTAATCTGGAAATAGTAGAGAAAAGGTTAGTAGATTCTGGCCTTTTATCTGTTGCAGGTCATGTTATCTTTATTAATAATGCAAGTACAATTGAACCAATCGACAAGATTGGAAGCTTTAATGTTCAAGTTGTTTCAAGATCTATTAACGTTAACTTCCTGGCACCAATACTCCTGACAAACTTGTTAACCGCGCAACATGAGCTACTGAATTATAAACTGACTATCTTAAATATATCTTCTGGAGCTGCTTCTCGGCCGATTGACGGTTGGGGTATGTATTGTTCCACAAAAGCCGCTACCAAAATGTTTTTTGATGTGCTTATAAAACAATATATCAATAACCCTAATATTAGTATTAAATCCATAGACCCAGGGGTTTTAGATACCCCTATGCAAGAAACAATTCGATCATCGGAATGTCAGCAATTTTTGTTAAAAGACTATTTTAATAAACTAAAAGAAGTTGGGGAATTAAAAAGGCCTGAACAGGCAGCCGCAGATGTCCTAATGGACCTGGGGTTATGAGAATTGCTGCTTTATCTGATATTCATGGTAATTATTTAGCACTGGATGCTGTACTTAAAGAGGTCGGGGAGTGTGGTGTTAAGCGGCTCTTTGTATTAGGAGATTTGGTAGGCTATTATTATCATCCAGATAAAGTTATTAATTTATTAAATGATTGGCCTATGGATCTAATTCAAGGAAATCATGAAGAAATTTTAAAACGAGCCATCAAAGATAAAGTATTCCTAAAACAAAACTATTTGAAATATGGTAGTGGAATAAATATGGCGATTAATAAATTAATCGATACTCAAATTAAAGAGTTAACCGAGTTACCATGGAAAAAAATGATTCAGGTAGATGACCTTAGTATTGTTATTTCTCATGGGGCTCCGTGGGAGAGAGACTATTACGTATATCCTGATTCAGATCCAGGTGTTTTAAAACGGTGTTGTGTACTGGGAGCAGAATTTATTTTTTTAGGCCATACGCATTACCCGTTTGTGTTTAAAAACGATAGATGTACCGTTGTAAATGTTGGTTCAGTGGGGCAAGCTCGTGCCAAGGGGGGAATTGCAAGCTGGGCATTGCTTGATACAGTTGAAAAAAAGGTTGAACTAAAAACTACTCAATACGATATAACACCCCTAGTTAATGAAGTTAAGTTGATAGATCCGCATGTGCCTTATTTATATAAGGTACTCTTGCGTTGATAATGGTCGTGAAAGGGGATTACCGACATGAAAATTTTAGTAACTGGCTGTGGTGGGGAAATAGGATTAGGTATCGGTCGTATCCTCCAAAAGGAGAATATAACATCGAGTACTATCGGCTGTGATATTCACGAAGATCATGCAGGTGCATTTGTATTTAACAGAGTTGAAATAATTTCGAGGGCTGACTCCAGTACATATCTGGATAGTATTAACAGTTTAATAAAGAAATATGATATTGATGTTGTTATTCCAACATCAGAACCGGAGCTTAGGGTATTAGCAAATAAAGAACTGTATAAAAAAGTAGCTTCAAAGATAATTATGGCTAATCCTCAGACTCTTGAAGTGGGCTTTGATAAATTAGCAACCGCAGAAATGCTAAGAGTTAATAATTTGCCATATCCTTGGACAATGCCAGTCAAGGAAGGCAACCCTAAAGAATTACCATGTATTATTAAAAGTAGATTCGGCGCCGGAAGTAGGAATGTTAGTGTCGTACAAAACGATTTGTTAGAGTTTTACGCAATACATAGACAAGAAGATATTTGGCAGGAGTACTTAACACCTGATGATCAGGAGTTTACCTGTGGGCTATTCTGTTCCGCAAGTGGAGAAATAAGAACGATAGCCATCAAGAGAGTTCTTAAAGGAGATCATACTGTCGCCGGTGAGATTGTGGAAAATAGTGATATAAACGACTTGCTTATAAGTATCGCTAACGTCCTACAGCTTAAAGGAAGCATTAACGTACAACTTCGATTATCTAACAATAGGCCAGTTGTTTTTGAGATTAACCCCCGGTTTTCCAGCACTGTAGTTTTCAGGCACATTTTAGGTTTTAAAGATTTAATATGGTGTTTAGAGGATAAGGCGAAAAAACCAATTTCCAAGTACTTACCTCCTAAGCCCGGAACCAGATTTTATCGAGGGGATACGGAATATATTAAACTCCTCGATTCTTGATAACGAGGAGGTAAAATCTTAGCAATAATCGGTAATTGAAACGACATATACAACGAGAGAACCCGCATTGTGCGGGTTCTCTGTTCTCTGGTATAGATAACTTGCAGCGGGGACTCAAGCTCTTTTTATGATATAAACATAATTAGCAAGAGAATATACATAAGCGCACAAGCGAGGTGATGTAAGCATAACGTATTATAATCCCAGAACGCTTATACTGAACCCCAAAGAGTTCTTAGTATTATAACGATTATTTTGGAAGCGCGACACTTCATTGTTTTTTGCGATCGATTTTGTCAGACAGTGGAATCAATGATTTCCACCTAGAGGTGGGGAACTCAAGCCCGCTAAGAGGGGAACGTGGAATCGGGTGTTTAATTAACAAATCAATATTAATTACTGTGGAACTACGCTCCAGAAATGAGCGCAGTAATTAAAGCAGTATAAACTGAATTCGAAAGTGGGAATATCATTATGCCTTATGTCATTGCATCAAGCAGACTCGGGTATGAGCAGATTACAAATGAGATAGCCCAGCTCACTGGTGATGAATTTTATTTGATAGATAATAAAGAGGATTTAAATCTGAATGTTTTAAGAGAAATAAATCCGACTTATGTGTTTCTTCCTCATTGGTCTTATATAGTTCCTAAGGACGTGTATGAAGCATATGAGTGCATAATATTTCATATGACAGATTTGCCCTTTGGCAGAGGGGGAAGCCCTCTGCAAAACTTGATATCGAGGGGGATTTATGAAACTAAAGTATCGGCTCTTCAATGTAGTGAAGGTATAGACACTGGCCCAATCTATGTCAAACGAAATCTTTCCTTATACGGATCCGCTGAAGAAATATATCTTAGAGCATCCAAGCTGATTACGGAAATGATCCTTTATATTATAGGAAATTCACCGATTCCAATAGAACAAGAAGGTGAACCAGTTTGTTTTAAGAGACGTCGTCCAGAAGAGGGTAATATTGACGATCTCAAAAGCTTAGAGGAAGTCTATGATTATATACGCATGCTGGATGCAGAAGGATATCCCCACGCATTCTTTGAGACAAAGCACCTGCGCATGGAATTTCGAAGAGCATCTTTGAAACAGGATTGTATTCACGCGGATGTCATAATAACCAAGAAAGAGGATAAGTAAATGAACAACAAGGTCATAGTTGTAGCAGCACATCCAGATGATGAAGTGTTAGGTTGTGGAGCAACTATCGCTAAACACGCTGAAAATGGTGACGAGGTTCATATCCTTATTCTTGCAGAAGGCCAAACGAGTAGAGATGTGCAAAGAGATCGAAATAAAAATTTCGAAGTGCTTAATCATCTAAGCAAGGCAGCTCAAGAAGCGGCTAAAGTATTAGGAGTCGCTACAGTGACACTAAAAGATTTCCCGGATAATCGGATGGATTCAGTCGATTTGTTAGATGTCGTAAAGGTTATTGAAGAATTCATAAAGCTTCATCAGCCGAATATCCTTTATACTCATCACTATGGTGACCTGAATATGGACCATCGAATAACGAATCAAGCAGTGATAACCGCAGCTAGGCCTATTCCGGGATTATCAATTAAAACGGTTCTTTTCTTTGAAGTCCCTTCAAGTACGGAGTGGCAAGCCTCAAGTTCCAGTTTGCAATTTACTCCGAACTGGTTTGTTAATATTTCAGACAATCTTGATAAAAAAATTGAGGCTTTAAAGAAATATGAGCATGAGATGCGGAGCTGGCCTTTCCCAAGATCACTCGAAGCAGTGGGCTACTTGGCGAGGTGGAGAGGTTCCTGTATCGGGACTGAGGCAGCAGAGGCTTTTATGCTAGGAAGAAATATTGACTGAGGAGGTATTCTGATGTTATCTATAGAAATTGCTGAAAGGAAAATTGGCAAACAGTACCAACCATTTATCATAGCAGAGATGTCGGGTAACCATAATCAGTCGCTGGAGAGGGCTCTGGCGATTGTGGACGCTGCAGCTAAAGCTGGGTCTCATGCCTTGAAGTTACAAACATATACAGCGGATACTATGACCTTGGATATAGACGAGGGTGCGTTTCATATCGAGGACCCCGAGAGCCTTTGGCAGGGCAACTCTCTCTATAGACTTTATCAACAGGCTTATACTCCTTGGGAATGGCATAAACCTATTTTTGAGAGGTGTAAAGAGCTAGGACTAATAGGTTTTAGTACCCCCTTCGATGAGACGTCTGTTGATTTTCTAGAAGCACTGGACGTACCTTGTTATAAGATCGCATCATTTGAGAACACGGATCTCCCCCTGATACGCAAAGTTGCGACTACAGGGAAACCTATGATTATTTCGACAGGCTTGGCAACCGTGGCTGAGCTGGATGAAACAGTTAGAGCGGCGAAGGAAAGCGGGTGTTCGGACATCATTTTATTAAAGTGCACAAGCGCCTATCCTGCGACTTCGGACAACACTAATATTCTAACTATACCCCACATGAGGGAGCTGTTTGAGTGTGAGATAGGGTTATCGGACCACACTATGGGACTTGGCGTCGCTGTAGCGAGTGTCGCTTTGGGTGCAACGATCATCGAGAAACATTTCACCCTATCTAGAGTCGATGGAGGGGTGGATTCAGCTTTCTCTGTGGAACCAGCCGAGATGTGCCAACTGGTTAAGGAAACTGAACGTGCTTGGCAGGCCCTTGGTAGAGTGGTGTACGGAGCAACTGAAAAGGAGAAAGCGTCATTGCAATATAGGCGATCTTTGTATATTGCGGAGGACATGAAAGCTGGGGATATATTGACTCGTAACAATTTAAAGGCGATAAGACCGGGTTTTGGATTACCTACAAAGTATTTTGATATTTTAATTGGTAAGCGGCTGAATCAAGATGTTTCAAAAGGGACACCAGCAAGCTGGGATATAGTTTGAGGTGGGGGATGTGTCTTGGGCATTGAATTCATTTTCAATAATAGTAATTGGCATAAGTATCAAAGGATGTAACAATACGATAGATTTGCCATATACTGAGAGTGGGAAGGGCTAGTCCCCCTATCAAGAAAAGCAGTAGGAGGCAAAATTGTGGACGAGCAAGAATTAGAATTATTCAAGGAGGTACAAGATTCGGTTCAAAGTTGTAAGCCTAACTGTGGTTGTAAGATCTGCCCACATGGCGGTAAAGGGTTCATCGAAGACAGTTTGTTTATTGTAAAACGTCACAAAATTATTTGGGTGGTAATCCTGTTTGATGGAACGATAGCTTTTAAGGAAGTCGCACCAGAATGGCTGGAGATATTTTCAGAGATAGTAGTAGATTCTCCGAGTATTTTTGTAGTATTTGATAGGTGTCATAAAATTGTTGAGTGGATTACCCACCAAGATAAGGTACTCCCAGATTAATCACCCCAGATAAAATTTTTAGTGAATAAATGGGGCTCACTTGAAAGTTGAGTATATTTTAGTCAGTCAACTCCGCATCACTGTCAAAGTTGGTGCGGAGTACGCTGTTTTAAGTGTAACTTTAAGGCTTATGTGGGGTTTCGAATTGGAAGGTCGTGACAAAAGGTTGTCTAAATCGATTATCTGTTGTGAATTAAATAGAAATAAGTAACCAAAGATGGACAGGAATAATACAATAAATAGATCCATAATTTGGGAGGAGAGATGATATGCCTTATTTAACAACGGGTCTATTGGATAACACTGCGGTTGAGGGTATTAGTCCAAGTTCAATGTTTTCTGTAAATATTTCAAATGATGATACTTCCACTGTAGCAATCCAAATAGAGGGATTTTTTCAGAGTGGAACGACAAAAGTAAAATACGTAGAAGAGTTTTTTACTCTTGCCGCAGGAACAGTGGCTTTGAAAAATTATTACATTCAATATGATGCCTTTGAGTTTCAATACTTTGTTAGCTCAGAGGCGGTTGAAGTTTCTGCTTGGCGGAAAGACGTAACTGGAAACCATACTGCTGCCCTCCGGGTAGTTACCGAAGAGTTTATAAACTTTTAACACCCTAGCGCCTTAAATCTCGGCTTATCTCTGGCAACCGGTAACATCATTGGTAAGTCAACAGGTCATGTTTTTTAGAGTGGACAAAAAAAGGACCTCCAAAGGAGGCCCTAAAAAGTGATCACTATTCTTGCAAAAATTCTTGAACGTAAAGGTTACCATAGGCACTTCCATATGCTATCCCTACGCCAACATGCGTGAAGCGAGGATCTAAAATATTTGCTCTATGGCCAGAGCTTAGCATTAAGGCTGCCATGGATCCCGCTACGGATTTATTACCGGAAATGTTCTCTCCAGCCCATTGTACAGTAAGTCCTACTTGTTGCATCATGGCCCATGGACTACCGTAAGTCGGGGAGGTATGGTCAAAGTAATTGTTTGCTTTTAGATCGTTAGCTTTAGCGCGACCAACTGAGGCCAGGCGAAGGTCTAATTTTACTGGGTTTACGCCCGCAGCGATACGTTCTTGATTAATCATGTCTACCATGAGTTGCTCATCAGCTGTTATTTCTGTCAAAGCAGGAATGACTGGGAGTGTCGGAGACGTTACAGGTGTGGTTGGAGTAGGAGCGGGAGTAGAAACAGGAGTAGGTGTTGTCGTTACAGGGATGGAACTAGGTTGGTTAACAATATTTTTCAAGGAAACAACATTTCCGCCGCTGCTGGTGGGTTGTCCTATTCTGACCGATTGAGATTGAGTGGGTGTTGGGTTTTGAACATATGTAGTTGTTGGTGTAGAAACCGTGGTTTGGTTCCCAGAGGTTGTAGTAGTCGGAACTTGAGTTACCTGCGTTGTTCCGGGAACATAAGACCGAAGGCTAACCACAGAACCGGATAGGGTCTGAGGAGCGCCTATGTTAATAGCGGCTTGTACCGGTAAAGCCACTGCAGTCATAAGGATAGCTACTTGAAGGCCAATTAATAATTTTGCTGTCTTTTTCATGAACGAAATCCTCCTTAATATTTAAGACTTGTACTTGTGAAGACAACCGCAGTATAACATAACAAATTGCAACTTAACATCGGTACATTTTTACAGTCGGGATAAAGTTTCCTTCAAGGAATAAAAAGAGGTATAATAATGTTTGACCTGTTAAATTTAGAGTATCAGACTCAACAGGGTTCCAGACAAAGGTTTGAGAGGTTGGAAGCTTAGGGTGCAGGCGACGATGAATGAGAACCAGCGCCCGGTCGTGGACTTGGAAGGCTGTATACGCTGTTTTTGCGTCAGGAGCTTTGCCCGCATCAAGCGGTAAAAATCTTTAAGCCTTGGCTGGGCAGAACATTACTTAAGTAAGACTTTTGCCGGACTGGTTTAACGGATGCTTTTTTTGAGGAGGTTTTGTTAATGACGGAAAGTATGATAATAATTGATGTGGGGTCGGGCACTCAAGACATCCTTCTCTATCAGCCGGAAAGACTGCTGGAAAACTGTCCGAAATTCATTGTACCAAGCCGAACTCAGATTGTTGCAGCTCATATTCGCAAAGCCACTGAGCTTGGTCAGGGAATTTTTATGCACGGCCATTTAATGGGTGGTGGAGCGTGTGCTCTAGCCGTTAAAAGGCATTTGGCGATGGGTCTCAAAGCTTACGCGACCCCTCAGGTAGCCTTAACGTTTAATGATAATTTGGAACTTGTTGAGAGAATGGGAATCAAGCTTTGCGAAAAAGCGCCTGAAGCTACTACGCCCATTTGGCTGGGAGATATTGATCCCTTGGCTCTTAGACAGGCCATTGAGGCGTTTGGCATGGAATATCCCCATAAACTGGCAGTTGCCGTACAGGATCACGGGTATAGTGTAACGGAAAGTAATAGAATCCTTCGCTTCCGGCTTTGGGAAGAGTTTGTGAGGCAGGGGGGAGATTTACGTAAACTAGTATTCACTCAAGACATTCCAGAGGTATACACTCGGATGCGTGCCATCCGAGAAATTATTCCAGAGGCAATCCTGACCGATACAGGAACCTCTGCGCTCTTGGGAATAATGGCTGACCCCGTGGTAACTCCCCATCTGAAAAATGGAATCTTAGCTGTCAATATTGGAAACTCTCACACTATTGTTGCAGCTATCCATGGGGAGCGGGTCTATGGAATCTTTGAGCACCACACCAGTATGGTCAATTTAGAATCTCTAGCTAAACTTGTCCGACGTTTTCAGTCTACAGAATTAATGAACACTGAAGTTTTTGAGCAAGGGGGGCACGGCGCGACGCTTCATCCGGAAATGCATCAGGGCTGGGATTTTGTTGCTGTAACTGGCCCGCGAAGAAGCATGGCCAAGCCGCTTGGTTGGTATGAAGCAGCACCCTTTGGGGATATGATGTTAACAGGGTGCTTTGGGATTCTTGCTGGGCTGGGAACAATTTAATTTTTATATCTTAATATATGAGTGCAGGTTTTTTTACTTTATATAGAGAAATAAATATTGCAGTGCAATTGTTGGGCATCAAGAAAGGGGGAAAGACCATGGCAGAAATCTTATCACAATATCGAAATTTTGGGTTGCGGAGCGCTATCGATGTCGTCGTGGTGGCTGTGGTCTTTTACCAATTCTACATGCTTATTAAACGTACGCGTGCAGTACAGTTGGTTAAGGGCGTGATGGTTCTACTGATCGTCTCTTTATTAGCCAAATATTTTGAGCTTCTTACGATTAGTTGGTTACTCGATAAACTGTTGCAGATGTTTGTCATAGCAATACCTGTAGTTTTCCAACCAGAGCTCAGAAAGGCGCTAGAGCAACTCGGGCGAGGGAGCTTTTTTACCCGTCATCCCCTAGTACCGGGAGTGGATAATTTGGAACAAGTCGCGGAAGAGTTAGTGCGGTGCTCACAAGTCCTTTCGAAGAACCGCATCGGTGCTTTGATTGTTGTCGAACGGAAAACCGGAATTCAAGATTTTGTGGAAACTGGGATTAAGATTGATGGCATGGTTTCTTCGGAATTTCTGGTTAATATATTTATTCCTAATACCCCCTTACATGATGGTGCTGTGATTGTTCGGGGGGATCGTGTGGCAGCAGCAGGGTGTTTTCTCCCCTTATCTGAAAATCCGAATATCCAAAAGGAATTGGGAACACGCCATCGAGCGGCTTTAGGCCTAACAGAAATTACCGATGCTTTGGTTATTGTTGTCTCGGAGGAAACAGGAGCTATTTCTGTCGGGATTGATGGATCGCTTACACGCTTCATGGATGAAAAAATGTTAAGAGAATTGTTGTTAAGGGAACTCGATATCAAGAGTGTCTCGTCATCAGCCATTCCGTTTTGGAGGTGGTAGCCCATGCCAAAGATTTTTCGGCGAAACCTCGGAGTCAAGGTCGCTTCGTTCTTATTTGCGATCCTCTTTTGGCTTTTTGTCATGAATCAAGGGACATCTGATAAGCTTATTCCAGAACAGACCCTAACAATACCAGTCGTAGCTAGTGGGTTACCTCAAAATATGGTTGTTATGACGCAGCTGCCTTTGGTACGTGTTCGCCTGCAAGGGATCAATCCTAGTGCTAATATTAAAGATATCTATGGTCAGATTGATCTTTCTAGTGGAGAACCTGGAGAACGAAGTTATAAAATCAACGTTAACGCCCAAGTTGGAACAAATGTTGTGGACGTTACTCCCTCAAACGTCAAATTGATCATCGAAAATGTCCAAGAGAAAACGGTCCCGGTAGAGGCCCTCATTTCGGGTGTTCCCGCAGAAGGTTTTCAGTTGGGGGCTACCTTTGTTAAACCTTCTGCGGTTAATGTTCGTGGGCCGAGTTCCATTCTCAGCACGCTGACCAAAGTGACTGTGGAAGTCAGTGCAACGGGGACCAATGAAACTATTCAAATTTCTCGACCTGTGAGTTTTCGTGATAAAGAGGGTAAACCCATTTTCGGACCAAATCCAAGCGCTGATATTTTAAGTGCTTTCCCGAGCACAGTAGATGTAATTGTTCCGGTTATGGCAAAGGGGCTTTCTTCCAAAATGGTTCCTATAAAAGTTACGAGTAGCGGAACTCCTGCCCAAGGAAAGATCTTACGTTACTTAGTTCCCTCTCCAATCAGCGTAGAGGTTTTAGGGACCGCTCAGGCCTTAAAAGGCTTCGATTCTTTGAATCTGAGTCCGGTGGATCTTACGAACCTTACGGAAGATAAAACTTTCCAGATTCCAATCGAGAAGGTAGCTTTACCTCAGGGGGTTTCCTTTATTGCAGGAACAACTTTGAGTGTTGTAGCTCAGATTGGACCAGGGATTATTCAAAAGACTATCTCCGGAGTAGCGGTTCAAATCCGTAATCTGGGGACAGGGTTAGATATAGAAAAAGCATTTACCCCCATTGACGTAGTTGTAGAGGGTCTACCCGATAGTTTGAAAGATGTGACACCTACCCAGATTCAACTCTGGGTTGACGCCATCGACCAGGTTGCAGGGACTTATACCGATGTGAAAGTTTACTGGCAACTTCCTCCGGGTGTAACAATGCCGACAATACCGCAAGTGAACTATAGTCTCAAAGCAAAAGCAAAAGGAGCAGAATAGTTTACATGGATTTACTATGGACAAATTTGAGAATCCCTGTTGAAGAGGATTCACTCTTAATGGCAACGATGGCTCGCAAGTTAAAAATACCAGAGCAAAGCATCAGTGGGATCCGCTTCCTACGTCGTTCTTTGGATGCCCGTAAAAAACCCTATCTCATGTTCGTCTATACGGTTCAGTTTTCGCTTGACATTCCGAGCACGGAAGTGAGTCGTGTTTTGGCCCGGGTTCCTGACCTAAAGGAAGCTCCGCTTGAGGTTCCTGTGCTCTGGCCTGAACCCAGTAAAACGCTAAAATATCGCCCTGTGGTGATCGGAGCCGGACCTGCCGGGTATTTTGCCGCGTTAGCCCTAGCTCGCAGAGGGTATGCTCCCTTGGTTCTGGAACGCGGGGACTCAGTTGAGGTACGCACTTCAAAAGTTCAGGAATTTTGGGCTACGGGGAAATTAGACACGGAGAGCAATGTGCAATTTGGGGAAGGTGGTGCGGGAACCTTCTCGGATGGTAAGCTTACAACCCGCATTCAAGATCGACGGATTAATGATGTTTTGAAAACGTTCGTCAAGCACGGTGCACCCTCCGAAATCCAATTCTTAGCTAAGCCGCACATTGGGACGGATATCCTGAAAAATGTGGTCAAAGGTATTCGAGAGGAAATCAAGTCCTTGGGCGGGGAGATCCGTTTCCGGGCTAAAGTAACAGGACTGATCTCGTCATTAGGTCGTCTGCAAAGGGTCATTGTGAACGGTGATGAAGAAATTCCTACTGAAGCGGTGATTCTCGCTATTGGGCATAGTGCCCGAGATGTCTATGAGCTCTTACAGGCCATGGACGTCACACTCGAGCAGAAATCATTTGCCATTGGTCTGCGTGTGGAACACCCTCAGGCTCTGATTAATCTGTCCCAGTATGGTGTAGAGGAACATCGTTATGTCGGTCCGGCAGATTATCAGCTGACCTATCAGGATGTCAGGACGGGCCGAGGGGCCTACGCTTTTTGCATGTGCCCCGGAGGAAAGGTAGTGGCAGCAGCTTCAGAAGAAGGCGGGGTTGTCACGAATGGCATGAGTGGCTATGACCGGGATACGAAGATTGCCAACAGTGCAATTGTGGTGACGGTCGGAGCAGACGACTTTTCGACAGCACATCCACTGGCCGGTCTTGAATTTCAAAGGAAATGGGAACATAAGGCGTTCTTGGCAGGTGGGGAAAATTACCATGCCCCCGCCCAGCGCGTCGCGGATTTCTTGGCAGAACGTGTGTCAGACCACTTCGACTTGTTATCGAGTTATACACCTGGTATTGTGCCTTGTGAGTTACATTCCGTGCTCCCAACTCCGGTAGGGGATGTGTTGGGCAGGGCCCTGCGCGTTTTCAATGGAAAGATAAAAGGTTTCTCAGGTGAAAAGGCGACCTTGACAGGGATTGAGACAAGGACAAGTTCTCCCATCCGCATTGTGCGAAATGTTCAAGGAGAATCCGTTAATTTAGTCGGGTTATATCCAACGGGTGAAGGAGCTGGGTATGCTGGGGGAATTACCAGTGCAGCAGTGGATGGTTTAAGAATGGCCGAGCAGCTTATGGAGCAATATGCTAGGGTAGAGTAGAATAATAATGTTAATACTGTGATATAGATATTTGAGACACATTTACAGCATCGAATCAATATACTAGATAAGGTAAGGAGGGAACAGACTTGGGTCGACTCTTTGGAACCGATGGGGTACGCGGCGTGGCTAACAGCCAGCTGACACCGGGTCTCGCTTTTCGCCTGGGGCAAGCGGGTGCTTACGTCTTGAGTAAGGAGCATCCTCACCCTCGAATTGTGATTGGTAAAGATACTCGGATTTCCGGAGATATGCTTGAATCGGCACTTATCTCTGGAATTTGCTCTGTCGGAGCGGATGTTTTGCGGGTTGGGGTCTTGCCGACACCGGGAATTGCCCTTTTATCACGCACCCTAGATGTGAGTGCCGGAGTTGTGATTTCGGCGTCCCATAACCCTGTCCAAGATAACGGAATTAAGTTTTTTGATTCAACTGGGTTTAAATTACCGGATGGGATTGAAGATGAAATTGAAAGTATCGTCTTAAGTAAGGAAAAGCCTTGGCAGGTCCCGATTGGTGGCGAGGTCGGACGTGTGATTGATATCAACGATGCTGGGCGTCGTTATATGGATTTCCTAAAAGGGACGGTAGGACGCCTAGATGGAATTAAGGTCGTGTTGGATTGCGCAAACGGTGCAGCTGCCTATGTTGGCCCCATAGTATTGCAGGAGGTTGGAGTCGAGGTAATCCCCATTTGTAATACACCGGACGGAGTGAATATCAATGCCGGTTGCGGGTCGACGCACCCGGAAAAGTTACAACAGGCCGTTATGGAACACGGTGCAGATTTGGGACTTGCCATGGACGGGGATGCCGACCGTCTCATTGTAGTGGATGAACAAGGAAACATTTTAGACGGGGATTTTCTCATGGTTATTTGTGCTTTAGCCCAAAAGGCCAAAGGAACATTAGTTCAAAACGCGGTCGTTGTTACCGTTATGAGTAACCTTGGTCTACATCTTGCCCTAAAAGGGGCAGGGATAACGATCTATGAGACTCAGGTTGGGGACCGCTATGTCATGGAAGAATTACTCCGAACTGGAGCGATGCTTGGTGGGGAGCAGTCCGGGCATATTATTTTTCTCGACCAAAATACAACAGGGGATGGATTATTGACCGCCCTCTATTTACTATCGGTTATCAAGGAACGACAAATTCCACTCTCCCAACTCGCTACTCAAATGCGGCGCTTACCCCAGATGCTGCTCAATGCCACGGTACAACATAAGGAACGTTTAATGCAGGATGAGAGGGTGCTCGGGAAAGTGAAACAAGCGGAACTTGCTCTCGGCGATCAAGGCAGAGTGTTAGTACGCCCCTCTGGGACGGAGCCACTGATCCGAGTGATGGTGGAAGGTCCTGATCAACATAAATTAAAGGAACTTGCTCAGGGTGTCATTGACATGATTATGCAATGCGACGAATAAAATCTACCATTGGATTACTTTAAGATTTCGCGTATAATGGTTCATGTGCTTTTAGTAATTAAGTGAATTTACGTTAATGGTACATGAACCAATTGGCGCGTTATATCCCAAGCTATGCAAAATTATTTTAAGGCTTGGTCCCATACCTAGGAGAAAGAAGGTGAAGTCGCAGGAAGGATTCAGATAAGGATAAGTGAAAAAGACACAATATTTAACAGACTGGACAGTTGGTATCAGAAGGGCAATATTATTTAAGCGCCAGGACCTTAGCGGTATGAAAGTTTAAGGTCGACGAGGAAGAGGGTTATCGAAGGATTCGGCGGATCCCTCTCGGTGGCTTGTCACCGTAAAGCTTACTTAAAACCGAAGAGTAATTTTCGGGACAAAGAGTAAGCTGACAAGACAAGGGGATAGTATGTTCAAGTTTACCCCCCTTGCTAGTGTTGCCTAGAATCTGAATCAACAAAGTCGTCCATGTCGGGACGGCTTTTATTTTACTTATCAGACACCCATGCCGCTGCGCGGCACCACTGATGAATGGAAAATTTATTTTTCCAGGGGAGAAAGTATAACTTGCGTTACATACTTTCTGTAGCATAAGAGAGAACAGAGTTCATATCAACTGAAGGATTAGGTTGAGAGGAGTTAACATGTATGTGTGGTATAGTCGGATATATTGGTAAACAGGTTGCTATTCCCATTTTGGTAAATGGCTTAAAAAAACTAGAGTATCGGGGGTATGATTCGGCGGGCGTAGCTGTCTTAGATCATGAGAAAATCGTAATATCTAAAAGTGTAGGTAAATTAGTTGCCCTGGAAGAGGAACTTGGGGAGGATTATTCCCAGTCTTGCATAGGGATCGGACATACCCGGTGGGCGACCCATGGCCGTCCGTCTTTCGTCAATGCTCATCCTCATAGCGATTGCAAGCAGGACTTTACGGTGGTGCATAATGGCATCATAGAGAATTATTTGGAATTGAAAGATAAACTCATCGAAACAGGACATCAGTTTGTTTCTGAGACTGACACAGAAGTTTTAGCTCACTTAGTTGAGGACTTTTATGACGGAGACATTGAAGAGGCTGTCCGGAGAGTCTTAGAAACGGTTCATGGATCTTATGCGATGGTTGTCTTAAGCCTCAAAGACCCCGACAAGCTGGTCGCTGCTCGTAAAGACAGTCCGCTGGTAGTTGGTCTTGGAGATGGAGAATTCTTCGTGGCCAGTGACATCACGGCCATTTTAAACTATACGCGAAAAGTTTATATCCTTGATGATGGGGAAATGGTGGTTGTTACTGAAGGAGGGGTAAGAGTTACTGACTTCAAAGGAAATCCCCGCGCGAAAGAAGTCTATGACGTGAAGTGGGATGCAGTGGCCGCAGAAAAAGGCGGATACGAGCATTTCATGCTCAAAGAAATTCATGAGCAACCTAAAGCTCTGCGAGATACGATGTTGGGTCGCTTGGAAGAGGAGAGAGTTGTTCTCCAAGAAGTGGATTTAACCCTGGAAGAACTGGCACAGATTAATAAAGTTTATATTGTCGCTTGCGGTACAGCTTGGCATGCCGGGCTGGTTGGCAAGACATTAATTGAGCGTTGGGCACATCTACCCGTGGAAGTGGATATTGCCTCCGAGTTTCGCTATCGATCACCAATTATTGATGAACATACCCTAGTGGTGGTGGTGAGCCAGTCCGGAGAAACAGCAGATACCTTAGCGGCGTTGCGAGAAGCCAAAAACCGCGGAGCACGCGTGGTTGCGGTCACAAATGTGGTGGGTAGCACGGTATCTCGTGAAGCCCACGATGTGATCTTTACCTGGGCAGGCCCAGAGATAGCGGTTGCTTCCACGAAAGCTTATACCACTCAGCTGGAAGGAATGGTTTTACTCGGGCTCTACCTGGCACAAGTCAAAGGAACCTTGGCTCCGAAAGAGATCGGGGAGATTATCAATGCTCTAAAGAAGATTCCTGCGCAGGCTCAAGAGGTTCTGGATCAAGAGAGTCTGATCAAAGAGTTGGCACAGTCGTTTGTCAAGGTGGAAGACGCCTTCTTCATTGGACGCTCACTAGACTGGGCCGTCGCCATGGAAGGAGCCCTCAAGCTGAAGGAAATTTCTTATATTCATGCCGAAGCCTATGCTGCCGGAGAATTAAAACATGGTACATTAGCGCTCGTCACGGAGGCTACGCCTGTCGTTGCTTTAGCAACTCAACGGGATGTCTATGATAAAACCATCTCTAACGTCAAAGAAGTAAAAGCTCGGGATGCTCGAGTGATAGGGCTTACCTATAAAGGAAACACCAGCTTGGCGAAGTCAGTAGATCATGTGATCTACATTCCTGAGACCATAGATGAGCTTGCTCCGCTATTAACAGTTATACCGCTACAACTTCTGTCGTACTTTGTATCCGTTGCCCGAGGGTGCGATGTCGATAAGCCACGGAATCTGGCGAAAAGTGTTACTGTGGAGTAGGGAGACTTCGCTTTAACACCGCTCTGTTGTAGCGTTGTAAAAAAGTTTGAACACATTTAAAAAAGATTGAACAAAATGAATAATAAAGATTGAACAGAACCACCTCTGCTGACATAATAATGGTAGAGGTGGATTTTTATAGCAAAGAAAAAACGAGCCAACATAACCCGTAGTTACGAAGACGATTATATTACTGGAATAAGATCTTACCACCGCTATTCTTTCAATAATTTCCAAAATTTATCGAAAGAATACAGGAATATTGGCTTATCTGTAGAATGCTTTTTAAATACCTCTTTAATCTCTGAGGATTATATTCCCCGCTGATTGTAGCGAAAATGAATTTCTTCACTCACCGGATACCCCACAGTTTGCTGCGGAGAGGTTTATTTAGCATATTTAGGATTAAATTGATCAACACATTAAGAAGGAACGCCGATGAATAAAGTGATACATAAAGGCCACAGACAGCGAGTAAAAGAACGATATCTATCTGAGGGATTAGATGGTTTCCAAGACCATGAAGTCTTGGAATTCCTTCTTTTTTACTGTATCCCCATGAAGGATACTAACGAGTTGGCGCACAAGATGATCCAAGAATTTGGTACACTTGCGGGATTGTTTGAGGCGGATCCTATGGAAATCAGTAAGCGATGCGGGGTCAGTGAGAATACAGCGATCCTAATATCTGCAGTTACATCATTCGCAAGAAGATATGATAAAGCCAAGCGGGGTGTAAAGCCTGTTCTCGATAGTTCCTCTAAAGCCGGTGAATATGTGATGTCACTATTTATAGGAAGGACCTATGAGGCCTTGTATGTAATATGCTTGGACTCTCAAAGCAGGCTAAACCATGCGAAGCTAGTCCATGAAGGCACGATAAATGAGGTGACAGTATACCCCAGGCTTGTTGTGGAAACTGCTCTGCGGTACAAAGCCAATAGCATAATACTTGCACATAATCACCCTGGGGGCACTCTAACCCCTTCCAGGGCTGATATAGAAATGACAAAAAGGGTAATGATAGCTTTAGAGGCTATCTCTATTAGCGTAATGGATCATATTATAGTAGCTGGCGATAAATACATTAGCTTTGCTGAAAAGGGTTTACTGGAATAATTGGATTTTCAATAGTGAAATTAAGTGAATAATCATAAAACTGACGAGGTGGCATAATGAAATGAAATACTTTGACAATCATTTTTTGTTTTCAGAAACCTATATTAAAGAATATATAAAGGAAGAAAACAAGAAGAAGCAATCCAATGATGATATAGAAAGTGCATTTAAACAAATCAAGGACTGGAATTATGAATATGTTTCGG
>Ga0209347_1001037_pt1 | contig 52802 bp, 36 predicted proteins | sample AutmiccommuBRH23_FD_187382 | JGI IMG/M metagenome (GOLD analysis project Ga0209347, IMG submission 187382) | Deep subsurface microbial communities from Mt. Terri, Switzerland - Autotrophic microbial communities BRH/23 (SPAdes) (version 2) | ecosystem: Environmental > Aquatic > Deep subsurface >... | reverse complement strand
CTCATTCCGCGCTTTACTCCGGATGGCGTGCTTTCGGCCATGCAGTCGGAAAACGCCACGGTGTTCGCCGGGGTTCCCACCATGTACTGGGCGCTGCTGACCTACGTGGACAAGGAGGGACGATTCGATATTCATAAAATTTCAAAAACCCTCCGCATCGGCGTATCGGGCGGATCGGCCCTCCCCCTTGAAATTCTCCGGGGCATCGGCGATCGCTACCAGATCCCGATCCTGGAGGGATACGGGCTTTCGGAAACCTCTCCGGTCGCCACCTTCAATCATCTTCACAAGGAGCGGAAGCCCGGATCGGTCGGCACACCCATCTGGGGCGTGGAGGTCGACATCTTCACCGAAAAGGCGGAGCCGGTCGCCACCATCGGCGACGTGGGGGAAATTGTCGTCCGGGGACACAACGTCATGAAAGGGTACTATGGAAAGCCGGAGGCGACGGCGGCCGCATTCAAGGGAACCAGCTGGTTCCACACCGGCGACCTGGGGCGCAAGGATTCAGAGGGTTACGTTTTCATCGTCGACCGGGTCAAGGACATGATCATCCGGGGCGGGTTCAACATCTACCCCCGGGAGCTGGAAGAAGTGCTCCTGACCCATCCGGCCATATCGCTGGCCGCGGTCATCGGCGTACCCCATGACCAGCATGGGGAGGAAGTAAAGGCCTGCGTGGTCCTGAAAGAAGGTCAGCAGGCAACGGAAGCCGACATCATTGCCTGGGCGAAAGAACAGATGGCCGCCTACAAGTATCCCCGGATCGTGGAAATCCGGCAGGCACTCCCCATGAACGCCACGGGCAAGATCCTGAAAAAAGATTTGAAAGCGGAAGCGGCGGCGAATTGAGGGGGGCATAACCAAAAAGCCGATTACTATTACGATTACGCGCACGCGCACGAAAAGGCGAAAATCCGAGAGGGAAGCAATATGCCGAATGCATATATGGGCAAAATACTGATGGTCGACCTGACCGATGGCATTATGGAGGATATTAAAATCCCCGACCATCTTTACGAAAAATTTCTCTCCGGCTCCGGCCTGGGCGGGTTCATCCTTTATAATTATATCCCGGAAGGTGCGGACCCCCTGGGGCCGGACAATATCCTCGGTTTGGTCTCCGGGCTGCTCACCGGGACCGGGTCGCTCTTTACCGGCCGGTGGATGGCGGTGGGAAAATCGCCGCTCACCGGCGGGTACGGCGAGGCCAACTGCGGCGGCAATCTTTCCCCGGCCATCAAACGCTGCGGGTATGACGGCATCTTTTTCAAGGGGATCAGCGAAAAACCGGTTTACCTCTATATCGGCAAAAAAGGGGCCGAACTGCGGGATGCGTCCCATCTGTGGGGAATGGACGCCCTGGAGACCGAATCCCGCCTGGTCGAAGACCTGACCCTCAAGCGCAAACCCCGGGTTGCCTGCATCGGCCCGGCCGGGGAAAAACTTTCCTTGATCTCGGGGATCAGCAACGACATGGGGCGGATGGCCGCCCGGTCCGGCCTGGGGGCGGTCATGGGGGCCAAGCGGCTCAAGGCCGTGGTTCTGGACGGCGGCAAGCGGATCGCGGTCCACAACCGGGCGGAAATGCGGACGCTTTCCGAAAAATGCCTCAAGTGGGTGCAGTTCCAGCCGTGGTTTCTTTCCGGCAAGGGGTTGCGGTGGCTGGGGGTGATGCTCCGATGGCTGCCGGTCCAGACCTTCATGGACGGCATGCTCTGGAAGATCATGCTCCGCAAGTGGGGGACGGTCTCCATCAACCGGTACGCAGTGGAGCTCGGCGATGCGCCGGTGAAGAACTGGTCGGGCTCCCATGTCGATTTTCCCGCGGACATTTCCGAGGCCATCGACCCGGACGCCTTCATCGACCGGGAAGTGGCCAAGTACCACTGCTACTCCTGCCCCCTGGGGTGCGGCGGCATCTGCCGGGGCAAGGGGAAATCCGAAGAACTGCACAAACCGGAGTACGAGTCGGTCATGGCCCTTTCCGGGATGCTGCTCAATGCCGACCTTGACAGCATCTTCCACATGAACGACCGGCTCAACCGGGCCGGCATGGACACCATCTCCGCCGGAGGGACCATCGCGTTTGCCATCGAGTGCTACGAGCGGGGGATCCTGACCGACACGGATACCGGCGGACTTACCCTGAAGTGGGGGAACACCGGGGCGATCGTCAAGCTGCTGGAACTGATGATCGCCCGGGAGGGGATCGGCGACGTCCTGGCCGACGGGGTGAAGAAGGCGGCCGAGCGGATCGGCAAGGATTCCGACCGATATGCGATCCATGCCGGCGGCCAGGAGCTGCCCATGCACGACAGCCGGTTTGATCCGGGATTTGCCGTTCATTACGCGGTGGAGCCGACCCCGGGCCGGCATACCATCGGGTCCCAGATCTACTATGAAATGTACCGGCTCTGGAAAAAGGAAAAGCACCTTCCCGGGGCATGGCTCATGTACCGGAAATCGAGCAAGTACCGGACCGATGACAAAAAGGCGGTCATGGCCGCGGCCTGCAGCAAGTTCATAAACGTGTTGAACGGCGCCGGCGGCTGCGCCTTCGGGGCGATGATCGGCGTGGACCGGGTCCCGTTTTTCGAGTGGCTCAACGCGGCCGCCGGCTGGGAGAAGACGCCGGAGGAGTACATGCAGGTCGGCCGGCGGCTGCAGACCATGAAGCAGCTGTTTAACCGGAAGCACGGAATCGACCCGAAATCGACCCTCCCGAACCCCCGTGCCCTGGGTGACCCGCCCCAGACCGAAGGGGCCAACCGGAACCGCCGGGTCGACCTAGCCCCCATGATCGCCGAGTACCGGCGCCAGTTCGGCTGGCGGGCGGATACGGGCGAGCCAAACGAAACATCGAAGCCGGTGGATGCCTACCTTGAAAGGGTTTAAAAATGAAAACAAAACCGAAAGATCTGCCCATGTTCAACAAGGAGCTGTGCATCGCCTGCACCATCTGTGTGGAAGCCTGCCCGGCCGGCGCTCTCGATATTGCCATCGCCAACAGCATTAACGGCTTCCGGCGCTACCCGGTGCTCGCCGAACCCGACCGGTGCACCGGCTGCGGCTCCTGTGAAGCCCAATGCATCAGCGGTGCCCTGACCATGACCACGATTTCGGGTTCATAAACCAAACGTCAACCGCAAGGAGATAACCGATGGGACATCTGGCGGCAAAAGACCTGTATCACCGGCTGGGGCATAAGGTGGACAACCTGCACGTGAAGGCCCCGGTCAACGAGGCGTTTTATAACATTCTCAAGGAGCTCTACTCCGAGGAGGAAGCCGAGGTAGTGATCAAGATGCCGTATCTCTTTTCAAGCCTCGACCGGATCACCCGGCTTACGAAGATGAACAAAGACAAACTCCGGTCGATCCTCGAGCGGCTCTGCGCAAAGGGGTTGGTCATGGATGTCTTTTTGAAGGGGGATTACCGGTACATGCCTTCGCCGCTCTTCGTCGGGATCTTCGAATTCACCATGATGCGCACCGACAAGGACGCCGATTCAAAAGGGTGGGCACACATGTTTCATGAGTACATGGAGGAAGGCGCCCCCTACCGTGCCAATTTCGACAAGAATTCCCGGACCTCCATCGCCCGGGCGCTCCCCTATGAAGAAGCCCTGCGAAACCACGTGGAGATCCTTGATTACGAAAAGGCGACCCACCTGATCGACGAGGTTGATAAATACTCGGTAGGGCTCTGCTCCTGCCGCCACAAAAAGGAGCACTCCGGCGAAAAGCGATGTGATGTGCCGATGGAAACTTGCACCTCCCTCGGTCACGGGGCCGACTACCTGATCCGCAACAAACTGGCCCGCGAGATTTCCAAGTCCGAAATTACGGATATCTTTGCCCGTTCAAAGGAACTCGGGCTGATTTTTTCCGCGGACAACGTCCAGAAGCGGGTGCTGTTCGTCTGTCACTGCTGCGGGTGCTGCTGCGGCATCATGGACGGGATCAACAAACACGGGCTGACCACCACCCTGGTAACCTCCAACTACATCGCGTCAATTGACGGGAATACCTGCGACGGCTGCGGCAAATGCAGCCGGGCCTGCCACATCAACGCCATCGAGATGCAGACGCTGCCCCCTAAAGAAGGATCGAAGAAAAAGAAAAAAGCGGTCGTCGACGAATCGATCTGCGTCGGCTGCGGGGTCTGCACCATGAAGTGCAAGTCCGGCGCCCTCACCCTGGCAAAACGGAAGAGCCGGGTCATTCACCCGGAAACCACCTTCGAGCGGGTGGTCCTCCAGTGCCTGGAGCGGGGCACCCTGCAAAACCAGCTCTTCGACAACCCGGAAAGCATCACCCAGAATGCGCTGCGGGGAATCGTCGGCGGATTTTTGAAGCTCTCCCCGGTGAAAAAGGCGCTCATGAGCGATACCCTGCGCTCCGTCTTCCTGAAATCGATGGGCGGCGGGGTGACGGTTCTGGGAAAAGGATATATTCACGAATTGTAACAGGGACCTGACCCACATCAACTTCCATTAATTCCAGGCCGGCATGATCGGACGGCTTTCCCGATTCGTGCCGGCTTTTTGTATCGGGACGGACACCGATTGGGGATTGCTGTGGGGGGAAGTTCTCATGGTCGAATCGGGTAATATGGTTATCATTCCTGATTGATGACGGTATTTTTCATACAAATAAGAATTCATGAGGCAGCGCATTGATGAATACGGCAATCCAAACGCATGATTTCGGAAGCACCGGGAGAAAGGTGACCCGGGTCGGGCTCGGGGGCGAAGGCGTCCTGAGGACCTATGGAAAAACCGGTGATGCCGAGGCGGTTATCCGGGAAGCCATTGCCCGGGGGATCAACTATTTTGATTCCGCCCGGGTCTATTCCGACAGCGAGGTTTATTACGGCGGCATATGGGAACAGGCGCCCGACACCCGTGCGGCCGTATTCCAAGCAAGCAAGTCCGCCAGTCGGGACAGGGAAGGGGCGAAACGGGATCTTGAAGAAACCTTGAACCGGCTGAAGACCGATCACCTGGACCTGTGGCAGATCCATGATGTGCGCACCCAGGCCGACCTGACCACGATTTCAGGCCCGGGCGGCGCCCTGGAAGCATTCCGGGAGGCGAGGGATAACGGGCGGGTCCGGCATATCGGGGTTACGGGACACCATGATCCGGACATACTGGCACAAGCCGTTGCCGAGTGGCCGGTTGATGCGGTCATGCTGCCGGTCAACCCGGTGGAAGGGCTCATCGGCGGCTTTCTGACCCGGACGCTCCCCGCGGCAAAGGCTAAAGGGATCGCGGTGATCGGGATGAAAATCCTGGGGGCCGGCAACTATGTGGTCCCGCGCCTGGGCGTGACGGCCGACCTGCTGATCCGGTATGCGCTTGAACAGGAAATCAGCGTGGCGATTGTCGGCTGTTCCACTCCCGAAGAGGTCCGGACCCTGGCCGAGGCTGGAATATCCGGGGCCCCGCTGTCAGATGCGGAACGAGACGAACTTCTCGCGAAGTTTGAACCGAACGCACCGAAGCTGGCGTATTACCGGGGAGTTGTTTAACGGATTCCGGAGTCGATCCGTGGATCGCCCTTCAGCGGTTCAGCCGGTGGCCGCCAAACCGGACGGGACCGTCAGAATGAAACGGCTGCCCTGCCCCGGGGAACTTTCGATCACCAGGGTGCCCCCGATATGCCGGGTCCGCTCCCGCAGGCTCAGCAGTCCAAGTCCGCTTGCCGCAGTGGTGAAATCCAGGATATCAGGATTGAATCCCCGCCCCCGGTCGCTGACAGTGATAACGAGACTGCCGTTTTTACCGGAAATTACAACGGAGGCGTTTTTCACTTCAGCATGCTTGAAAACATTGAACAGCAGTTCCTGGACGGCACGAAAAAGGAAAACCTTGAGGGGTGCGTTTTCAAGGCGCGGGGACACATGGGCCGCCAGTTCGATATTCAGCCCGAACTGCTCGCCCATCTGCCGGCTCAACCATTCCAGGGCGGCAACCAGACTGGCATGGTGCAGCACCGGGGGACTCAGTTCGTGCGACAGGCGCCGGGACGTGCCGATCGATTCTTCCAGCAGCCGCTCCACGTTCGCCAGCAGGGGGTCGGAAGCCAAATTTACGCGCGCCGCCTGAAGTTGCATCCGGCCGGCGGCCAGGAGTTGCTGCAGGTCGTCGTGCAGCAACTGGGCAATCCGCCGCCGCTCCCGCTCTTCGGCCTCTACCAGTTCCACCGCCAGGGCCTGGAGCTGTTTCGCCCGGGCTTCGGCCAGTTCGGTCCGCTCGGCCACCCGCTGCTCCAAGGTTTCGTTCAACTCCAGCAGCGCCGTTTCGGCCTGTTTGCGGGCGGTGATATCCACGAATGCGCCGATGCACCCGCGAACGTCACCCTTTGCATCGCGCAACGGGCTTGCCGAGCCGAAGATGTTGATCCGCTTGCCGCTCGGGAGCAGGACATCCAAGTCGGTGTTGCGGATATGGGTGTTCCCGGCCGCGGCCGCCTGCATGGGCAATTCCTCCGACGTGAGTTCCCGGTCGCCGCTGAAGAATTGGCGCACGGGCGAAAGATTCGCCGAAACATTCTCCTGTTCGGATGCCTCGTAAAAGGTATTCGCCAACCGGTTGCCGATAATTTCATCGCATTTCGGATCGCGGGACACCCAGATCGCCACCGGGGCCACGTCCATCAATGTTTCGACTTCCTCAACCTGCCGGCGCAGTTGCTCCCGGCTTGCAAGCAGGGCTTCTTCCGCGCGCTTGAGTGCTTCGATATTCATGGCGATGCCGAACCATCGCACGATCCGGCTCTCCGCGTCCCGGATCGGGCGGCCGATCACCTTGAACCATTCGTATTTTCCGTCATGACGCCGGACACGGTATTCCAGGTCGTAAGTCGCCTTGTCCGCAACGGCGGCGCGCCAGGCGGCAAATGCGCGTGACCGGTCTTCCGGGTGCAGCAACTCGTTCCAGCCATTGCCAGTGTGCTCGGACATCGGCACCCCCGTGTAGTCGACCCATTGCCGGCTCTGGTAGTCACAGTAGCCGTCCGGACGGGTGGTAAAGATCATGCCCGGAATCGATTCGAGCATCTGGCGATAGAACGACTCACTCTGTCGAAGCTCCTCCTCGGCACGCTTGCGCTCGGAAATATCCTGCCCGTAAACGTTTACATAAGCCCCTTCTTCCACGGGAGCGAAACAGAACTGGTAAATCCGCGGGCCGCATGCGACCTCCACTTCCTCCGGGCGCATACGGGCCAGCACGTTCCGGACGGTCCGGACGAATTTGGCAGGAATGACTTGCCCGACCGGCGTTCCCCAGGAGTCCAGCAGCGGCCGGCTTGCCGGGTTGCCAAAAAGCAGCTCACCCCCGGGATTTACCCGCAATACCGGGTTAGGATTCTCGGCGGGAAAACGCGCGAGATCACGGATCCGGTCTTCGGCCTGCTTCCTATTGGTGATGTCGTTTGCCGATGGAATCAAGCAGGATATGCGACCGTCCGGGCCGTACATGGGGGCCAGCATGAAATCGATGGTCATGAACGCCCCTTCGCCCACCCGGATCACTTCATCATAACGGCTGACGTTTCCGGCATCAGCCTTTTCGATCGCCCCCCGAAGGCGTCTCTGCACCTCGGGAGACCAGGCCCACCAGTAACATTCTTCAAAGGGCTTCCCCAGCACATCTTCCGGCCGGAGGTTCGCCGCCTCCAGGGCGGTACGGTTCGCTTGGATCAGGGTTCCGTCCGGTGTCAGCACCCCGATCATCGCGACCATGTTATCAAGAATATTCCTCAGGAGCTGCTCGCTTAATTGCAGGGTGCCTTCGATCCCCTTGTGCGCGGAAGCGTTCTCTCCCTTGGGACGGACGCGCTTGCAATCCCGGCATTTTTCTTCTTCGGCAGCCAGGCGGACCCGCATCTCGCTCAATTCCCGGACCAGTTCCTCCCGGGATTTACTATCGTCAGGTATCTGGATTGAAGAATCGATCAGCATGGAATGCTCTCTTAAGGGATATTTTAGGTTGAATCAGGAAGACAGTGCGCCTCCCGTGGGCCGTTGCGCTCCCCCGGATCGAAAAAATGGTTGCGGTTGTTCGGCTGAAAATTTAAATGGCAGGGTATGGTGAACGGACGGATGTCTTCCGATGCAATTGACCGGGGCAATGGAAGCAAATCGATGAATCGGTGACGCCATAATGGAAGAAAGGGGTACCAGATATTCGATCCCGATGGTCGGCGTAACGCGCAGCGGATGCGCGCAATGAAATACTAAATACCCTGAATGCAAGATAAATTTATTAAGATAAAATACTGCAAAATACAAGGTTTATGAATCACTAAGGGAATTCAGGAATCGACATGGACGACAAACGAAAGGCGATCTGGGGCTGGGCCCTTTACGACTGGGCAAATTCAGCCTTTGCCACCACGGTGATGGCCGGCTTTTTCCCGATTTTTTTCAAGCAGTACTGGAGCGCGGGAACGGATGTGAATGTCAGCACGGCCCAGCTCGGATTCGGAAACGCCGCGGCCAGCCTGCTGGTGGCGCTCATGGCCCCGGTGCTCGGCGCCGTGGCGGACCAGGGTTCGGCAAAGAAACGGTTCCTGATGTTTTTCGCCTACATGGGTGTGCTGATGACCGCCGCGCTGTTCTTTGTGCAGAAAGGGGAGTGGCAGTGGGCGATTTTCATCTATGCCATGGGCAACATCGGGTTCGCCGGCGCCAACATCTTTTATGATGCGCTCCTGCCGACAGTCGCCAATTCCGGGAACATCGACTTCGTCTCCGGCGCCGGGTATTCCCTGGGATACCTGGGCGGCGGATTCCTTTTCCTCCTAAATGTCCTGATGACGCTGATGCCGGAAAAATTCGGGCTGACCGACGCCTCCCAGGCCGTCCGCTATTCCTTTTTGACCGTTGCCCTCTGGTGGGGGGGGTTCGCCGTCTTTACAGCCGTATGGGTGCCGGAAACGCGCCTGCCCCGATCCGCGGAAATGCCTTTCGGTCATATGATCCGCCAGGGGATGCGGCAGTTCATTCGGACCTTTCAGGAAATCACCCGGCACCGGACCGCATTCCTGTTCCTCCTGGCCTACTGGTTCTATATCGACGGGGTCGATACCATCATCCGCATGGCAGTCGATTACGGCATTTCTTTGGGGTTTGCGTCAACCGATCTGATCATGGCACTGTTGATCGTCCAGTTCGTCGGGTTTCCGGCCGCCCTGATCTTCGGCAAGCTGGGACAGAAATGGAGTGTCCGGAAATCGATCTACATCGCCATCTGCTTTTATATCTTCATTACCATCTGGGGCGCCTTCATCTCCTCGAAAGACGAGTTCTACATCATGGCCGTCTGCATCGGACTGGTGCAGGGCGGGCTGCAAGCCCTGAGCCGCTCCTATTTTGCCCGGTTTATCCCGTCCGGCCAATCGGGTGAATTCTTTGGGTTTTACAACATGCTCGGAAAGTTTGCGGCCATCATGGGGCCTGCGCTCATGGCGGTGGTCGGCCTGACCGTCAAATGGATGCTGATGCCGCCGGGAGCTCCCCTCGAACAGGCCGAACAGATCAGCCGTATCGCCTCCCGGGCCAGCATCGCCTCGGTGGCCCTGCTCTTTGTCATCGGATTGGTGCTGTTTTATTTCGTGGATGAACGGAAAGGGAAACAGGAGGCGGGGAGCGGCGTATGAAGGAGATATCCCCAACGGTGTTTTCAACCATGAAGGGCCATGAAGATGAAGAAGAACATGAAGAAGTATCCTTTCCTTTATAATGGCCTTTCTTCATAGGATTTAATGTACTTCATGGTTAAAAGCGCTCCAGCTCCTTTCTGATCCGGCATATTTTTTCCGCTTGTTCGGTAAAAATCCAGGCCACCCCCCTGTTGATTTCCCGGCAAAGACAGTTTCGGGACGAAATGTAGCCTGTGCCGACCAACTGCCCCTTTTTCCGGTGCATTGCGATCCGCTGCGTCCCGATCAGGTAGAAATGGCCCAGGATTCCGCCATACCCTTTTCGCAGCGCAAGGCGGCTGAGCGCGATCACGTTCCGTTCGGCGACCGGGAGACAGGTGCTGGCGGGTGCAAAGGGGACGAACCGGAACATTTCCGGATCGAGTGAAAGAAAATGGTAATCCTGCACAGGCTTCAGGGCCGAAAACGCAGATTGCAGGATTTCGGATTGCCGTTCCGCCTGGGGGTAAGATTCTTTCTTGATCTCCGCCATCAGGTGCACCCGGCCACCGAAACGTTCAATCACCTCGAACAACGAGGGGATAGCGGGATAGTTGGCGCGAATTTCACTGAAGGGGATGTCGCATATCCGCCGGCCGGTTTTGAAGAACCGTCTCAGATCCGGATCATGATAAACAACCGGGTGAAGATCCCGGGTCCAGCGGATATCGAATTCGATGCCGTCCGCCCCGGCCGCGACCGCCGCGTCAAAGGCCGGAATTGTATTTTCGAGAATTGTCCGGTTATCGTGCTCCCCGCGATGAGAGATGATTTCCGCCTCCGCCACGCGATCCCGCGATGGCGCGGGCTGGGGAATCCGGGCGCAGAGCCCGTCGGCGAAAAGGTGATAGAGTTTTTGGATCATAAGTATATCAAAGCAGCTTGTAATACTTCATAAACGATTTTTCAAACATCCGCGACGGCGCCCATCGTTTATATAGCGTTGAAAACCGCTGTTCCAGTTTTCCGGTGGTATACCGGACCTTGGGGTTCGGGTTGTTGATGATCTTTTCCACAAGTGCCGCCAGTCGGATCGGCGGAAACCCGTTCCGCTCTTCATTTTCCATGAGCGCGACGGTGGCATCCAGCTTCTGATGGTAGACGGATGCCAGTACCGCGCCCTCCGCCCGGACCCGATTCTTCGTAAAACCGGTTTTAAAATCCCCCGGTTCGATGAGCACGACATGAATCCCGAACGGCTTGACCTCGATCCGGAGGGCTTCCGAAATGCCTTCCAGAGCAAATTTCGACGCGCTGTAGGCGCCCTGGAACGGCAACCCCATGACCCCGCCGATGGAACTGATATTGATGATATATCCGGCGCTGCGGGAACGCATGTGCGGCAGGACCGCCTTGCACACGCGCACCATGCCGAAAAAATTCGTTTCGAACTGGTCCTTCAGTTCATCGATCCTCAGGTTTTCCACCGCCCCGGCCAGACCATATCCGGCATTGTTCACTACGATATCAATGGCGCCCTCGCGGTTCAGGATATATTGAACCCCCGCGTCAATGGATTGCGGGTCCCGAACGTTCATTGGAATCATGTGAAATGATGGCGCGCCGACCTTGTCTTTAACCTGCGAGCCAAACGTTGCCCGCCGGCTAGTGCCGTAGACGCAATAGCCTCTTTCACCCAGGTAGCGGGCACAAGCCTCCCCGAAACCCGATGACGCACCGGTAATCAGAATTACCCGTTTCCGCGTATCGTTCCCTGGATTCATTTTACGCCTCATCTGGTTCATCGCAGTTCGAGGGCCGGGTCGCCGAGGAGGTTGTAAATCCTTGGCATAAACCCCTGATGGGTGGTGTCGGCATATCGCTCAAGCGCCAGTTTGACCGCCTCCCCGAGAGTTGGCGCCGATTCTTCGAATATGGCCGTAAAAAGCGCTTTGTTCAAGCGAACCGCGTCATTGTTTATGGATAATCCGGACGGCGACCAGGCGGCCACAAAGCCACCCGGATTAAATATCATCACTTCGCTGAGGGAATCAAATCCGGGGATGGAAAAGCCGCCCGCCAGACAGGTCAGGGCCACGAGCACGGGGTACTGCCGTGTATTTTCAAACGTGAGGTTTGTCGACAGAATTGCCGGGTTGCCGAGAGTATCGTATCCGCCGTGACCGATATAGTTGACCAGATACGCTCCCCCGTTGATGCCGCCGATTATTTGGCTGCGGGCCTGACTCGGGTTCACAATCGAACGGTAAATTTTGCTGACCGTATACTCCGGAGGAACCCTTAACGCCACGTCATCGCTGCTCTCGGGAAAATTCCCTCCATCGTCCGGTTTGTCCGCCACCATCAGGATATTCTTGCCTGGCGAGTCGGATTCGCAGGCCACAATCTTAGCGATTATCTGCTGGAGCTCCGTTCCGTCGTTCGCGGGGATTCGGCCGATGGGAATATCCGGAATACCGTCCCTGTTCCCGTCGGCGAAACGGTTGTCGGACACGAAAAGTCCGTGAGGGGTTCCGGTCATCATTACCGGTACCTTGTTATCGCCGGCAAGGAAATGGTCCTTGTAGTCGTAAGTCCCGTCCCCGACCAGAACCACGTATTCCGGCGGAATGGCCCACTGGGCCGCGGCAAAGGCAAGGAAGGCGGAAATCGCGTGCGGGTCGTAAATCCCGTCTGAAAATGCATCGAAGATGTCATCGAGCGTCGCCACCCGGGAGGAAAGCCCCCGTCCCCGGCGGTACTCGGCCAACTGAAGCGCTCCTTCCGCCAGATCTTCGGCTGTGATGACCAGGTATGCCGCGGCATTTGACACATCCTTCAGGTCCGGCGCAATTGCCCCCGCCATGTCATCCGGCGTCATGGCGGCAGTCTTTTCCACAGCCAGGTATGGGATGCTGCCCCGGGCCGGACTGAACGAAATCCGGTACTTCCCGGCAAATGAATCAATGGTGACATCCATGATATCTTTTGGATGCCCGGGATCGGAAAGCTCCAGCAGACAGATATCATTTCCTGTGAACCCGGATACCGTAATCGTGCTCTCTCCTGCGGAAGTGAACGCCAGACGGTCATCCCGTGCGTCGTATGACCGGGAGTAGGTCAGATCAAATCCGTCCACCATGAAAGCGCTCATCTCCACCCCGGCATCCCGTATTCCCTCGACACGAAGGGTGTTTCCCCCGGGGTTGAACAGGCCTGGATCGATAGCATATGTTTGGATAAACGCATCGGTGCCGTTCCAGTATTCTTCGCCAAGGAGGCTTCCGTTCAGGAACACCCGGGCATGGTGATCGGGATCACCAGGTCCGTCGACTCCCCCGTGCAGGCGGATTTCCAGCCGGGCGTTATCGCCGCCGGCAGCCATTCCATCAACTTCGAACGGGAAGTCGAATGCGTCGGCACCCGGCTCCCCGGCGAAGAGGATCGCCCAGAACCAGTAATCGGCCTCCGGTTCGGTGAACAGGTGGGTCATGTCAAACAGGTCCTGTTCCACAGGTATGGTGGTTTCAAAGAATTTTCCCGTCACCGGGGCCGGACTGCCGCCGGAAACGGTTTTCATGACCGGGATGGTGGCCCCGCCCGAGCAAACCGTACTGTTGATGAAGACCAGTTCCGCGGGGTCGATTTTATTGTTGCCGTTCACATCCGCCCCGGACGCCGCGTAATCCTCCCGGACCTCGTCTGTAGACACACCGTTGATCACCCGCAGGCAGATCACCGTGTCCGAGACATTCACCTGCCCGTCGCCGTTGAGATCCCCCCTTCCGGCCGGTTCGCCGATGTCAATCCAGTAGACATTAAGATCTGAATACAGGGTTTCATGCCGCTCCCCGTAAAAGTACAGGCCGGCGTCATCGGCAAAGGGAAGCCAGAAGACCTGCGTCCCTTTGTTGGTCATCCGGATCTGCCGCAAGGCGATCCACTGTCGGGCCTTTTCCGCGGATACGCCAAGACTGCCGGCGATCTCATCCGCGGTGATCCGATAGAGGCCCGGTTTCGTCAGGGAGATCCGGATCCGGGTGGCTTCGGATCCGGTGGCGGCAAGCCCGGCGTTGGTTGCGGATGCCGGGGCCATCGGCATTCGGGTTTGGGAAGCGGTTAGAATTTCACGGGGCTGGCGGGAGTATCCCGATAAGATCAGTTCCTGCGGCAGGGCCGATGCCGCGGGCCCCGCGCTTACAGTATAGGGACCATAACTCCTGAGACTACCGGATACCTCTCTTTCTAAAAGTGCATAGGTAAGATGCGAACCTGTGGCCGCCCCAGGGTCAACACACCGGTAAATTCCCCCCTGGGGTCGCATGACCGCCGGAATCAGGCTGGCATTGACCGGAATCCGGGCGCCGGTTTCCGGCTCCAGCCGCATCAGGTCGAACCCGGCGGTCCCGACTTCGGACGAGGTTTCCCATTCCACGATGATCCGCCCGCCCTCATTGTATGCCGAAAAAGATGAAATGAGGGCAAATGTCGGCACCGGCGCGTTGTAGCCGAAGTTAATGCCGGAAGCATCAGCGGATGAGAGATTCACTATTTCCTGGTAGTCGTACGAAGTCTTCTGCAACCCCTCGGTCACCTCGTACACTGTGGAATACCCCGAAAGGACGTTGTTCCGGTCGGTCAGGCGGACCGTGTAGGTGGCCGCCGGCAGGCCGGTGAACACATAGTAGCCGTCGACGTCAGTGATGGTGGTCCGGATCACCGTGGTTCCGCTGAGCAGCTCAATTGTCACATTTGCGAAACGGCTTTCGGCTGGATCGATCACCCCATCCTCGGCCGCATCCCGCCAGACCGTTCCCGATACGCTCCGCTGGATGCCGGGCCGGTACCCAAAATCGGCTTCGAGATAATTGTTCCGGCTGGTGATCGTCACCTGGCGCTGATGACCGGCAGCTGCCTCGTCGTCTGTCGTGGTGGACTGGTCATATCCGGCCAGGGCCGCCTGGGTATTGTCCACGTGGACAAACCAGGTGGCGTCGGTAAGCCCCGAAAACAGGTATTTTCCGTCCGCATCCGTGGTCAGCGTGGCGACCGGGCCGCCGTCGGCGCCGCCCGGTTCGAATATCCCGTTGCCGTTCACATCCCGATAGAGCAGGACGGTCACATTGCTGATGCCGTATTCGTCCGCATCCTGGATGCCGTCGCCGTCCATGTCGATAAACAGGGTGTCGCCGATGGCCCCGGCCAGGTTGTACCCGAAATTGGGCTCCGAGGGTTCCGCGGTGTAGTCCCGATTGCCGGTGAGATTGTCGATGGCCAGTTCTCCAGCCCGGGCTTCGTCGGTCGTGCCGAAATAATCGCTCAGTTTGCCGCCGGCATCGGTGATCCGCACCGTGTAATCCGCGCCGCCGCCGGCGACCCCGGCGAAGATGAAATAACCGCCGGCATCGGTGATGGTCGTGGCGATCACGTTGCGGCTGGCATCGAGAAGATCGACGGTCACGCCGGAAATACCGGTTTCCGTATCCGGCGTGCCGTTGTCGTCGTTTTCATCGGAATCCGGATCAAACCAGACCCGGTCCCGGATGCTGTAATTATTAGCGGGATTCCGGAAACCGAAATCAAGATAGAGCTGCGTTTCCCCCGAGAGCAGATCGACCGACGGCAGTTGGGTTTCCGTCGTGGCCGTATACCCGTCCAATGCCGCTTGCGCGGGGTCGATGAAGACAACGTAATCGTTGCTCCCGTTGGCGGCGATACCGGTGAACAGGTAAAAACCGCTCGCAGTGGTTACGGCTGTCGACACCACGGTGTCGCCGGCGTCATAAACACTGTTGCTGTTCACATCCCGGTAGAGCTGCACCGTTATGCCCGATAGTCCCGGCTCGCCGGTGTCCTGCGAAGCGTCCCCGTCCGCGTCGATCCATACCCGATCGCCGAGTGTCCCGGCGCTGGCGGACGGACCATATCCCAAATCCGCGTCGAGATATTCCGTGATGATTGACGCCGGATAGGTGAATGTCACATCGAAATTATCCACGTAAAAGAACTCGTCACCACCGAGATATTGATTATTCGTGCTGAACCGGATGATGGTGTTGGATGAGGCATAACCGCCGATATCAATGGCGGCGCTGCCGGAGACAAATTGCTGGTAGGTCGTCAGATTCGTAAAGTTGACGCCGTCCGTACTGATTTCCAGGTATACAACGTCAGTTGTTTCCAGGCCGCCAGCGCTCAAATAATCAAAACGTAAGGTTGCGGAAGTGAAATCATCCGGAAAATCAATCGGCCGCTGGATGCGGCTGATCGTACTCCCATTTACATTATTAATTCTCAATTGGCCGCCTGTGATGAGAATTTCCCCGCCAGTGGCCCCTCCGCCGTTATTATCTGTTTCTACCCATGGAGCCGATGACCAGTCAATCGAACCATCGGTATTGTTATAGGATTGAATTGTAAATTCATCCCGATAGTTGGTGTCAGATTCGAGAATCAGATCAAATGCGTCGGTGCGGTCGTCGGCATTTACTCCGGTATGGCCGCTGGGGGCGGATTGCATAAGGCCTGCCGGGATGCCGCCGGTCACTTCCACGTAATATCCATTGTCCAGCGCCACGCCGGTAAACAGATAATGCCCCGTGCCGTCGGTATGAGTGACGGAGATGGGCGTGCCGTAGCGGTCCTTTAATGTCACTTCGACATTGGGGATTCCTGCCTCACCCACGTCAAAGCTGCCGTCCCGATCACTGTCAAACCAGATCAGATCCCCCACCCTGGCGCTGCCGGACCCTGGATTTGTGACAATATTGGTTACTTCGTCGCAGATCGGGACGAACACCTGATCTGCGGTAATGCACGCCGAGTTGGTGATGGAATCAATGCCGATGGAGAGGGGATCGTTCACCGACACCTGGAAGGTGAGGGAAAGGGATTCGCCCGGGGCAAGACTATATCCGGAGCTACTGCTGATGAAATTGGGGGGATTGTTAGCGGCGGCGAAACCGGTTCCGCCATATGCGATATCGACATTGTCGATGGAAAAATATTCATTAACGGCGTTTACACCCCCGGTCACCCGGTAGCGTATGGTCGTGGCGGTGGAAATATAACTTGATATATCAAACGATTTTCCTCCGACTGGAGTTGTGCTGTCACATGTTGCAAGGGGCATAAAACCAAAGCCATTATTAATTTCCACCACCATGGTGTCCCCGGCTTCCAGGTTGGCTCGATTGAAATCAAATGTCAGAGTGGCGTCAATTGCACCATTGAGATTGGTCGTGCGCTGAATTTGATATCCGGAGGCAGGAGCATTGTAGCTGATCTGTATATCGCTAAAGCGCGCTTCCTCGTTGTTATCCGGGGGGCCTACCACCCGGAACCGGAGGGTGATCGTTGGGTTTGCCGGGTTCCAGGCAATATGATACGTGTAAGTCCCATCCGCTTCACTGTCAAAACTGTTTATTGTTGTCCAACTGGCGCCATCGTCATACTCCGCATAGATATCATCGTTGTTATCAATGCCGTTCTCATCCCAATAAAAGCTTACTGTTATCTCCGTTGCGCCGGCAACGTCGGCTGTTCTTTGGATGGAATCGCCAACATCTGAATATTCCCAGAATTCAATACGGTTGTTTTCAACTTCAATATCATCATCGTCATAAGCACTTTCATCGCCATTTAATATCCAATTTGTACTCCAGGATTCCGAGCCGTTGTTGCCATCCATGCTGTTTGTCGAAAACTCGTCCCTAACGTAGGATTCCAGATACTGGAGTTGCAGCTGGTTGCCGGCTATTGCGACAAATCCGTTCGAGGGGCCGGAATTGTCCGATATCCCGTAGGCGTCTGTCTCGGCCCAGGAACCGGACCAGTGCTCCGATCCGTTGTTATTGGTATAAGCCACGGACCCGAATTCATCCCTTACGTTATCAGATAGCGGGAATGTGACTTGGGCGCTTCCGGGCACATATGACACACCGGACGGTATCGGATCGTAAATCGCCACGTTGTTCAATGTGCCGGTCCCGCTGTTGGTCACGGTCACGGTATAGGAAAACGGGTCCCCGGGATATAGCGGATCGATTGCACTCGAGGTTTTTGTGACCAGTTGGGCGGTGTTGTCGAAGAAGGTGTTGAAAACAAAATCGGATGTAGTGAAGGTCTGGGTTACCGGCGGGCTTCCCACGGTTCGGTAGCCGGTGGCTTCCACGTAGTTGCGGGTCATGTCGCCCACGGAACGGCCGATGGTGTTCGTTGCCGAAAAGGTGATGGTGATTTCCTGGTTCTTTGCCATGTCGCCAAGGAGGGAGGTGGGCCAGGTGAGCTGGGATCCTGCGATGGAGGGATTCGCGGCCGCACCGGTGACCTGTGACTTGTTCGCGCGGACGATGGTGGCGCTGTCGTTCACGAATTCCCATCCCGATGCCAGGGTATCGACCACGGCGACGTCATCCACAATGTATTTGGATGATCGGACAGTAATGGAATAGGTGGTCTGGGAACCGGCGGCGGTTGGGAGCATAACCGGGTCGGTCGTTTTTTCCACACCCAGCACCAGGTCGACGAAATCGCCCCCGGGTATGATGGCGTCTCCTGTGTCTATTGATGGAAGGTAGGGAGAAGTCGTATCCGGATTCTGTCCGTAGGCCATTGTAAAGGGTCCAGTGGCCCAGATATTGGCGCCGGACATGTCTCCGTCGGTGTTGTCCCAGACATACTGTGTTTGAAGCCGGTCAAGGTCATAGGTCCGGTCCGGAACGCCGTCGCTGTTGTCATCCACAAAAACGCGAATATTATCCTGGACTGGGGCGATGAAAAGACCGGAGTCGCTCCGAGGGTTGCCGTCCGGATCATCTCCGCCCCCCGCCGCTCCCACCGGGTAACACCCCGGCGCCCATCCCACATATTGCTCATCCTGGTAAAAAGTAGCCGGTATGAGTGCGTAGGACCAGTCGAACGCCGAGTCGTCCCGGTTTATTCCCGAAATTCCCCAGAACACATCCGACCCCGAAAAATAGGCGGCAGAATTTACCGGAACGGAAGATCCTGTCGCCTGCCAGAAGGAGACCGTATCATTTGCCGGCACATTGAACGATCCGCTTCCGGCGGTTGTCTGGTAATTGATGGTCAAGGGTGCGCGGTGCGGATTGTACAGATAAACATCGGTCAGGGAAGTGGAATACTGGGTTCTGGCATCTCCATCGACCGGCGCATAATATTCGTCATCCCAGAAACCGGTAGGAAAAGCGCTCACTCCCCGGCTTTCGTAATTGGTCCCCTGGTCGCAGAACAGGTAATGCACCTGGAGGGTCTCGGTTCCCTTGATCATGGTCCCCCGGTTCAGGGTGGCCGTGGTGGGGCGGATCGCTTCCCGGTCGAGGAGAAAGCATTCCCCCCTGTTCAGGGTTACCTGGGTGGCGGTCATGGTGCAGGGGTTATTCCGGCTCAGGCAGATGGTATCCCCGAGGACACCATCTCTGTTGAGATCGAACTGTACGACCGTATTATCTTCCGTGGCCTGGATAAGGGCGAATACCCGTTCGAAATCGGGCATGGTCGCCGCAAGGTCTTCCCCAAACGGAATGATGTAAGTCGTCAGCTGTGGTCTGACCGGATAGACTTCCATACCGATCGCTTCCACCGTGCCGATATCGTCCGGCCACGTGATCCGGTTTACGGATACCGAGCCACCTGCCGCGTATATGTGGTCGCGGCCGTCATAAGCCAATTGTGCCGGATTGCGTGGGATAATGATCCGGTTGGTTTCGAACGTGTAGCTGTCGCCGCGGTTCGCCAGGACGACAATTTGATCCGCGGTGACGGCAGGATTATTGGAATCGAAATCGTACCCGTCTTCCCAGTGATCATAATAAACGATAGTATTGGCAGCCCAGGCAACCACACTGATGACCGAGTGCGTTTCCGTTTCATTATCCGGGCGGATCAGGTTGTGGAAGTACATCAAATGATCTTCGTCCCCGGGGATGTAGAATTCCGAATAACCGGCCGGGGTGGCGGCCAATGCCATTGAAGGAACGATCCAGGGGAGAACAACAAGGAAGAAAAGCAACCGCACCCAGACAGTGCAGCAGGTTCGACTCATAAGACGCTCCTTCCATCGGAATCAGGCCGGTTTGGAGGATGGAACCATTTTGTTTGCCGGGGCGAATAGCCCTTCGATGCACCCTTTGGATTGGGTATTTCGAGCGGTCCCGGCCCCTTTTCCGATGAACATGAAAGGGTAGCCCGGGCCTGATGAACCGGGCTGGCGCAATTCCATGCAATTAACATGGGGCAATCGAACCTGTCTATCGGCGTTTGTCTTATAGATTACCGGCCGATTGCCCGAATTTCAGAGGTTTGCCGATCAGATTGCCGCAACGGGAACATGCTATGGAAAACGTCACGACGCTGCCGATGCGAGATACTTTACCTGGAAAAAAATTTGATCAGGTGCGCCTCTGGCACGAAAAGCTGGGCATGGGGTTCTCCAATGATTATTTCGATAAGTGAAGGGTTTGCTTTCGGGAAAACATGGATGATAACTTTTTACTGGGACAAGGTACGCATCGGAATGGCTGGACGCACAACGGATTCTATCGGCTCGGGGGAATGGAAAAGACAATCACACCGATAACCATCCGGGTCGATTGCTACGCGGGATATCGCGGCGAGCAGGAGCCCCGGACGGTCCATTTCGAACAGCACGCAGTGGCGGTGGAAGAAATCCTGGATCGCTGGCTTGCGCCCGATCACCGGTATTTCAAATTTCGCGGAGACGATGGCGCACGCTACATCATCCGCCATGACGAACGCGAGCATCGCTGGGAATTGACGCTTTATGACAGCCGGGAGCAATGATGGCGTCGTAAAAAGTCCAACTTCTGTTGCGCTTCATCCCTCGTCACTGCGGCGTAACTTTTTACTTTGCCATCCAAAACCGACTTTTTACGAGTTCATCAATGATGGCTTTTAAAAATCCAAAGTCTTCGATTTGCGACGCCTGATCCTGAACTTATTACGTCGTTATCAAAATCAACGAGACGGGTAAAAGCGAGATGCACATCATAGAAGCCCGGAACATCGTCAAGCGCTTCGGCAAATTCACCGCTGTCGACGGGGTGAGTTTTCAGGTGGAAAGCGGCGAATTCTTCGGATTGCTCGGGCCGAACGGCGCGGGAAAGACCTCAGTCATCCGGATGATCTACGGCTTTTCGCCGCCCACCGGCGGAGAAATGTCGGTCTTCGGCCAGGATATCCGGACCGACTGGCGCACGATACGCGCGCGGTTGGGAGTCTGCCAGCAGGACAACACCCTTGACCCCGACCTGACCGTGGAGCAGAATCTTCATCTTTTTGCCCGGTACTTCGACATCGACCGGCGCACCGCCCGCGAGCGGGCCGAGGCGCAGCTCGAATTCTTCGCCCTGACCAGTAAGCGCAACGCCAAGGTCGCGGAACTCTCCGGTGGACTGGCCCGGCGGCTGCAACTGGCGCGGGCGCTGATCGCAGAACCCGAACTGCTCATCCTCGACGAGCCGACCACCGGTCTCGATCCTCAGTCGCGCTACCAGGTATGGGACCGCCTCTTTGAACTCAAAAAGCGCGGGCTGACCATGCTCCTGACGACCCACTACATGCACGAGGCCGAGAGCCTGTGCGACCGGCTGCTGATCATGGATCACGGCAAAATCATCTCCGAGGGGAGGCCCCGCCGACTCATTGCCGAACACGCGGCCGAGAGCGTCATCGAGATCGACGGCCCCGACCGGGAACTCCGGCGCTACATCCGGGAACGTGGCGTCCGTCATGATGACCTGGGCGAACGGATCATCCTCTACACCGAGGCGAACGGGGATCTGGAGAACGAGATCCGCAAACGGTTTTGTGTGGAAGCCTGCATCTTTCGCGCTGGCAACCTGGAAGACGTATTCCTCCGCCTGACCGGAAGGGAGCTTCGCGAATGAGCCGCGTCAATCTTGCCACCATATCCCTCCGTTTCCGCCACGTCTGGTTCCGGAACCTGATCACCTACCGTCGCATCTGGCGGGTCAATTTCCTGGTGCCGCTCCTGGAGCCCGCTTTCTACATCCTGGCCTTCGGCCTCGGTTTTTCGGGAATTATCGCCGGTGTGGATTATGCCGGCAGGCAACTGGAATACACCCGGTTCATCGCCCCGGCCCTGGTGGCCACCGCCTGCATGTGGAACGCGTTTTTCGAAACCACCTATTCCTCGTTTGTCCGCATGTATTACCAGAAGACCTACGACGGCATCCTGGCCACCCCGATGGGCATGGAAGAGATCATCATCGCCGAGATCGTCTGGGCGGCGACCAAGGCCGCCGCCGCGGTGGCGCTCATGCTTGTCGCGCTGATCCCCATGGGGTACGCCAATTTTCCCGGCGCGCTCCTCTGCATCCCGCTCGCGTTTCTCGGCGGGCTGGCATTCGCCGCCATCGGCATGTTTTTCACCGGCGTCATCCCAAGCATCGACATGTTCAATCTCCCCATCTTCCTTTTCATCACCCCCATGTTCCTCTTTTCGGGCACCTTTTTCCCCCTCTCGGGAATTCCGGACTGGGCCCGGATCTTAACCCTGATCTTCCCGCTCTATCACCTGGTGGAAATGACCCGGTTCTTCTGCATCGGGGTAATGGAATCGAACATGGTCTTCAACCTGGCCTACCTGGTGATCTTCACCCTTGTTTTCAGCTATATGGCCCTCTGGACCATGAAGGGGCGGCTGATCAAGTAGATTACTCGGCGCCGGCCAATGCGCCGTCAAAAAGATCTCGTCCGATCCGCTGCAAATGCCGGTGAAACCGTCGTCAACGATAATGAGTCGTTTGCGGTATTTCGGGGCTGATCCGGTTTGAACGGTGGGCTCGACCGAACCCGGAAAAAGCAGACGATCCTTCCGTTCTTTTCTTCTAGTGCTCCGTTCCATTTCGAAGTATGATTCCGGCAGTAAACAATTTCCCCAGTATGAAAAACGCTAATCATCCGAATTAACCTGACATTTTTCATAGATTTGAACGGATATGGGGCACAGGCTTCGGAACAGCAGCGCAATCCTTCCATTCACGGTCGATTTACTGGTGCATTGAACGACTGTTCTGCCCGATCCGGATCGCGATGCAGACGAAAAATAAATCCCCTCCCTTCCGACACTCACGATCCATTTCCACAGACCCGAACGGAACAGGCCACCCGGGCTTCGAAAGAACGCCCCGTCGGTGCTCGCCGCGGCGGTTGTTTCGGCGGTTCCCGACCGGGAAGCCCGGGTCCGGCCACGCCCATAAAATTCATTTCAGGAGAATAAAGCGATGATAGCGGCCAATGCGGAATTCGCCATTGAAGAACAGATTGCGAAGAAAAGCCCGTCGGAAACGCCCGACAAACAAATCGGTCCTATTTCCAGGAAAGCCCTGGCCGACCGGATCAATTTAATCCATTTCCAGGAGAGACCGATCCTGTGCGAACTCGACTACCCCGGGCGTTCGGAAACCTTGCGCCTGTCGATCCGCCCCCAGCCCACCTTCGGCGTAAACCTGGTCTGCCTGTGGCCCGGAGATCACCGCGACAGCGCGATTTCCGGCTACCGGCTGAAGCGGGTAATCATCCCGGACCGGAAAAGCGTGATCGACATCACACCCGATATCCGTTCGGTTACGGCACGGGGATTTTGTATCCGTCTGCCCGAATCGGGCACCCGGGTTCCGGCCGATGCGGCGGGCATCCGGCCGCCGGAGGGAGTGAGCGCCCGGATCGGCCGGGAAGGCCTGTCCGTGATGGCGACAATCGACCGGATCCGGGACAATTTCCTGACCCTGGTCCCCGGCGAGGGCGCGGAGATCGACTTCATCCGGTTCGATTACCGGCATCCGGTCGATATCGATTTCTTCAACAGGGAGAAAATGCTCTTTACCGGCCGATACCGGATCCTTGAGACCCGGATGGAAGATCGGCCGAAAATCGACCTCGAGCCGTGGGACCGGATGGCTCCCCGGTTCCCGTCCCGCAAATACCGGAGTCCCCGTTTTACCCTGAGCCCGTCGCCGGATGCCAACTTCGTTCATCCGCTGCACGGGGGACATGTTTCCATGAATGTCCTCGATATCTCCGGAGCCGGGTTTTCCGTGGAAAAGGGGGCCGATGAAGATGCCGTTCTCGTCGGCATGATCGTGACGGATCTCGAATTGAATTTTTCCGGGGCCTTTATCATCACCTGCAGCGCACAGGTCGTTCATCGCACCGTTACCACGGGCGACGAGGGTGAAGAGCGGGTAACCTACGGGTTCGCCTTCATTGACATGTCGATCGACGACCACCTGAAACTCGCCGGCATTCTCCACCAGCGGGAGAACAGCCATATCCGGGTCTGCAACGCCGTGGACGAAAACGATCTCTGGTCCTTCCTGTTTGAAACCGGATTCGTCTATCCCAGAAAGTACCATGCCGTCCGGGAAAACGCGGCACGGATCCGGGCGATCTACCGGACCCTCTACACCCGGAGCCCCGCCATCGCCCGCCATTTCATCTACCGCGAGAAAGGCGAGGTGGTCGGCCACCTGTCGATGCTCCACCTCTACCGGGATGCCTGGCTGATTCACCACCATGCGGCCCTGAAACGATCGAGCGTCAAGGCCGGGCTCGCCGTCCTCAACCACCTGGCCCGTTTCTGCTACAATTCCATCTGGCTCGATGCCTGCCACATGCGCTACATCGTCTGCTATTTCCGGCCCGAAAACGGATTCCCCAATTTCTTCTTCAAGGGATTTGCCGACCGCCTGAACGATAAGGCCAGATGTTCCACCGACACCTTCGCCTATCTGACCCACCGGAAACGGCAGGATCCCGCCCCGGAACTTCCCGTGGAATGGACGCTTGAACCGGCAAACCCCGATGACCTGGCGCGCCTTTCCGATCTCTACCGGGAACGGTCCGGGGGGCTGGCGATCGACGCCCTGGACCTGTCGCCTTCCTTCAAGGGGGAGGAGGAACTCGAAAAACAATACCATAATGCCGGTCTGAAAAAGGAACGGCGTCTTTTTTCACTGAAACAGGATGGAACGCTCAAGGCCGTGGCGGCGGCGAGCGTGACGGACACGGCCATCAACCTGTCCGATCTGTCCAACTGCCTGACCGTTTTCGTGGTCGACCCCGAGGGGCTGAACCGGAATCTGTGGAGCATCCTGGTCGAACGGCTCGGGCGGCTGTTCGAGCAGAAACGGTTTCCCGTCCTGCTCCATCCGCTGGAATATGCGGACCGGGAGCAGATCACCTATCACAAACAGTACATTTTATGGATCCTGGCCACCCGGTACTCGGACCAATATTTCGAATTCCTGGACCAGGTGAATACCCTGAGTTCCCGGAAACGGTAGTCCGGCCAGCCAGGTTTGGTGAATTCGAAAAAAGTCGTTTTCTAATCTAAAAAGGAGCAACAATGACCATCATAACGAAAGACAAGGTGACCCTCGACATCCGGCCCCTCCAGGTCGCACTGAAAACAAAATTCCGCCATGCGGGCGCCACGCGGCTTGAAGGCGAAAGCATCTGGATCCGGGCCGAACGGAACGGAATTTCCGGATGCGGCGAAGGGTGTCCCCGGGCTTACGTGGCCGGAGACGACCTGGAATCAAGCATCCGCTGGGCCAGGGAACAGTTCGGAAACGATCACGCGGCCCTCCGGTCGTTCGATGCCATGAACGGATGGGCCGCGGAAAACCGGGGACTGATCGAGACCTTTCCCTCGGCCTGGTGCGCCGTGGAAATGGCCCTGATCGACCTGTTCGCCCGTGAACGCGGTGTGAGCGCCGAGACGTTTCTCGGCATCGACCCCGTCCGGCGCCAGGGCCGGTACACCGCCGTGCTCGGCGACGATCACACCTGGCGCTACACCTACCTGGTCGATATGTACATGATCCGGGGGATGCGGGATTTCAAAATCAAACTGAACGGCAGGCAGGAGAAGGACCAGAAAAAGATCGACATTCTCCTGCGGCTGGCCAGGGAGTACGGGGCGTCGGACCTGCGGATCCGCCTGGATGCCAACAACCTCTGGGCCGATGAGACCGACCGGGCCATCGCGCATATCAGGGGGCTCGCGGGCGACTTTTTCGCGGTCGAGGAACCGGTCCGTGCGCGGGATGCGGGGGAGATCAGCCGTTTCAGCATCGAAACCGGCCTGCCGGTCATCCTCGACGAAAGCCTGCTGACCCCCGAAACGGTCGCGGTCTACCGGGAACTGCCGGGGTCGTTCATCGCCAACATCAAAATCTCCCGGGTGGGCGGACTGCTGCGGGCCCTGGAGCTGATCCGGGTGCTCCGGGAATGCGGATGGCCGATCGTCATCGGCTGCCACGTGGGGGAAAGCTCGCTCCTCACCCGGGCCGGGCTCCTGGCGGCGGCCGCCGCCGGGGACCGCCTGATTGCCCATGAAGGCGCCTTCGGAGACTACCTGGTGGAATGGGAGCCGGTCAAGCCGATGCTCCGATTCGGGCGCGAGGGGATGCTGTCGCTCGACAGCCTCTATTATTACAAGAACACCCTCGGGCTCCATTTGGTTCCCCCTGAAAACTGGGGCCTGGGGCTGGGGATGGACGGCCGGTCCGTAAGGCCGCCCGGCGACGGGAATCCAACGGTGGACACCCTGACCATGCCCGACGGGTACGCCATCCATTCCCGGAACTGGGGAAAAGCCGTCGGAGAGGATGCGCTCCTGGTCCTTCACGGCGGAATGAGCCATTCCGGGTGGCAGGCACCCCTGGCCGCGGCAGTCCGTGCCATCGCTCCGGACCTGACCGTGATCGCCCCCGACCGGCGCGGCTGCGGCCTCAACGCCGACCGGGGCGATCTCGGCACGGTCAGCCAGGTGACGGGGGATGTCACCGAACAGATCCTGCGCCTGAAACAGCGATTCCGGCGGGTTCACCTGGCCGGCTGGTGCCAGGGATGCCAGTATGCCGCCATTGCCGCGGCCCGGCTCCCGGATGCCGTCGATTCCCTGCTTCTCCTCACCCCCGGCTTTTTCTGGAACGAACGGTTCCGGTCGGTCCTTTCGATCGCGGAGAAGGTGGTGCTCAAAATGATTTCCGAATTCTCCCTTAAACCGGACCGGCACCATGCCTGCATCCCCATCCCGATGGAAGGGACCGATTTCACCCTGAATGACGCCTGGCTCGATTTCATCGAAACCGATCTGCTCAAGACCACCATGATCACCCTGAAGTCGGCAAGCGTCATGGACGAGGTCCAGGAGCTCTCCTGGTACGCCGTTCCGGAGATCCGCCAGCCGATGCTGATGATCATGGCCGACCGGGACCGGATCGTCGACAACGCCCGGGTCCTGAGGTTCATGGGGCACCGGTTCGAAGATGGAAGCGGCAACCGGATGTACCGCGTCAACTGCGGTCATGCCATCCAGTTCGAGGAGCCGGACGCCGTGGCCGGGGAAATCGCCCTCTTCATCGCCCTTCAACGGTTCCGGGACCGTGACTTCCCTGAGGAAGCGGTGAAAGCGAAGACGGTATAATGATCCTGAAATGCCGGGGCCGACTGAAAGGCCGGTCCCGGCATTTTTCAGGCAGAAACGACCCCGACGCTATCGCGGGGACCGGCGCAAGGACCTCCTCTTCAGGAGAACGGCTACCTGGTGCTCCGGTTTCTGGCGGAAGACATCGGCATCCGCCTCGATGACGTACTCGACGCGATAGCAAGGGCGGTGGTGAGCCGGCGGAGCCGTTAAAACACTTTATGGTTATCCGGAAAACGCCAGTGACGGGATTCCCTTTGTGAACCTCGGTCCAAGTCCCCCTTTGAAGGGGGATTCATGGGGATGTTGCGGGATTTGCAAATCGATACTGGAGCGAGGTGGATAGCCAAAATCTCTTTTATATGCTTCCCCCCAAACTTTCCCTCTTGATTGGTGCATATAAAAAGCACATTTTCAAAAGTATGATGGAGATTGAGATGAGAACCACGGTCACACTCGATGACGATCTTGTCAGGGAACTGATGAAATTTTCCGATGCGAAAACAAAGACCAATGCTGTTGCTTTTGCCGTAAAGGAACAGATCCGAAGGGCAAAACTCAAGCGGCTTTCGGACCTACTCGGGACGGTCGATATTGATGAAAGCGATATCCGGGAAAGCAGTGAATCCGATATGCAACGGGCCCAATGGCTTAAAGGACTCGGGAATGGGGGCGGAGAATCTTAAATCGCCCGGGCCTCAACCTAATCCCTATAATAGCAGCCCGGGATATGAATCGGGCGGAAAAAAGGATTTACGATGAAAAAGAAAATTCCGACCTTCGAGAATGAAGACCAGGAGAGGGATTTCTGGGCAAACCGGGATTCCACCGAATATATCGACTGGCGGGAAGCAAAACGGGTGTCACTCCCCCGACTGAAGCCATCCACCCGGACCATTTCCGGCAGGCTTCCGGAATCGATGCTCGATGATTTGAAAGTGCTGGCAAACAAGAAAGATGTTCCCTACCAGTCGTTATTGAAAGTCTTCCTGGCGGAACGGATCAGGGAAGAATTCAAATAGGTGACTGACAGCATCCTGGTTGATTCTGATTCTCTCGGACGAGTCGATCGAAACGGCATCATTGCTGTTTAACAGGATCTCTTGAGGCGCTCGGTCAATAATGCCTACTATGCCATGTTTTATGCGGAACACTCCCAGTTGAATTGTTCTTCATTCACAATTCGCAATTGGCCATTCACAATTGACAATTCTTTCAAATGAAAACCAATGTGAATGGTGAATTATCAATTGCCAATGGTCAATTACGGAAACCAATCAGGATTAAACCGATTTCAAATCCCCCGCACCCCCTCCACGGTCAGCGTCGTCGCCCCCCAGTTTTCCTCCACTTTTCCCGACAGCAGAAACGGCCGGCCGTAGTCGAGGATATGGCAGAAGCGGTCATACGCTTTGGGGAAGAAGGTGGTTTCGACTAGGCCGGTGTCGTCCTCGAAGGTGACGAACTTCATCGGATCGCCTTTGGCGGTCATGATGGTCTTGCCGGTGATCAGCCAGCCGGCGAACCGGATCTGGCGGCCGAGTTGTTTCGGGATGTCGACGGCCTTGACTGTGTTGAGCGGCCGGAGCCGGTCGGCGAACAGGGTGATCGGGTGGCGGTCGCAGAGGAAGCCGAGGACCGCGAACTCCCGGCGGAGCCGTTCCCGGGGATCGTCTTTCGGGAGATCGGGCATGGCCGGGGGCGCGGGGTCCGGGAAAAGGGAGCGGTTGGCATTGCGGTTGGCGCGGGTCTTCGCCCAGGCGGAGAACTGCCAGAGGAGCGCGGGGCGGTGGCGTTCCGGGTGGAACCGGTCGAGTGCGCCGCTGTGGATCAGGGCCCGGGCCTCGGTTTCGTCGGGCCGGACCCGGTCGAAAAAATCAAACGGATCCGCGAAACCCTTTTTTCCCCGTTCCGCGATGATCCGGTCCCGGGTGGCGGCCGACAGATCCTTCAATGACAGGAACCCGACCCGCAGTGTGCGGTCCCGGCCGGTCCAGCGGACGCGGCTTTCCATGACATCGGGCGGCAGGATGGCGATGCCGAGGCGCCGGGCTTCGGAGACGTAGGCGAATGCGGAATAGAACCCCCCCTGGTTGCTGATCACCGCGGCCATGAATTCGGCCGGGTGATGCGTCTTGAGCCAGGCGGCCTGGAACGAGACCCGGGCATACGACGCGCTGTGCGGCTTGCAGAACGAATAGCCGTTGAAGCTCATGATCATCCGCCAGATGGCCCCGATTTTTCCATCCTCGACCCCCCGGGCCCGGGCGCCGGCCATGAACCGGTCCAGATAATCCCTTAATTGATGCTCCTTATCCTTCTTCGACATCACCTTGCGCAGGCCGTCGGCCTCGGCATGGGAAAAACCGGCCACCCGGACGGCCACCCGCGACACATCCTCTTGGTAGACCATCAGGCCGTAGGTTTCGGCGAGCACATCGGTCATCAGGGGATGGATCGGTTCCCACTCCCCGCCGTGGAGCCGCCGGATGTATTCCTGGATCACGTCGTTGGCCGCCGGCCGGATAATCGAGGAATGGATGACCAGGTGCTCGAAGTCGCCGACCCGGGCTTTCTGCTGCAGCTGCCGCGTTGCCGGGCTTTCGATGTAAAAGCACCCCATGGTGTTCCCCCGGGCGAGCGACTCCTGGGTGGCGAAATCATCTTCCGGCGCCCAGCGGTGTTCGTCGAAGGCGATCCCGCCGTCGCGCATTCCGGAGATGGCGTCCCGGATCACCCCCAGGCTCCGGTTTCCGAGCAGATCGATCTTCACCAGCCCGGCGTCCTCGGTCGCATCCTTTTCCCACTGGATGATCGGGACCCCCTTGGGGGCAATCTGCACCGGCACGTAGGTGTCGATCGGCTCCGGGGTGATCACCACTCCGCCCGGGTGGACCGACAGGTAGCGCGGCAGGCCGATGATCCGCTGGGCAATGGAGAGGATTTCGGGCCAGGGTTCGGGAAAGTCGATCCCCCGCATCTTCGGAAGCGCGCTAATCCGCTCCTGGAGGCTCTGGTCGTCGGTATCATCATCCCCCCAGAACCAGGGGAGCCGTTTGGATATCTGGCCGATCTCCCGGTCGGTCAGGCCGAATACCCGGGCGGTTTCGCGCACCGCCATCCGGGGCTGAAAGCAGACGTGATTGGACACCATGGCGGCCCGGCCGGCGTATTTGGAAAGGACCGCCGCAATCACACCGTCGCGCTCGTCCCAGGCAAAATCGACGTCGATATCCGGTGGGTCCTTCCGCCCCGGGTTGAGAAACCGTTCGAAATAGAGGTTGTGCTTAATCGGGCAGACGTTGGTGATCCCGAGGCAGTAGGAAACCAGCGATGCCGCTCCCGATCCCCGGCCGCAGGTGCGGGGGCTCTCCCGGACGATATCGGCCACAATCAGGAAATAGCCGGGAAACCGCATGTCGGAAATGATCCGGAGTTCGTGCTCCAGCCGTTCCACCACGTTTTCCGATAGTTCCCCGTAGCGCCGGCGGGCTCCCTCGTAGGCGGCCCGGCGGAGGTGCGCGGCCGCCTGCTCCGGTGTGCCGTTTTCATACGGGGGCATGACCAGGCCGAAGTCAGGCCGGATAAAGGTGAGCCGTTCGGAAAGGGCGAGGGTGTTGTCGATCGCTTCCGGGCAAACGGCGAACCGTTCCCGGTAGGCTTCCGGCGATGCCAGGAAAGCGTCGGCCGGGGCCATATCGCCCGGTTTCAGGCGGCAGAGGGCCGTGTTGTTGTCGATGGCCCGCAGGACCTTGTGAATGGCGAAATCATCGGAATGGAGGAAGAAACTGCCGGGCGTGGCGACGATCGGGATGCCGAGGCGAGCGGCGGTCCGGCGCAGGGGATGTGCCGCCGGAACCGGCCGGCGCGGCAGGGCGGCGGAGATATCGATCCCGGCATCGTGCCCGGCACAGAGGAGTTCCGGATGGGTGGTCAGGACCGCAAGCCCCTCGGAGAGCCGGGGGAGCGCCGTTTTGAGGTCAAAATCGGCCCGGGTGTGGCGCTCGGTGATCAGGCGGCAGAGGTGGGCGTATCCATGAGGATCCTTTACCAGGCAGACCGCACGGGCGGCGGTTTTGACATCCGTGACCTCGGCCCCGACAATCGGCCGGAGCCCCTCGCGCCCGCAGGCGGCCAGAAACGGCCAGAGCCCGTAAAGGTTGTCCGTGTCGGTCAGGGCCAGGCGGTCATAGCCGAGCTGCCGGGCATGGCGGCAGAGGGTTTTTACGTCCGCCGTCCCCCACATGAGGGAATAGGCGGAACGGACGATGAGGGGGATCATGGTGTTAATTCATCCACAATTGGCCATTGACCATTCACAATTGGCAATTTGGCTTTTAATAATGGTGAATTGTAAATTGCCAATTGTGAATTTTGAATTCATGTGGCCTATGCCCAATCCTCAACCGTCAACCCCTCAACCCGGGAAAACTCCCTTGTGTTATGGGTGACCACGCATAAATCATAGGCAAGGGCGATCGCGGCGATTTGCAGATCCCGTTCACTGATCGGGATTCCATGTCTTTCAAGATGGGTGCGGGCGATTGCGTAGCGTTGGGCGGCGGGTCTATCAAAATCAAGGATTTCCAATTGAGAACAGATACTATCAATCTTTTCCCGGCGTTCCTCTTTTTTGACCGGAGATTTTTCAATGCCGTAAAGGATTTCCGCCAGGGTTATCGTTGAAATGGAGAGGTCACAAGGGCGATAAGCAATCAACCGGGTTAGTATATTTTGATCTCCCCGCATCCAGTAGCTGACGATATTCGTATCGAGTAATCGCATGTTCAGGGCCGATCCAGGTCAATTTGTTTCGAGGGCAGGGGCTCCGGGGTTTCAAAATCCGGATCGGATATAAACCTTTTCCAGAAGCCCTTGGGCCATTCCGTCCTTTCCACCGGCTCCAGTATCACCCTTTTCCCCTCTTTTTTAATTTTGACGGTATCGCCCTCAAATCGAAATGCTTTCGGCAAGCGAACCGCCTGGGAACTCCCGTTTTGAAAAATTTTTGCGATGGTTTCCATGCGCTCTCCCATTTTTCGGGTTTAAAAAGTATATACAAATATATATTTTCGTTGCCGCTGCGTCAATCGATTCATTCCCGGAAAATCATAAATTTTATCACGATGCCATTGCCCGCCCCATCCGGATGGCCCCCTCCCCGAACCGATTCCGGATATGGTCGACGGCGCCGATCAGGTCATCGTGCTTCCGCGCGACCGGTTCGGTTTCGGAAAAGAGCTCCATCTGGGACTGGGGGTGGACCGGTTTCGCACAGGTGAGGCGGATATGGCGGAGCCGCACCCGGCGGGTCCATGCCTTTTCCAGGAGCGCCCGGGAGACCGCGAACAGGGTGATGTCGTTGGCCGAAGGGGGCTGGACCGAAAGCTGCCGGAAGCAGCGAAGCCCGTCGGCATAATCGACGACGATTGCCAGGCTCCGGGCGGCCTTGCGGCGCTTCCGCAGCCCGGCGCCGATCTTTTCGACCAGCCGGTGGACCGCCGTTTCCACCGCCGCCACGTCGTTGGTATCATCGCCAAACTCGTGGGAGGCGGTAATGATCTTCGGCTTCTCCCCGGCGGCCGGGACCGGCGAAGGATCGATCCCCCGGACCGTATCGAAAATAAAACCGGCCCGCTTGCCGAAAGGAATTTCCAACTGGTCGGCCGTCAGGGCGGCAACCTGTTTCACCAGGGAGAGGTTGAGTTCCCGCAGCCGGGACAGGTCGGCTCCTTCAATCCCCGGCAGAAGGCATACCGGGAGCGACGACAGGAAATCGGCCTCCTCCCCTTCCCCGACGATGTACTCGCCGATCGGCTTGACCAGCCGGCTGGCGACTTTCGATACCAGCTTGTTTGCCGCCACCGACCAGATCGGGGCAAATCCGAGCCGCTTCCGGATCTCCCGGTACATGCGCCAGGCGACATCGACCGGCGGACCGAACAGCCGGGTGGTGCCGGTGACATCAATAAAAAGATGACCATCGGTCTCCCCGGGTTCGATCAGGGGCGAGTAGGGGAGGACTTCCTTGAAAAGATCCTGCATGGCCCGCTCGTACCGGTCGGGATAGGGGGGGAGAACAGCGGCGCCGCGGCAGGAGCGGAGCGCCCGCTGCAGCGGCATCCCCTTGCGGACCCCAGCCTGGTAGGCCTCTTCGCTCATGTCGTGGACCACGGCCCGGGCCGCCCCTTCCGGCGCGATGATGACCGGCCGGCCCGCAAGCCCGCGATCGACCAGCCGCTCGACCGCCACGGCGAAATCGGCGACATTGAGGTGAACGACGGTGCGGGGGCGGTATTTCATCCATGAGGTTGTTGTGACGGGGAATGCCATTTTAAATCCATACTATTTGCGGCAACAATGCTTTGGCTGACGGATTCGTCAGGGCATACGGTGCAATATCGGATTGTAGGAGCGGGTTTCAAACCCGCCCCGCCCTACCACGTGCATACGACTATTGGGACTTATGCTAATTCGTGCTCGTGCTCGTAATCGTACGCGTAATCGGTACTTCAAAACCCGTTACGATTACGCGCACGAACACGATCTTTTTACGCAGCCATCAACCCCGCCCCGGCCAGCAGCCGCATGAGCATCTGCGCATTGCGCGGGGCCTGAGCGCGCACATGGTTGTTGAAGAACAACATGCCGGTTCCGGCCTGGCCGGCCATGTTCACGATCCGCGTATCCACCCACTCCTTCAGTTCGGCCTCCGTATAGTCGTAATCGAACTGCTTTTGCATGTTGCCGGTCCGCCACCCCGCGGCGTTCCGGCCATGAAATCGGATATAAAAGAAATCCGGGTTGGTCACCACGTCGAGGGGCGGAAACAGCCCGGGAAGCTCCGGTTCATCGACCGTCACCAGGGTGATCCGGCGCCGGAAAAGCTCATCGAACACCCGGTCCGCGGCCCAGGAGGCATGGCGGAATTCAACGGCTACCGGAAGTGCGTCAAGCTTGTCCAGCAGTCTTGAAAGATAGAGCCGGTTCGGCTTCGAGCGATCAAAGGACGGCGGCAGCTGGATCAGGATGGCGGCCAGCTGGCCGGCCTGGACAAGGGGAGCGATCCCGTCCCGGTATCGAATCACCTGGGAAGGCCAGTCGTCCGGATCAATTTCGTGGGTCATGGTCCGGGTCAGCTTGGCGGCGAAGGAAAATTCCGGTCCGGCCAGTTGCCGCATCCGCTCGATCGACTCGGCTTTCGGCATCTGGTACCAGGTGTAGTTCAGCTCGGTGATCGGAAACAGGCGGGCATAATAGGGCAGCATCCGGCCGGCCGGCGTCCCGGGCGGATAGAATCCGGCTTCGGCCCATTCGGTATAGGAATACCCGCTGGTGCCGACCCGAAGGCGGCATGGGGGTGGGGGAGATGTTCTGGCCATACGACTACCTCTGCTATCCATTACGCATCGGAAACGCAAAAACGGATCCGAATGATCTAATTCCAACCGATCACGAACTGACAGGGAGTTGAAAAACGTCACGAGCGCAGCTGAGGCAAGGCAAAATTCGGCGAAAAAGCGGAGTTTACATGTCGTAAATGAGCATGAGCCGAATTTTAACGCAGCATCAGCAAGCGCAGTAGTTTTTCAACCCCTGTCACAATCCCTGCATCACATCCGGCCCGCGGTGAATCCCGATCACCTTCCCCTGCACCAGCACTTCATCGAACCCATAGCGCATGGTCTCATAAGCCGGGTTTTCCGGTTCCAGGGCGATATGGTCGGGCCGGGCGTAAAACCGTTTGACCGTCGCCTCCTCGCCCCGGATGAGCGCCACCACGATTTCACCATTGGCGGCGTACTGCCGGGGTTCACAGATGGCCAGGTCGCCGTCGAGGATCCCCGCGTTGATCATGGAATCCCCCTTGACCCGAAGGGCGAAAAGGTTCTGGCCTTTGTAAAAATCGCTGTCGACAACAAGGCTTTCCTCCCATTCCTGCTGGGCGTACATGGGAAGCCCGGCCGTGACCCGGCCGATCACCGGCACTTCGCGCCACCGCTGGAGCCCTGAGGTCCGCCCGGCTTTATCGACGAGACGAACCGTCCGCCCATAACGCCCTTCCCGCCGGATCGCCCCCTTGTCTTCCAGGAGCTTCAGGGTCTGGGCCACGGCCGCGTGGCTGATCCCCAGATCCTGCGCGGCCTGCCGCAGCGAGGGGGAAACGCCGGTCCCGGCGATCGCCTCCCGGAGATAATCCAGGAGACGCTGTTGTTTGGGGGTCAATAGATTCCGCATACCGGGCCTCTCGTGAAACGATCTTTTAAAATCAAGGTGGACGGCATTGATGGTTTTTCGTTGTTCACCAGTCCACTCCGTCCACTAAAATTATTGCGGACCAATGTAAATGTCAATGTAAAGTTTCTGCAAGTCGATTGTCAACCCGCAGAGGCATGAAAGGACGTCAGGAAATCAAACGGGTAAACTTGATGAACTCGTACAAAGTCGGTTTTTGATGGCAACGTAAAAAGCTCCACCAAATCTTATAAAATTGGCAAGGCGCGCGAATCCCGAGGAATGAGGCGTAGGTGTTGTACGCCGCAGTGACGAGGGATGAAGCGCAACGCAGAAGTTGGAGCTTCCAAGGAACTTGATTCGGCAACTTGTCACCAAATGGATCAAATCAGCTGATTTTCCGTCTTTCTTCTGGATTCTGGCTTCTGTATTCTGGATTCGCTTTTCGGGCTCCAAGTTCCTTCCTGTAAAAACGCGGCCCAGCCGAGTTGTCAACTTTTTACGAAGCCATCAAACTTGCCAAAATCGGAAATCCGATGGATACTTATTCCATTTGCATTCGGCTTGTTTCATCAACTTGATGAGGCCATACCCTATGTCACCCCCGGGCAATTCACACCATGTTGCACCGACCGGCACCCTGGGCACCTTCGCCGGCGTATTTACCCCGAGCATTCTTACCATTCTCGGCATTATCCTGTTTCTCCGTCTCGGTTACGTGGTCGGCAGCGCCGGGCTGTTCCGGGCGCTGATCATCCTGGCCCTGGCCAACGCCATCTCCGTGCTTACCTCGGTATCGCTTTCGGCCGTGGCCACCAATTTCCGGGTCAAGGGGGGCGGCGACTACTACCTGATCTCCCGGACCCTGGGGCTGGAATTCGGGGGGGCCATCGGGATCGTCCTTTTCCTTGCCCAATCGGTCTCCATCGCCTTTTACTGCATCGGCTTCGGAGAGGTGCTCGCCGGGCTGATCCGCATACCATCAAGGCTTTTCCCCAGATGATCGCGGGGCTTGCGGTGCTCTTTCTTTTCGTCTTCGCCTGGCTCGGGGCGGACTGGGCCGCCCGGTTTCAATACGTGGTCATGGCGATCCTGTCGGCGGCGATCCTCTCCTTCCTTGCCGGTGGGGTTCTCCTGTGGGATGCGGCCCTGCTGATCGAAAACCTGGGCCGCCCGGCGATCGGACCGTCTTTCTGGATCCTGTTTGCCATCTTCTTTCCGGCGGTGACCGGTTTCACCCAGGGCGTGAGCATGTCGGGCGACCTGAAAGATCCGGGGAAAAGTTTGCCCAACGGCACGTTTGCCGCCGTGGGTATTTCAATCGTCATCTATTTTCTTTCCGCCTTGATTTTTGCCGGCACGCTCCCCCGGGAGCTGCTGATCACGGATTATAATGCCATGAAACGCGTATCGGCTGTCGATGCGCTGGTCCTGGCCGGGGTGATTTCGGCCACGCTTTCATCGGCCATGGCCTCCTTTATGGGCGCCCCCAGGATACTGCAATCGCTCTCCGCCGACCGGATCTTCCCGCTCCTCGACCCCTTTGCCAGGGGGGAAGGTCCCACGAACAACCCCCGGCGGGGAATCCTTTTTTCGAGCGCCATCGCCCTTGTCACCGTTGCCCTGGGGAACCTGAACCTGGTGGCACCGGTGGTCTCCATGTTTTTTCTGATTTCCTACGGTCTGCTGAATTACGCCACCTTCTACGAAGCCCGGGCCGCCAGCCCGTCGTTCCGCCCCACGTTCCGGTTTTATGATAAACGCCTGAGCCTTGCGGGCGCTGTCGCCTGCCTGGGCGCCATGATGGCCATCGATCCCACGGCCGGCATCGTTGCGCTTGCCCTGCTTTTCGGGATCTTCCAGTATGTCCGGCACACCGCCGGGCCCGCCCGCTGGGCCGACAGCCGGCGCTCCTACCAGTTTCAGCAGGTTCGCCAGCATCTCCTGGCAGCCTGGGCAGCCCCGGAACATCCCCGGGACTGGCGCCCGGTGCTGCTGATCTTCTCGGATGATCCGGACCGTCGCAAACCGCTGTTCCGGTTCGCCGGCTGGGTGCAGGGGGAAAGCGGATTTTCCACCGTGATCCGCATTCTCCGAGGCGACGGGGCAAAAACGCGCAGGGAAAAAAAAGCGGTGGAAAGCGAAATCCGAAAAGAGATCGCGTCACTCGACCTCCATCTTTTTCTCCGGGTGATCACCACCCCCAATGTCCGGCTCGGCATCAATGCCCTGGTCCAGTCGTTCGGCATCGGACCGCTTCGGGCCAATACGGTGCTGACCAACTGGCTCTCCGAGGATTCGGTCGATTCAGCGTCGTTCCGGGTCGAAGCGGTTCGGGATTTACCTTCGCACGGCCTTCCGCCAGGGATGCAACCTCGTCATCCTGTCCGGCAATGAGGTCAAGTGGAAAGCGCTGATGGAGAAGCCACCGGCAAAACGACGTATTGATATCTGGTGGCGAGGCGATGCCACCAGCCGCCTGATGCTTCTGTTCGCCCACATCATCCGCCAGGACACTCAATGGGAGGGTGCAAAAATCCGGGTCCTGGATATTTGCGGTGGGGTTGAATCCGGAAAAACAGTGGGTGACCTTGGCGGCACCCTTTCAGAATTCCGGATTGCAGCCGAACCCGAGATTATTGCCAGTCCCAGCGCCAACGCTGTTGCGGCCTACTCGATGGATGCGGCAATGGTTTTCCTCCCGTTCCGCTTACGTCAGGATATGCCGGCCGATCCGTTTGGCGATCCATTGGGCGGTCTCGTCCGCCGGCTTCCCTTGACCGCGGCCGTCCTGGCGGCCGAAGACCTCGATCTTTCAGCGGAGCCCGAGGCAGGAGAAGCCGGGGATAAGGCAGCCGTCCGCGATGCGCTCGACAATGCCCGTAAAAAAGCCCGGGCGGCTGAAAAAGCCGCGGGTGAGGCATCGGCGGATGCCATGAAAAAAATGGTGGAATGGGAAAAAGCGCTTGGAAACGGTGCGGCTGGTGCCGATACCGTCAACCGGTTGAACCGGGAACTGACCGATGCCCGGGAAAATGAAACGAAAGCAGCCCGGAAATCCGCGAAACTGGCCGCAAAAGTGGATGACCTGGAAAAGACTGCCGAACGGATGGGAATCGAGGCACCTGAAAATATCGCCGGTGAACCGGCGGAATGACACGCGGCGGATGGGAAGGTTGATTAAAAAATACACGATTACTCGGAGTCACTGGTTCCCAAGCTCCAGCTTGGGAACCCATATAATCGGGAATGGATCAATCTTAACCCCCCTCATCCCGACCTTCTCCCCCCAAAAAACGGGTGGAGAAGGAGAAAACCCCTTCGGCGCGGCTCTATTTCATTTCATGGCCGGTCAGCCTTAACTGCCCTTGATTTTCCTTCTGGATTCTGGCTTCTGGCTCCTGGATTCCGCCCTTGGTTTTCCTTCTGACTTCTGGATTCTGGCTTCTGGATTCGCCTTTGTTTTCCTTCGCCCTTCTCTCTCCCCCTCACCCCTGGTGCTCGTCCCGCAACAAATCGTTCACGGACTTGACCGGGTTGAAGGTGACCAGGGGGACTTCGACAAAGACCGTGTTCCAGAAGGCCATGCCGCCGTTCCAGAGCCCGGGGTGTTCCAAGGCCTTGAGATCGCGCCCATCCTTTGATTTACGGGAGATGAAAATCGCGTTCCGGTCGATAAAGCGGTCGAGATCATAGGGGGTGCCCCGGCCGTCCCGCAGGCTGCAGACCACGTCGACCGGATTGAAGTGGGTCAGCCCTTTGAGGATCGCCTGCTGCTCCGGTGAATCCGGGTCGATCTGGGCGCTCTCCACGATCTGGAGGGAAAGCCCCCCCTTGTCGTCCCGAACCCAGAACGGTCCGCCGCCCGGTTCCCCGGAACTGGGGACCATGCCGCAGACCCGCAGGGGCCGGTCGAGTTGCTCGGCCAGAAACCCGCCCCGTTTTTCCGGGGAAGCACCGGCCAGGGTGTCGGGAAGGGTAATGCTCAGCTCCTTCCGCGCGAACGCCTCGACCGCGGAAACAGCCCCCCGGTCGGTCGCGCAGCAGGCCAGTCGCCTCTGAAACTCCCGGATCTTCTGTTCAAGGGTGAGGAGGTAGCCGCCGAGCACTTTTTTCCACCGGTAGGTCTCCCCCTTCAGCCGGTCGGGGACCACGTTGTCCACGTTCTTGATGAAGACGATATCCCCGTCGAGCCGGTCCAGGTTCCGGATCAGCGAGCCGTGGCCTCCGGGACGGAACAGGAGCCGGCCATCGGCCTCTCGGAAGGGACGGTTTTCCAGATCGACGGCAAGGGTGTCCGTCGACGGGTCCTGGCGTGAAAACGACACCTCGAATCGCACTGCACCGCTCCGTTCATGGGCCGGAGCGGTCTGTTCCAGCAGGTCCCGGAATCCGGTTTCATGCTCCGGTGAAACCGTGAAATGAAGTCGGCAATTGCCGTTATCATCCCGGACGTATTCGGCGGCTTCCACCAGGTGCTCCTCGAAAGCGATGCGCGCCCCGTCCAGATACCGGTGAAACAGGATCTGCCCCTTTGGCCGGTTCGCATAGCCAAGCCCGTGGTCGGAGAGCAGAACGTCAATGGCGGCGGTATAATCCCCTTTTTCCCTCAACTCTTCCAGGTTGAGCCCGGCATCGGCCATCCGCGCCTTGAGCGCGTCGTAAAAGGCGAACCGGTCGATATGATCCATGAATCGCAGAACATCGCCATACTCTCCCCCCTCTCCGGCCGCCCGATCGGCAATCACGGATCGCTCGATCCGAAGACCGCCGCCGTGCACCTTCAGGAGTGATTTGAACATCCGGGTCGCCGCGCCGGATGCCGGCACGAACTTGGTTAACCGCCGGCCGCGCACGGTTTCGTCGTAGACACGGGAGTAGTGTTCGATTTCATCGCCGGAAAATTTACGGATGCCATCTCCGGCAGTCGCCGGCCGGTGGAGTTTCGCAAACGGCGCCCCTTTTTCAAACAACGCGATCTGCCCGCGCACCTGTTCCTCGGTCAATCCCTGGTGCTCGATCTGCTCGATATCCTCCCGGCTGAATTCTACCTGGCCCATCCTGACCTCCATTTTGCAATCAATATAGATGGCCTCGTAAAAAGTCCAATATCTGCGTTGCGCTGCATCCCTCGTCATTTCACGTACGAACAAGTACTCTACATGACTCGGGATTTGCGACGCCTTGATCTTGAACTTTTTACTTTGCCATCCAAAACCGATTTTTTACGAGACCATCAAATATAAACTGAATTCCAATCTCCGTCAAAAAGCCGGGTCTTTTACGAAAGTCCGCTCACCCCTACTACTGTTCCTCCTTGCTCCTCACCAGGGCCAGAAATTCCGTCATGCCATGGGTTGATAAAGCGGCTTTCCGAAAATCCCTGTCACGAAAGGTGCGGGCGATATCCGCCAGAATTTCCACCTGGGCGCCATTGTCGTCGGTCGGGGTCAGGATCAGGAAGATCAGCCTGGCCGGAAAGCTGTCCGGGCCTTTGAAATCGATTCCTCCCGGGGCGATGCCCAGGACAACCACAGGCGTAGAAAGTCCCTCCAGCCGGGCATGGGGAAGCGCGACTTCATGGCCCATTCCGGTCGGCATGAGCCGCTCGCGCTTCATTACCGCCGCGATGATCTTTTCTGTCCGCAACCCGTTTATGTCGCCGATGGCGTCGACCATTTCGACAATCGCTGATTTCCGATCCCCGGCCGCGAGCTTGACAAAACCCTTCGTGGAAAGAAAATCAATGAACCGGCGGGACTTTTTAAGCCGCAGAACGTTCTGCATCAGGGGCGCGCTGATCAGGGACGTCACAACGGCCATGATCACCAGCGCCACGAACAACTCCTCGCTGATCAACGCATATCGCAGCGCCAGAAGACCGAGAATGATTTCCATGGCCCCCCGGGCATTCATGCCGAATCCGATGGCCCACGATTCGCGTTTCGACATTCCGCCAATGCGCGCACCGAGACTGCACCCCAGCACCTTTCCGAAACAGGCGATAATCAGCACCAGTAAAACCAGGAGGAAATCAAATGAAGCGGCAAAATTGAGTTTGAGGCCAATGGAAGCAAAAAAGATCGGCGCGAAAAAAAATGAAACAAACTGATCGATGGTGACCCGGAGCCGCTCCCGGAAATGCGGGGTGTCCCCGACGGCTATCCCGACCATGAACGATCCGAAAATGGCATGGACCCCGATCCACTCGGTAAAAGCAGCGCCAAACAGGGTCAGGGAAAGCACCAGTCCCAACTGCCCGCCGGGCCAGCTCGTGTGCGCCTGTACCCAGGGGAGAATCTTGTCGAACAGCCGGCGGAAAACCGTCAGCATAACCAGCGTGAATCCGAAGGTCAAACCGATGGTCCACCCCAGCGGAAAGCCATGACCTCCCGTTCCCATCAGGCCGAGAATCACGGCAAAGGTGATCCATCCCGCCAGGTCGTTGAAGATTGCCGACGCAACGACCATCATCCCCAAGTCGGTATGGTACAGGTCAAGATCCATGAGGGTCCTGGCGATAACCGGAAGCGCCGAAATCGACAGGGCCGTGGCGATAAACAGGGAGAAGATCAGGGGGTCTGCTCCCGGATGGCGCCCCAGCAAACCCGGGAAATACCAGGCCATGAGAAAACCGATCAGCGACGGGAAGAGGATGCCGGAGAACCCGATGGCCACCACGGCCTTTCCCTGCCGCCACATGGTTGAAATATCGGCTTCCAGTCCCGCCACCAGCAGGAACATCACAATGGAAAGGGTGGTAATTCCATCGAGCAATTGCGCGCCGATCCCGCTTTTTGGAAACAGTGCCATGCTGATGTCGGGGGCGACCGCACCCAGCACCGTCGGCCCGAGGAGGATACCGGCCAGGATTTCACCGAAAATTGACGGCAGGCGGAAAAACAGCGCAATTTCCCCAAGAAGACGCGCGCCAGCCAGCAATACCCCAAGGGCGATAAGCAATTTGACGATATCCACGGGGTTCAACAGGTCCATACAGTCATTCCGGTAATGGGAAAATCAGCAATACGATCCAATGCAATGAAACTCACCCGATTTCGAATTGTATATTCCGCAATTTCACCAATAATACTCCCGGCAAAACCGGCCGACAAGAAACCCGGGGGAAAGCTTCTTTTTTGAAGATTTAGTGGAGCTTTTTACTTTGCCATCAAAAACCGACTTTTTACGAGTTCATCACTACTGAAATTCAGTGGCATTCTGTCTGAATCGGTGAAAAAAAGCAAGGCGGTTGCAGCCGATTCGCGTATCCGGTTACTGCAAATAACGCCAGGTGTTCCGGTCATACGAGACCGGAATCAATAAACGTGCATCGGCCGCCCGAACCCCTTCCGTTCCTTTTTTCCTACTTCTTTACAGCGTGTAAAAAAAGCTGGCAGATCCAATAATGCCTTTTATGTTCTTATCATTTTGAAAGCTATTGGAATCAATATGATATATCCGTCCACCGGCCTAATGGCATGAGGCTTGCAAATTAAACCGGCAAACTGGGATCAAGGGCAACACCGCAAATCGGAAATGCTGACTTAAAAAGGGGCCGATGCATGGACAAAAAAATCAATCTTCTGTTCGTGGATGACGAGGAGCAGTTTCTCCAGTCCCTGGGGAAACTGCTGGAAGCACGTGATTTTCATGTAATCGCCGTCAACCGGGGGGAAAAGGCGATCGCGGCGGCTCGGAAATCCCCCATCGACGTTGCCCTGGTCGATCTCAAAATGCCGGGCATCAATGGTGAAGAAACCCTCCGGGCACTCAAGGAGGCCCACGAATGGATGGAGATCGTCATCCTGACGGGGCATGGGAGCCTCGATTCGGCGGTCGAATGCACCCGGAGCGGCGCATGTGCCTACCTGCAGAAACCCTGCCGGATCGATGACCTGCTCATGGTTCTGAAAGACGCCTACAAGAAGAAGGTCATGAACAAAAACAGGATTGAAGAAAAGAAGATGAACGAGATGTTGCTGCTTTCACAGTCCGATTCCCCCCGGGCCATCCTGAGGCGCCTGAAGGAAATCGATAAAGGTGGCGCAACCGCCGATTGAACCGGATGGCAAAAAGCGCTCCCTGATCGTCAATTTTCGTGAAATTTTGGATCTTGCACCGCGAATAATTTGATGATAGACAAAAAGACACATTAGGACACATTTTTTTGTTTCGTTTCATTTTGTTTGACAAAAAGTGAATCGCGCAAAACACCCCTTAAACTGCTTATTCCGCATAAGGGCAGGTACAAAATGGGACCGATCAATTTATTGATTGTAGATGATGAAGAAAAATTTCTGACCTCAACCGAGAAACTGTTGAGCAAAAGAGGGTTTACTATTTTTCCGGCATCAAACGCCAGGGTTGCTCTTCAAATCCTCGAGACCGAACTGATCCATATAGCATTGCTCGATGTGAAGATGCCAGGAATGGACGGGATTGCCCTGTTGAAGGAAATCAAAAACCGTTTTCCCCTGGTGGAAGTGGTGATGCTGACCGGCCATGCCACTTTCGATACCGCCGTAACCGGGCTGAAAACAGGCGCCAGTGATTATCTGATGAAACCGGCGCGTCCGAACGAACTGATGCAAAAGCTGGAAGAAGCTTTTGAAAAACGAAAAATCCAGGAAGAAAAAATCCGTCACGGCAGATCCTGAACTATGCCATCGCTTACGAATCGGTTCCGTGGAATTGACAATCAATTTTTAAAAGAATCATTTTTTAAATCAATAAATTAATTATTAATTAACGACTATATAAATTAAAAATTTTTCAAGCAAACAGGAGGTGGAAAAAAAGGTGAGGGTCCTTTTTGTAGACGATGAAGCCGATTTTCTCGAAGTCATTCTGAAGCGGATGAAAAAACGCGACATTGAAGCACTCGGCGTACAGGATGGCGATCAGGCGATCGAAATGATTGAACGGGATCTGTTCGATGTCGTCGTCCTGGATGTGCGACTGGGAAGCGGTCGAAGCGGAATAGAAGTATTAAAGGACATCAAATGCCGGAAGCCCCTGGTTGAGGTCATCATGTTGACCGGTCACGCGCTCCTGGAGGCAGCCAAGGAAGGGATCGCAAACGGCGCTTTCGACTACATGGTAAAGCCTGCTGATATCGACGAACTGTTCTACAAAATCTGCGACGCCTTCAAAAAGAAATCCATTCAGGAAGCAAAAATCAGTTGTATCGATAAACTCATGAAAATTCCAAATACGTCTTAAACCTGAATCTGTAAGAGGCATTTATGAAATTCATCAGCAATATGGGTAAATTCATGTACATGGGGGCCAGGGCCCATGCGGAATGGGAAATCCGGACCGCCCATGTCATCCTGCACAGCAGGAAGCGGCTCTTTATCCTGGGGTTGTTGCTCCTGCCGATTATTCTCGGGGGCATCGTGTTTGCCGAGGAAGTCGCCTCCGGGCTTCCCTCCGTCATCGGCGGCAAAACCGCCTACAGCCCCTCCTTTTTCACCATGCAGATCTTTGCTGCATCCATCCTCATTGGTCTTTGCGCAGGTCTGATCACCGGGTGCATCGGCGCGGGCGGCGGTTTCATCATCGCCCCGGCCCTGATGAGCGCCGGGATCAAGGGTATCCTCGCGGTCGGGACCGATCTGTTTCACATCTTCGCCAAGGCGATCATGGGGAGCGTGCTCCATAAGAAGCTTGGCAATATCTCGGTCCCCCTGGCCATTATTTTTCTGATCGGTTCCGTGGTCGGGGCCACCCTCGGCGGGGTGATCAACCGGGAATTGTATGAATTCAACCCGGTACTCAGCGACGTGTTCATCACCACCATTTACGTCCTGATGCTCGGCATCCTGGGGACGTACTCCCTGATCGATTATTTCCAGGCGAGAAAAGCCATGAGCGGCGGCGGTGAATTCCATTTGAAGAAAGACGAAGGGACCGATATGGGGAACCTGCCAAGAAAGCTCCAGGCGATCAAAATCCCCCCGATGGTCACCTTCGATCAGGGAATCATTCCCGGCGGACGCCAGATTTCATCCTGGTTCCTTATCATGAGCGGTTTCTTTGTCGGCCTTTGCGCGGCGATCATGGGTGTCGGCGGCGGGTTTCTGACCTTCCCGATCTTCGTCTATGTTCTCGGCGTATCATCCATGACGACAGTCGGAACCGACATTTTCCAGATCATTTTTACCGCCGGTTATGCCGCTATCGGTCAGTACGCCGTTTATGGGTTTATCTTCTACACCCTTGCCATGGGGATGCTACTGGGTTCGCTCCTCGGCATCCAGGTCGGCGCCCTGGCGACCAAGGTCGTACCGGGGATCACTATCCGGGGATTTTATGCCATGGCGGTTCTGGCCGGGTTCATCAACCGGTTCTTTGCCCTGCCGGCCAAACTGGCATCCGTGGATCTGATTCCATTATCCAAGGAAACGGGAAAAATTCTGGACATGTGCGGTATCGCCTTTTTCTTTGTACTCATCGGAATATTCGCGGTCTGGGTAATTTCCACGTTCCTCATGAATATTAAAAAGCTCAAGGGTGAGGAGGCCTGATAACCATGATAGCCAACAAGAAAGAATTTTCCCTCGGCGCGGGATTGATGGCCGGTTTTATTGTCGTGCTGGTTCTCATGTTCCTGCCCCTTTTCAACGGCAAAAACACGCTGAATTATCTCGATGACCTGTTTAATTCCATTTCAAAAGGCTCGGCGTATTATATCCCCAAACTGAAGAACGATATCCAGGTCATCAGCGGCAAAAATGTCGACCTGGAACTGACCCTTCCCTCCGGGGAAATCGCCCGTGACAGCCAGACCCTGTTTGCACGGAACGGCATACCGGCAACCATCGAGGGTTCCAATCTCCGGGTGCAGGGAGGGATGGGACAGATCCTGGGCGCGGCCATCGAAGACGCGGACATCCTTTTCCATAACCGTGGGGAACAGCTGGAATCAAAATACGGCATTGACGGGCGACCGGCGCTGTATACCTGGTGGAACACGCTGAAAGCCATGCAGAAGTCCCTGAACGAACAGGAACTTTTCGAGGAAGGAAAAGTGGTTTACAGTGTAATGACCCGAGGCGTGGAGACGGCATATAATTATTACAAGATCGTACCCCAGAGCATGTCCGAAAAACTCGGCATGGTTCTCTTCGCCCTGGTTTTCTATGTCATTTACACAATGTGGTATGGTTACGCCATTTTGTACATGTTTGAAGGGTGGGGCCTCCAGATCAGCCATTGAAAACAGCCGACCCGAATTCAGAGAGCGGGGGAGGAACACCTCCCCCGCAATCACTTGATTTTCTCTCCCAGCTGTTTATACCTGATTTGATGAACTCGTAAAAAGTCGGTTTTGGATGGCAAAGTAATTCCAAATTCAAGGCGCGCGAATCCCGAGGAATGAGGCGTACTTGTCGTACGCCGCAGTGACGAGGGATGAAGCGCAACGCAGAAGTTGGACTTTTTACGAAGCCATCTGATTTGAAACCCTGGATCTTTCATTGCATGCCGGTAAACAAGCTTAAAAACATCCTGAAAAATCGGTTCCGGAGGAAGAAGCCGGATGCGCCTTCCAATACGGAAGAACTGCGCATCGACTTCAAGGAACGTTATCACAATTTCAAGCTCCTGCTGAATGCCAACAATAAAGCCCTTGAAATAATGGCAGATATCGAGCAGGCGTTGCAGGGAAAACAGCCGTTCGGCATGTCTTTCGTAAAAACCCAATGTCTGGACATAACGGTGAACCTGCTGCGCCTGCTGAAAAGCCTCGAACAGCTCAGCGGGGGAAAATACAATGCCCTTTACACCCGGTTCGATGAAATCTGCACCCGGATCAGCGAACTCATCGAGCTAAAAAAGATCGCCGGGGACGATCGGCATATCATACCCCTGACGGAAATCGACCGGACCATGGCCGACATGGTGGGGAGCAAAATGGCGAACCTGGGTGAAATCGCCAACCGGATCGGCCTGCGGGTGCCGAGCGGGTTTGTCATCACCGCCGGAGCTTATCAGCATTTCCTGGATCACAATGATCTTCAGAACGAAATCGACATGCGCTACATTGCCTGCGACCTGAACGACATGGAGGCGCTTTTTGTCCTGAGCACGGAAATCCGGGAATTAATCATGGCCGCCGCGGTTCCCGAAACGCTCGCGCAAGAGATCGAGGCCTCCTGCGCCCGGCTCCAGGGCGAAATGGGAAAACCGATCACCGTGGCATTGAGAAGCAGCGCCCGGGGAGAGGATTCCGCCGAAAACTCGTTTGCGGGCCAATACCACTCGGAACTCAACGTCCACCTCGACAGGGCGCTGACGGTTTATAAATCGATCGTTGCGAGCAAATACAGCCTCCCCGCCATTACCTACCGCCTCAACAAGGGGCTCCGGGACGAAGACATCTCCATGAGCGTGGGGTGCATCGCCATGGTCGACGCCCGGTCCGGAGGGGTAATGTATACCCGCAACCCGATCGATGTGACTGATACCTCCATTTTCATCAACTCCGCCTGGGGATTGCCCAAAGCGGTCGTGGATGGAAGCATCAACTGCGACCTGTTCATCGTCAGTCGAACCCCCCAATTGCGGCTGGCCTACAAGGATATAAAGGAAAAGCAATCCCAGTTCACCTGCTATTCCCAGGACGGGGTCTGCCGTTTCGATACGACCGGCCAGGGGAAGGACGCACCGTCCATCCGGGATGAACATGCCCTTGCGCTGGCGGACCTGGCCCTTCGAATGGAGCAGTATTACGGCTCACCCCAGGACATTGAATGGGCGATCGACGGGGACGGCGATATCTACATCCTGCAATGCCGGCCCTTGCGCCAGATGGAGGGGATGACGATTGATTATCCCGAGGAACTGAGTCGCGAGTCGAAAGAGAACGTGATTGCTTCCGGCGGTGAGACGATCTGCCCTGGGGTGGCCTCCGGCGAAGTGTTCGTGGTGAACAGCCCCGGGGACATGATGAACTTCCCTGACGGGGCGGTCATGGTCGCCAGGCAGGCGCTCCCCCTCTGGGCATCTCTCCTCAATCGCGCCGCGGCCGTGATCAGCGAGCAGGGCACCTTCGCCGGTCACCTCGCGAATGTGGCCCGTGAATACCAGGTCCCGGCGGTCTTCGGGCTGAAGGATATCACCCGGGCACTCAGGAACGGCGACCTGATCACCGTCGATGCCGGCCAGATGACCCTGTACAAGGGGAAGATCGATATTCCCCAGCCGGAACACCGGACCCCGTTCAACCGGATCGAGGGGAGCCCGGTTTTCAATGTGCTCCAGGAGGCGAGCAAATTCATCGTCCCCTTGAATCTCCTCGATCCCTATTCCCGGGAGTTCAAGCCGGAAAACTGCGTCACCTACCATGACATCACGAGATTTTCGCACGAAAAAGCGGTGCAGGAGATGTTCACCTTCGGAAAGGAGCATAATTTTTCCGAACGGTCGAGCAAGCAGCTGTATTACAAAGTCCCCATGCAATGGTGGATACTGAATCTCGATGACGGGTTCACCGAGGAGATCATGGGGAAATACGTGCGGCTGGAGCAGATCGCCTCGGTTCCGATGCTCTCCTTGTGGGAGGGGATCATCGCGGTCCCCTGGGCAGGTCCTCCGCCCATCGACGGCAAAGGCTTGGCCTCCGTGATGTTCCAGTCGACGGCCAACCGGGGCCTTGAACCCGGGATGCGGTCCGCCTACACGGAACGGAACTATTTCATGATTTCAAAGAATTTCTGCAGCTTCACCTCTCGCCTCGGATACCATTTCTCCATTATCGAGGCGCTGGTGAGCGAACGGAACATCGAAAACTATGTCAGCTTCCGGTTCAAGGGGGGAGCGGCCGATCATCAGCGCAGGATCAAACGGGTGCAGTTTATCGGTGATATTCTCTCCGATAACGGCTTCCGGACAGAGCTCCGGGAAGATACGGTGATCTCGCGCCTCGAAGGATTCGACAAACCCTACATGCTCGAACGGCTCCGCATTCTCGGCTACCTGGTCATGCATACCCGCCAGCTCGACATGATCATGAGCAATAACGCCGCGATCAATTATTACCGCTCCAAGATCGACACGGACATCAAAACCCACCTGATCGGTAAAAATTAGCCCGGGCTGCGAATTCTCCGGGAGCGCGTTTCCGGGGACGAATCGATCAAGTTGGCACAACTTTGATGGCTTCGTAAAAAGCCCCCGACTCAGCTGGGCCGCGTTTTTACAGGAAGGAACTTTGAAAAACCGAGCATCAGGTTCATTGGCTGACGGATCGGGAATAAGTCGGCTTCCTCGCTCAATGATCATTTCGCCGGGCCGGGCATCTGATCCGCTAAATTTCTCAAACTCGGGCTATCGCCCTCAAACAATGAGAAATTTAACGCGGATCAGATGCCCGGCCTTAATCGGCAAAATGCTCAAATCCGCTCGTGAAGCGACTTTTTCCCCGATCCGTCATGAAACATTGTGCCGTATCAGACAATAAAAAAACCGATATTTGGACCTTGACGCCAACGTACGCTGGCCCCGAGTGGGGATGCCAATCACTGGCACCTTTCAGATAGTTCAGCTCTTGTTTTTACGATGCCGGTAAGCTTCCCGGATTTTTTCAAGCAGGTCTTCCAGTTCACACGGCTTGGTCAGGTAATCAAACGCGCCGAACCGCATCCCATCCAGGGCCGCGGCCTGGGACCCGTGGCCCGTGAGCATGATCACTTCCATCCGGTTGTCCATCTGCTTGAAGATTTTCAGTACCTCAATGCCGTCCATGTCCTCCATCTTGAGATCGAGAACCGCCACATCAAAATCCTGGCGCCGCATCGCCTGGATCGCATCCGTCCCGCTGAGCGCTTTTTCCACTGCAATTCCCCGCCTGGCCAGCCGATTGGCAAGGACATTCACGTATCCCTCTTCGTCGTCGACCAGAAGAAGCCGGACAGAAGGCGCCTGGGGATCTTCTTTTCGGTTATCCATGGGCGAAACTCCCGGTAAATCCCCCCTGCCCCCCTTTGGAAAGGGGGGAAAAGCAACATCAAAGAATGAACAGATTGGCCGCTTCAGACGCCGCGGGTGGACATCACCTTTTCCAGGCGAGCCTTTTCGATCCGGTCCGCATGATCCCGCTTCTTTTTGGCCGCTTCATCGACCTTGGCCATCAGGTTTTCGATATCACAAGGCTTCATCAGGTAATCGAACGCCCCTGCCTTCATACCATCGATGGCCGATTCGATGGTGGCGTGTCCGGTCAGCATAATCACTTCGATGAGGGGATACTTCTTCTTGATCGCCTCCAGAACCTCGATGCCGTCCATTCCCGGCATCTTCACGTCCAATATGACGACTTCCAGGTTCCGATTCTTTGCGAGCAGATCCATCGCATCCGAGCCGCTGTTTGCACTGATGACCTTAAGCTCGCGTTTCTGCAGACGCTTGGTCATGGTTTCAACAAAAGAAACCTCATCATCAACCAACATTATAAACGGTTTAGTCATATTGTTTTCCTTTCTTTTGACCCGATTTCTGTTTCAGACCGATGCCGTGCCGATCCTCTCGATCGTCTCCATTTTATCCTTCAGGCCGCAGCCGGCCTGTTCTTTGCTCTCAGTCAATTGGTATTCATATCCCCCCTTGTTACGGACGGCTTTTCACTTTTCTGGTAGGGAATCCAGATACGGAAACGGGTCCCCTGTCCCACGGTGCTGTGCACATCAATCTTTCCACCCATTTTCTGGATGATCCCGTAACAGATGGAAAGCCCCAGTCCGGTCCCCTTTCCCACCGGTTTGGTGGTAAAGAACGGATCGAAGATCCGCGGCAGGTTCGACTCCGGGATTCCGGGACCGTTATCCTCGACGGTGATGACGATGTGACCTTTTTCCAGCTCGCTCAGCTTGGTGGCGATATTGATCGTTCCTCCCGTCTTTTCCATGGCATCAATGGCGTTGTTGATCAGGTTCAGCATCACCTGCTGCATCTCCGAGGGGGAAATCGTCACATAGGGTAACCTGGGGTGCAGCTGGGTGGTGATCGTTACCTGGTTGTACCGGGCCATCTGCCCGGAAAGCGCCACGAGCTCCAGGATCAGGTCATTTATCTGCACGTCCTTAACAGTCGCATCGGTCTTGCGGGCGAAACTGAGGAGTTTGTGGGTGATCTCCTTGCAGCGCCGCCCCTGGGTCCGGATCTGGTTCAGGGCCCGACGGAATTCGCCCAGGTTTTCGCCTTCGGCAAACTCCTCGTCTTCGAGCAGATCGCCGATCCACCCTGCCTCCTCGACCATGATGGCCACGGGATTATTGATTTCATGGGCAATCCCCGCGGCGAGTTCACCGACCGAGGCGAGTTTGCCGGTTTCGATCATCTGCTGATTCAGTTGCTCCCTTTCCTTGTCGCCGCGCTTAATCCGCCGCACCATCCGCTCGGACAGGAGCACCGCCATGATGACGATCGCGGCCGCGCCCAGAAAGAAGATGCCGATGGCAATGTGCGTCATCCGGGTGATGTCGGAAAAGGCATCGGCCCTGGCCTGCTTGAAGACCAGCAGCCAGTCGCCGTTTTTCAGTTCCGCCATTGCGTAGATGTTTTTGGTCCCTGATGCATCGGACCGTTCCAGTATCCGCACCGAGTTCTCGTTCTCTCCCATCTGTTCGAGGAAATATTCGTTACATTCCCGGCAAACCTCGCTGTCCTGCGGGAGACGGGTCTGGAACTCGCCTTTCCGGTTGAGGATGAATGCATACCCGGTCTGGCCCACGCGCAGGTTTTCCACCAGGTTGTTGAAGGCACGGAAATCGATGGTCGCACGGACGATATAGGGGTTCTCCTGGTACTGTTTTTTGACCGTGATGATGAAATGAGGACTTCCCCGGAGCCCCATGAACACGTCGCTGATGAAGAATGGCTTCCCCATGGCCTCCTTGAACCAGGATGCATCGCCGTAGCGGACATTCTGCAGTTCGTAGGGTCCTGCATAGGCAAGCTGGTCTCCATCCTGATCAACAACACCCAGGTCGACAAAGACATCCCCGTATTCTTCCTTTAACTCCTGCAGTTTCTTTCGCAGTGAGACGTCCGTGTCGAGGTCCTCGAACCCGTAGATTTCTGTTAGAAATTCGATGTTCGCCAGTTTTTCCCGAAGAAAGGTATCGATATTCTGCTTGTGTTTCCCGACGAGTTCCTCGAGATGGGCATTGGTCTTTTCGTGGTATGCGGTGTTGAACTGATACAGAAGTATCCCGATCACCAGGATCATGGGCGCAAATGAGACGGTGATCACCGTCAGGATCATATTGCGGGTCAGCAGCCTGTAGTACCAACCGCCGTTCTGTTTATTACTCATCAAAGGCTTCCCGAGGAACAATCGAATATAGCGAACGATGCGTTATACATGAAACCTTGCCGGGTGGCGCATGTTTCGAAATGTGTGCCTA
>Ga0209347_1001034_pt1 | contig 53003 bp, 52 predicted proteins | sample AutmiccommuBRH23_FD_187382 | JGI IMG/M metagenome (GOLD analysis project Ga0209347, IMG submission 187382) | Deep subsurface microbial communities from Mt. Terri, Switzerland - Autotrophic microbial communities BRH/23 (SPAdes) (version 2) | ecosystem: Environmental > Aquatic > Deep subsurface >... | reverse complement strand
TCTAACCCTATTATATTTATATACACGACAATACACAACATAAAAATGCATAAAGATTGACAAAAGAAAAGCCCGAATTCTCGGGCTTTAAAGCGGCTTTTAATATTTAGTTATTGTAAAACAACGGTAGAGGCCCTGCTTTTAACGTATTGTCCCAATTGTTATCATCCAGGGGGATATGCGAAGACATCTTAATTATTTTGAAGTGAAATAAAATGTTTTTGGTTGTTGTAACTGGTATTTGCTATAAAACGGTTTTTTCCTTCCTATAGGTTATCAGGATGACCTGATAACCATGGTTTTAACTTTTTCTCCGTACTGAGCAAACTGTAAGACCCGTATTATAACTGTGGTATTACAATCCAATAGCTTGAAGGCAGGAGTTTGTATATAATAAATATATATTTCTTTATTTACCTGGAGGACTGAAGGTGAATATTAGCAAATCTGTCGCTCCGGAGATTATCCGGGGCCTTACAAAATTGTTCCGGGGTGTATAATTAACTGACCAGACTTACGGACTTTTTCCTTAGGAGAGGTTGAGGGGGAATAACAGTTGAAGGACGATTGTTCTCGAGAGATTAACTACCTGCGTATATCTGTAACTGATCGCTGTAATTTACGTTGCACCTACTGTATGCCCCGGGAAGGTATAAAACCGATATCTCACCATGAAATTCTGCGCAACGAAGAAATAGAGTGCCTGGTCAGGGCTGCCGCGCTGGTGGGTATTAACAAAATCAGGCTTACAGGCGGCGAGCCGCTGGTGCGCAAAGGCCTGCCGGAATTAATAAAGCTTATTGCTGCCGTGCCGGAAATTGACGACATTGCCCTGACCACAAACGGAGTTTTATTGCCGGATATGGCAGCCCGCCTGAAAGAGGCCGGTTTAAAAAGGGTTAATATCAGCCTGGATACTTTAAAACCACGCCGTTACGAAGAGGTTACCAGAATGGGAAAAATTGGCGATGCCTGGCGGGGTATTGAAGCAGCCCTGGAACAGGACTTCCATCCTGTGAAGATTAACGTCGTGGCCATAAGGGGTTTTAACGATGACGAGATACTGGATCTGGTCGGCTTAAGTTTCAAATATCCGCTGCATGTTCGTTTCATCGAACTCATGCCCATCGGCATTTCTGATGCCTGGGCTTCCTACCGTCATATACCTGTGTTTGAAATAAAGGATATAATAGAGCGCGGAATGGGAAAACTGCAGGAAGTTAAAAGAATGGACGGCAATGGGCCGGCGAAATACTACCATCTACCGGGTATTCAGGGATCAATCGGTTTTATCAGCCCGGTGAGCGACCATTTCTGCAGTTACTGCAACCGCTTGCGGCTTACCGCAGAGGGTAGGCTGCGGCCGTGTCTCTACAGCAATAAAGAAATTGATGTAAAGAAGCCCTTGCGGAGCAATGCCACCGATATGGAACTGGCCAAGCTTTTTGCCCAGGCTATCAAGTTAAAACCCACCAGGCACAATATTGGTGAAGGTTGGCAGGAGCAGGATAGAATAATGTCCCAAATAGGAGGCTGATCCGGATTGAGTGAAACCACTGTATTAACTCATTTTGATAGCCGGGGCAGGACCCGGATGGTGGATGTCAGCGCCAAGGACATTACCCTGCGGGAAGCGGCAGCCCGGGGCAAAGTTGTCATGCAGCCGGAAACCCTTGACCTTATTGCCAGCGGCGGCATGACTAAGGGAGACGTGCTGGGGGTAGCCAGAGTGGCGGGAATTATGGCGGCCAAGGAAGCGGGCAGGCTAATACCCATGGCCCATCCATTAAATCTGACCGGGGTTAATATAAATTTCAGGCTAACCCAACCGGACACGGTGGAAATAGAGGCTATTGTCCGTACCACCGGCAAAACCGGGGTGGAAATGGAAGCACTCACCGCCGTGAGTGTGGCGGCTTTAACAGTGTATGACATGTGCAAGGCTGTGGACAGGGCGATGATCATAGAGAATATCCGGCTGGTAAAGAAAAGCGGCGGTAAAAGCGGAGTATTTACCAGAGAGGAAGAGGAGATATGGGAAAAATAATTGCTGTTTGTACCAGCCCCAGGAAGGGAATGCGGAAAAAGAACGTTGGCGAGGGTACTCTGGTGGTCGAACACGGCCTTGAAGGGGATGCCCACACCGGGACGTGGCACCGCCAGGTTAGCCTGCTGGCGATGGAAAGTATTGAGAAGATGCAGAAAATGGGATTGAATGTCGGTCCTGGAGATTTCGCCGAAAATATAACCACCGAGGGCATGGACCTGGTAAGCCTGCCGGTGGGCACCAGGCTAAAAATAGGCGGCCAGGCTATGGGCGAGGTCACCCAGATAGGCAAGGAGTGCCACACCAGGTGTGCCATATACCACCAGGCAGGGGACTGTGTTATGCCCAAAGAAGGTATATTTATACGTGTTCTGGATGGTGGTCCGGTAAAGGTGGGCGACACCGTAAAGGTTGTGGAATAGAAAGATTTGTGATGATATTAACCGCGAAGCGGTTTTCGTTCTTCAATTAAAATGCGATCAAGTTAATTTAAACTTGATCGCATTTTAATTACTTATTGAATTACTTGTTATAAGATAAATCCTAGAAGTTGAACACTTCGTCCAGTTCGTCTTTTAAGGTAAACCTGGTGTTGTGTGGAGGCAGTTCCTCGTTATAGAAGAATTCCGGCAGGCGATCGTCAGCCTTGGTAAAGCCGGCCTTTTCGTTAAATTCCCGTTCGGTCTTAAGAACGCTCTGGCCCAGGGCTATAACATTATCTATGGTAAGGTCAGTACCGTACATGGCGTTGATCATTTCCACCACGGTGGGCAGACCTTCGGGATTGTCCAGCACGGCAAAGGCGATGAACAGGCAAAAGCCGGTGCTGTCCACTGCGGCGGTGGCGATTTGCAGATTGCGGGAGAGTTCTATCTGGCCCTCATCCTTAAGGGGATCAACAAAACCGCCGACTTTCAGAATGTTTGCCGTAACTGCATAACCGGCGGTATGGTCTGCGCCCATGGTAGTGGTGGCGTAAGTAACGCCGTTACCCCTGCAGGAGCGGGGATCGTAAGCCGGCATGGCCTGTCCCTTAACTGCGGGGATTCTTGTCACGCCGTAAAGTTTGCCTGCGAAGGTTGCACCGGAGCCAATGATTCTGCCCAGGGGCGAGCCGGTGTATACTTCTTCAAGTGCTTTGATGGCGGCTTTGCCGTCACCGAAGGGAATTAGTCCGGCTTCCATCAGAACACCCAGGGTTGCACCGGTTTCGATGGTGTCCAAACCGATGTCATTACAAAGCCAGTTCAACATAGCCACGTCGTCAAGTTCGCCCACTTCCAGATTGGGTCCGAAAGCCCAGGCGGATTCGTATTCGATGGGGGCGCAGACTTTGCCGTCAGGCATGGGATATACGTTGGAGCAGCGCATTACACAGCCCGGATGGCAGGCATGGGTAGCCTTGCCGCCCCTGGCGACGGCAATTTCGGCCAGCTTTTCACCGGATACGTTGCTGGCCTTGTCAAAGCGGCCAAATTTAAAATTTCTGGTGGGCAGGGTGCCAGCCTCGTTGATAATATTCATCAGCACGTTGGTGCCGTAGCTGGGCAGGCCCGAGCCGCAGACCGGATGGTCAAGCAGTATCTTGGAGAATTTTTTGGCTGCAGCCTTGAATCTTTCGGCATCCTTTAAAGGAACGTCAAAGGTTGAGGGGCTATCTACAACTATAGCCTTCAATCCTTTGGAGCCCATCACCGCGCCCAGGCCGCCGCGCCCTGCGTAACGGGAGGCATTGCCCTCGCCGTCGTTTGTTCCTACACCGGCGTTGGCCATGAGCATTTCACCGGCGGGCCCGATAAACATAACGCCGGCTTTCTCGCCGAATTTTGCCCGGCACATGGCCACCGTGTCGTAGCCGCCCTTGCCTTTGAGGTTATCTGCGGGAAGAAGTTCCGCCCCGGCCGGGGTAATCTTGATCACATAGAATTCGCCTGTGGGTGCCTGTCCTTCAACTATTATAGCCTTGTAGCCGAGATTGGCGATTTTCTGGGAGCTGATGCCCCCGGCGTTTGATTCCTTGATGGTTCCGGTCAGAGGGCTTTTGCTGCCGACGGAAAGTCGCCCGGAGGATGGCGCGCTTGTCCCGGAAAGCAAGCCGGGGGCAAAAATTAGTTTATTGAAGGGACCTAGGGGGTCGCAAGTTGGTACAACTTCATCCAGCACAAACCGGGAAGTCAGCGCCCTGCCGCCTAGAGCGGCGTATTTCTCGGGAACCGGTTCTACCTTGACTTCTTTGGTGGTCATATTGACCCTTAGGATTTTTTCCATTTTAAAGCCCCCTTTTTTTAATACCGTTAAGTCTCACAAAAAACTATACTGAACCGTTATGCAATTAATATACCATTCGGTAAGTTAAAAAACCATCCTTAAGTTAGTATATTAATAGCATTTTTTTTGTGGCATTTAACGAAAAAATACAAAAAAAAGCTTTAATACCTCTTTTTGTGTGTTAGTGTAATACAATCAGATGTTCATCTTTGGTACTATTGTTTCATAATGGAATAAAAGTCTTTGTCAATAATGCTTATTTTTGTAGCAATTATGATTTTTTCTTAACTTGGGCACACAAAGTTCATGGGTATTTGCCGCCCTCAGCAAATGGGAAGCCGCCGTCCAGGCGATTATGGAGCTTATAAATTAAGAACGCCGCACACGCGGCTCTTATAAAAAATAAGCTAACTGATGTTTCCCGTCCGGGCCAACTTGTTGTAAAATCTATTTAAGACAGGCTGGCATAGGCGCGGTTATTGTTGTAAATGTAGCTGTTAAATGGTTTATGCTGTTCAAACTATGTGCCAAATTAACAGTGGGTAAATTTCTCAGGGGTGATAGCATGAAATTGGAGGTCAGAGTATTTAGCGGTCTCGAAAAATATCTTCCGGGGATAACTTTTGGTCAGGCTTTTGAAATAGACGTTCCGGAAGGCACTACCGGCCGGGGTTTGCTGGTAAAGCTGGCTATACCGGAGAGTCAGGTTTTTAGTATGTTGGCGAACGGCAGGCACTTTTCCTTTGATCAGAAGTTTCATCCCGGCGACAGGGTAGCACTTTTCCCGCCGGTGGGAGGGGGTTAATTTAAAATTGGTTTGTATTATTGGCGATACGACAGTAACAACAAAGCTGCCGCATTTTAATGTTGGCAGTAAGGTCTGGCTGGAAAGAAACGGCCGTTCCTGTGGTGACGGGCTGTTTATTCTTCTGTCGGGTGTGGCCAGGCTTGGTTCAATCGCCCGGGCTGCGTCTGATACGGGCATGTCTTACAGGGCTGCCTGGGGCAAAATTAAAGAAGCGGAAAAAAGTTGGAACATTGTTCTTGTACGTACCCAAATTGGCGGTGAGAGCGGTGGCGGCGCCGTTTTAACGGCCGAGGGTGAGGAATTGCTGGCTAAATTCCAGCGTTTCAAACAAATGGCGGAAGGTGCGGTTCAGGAGCTTTTTGACGGTTTGTTTAAATAAAACTATTAGCGGAGTCTCTTAATACCCATGGCCCATCCAATAATCCTGACCGGTGTCACACCAGATGTGCCATATATCATCAGGCCGGGGACTGTGTTATGCTCAAAGAGGGCATCTTTATACATGTTCTGGATGGTGGTCCGGTAAAGGTTGGAGATGCCGTAGAAATCGTGTAATATACTATTGTTAGGACTGGTAATATGCTGACGGAAACCCAGCTTAAAAGATACACGCGCAACATACTACTGCCTAATGTTGGCGCTGCAGGTCAGGAGAAACTATTGCAGTCCCGGGTGCTGGTGGTAGGATCCGGAGGTTTGGGCTCACCGGCGGCTTATTATCTAGCAGCGGCGGGTGTGGGGCATATAGGTCTGGTGGATAGTGACAAAGTGGATTTATCAAATTTGCAGAGGCAGATATTGCATCGCACTGAAGATATCGGCAGACCCAAGGTTGCTTCCGGGGCTGAGAAACTAAGAGCACTCAATTCCGACACAGAGGTAATCGCCGTTGAGAAACTGATTACGGGGGAAAATGCAGATGATGTTGTCCGTAGTTATGACGTGATTGTGGACTGCACCGATAATTTTTCCGTGCGCTATCTGTTGAACGACGCCTGTATAAGCCAGCAAAAGCCCATGATTTTCGGTGGAGTTCTTTCCTTCAGCGGGCAGCTTATGACGATAATGCCAGGCGAGGGGCCTTGCCTGAGGTGTCTTTTCCGGGAGGATCCCTCTCCGGACGCTTCTTCCTGTGCTGAGGTGGGAATTCTGGGGGCGGTGCCGGGGGTTATAGGGGCGCTCCAGTCCACAGAAGTAATAAAATACCTGCTGGGGCTGGGTAATCTGCTTATGGGCAGGCTGCTTACATACGATGCTCTGACGGCCGCTTTTTTTGAGGTCACACTGGAAAGGGATCCTTCATGCCCCTCGTGTGCACAGTTATAATTTTAATAACTCTGAGGCATGGCTGATTCTGCTGCCGGTAATAACTTTATATTTGTTTTCCAGAACAGGGCAATGGCATAAGGGGGTGGAGCATTTTGGAAAATGACAAATGTGTAGAGGTAAGGGCTTTTTCATTTATTAAAGAGATATTCGACCAGAGGGGCTGGCCTTTTCCCATGCAGGTTGAGCTGGAGAAAGAATGCACTGCGTTAGAGCTGGCGGAAAGGCTGGAAATCCCCACGGAAAAAATTGAAGCAGTTTTTGTCAACGGTATCGTAAAAAAAATGAATGAAAAGATTAAACCAGGGGACAGGGTGGCCTTTGTGCCGCCGGGCACGCCTGGCCCTTACAGGGTAATTCTGGGTATAGTGGGGAAGAAGGAATAATTTTTTATCATAGCGGGTCAACTTGAATCAGCTACACCGCGTTTGTCGCGATGACTGTTTCCACTATAAACATCTCCATGGCCGCTGTGAAATCCAGGCGGCCTCCTTTTACGTCCTTATCAATTTTATGCAGTATATGTATGGCATGGATCAGTTGGCCAGTTTCAAACCCCTTGGCCTGCTGATAAATTTTTTTAACCACGAAGGGATGCATTCCCGTAGCTCCGGCGAGGTCCGCAAAGGGGCAGCCCCCGGCCAGGGCCTCTTTGATTTGTAATAGCAGTCTGAATTGCCTGGCTACCATGGATAGAATCTTTTGAGGATTTTCACGGCCCAGCAGCAGATCCTTAAGGCCGGAAACCGCCTTGCCGGGGTTTTTCTCACCTATGGCGTCCACCACGCTGAAAATACTTTCTTCCAAAGGTACGGCTGTAAGAGTCTTAACCTCGTCAAGGGTGATAACGGGGCCTTCCCCGGCGTGGTCAATCAGCTTTTCCATTTCGCTGTGCAGGGCTGTAAGATCCCGCCCGACTCTTGCCAGTAGGGCGTCTGCCGCCTGGGATTCTATTTTTTTCCCCGCCAGGTGGGCCTGTTTGTCCAGCCACCTGCGTATATCAGCGGGTTTAAGGAGGGCAAATTCCACCACTCGCCCGTATTTTTCCACTGCCTTGTATATTTTTTTCCTCTTGTCCACCGGGTCCGGGCTGTTAAAAACAACACAGCTGGTGGGCATGGGGGAGGCGATATATTGTGTCAGGGGCTCATCTTCACCGTCTTTTTTACTGACTTTTTTTTCTGCTTTGGTGTTTTCTTCATTGTCTTCAGGGTCCATATCAGCCTCTCCCCGGTCCTTTCCCGGGGAACCCCGGAACTGGACAGGGCGGTCTACGATTATCAATCTGAAATCCGAAAAGAAGGGTGCAGTTTCTGCCATGGAAACGACTTCCCTGGCAGACGCTTTTTCCCCGTCCAAACTGATAAGGTTCAGTTCCTCGTTTCCCTCGCCAAGCAAAGCCTCCGTAATTTTTTCCAGAGCCAACCGCCTGAGATAAGCCTCGGGGCCATGAAAAAGGTAAACCGGGGCAAAATCACGGCGTTTTATACTGTCTAAAAGGCCGGTAAAATATTTCATGGCTGATTCAATTTTCTTTCTACCGAGGCCACCTTACCGGCCATGGTCAGGGTACTGTTCCTACGGTCGTCGATCCGGAGGGTGGTTACTACCCTTTCTGCACCGCCCAGGAAAGGTTGCTCGTGCATTTCCCTAACCACTTTCAGCAAATACTCCAGTTCGCCTTCAATGACAGTGCCCATCGGTGTTAGCTGAAAGGTAATGCCGGCGTATTTTTGCAGTACCTTAAGGCATCCTGCTACGTATGCGCTCAGGCTGGTAGATGCTGTGCCGACGGGGACAATGGTTATTTCTATGATTGCCAACGTAATACCCCCAAAATATAAAAAGTTAGTACTACAGTGAAAAAATACAAGTAAGCGAAGCCATGGGGACGGTTCGATCGTTACCGCAGCGCAGGTTAATTATAATTATAACAAAACCACCCTGTGAAGGGTGGTTTTTTGCTCATTTTTATTAGCCTACCATGGTTTTGTTGAAACGTCGGGTCAGGCGAGACTTTTTGCGGGCTGCAGTGTTTTTATGCAAAATGCCTTTGGTTACGGCTTTATCGATGGTAACCAGCGCACGCCCGAGTTTGGCTTTGGCATCATCCTGATTGGCGGTGGCCATGGCCTCTTCAAACCTGCGAATCGATGTCCTCAGCGCAGATTTCAATCCGGCGTTTCTGATGGTTCTCTTGTGAATAGTTTCCACTCTTTTAGCCGCAGATTTAATATTTGGCAACGTTCTCACCTCCCAACGGGCTCCATTTTATCACGGTGGGGAAAAAAATGCAAGCAGAGCATGGTATAGATCAAATACTTTTTGTCAATGATTAATATTAGCCAAAAAGATGGGGGGTGATTTTGTGAATTGGATAGGTTCTATTATCAGGTTCGTGGTTTCGGCTCTGGTCTTGATTGTGGTTAGCTGGCTGTCCCCAGGATTTGTTGTCAAGGGCGGATTTGTGGGTGCGCTGATCGCAGCTGCGGTGATTGCCATATTGGGTTATATTGCCGAAGCCCTTCTGGGTGACAGGATTTCCCCACAGAGCAGGGGAATAGTGGGTTTTCTTGCCGCAGCGGTGGTTATATACCTGGCCCAGTTTATTATTCCCGGGCTGCTGACCGTTAATCTGTTGGGGGCTTTGATTTCAGCTTTCGTTATCGGCCTTATTGATGCTGTTGTTCCTACGGTTCTGCGTTAATAACATTTTTCGGAAATTCCAATCCGGGACAGAATCCAAATGATATTAAGGGTTCTGTCCTTTTTCATATTGTTTCATTGGGGACATTCCTTTGTGAAAATGTTAAAAGGTAGGGGATTTTCTACAACACAGAAGGTGTGTCCCCTGACATAAGTTGGGGACATTCCTCCGACCCAAAAGTCAAGCTCCAAATGGAGGTGTGTCCCCTTACCTTAAATTGATACGTTCAATTCTCTCAAAACCCTTCCTATGGGTGCTGCATAGGTAATCCGATCGGAGCCGGCAAACAGCAGACCCACTGCCTGCCGGTCAGGCGTCAGAATTAAAGAACCGCTATCGCCGTTGTCGCTCATGGGGGTAGTGGCAATTTGATCTTCGAATATAAAGGCCCTGTCTTCGTCTTCCAGGGAAAGAGTGTTGTGGATTGCCGTTATGTGGCCGCTGGTTATGCCGGTGCTTCTCCCGCTTTTTACCACCGGCATGCCGGGAACTGCCTCGGTATAGCCGGATATTGTGCCCAATCCCAGTATGTTTCTCTTGACCATATTGGGTTCAACGGGCACGGCCAGGGCGGCGTCTACAAAATTAGCCGGCGGCTTTTTCCCGTTTTTATAGTCCTTTACGCTTACCCATTTGTACGGCACGAAGCCAGCCAGTCTGGCGATAACATCCTTATCCGAGCCTCCGTCAAAAGGGCCGGGCTGCAGTATGGGATCTCCCGTTGTTGCACGGCCGTCTCTGCCGTCGGTTCCGTTGGCCAGTATATGATTGTTACTTAAAATCGCCAACCCCCCCGGGAAGCGGCCTCTCACCACCGCACCCATTGTTCCCGCCGTGGTTTTATAATGTCCGATACTGACCCCGGGCTGAGCGGGACGGACCCTGGTTTTGCGAAAATTGGCATTATCCTGGTTATCCGGCGGATTTTCAGCAATCCAGGGCAGGGCGAACCCCTGGAAGCTTATTTTCCCCACTTCCACCACATCGGTGGGCAGGTTGTCTAAAAAGCGGGGGATTACCTGAGCACGGGTGAGCGTGATCCGGGACCTCTTTTTTTTCACCCCCATCACCAGGGACAGCACGCGGGTGCGTTTTCCCTGCACTGTTTTTAAACCAATGCCAATGGAGACAACACCCGGTATAGCCAGAAAATAATACTTATGTTTTTCCAGGGCTGTTAAGAAAGTATTCATTATTCTCACCTTTGTGCTTTTTAACCATCATATGGCAACCCGCAGGGTAAGGTGATATCGCCGGCTGATTTTTGTTGGTCCGGACAAGGATTAATAAAAAAAGCCGTTGAATCATATAAGTCAAAGATTTTCAGCTGGGCAGAGAATGTATAAAATGCGGGGTATTTAAAAATGTTTAGAATTGCCAGTTTTAATACCAATTCCATTCGTTCCCGGGTGGACATAGTGATGTCCTGGCTGGGCAAGGAACAGCCGGATGTATTGTGCCTGCAGGAGACTAAGGTAGAAGACAAGGATTTTCCCCGGGAAGCTTTCGCCGGGGCAGGTTACAATGTTGTATTCAACGGGCGGAAGTCATACAACGGTGTGGCCATCGCCAGCAGGCACGCCATAGATAGTGTCAGCACCGACAGCGTGGCGGTGGCGGAACCCGGGGAGGGGCGTATCATAGTCGCTACCATAAAGGGTGTCAGTGTGGTGAACACATACATACCCCAGGGGCAGTCCCCGGACAGCGAAAAATTCATCTATAAGCTTGACTGGATTAAAGGACTGCGGGATTACTTCCAGGAAAGGTTCAGCCGTGAAGATGATTTGGTCTGGGTGGGGGATTTCAACGTGGCGCCGGAACCCATCGATGTGCACAACCCCAAGAGACTGTATGGTCACGTGGGTTACCACCCGGAGGAGCACAAAGCCCTGCAGCATGTTAAAGAATGGGGATTTGAAGACATCTTTCGCAGGCACCAGCAAGAGGGGGGTCTGTACACCTTCTGGGATTACCGGGTAAAAGACGGGGTGAATAGGAATCTGGGCTGGCGGGTAGACCACATCTGGGCCACCCGGCCACTGGCAGGAAAGTCCCTCCGGGCGTGGATAGATAAAGAGCCCAGGCTGAAGGAAAGGCCGTCCGACCATACATTTATTGTGGCGGAGTTTGATTTATAGTATCGTGTTTTAAAGCCGTCCGGTGAAAGGGCGGCTTTATTTCAAGACCGGACTCAATAAGCATTTTAACGGAAATGGTTAAACGTGATTTTGTTTTCTTTATCTCAACCAAGTGTTTTATTTCTGAAGAGAAAGCCGAGTCACTTGCATCTTTGGTAATCGGAACCCAAAATGTCCATCCCCACTTGAAACGTATTTTTCAGATAAGTATCGATAGTGCTGATAATGAAATAGCAAGCTTTCTTGTACGACGCAAGGATTACCTAAAAAGTACCGTTTCAAGTGTAAAAAACTGTATCAAGGCAGGGCTAATTCCTAGAATCAAATGCGTTTTGACAAGCTTTAATGCTGATGCACCAAGGAGATAGTTGAAAAATTTTCCGGGATGGGCATTACAGAATTCCAGTTTGTACAATATGGACGCAGCAATTTCAGGCATGATGAATCTCTATTTCTTTCTCTAGAAAATAAACTGCGCTTTATAGAGACTGCAGCCCTCTTACGCAAGGAATACCCATAAATCTCGTTTACATTCCAGGAGGATAAAAAAACCGGGGAGCAATCAAAAGAAGCAAGGAACAATGGGAGTCCCGTTCTATCTGCTCAGGTGGGCGTGCCAGCTTACTACTAAAACCCAACGGAGATGTGATCCTGTGCGAACAGATTCCGCACAGACCGGAATACGTTATGGGAAATTTAGTGGAGCAAAGCTTGAACGAAGTATGGCATTCAAAAAAGATGCTTGATTTTCTATATGCCCCTAGGGAATTATTTAAAAATACAGCGTGTGAAAAATGCCCTGATTTTGAAAAATGCCACTATGAAAAAGGTTACTGTTATCGTGATGCATTATTCAACTATAATACGATTTATGAAGCTCCGTCAGATTGCCCATTTCAAAGCAGGGCTGGAATACGTCAGATATAAATGAAAAAAGAGACAGGGAGACGGCAGACCAATGTATCTGTTTTTTGCATACTCTCTTTTTCATTAGCTTCATTTGTTGCCAAAGTCATCATGTTTGACAAGTATATGTTTGGAGATCAAGTTGGGGACGGTTCTGTCTTGTCTTGGCAATATTTACCTGGCAAGGCAAGAACCGTCCCTGCTTGCCTGTGCTGCTTGCCTGTGGTAAACAAAAAAACCGCCCTGCGGTGCGACGACTGATTTTCAAAATTCTAGGGCAGTTTGTAGGGCAGGGGGTATCCGGCTGGGCAGAAAGAAAGCCGGCCGCCTGATGGATGGCCGGGAGTGAAATGATTTCCCCAAGGGGGTGCAGTAATGGCAGTGTATATATCAGATATTTAATTAACCGGCTAGGTATGGGGTTTCATAATCAGCTTTTGCCGTTCATAGAATTTAGGGATAACCGGAAAGGGGTCATGATATTGTACAGGCTCCGTTATTATATGCACAGAAACCGCTATGCCCTGCGCCGGGTAACCAATCTGTCGGCCTGCGGCATAATTATTATAACCCTGCTGCTGGGGCTATCTTATCAGCCGGTTCGTCAGGCCCTTTATGGTTCTTTGATATCTCTTGCGGAGAAGGGCACTGACCTGGCGTTTCGCTGCAGCGAGAGGGATCCGAGGGGTCTTTTACGGGCTGGTATTCCTGTTTTGGCCTGGGCGGGAAGCGGAGAGGACATACCTGAGCTTGTCACCCCGCGCTCGTTGTTTTCCGCCCTGCTGGCTCCCTTTAGGGTGAAAATGGGTACGCCGCTGGAACTGGTACAAAATGAGATTTCTGTTTTAAGAGGTTACGACCCGGAAGCGCTGGTTGTTGTGGTGGACCCCCGGGAAAATGAAAGCAATCAACCACCCTCATCCCCCGGACTTACCGAAAAGGCACTGGTGGGCATTTATCACACTCATACCGGTGAGACTTACGCTCTTTCCGACGGAACCGAGCGCCTTACCGGTAAAAGGGGCGGTGTAGTAACGGCGGGTGAGGCGCTGAAAAAGGAGCTGGAAGATGTCTATGGCATGAGGGTAGCCCATTCCACCAGGATTAATGACGCAAAATACAGCACGTCATACGCGGAGTCGGAAAAAGACGCCCGGTCATTGCTGGAAGATAACCCCGAGATCCAAATATTGCTGGATATTCACCGGGATGCGGGCAAGTCAAGGCAAAACAGCCTGGTAAAGGTGAAGGGCCAGGAGTGCGCCCCGATTATGTTTGTGGTGGGGTCCGGCGCCAGAGCGCCTTTTCCCACCTGGAAACAGAATTACGACTTTGCCAGGGAACTTGCCGACCAGCTTGAAAAGGAGTACCCAGGGCTGTGCTGCGGAGTGAAGGTCAAGGAGGGGCGCTATAACCAGTTTCTGCACCCCCGGGCCATCCTGGTGGAGATGGGCAGCGTCAGCAATTCCACCGAAGAGGCGGAGCGTAGCGCCAGAATGCTGGCAGGAATTATCGCCGGAAAAATGCGGGACATAGCCCCGGACAAGGTTAAGCCGGCAGCACCCGGGGCCGGAAAAACACCGGACCCGGAGCAGGAGGGGGTAAAGGCAAGCGTTCATCAGGATGCTGAGATCCAGGCAGATCCCGAAAATTATGAGGACAATAACCCGGAATAGTCCGGTGCAGTTTGATTCGGTATAAAAAAAGGGGAACAGGACAATAATGGTAATAAATCCGGGGGTTTTTACCATGACGCGCAACAGCTATTTTATACCCGCATTGATGGGCATATTTACAGGCCTGGTTTTTTTCGGCGTGCAGGTTTCCCTGGATGCCGTGAACCATATGGTCAGGCCGCACAACCCTTATACCTTGTGCAGCGTTTGCAGAGTGGAACCGGACAAATGGCATTTTGTGATTCTGGAAAAATCATTCTACGTTACATTACCGCCGGCTAAGTTGACGCCGGCAGCGGGTGAAATCTTATTGGAGGCGGAAAGGTTTGCGACTACTGAATACAGTTCACTGCAAGGTGAAAGCTCAGAGTTCGTGAACGCTATTATGGAAAACTTAAACAATGCCTGGGAAGAGTTTTTACGGATCGCTGGTGATTATTATTACCATGGCTATAAATTCTGCAAGGAATTGTTCACTGCTGCGGGAATCATTGGCGACTTGCCAGCCGTTTAAGACCTGAAACCAGGCGGGAAACACGGGGCCGGGGTATGTCAACAAACCTTTGATCCTGTTAAGGAACAGGATTATTTTTATGCCTGTGCAATCTGTTGATAATGGAAAACAATTAATGATATAATATCTCGTTAGTGAAAAACCGGCTATTCAATAGGAGGCAGGGCTGTTTTGGGGAAAGAACGGAAGCATATTCGCAACTTTTGTATAATTGCCCATATAGATCACGGTAAGTCCACCCTGGCAGACAGAATTCTGGAAATAACCGGCGCGTTAAGCCAGAGGGAGATGACCGAACAGGTACTGGATAAGATGGACCTGGAGCGGGAGCGGGGCATTACCATAAAAATGCAGGCTGTGAGGCTGGATTACCGGGCCGCGGACGGCAGGGAATACCGGCTTAACCTTATCGACACCCCGGGACATGTGGATTTTACCTATGAGGTATCCCGGAGCCTGGCCGCCTGCGAGGGGGCTTTGCTGGTGGTTGATGCCGCTCAGGGCATTGAGGCTCAAACCCTTGCCAATGTGTACCTGGCCATTGAAAATAATCTTGAAATAATAATCGTAATCAATAAAATAGACCTGCCCAGCGCCGAGCCGGAGCGAGTGAAAAAAGAAATAGAGGATGTCATAGGTCTTGACGCTTCCGATGCGGTGCTGGTGTCTGCCAAATTGGGCACCGGTGTGGAAGAGGTGCTGGAGCAAATAGTGCGCAAAATTCCTCCTCCGGCGGGAGACGATAACCTTCCCCTGCAGGCCCTTATATTTGACTCCCATTACGACTCCTACAAGGGAGTTATTGCCTACGTCCGGGTTTTGCACGGCAGGCTGGAAAAGGGCATGCGCGTAAGGATGATGGCCACCGGGAAGGAATTTGAGCTCAATGAAGTGGGCGTATTCCGCCCGGCCATGACTGCGGTGGACGCTCTCGAAGTAGGCGAAGTGGGTTTTCTGGCTGCCAGCATCAAGAATGTGAAAGACTGCCAGGTGGGGGACACCGTGACCGATGCGGACAACCCTGCCCCGAAGCCCCTGCCGGGTTACCGCAAGGTTACCCCCATGGTTTATTGCGGTTTGTATCCCATTGACAACGTGGATTATGACGATTTAAGGGACTCTCTGGACAAACTCAAGCTTAATGACGCCTCCCTGGCTTACGAGCCAGAAACTTCCGAGGCGCTGGGATTTGGTTTCCGTTGCGGTTTCCTGGGTCTTTTGCATATGGAAATTATGCAGGAGAGGCTGGAGCGGGAATATAACCTCAATCTTATCACCACCGCCCCCAGCGTAGTGTACCGCATTACCACCACGGCGGGCGAGGTGCTGGAAATAGATAATCCCACCAAAATGCCACCCCAGGGGAAAATAGAAAAAATGGAAGAGCCCTATGTTACCGCCACTATTATGGTGCCCAAGGATTTTGTCGGAACCGTGATGGATCTATCCCAGGACCGCCGCGGTACTTTTAAAAACATGGAATACATGGGGGAAAATAGAGTAATGTTGTCTTATCAACTCCCCCTGAGCGAAATAATATTTGACTTTTTCGACCAGTTGAAATCCCGCAGCCGGGGCTATGCTTCCCTGGACTACGATTTGGCAGGGTACTGCGAGAGCAAGCTGGTGAAGCTGGACATTATGATCAACGGCGATCCCCTGGACGCCCTGACCTGCATAGTTCACCAGGACAAAGCCTACTTCCGGGGCCGTCAGTTGGTGGAGAAACTTAGGGGTCTAATACCCCGCCAGTTGTTCGATGTGCCGGTTCAGGCGGCCATCGGCAGTAAAATTATCTCCCGGGAAACCATCAAGGCCCGGCGTAAAGACGTTCTGGCCAAGTGTTACGGCGGCGACATCACCAGAAAGCGCAAACTTCTAGAGAAGCAAAAAGAGGGGAAAAAGCGCATGAAGCAGGTGGGGAGCGTGGAGATTCCCCAGGAGGCCTTTATGGCCGTGCTGAGTATAGAGGATAAATAATATTTAGCGGTACTTTGAAGCCTCATACTTTTGTAAGAGGCTTTCTTTATTGGTTTAAAAAAAGTCCAAAGTCAAAAGTCCAAAGACCTTAGACATTGGACTTTAGACCTTTGACCTTATAGACTGGAGGTGGTCGCTTTTGGCCGGAAATGATGTTTATAATGCCATGGGTATATACGTCCACGTTCCTTTCTGTATCAAAAAATGCTATTATTGCGATTTTGTTTCCTATGTTTATGATCGGGAGAAGGTGCAGCGGTATCTGTCCGCCCTGGCCCGGGAGGCCCGGTTTTACGCCGGCATGCTGACCAGGGAGGAGAAGCGGGCAGCCACTCTGTATATCGGGGGAGGCACGCCCACCTGTCTGGCAACGGAAGATTTGGTGGAGATTATAAACTTCATTATCAAGCATTTTGATTTGTCTGCTGTGAGGGAAATAACCGTGGAGGCCAATCCTGGCACTGTGGACAGAGAGAAACTGACAGCCCTGCGCCGGGCGGGAGTGAACAGGATTAGTATCGGAGTGCAGTCGTGCAGCGGCAAACATCTCTGTAATCTGGGCAGGATACACACCTTCAGTCAGGCTGTTGAGGCAGTGGAGACGGCTGCGGAGGCAGGCTTTGATAATATCGGAGCAGACTTGATTTTTGGCCTGCCGGGTCAGTCGACGGGGGAATGGAAATCCTGCCTTAATGCCGTGGCCGGGCTGGGGTTGCAGCATATTTCCGCGTATGGCCTGCAGATAGAGGAAGGCACACCTCTGGCGGGGAAGATCGCGGCTGGTGAATTATCTCCCTGTGACGAGGATGACGAGGCTGAGATGTTCACGGACACCATGCAAATACTTAGGAAAAAAGGCTACCGCCATTATGAGATTTCCAATTATGCCTTACCCGGCAGGGAATGTCAGCATAATCTGGGCTACTGGCGCAACGGGCACTACCTCGGGCTGGGGCCGGCCGCCCATTCGTATTTATGGGGGGCCAGATTTGCCAATGAATCTTCCCTTGGATTGTATGAAGAGAGTGTAAACTCCGGCAGTTTTCCCATATTGAGCGCCCGCAGTAACAATCAGGAGACTGCCATGGCGGAGACCGTTTTCCTGGGACTGAGACTGATTGAGGGCTTAAATCTGGAAGATTTCAGGCTCCGGTTTGGCAAGGATGTAGAAAGTATTTACGGAGAGCAGGTTAATAAGCTGGTAGGGGACGGCCTGCTGATCCGCCGGCAGGGCAGATTGCGCCTTACAGAGAGGGGGATTGCTCTGGGTAACAGGGTTTTCTCGGAATTCGTTTGAAAGACAGCCGCCCTTTGCCGGTCTGTCCTGCTTCCCGCCAGCGGCGTGGAGATTTATCATTGTGCCGCCTTCACTTTAAAATGCTCCAATAGGCACTTCAGGCACAGTTTTACACCGTTTTCAACACTGCCGGCGGCGTGGTGACCGTTAATATGAGCTCCGCATTTAGAACATTTTTCGCTCATTTGTCCCTCCGAATCATGTGGTTTTTTATATTATTTTTTATATTATAAGGAAAGGATTAGCTGCCGGGTTACAAAATTTAGTTGTAGTGATGGTTATTGGCTTTAAGCGGCAGTGCAGCCCCGGTATTGAGTATGCAGCAATCCGTTAAACTATGCTATTGGCCGTTTGGCGATGTAATTATTTATAATGTGTACATAACTTTTTAGTACGGGCAGTATTGTCGTCCGCAGGTTTGTTTTTGTTTTCTCATTCCTGTGGAATTATTTTTAAAATGCAAAAAATCGGGACATGCTTTTGATATGGGTTCGGGTTTTTTGCGGCTTGGCTGTTTCCTTTAATACCTTGACAAAATTTACAGCCGGTGATATTTTTTAACGTAGAGGTTGGCACTCGACACGTTAGAGTGCTAACAAAAAGAGGTGAGCTCAAAAATGAAAATGGATACCCGGAAACAGCAGGTGCTGATGGCGCTTATCACTGACTTTATCGCCACGGCAGAGCCGGTGGGTTCCAGGACCATTGCCCGAAAATACGAAATGGGCGTGAGCCCGGCCACAATCCGCAATGAGATGGCGGATTTAGAGGAAATGGGTTTCATTGAGCAGCCCCACACTTCGGCGGGCAGGGTGCCATCGCATATGGGATACCGCTATTACGTGGATTTTCTCATGAAAAAGCACAGCCTGTCCAACAGGGAAGAGGAGATGATCCGCCGCGGCTACGAGGACAAGGTCAGAGACGTAGGACAGGTGGTTCAGCGTACTGGCAACCTGCTGTCACAGATAACCAGTTATGCGGCGGTGGTGGTTAGGCCAAGGGCCGCCGGTTCTTTTAAACATGTTCAGATGGTGTTGATGAACCCTGGTTCGGCTATGGTAGTGGTGGTGATGAACACCGGTGCGGTGCACCACCGGATTATCGAGGTGGCCGGGGGTATAACCCAATCCGATCTTGATACCATTTCCCAGGTTTTTAATGCCAAACTGCAGGGTCACAATATGGACAGTATAAAACTCACCCTGATAAAAGAAATATATTTTGAGTTATCCAAGCACAGAAATCTACTTGACCTAGCCATGTACCTGATCAAGGACAGTTTTGATCTTGACGGCGAGGAAAAGATTTATCTGGGAGGAGTATTCAATATACTCAACCAGCCCGAATTCAATAACGTGGATAAGGTTAAAACGCTTTTAAGCCTGCTGGAGCAGGAGGAAATGTTTTATAGCCTGCTGGAAAGAAACACCGATCCCGATGGGGTAACCGTCCGCATTGGGGAGGAAATTAACCGTGACGAAATGAAGGAATGCAGCATGGTAACTGCTGCCTACCGTATCGGTGATACGCAGCTGGGTACTATTGGCGTGCTGGGTCCCACCAGGATGGATTATGCCCGGGTGGTGAGCATCGTGGAGTGCATGACCAGAAATTTGTCCCAGACCCTGGAAAAGATGTCCCGGGGCTGGAAATAAGCAAGGGGGATTTAAGTTCATTGAGTTTAAAACAACAGGCCAGTACCGGCTCGGAGGTGGATGAACGCCTGGCTGCACTGGTCACCAATGCCAATGCCATCAGGGCCATTTCCTCTGCTGTGGAGGGCACCCTCGGCCCCAAGGGGCTGGACACCATGTTGGTGGACCAGTTCGGAGAGGTGGTTATAACCAACGACGGGGTAACCATACTGACCATGATGGAGGCCAACCATCCCGCTGCCAGGATGCTGATCAATATCGCCAGGGCGCAGCAGGAAGAAATAGGAGACGGTACCACCACCGCCACGGTGATGGCCGGGGCTCTGGTGAGCACCGGTGTAGATCAGGTTGCCAGGGGGGTGCCGGTGGCCCGGGTGATAGAAGGTTTGAGGGCCGGGATAAAACGGGGCCTGCAGGCCATAGAGGATTATTCCAGGCCGGTGGAGGACACTGACGACCCAGTGCTACTGCAAGTGGCGCTGGTAGCAGGGCGCGAGCACCAGGATATAGCTGATCTGGTGGTGAGGGCGGCAGCCCTGGTGGGCAAGGAAAAGTTAAACGACCGGGCCTTTAAGCTGTCCGATACGGTGGCAGCGGAGGAAGGCGCGGATAACCAGGTTTTTATGGGGGTTATAATTAATAAGGAAAAGATGAACCGCCATATGCCGGTTGAAATTTGTGCGCCGGCGGTATTAATTATTGATGATGCCCTGGAACCCGAGGAAATTGAAGAAGAGGCCCTGGCCACTGAGGCCGGCTTTGCCCGTTATCTTGAGCTACAGAATCAGCACCGGCAGGGCGTCCAAAAAATAATCGAAATTGGTGTAGGATTGGTGCTGGTGGACCGGGGAGTGGATGATACGGCGGAGGAAATGCTTACCGACGCCGGCATCATGGTGGTGCAGCGGGTCTCAGCCAGGGAACTGCGCAAGGCAGCGGAACACACCGGAGCCCGCATGATTAAGCGCACCGGGCTGAAAAAGGACGCCGGGATTTTGAAACAATACCTGGGTAAAGCCTTACGGGCCTATAATGATGAAAAGCTTGAACAGGTTTGGATACTGGAGGGCAGCGGCAAGCCCATGGCCACCGTGCTGGTTGGCGCTGCCACCTCGGAAGTGGTTGGCGAGCGTGAACGTATTGCCAAGGACGCGGCCTCCGCGGTTCAGGCTGCAGTAAAGGGTGGCGTCATTCCGGGAGGAGGAGCGGTGGAAATGGCAGCCGTTCCCGATGTGGAAAAAGTCAGGGCAGGCATGCGGGGCATGGCGGCCTACGGCGTGGACTGCGTATTGGAGGCATTGAAAAGACCAATGGCCCAAATCGTGGCCAATGCCGGCTTCAACCCCCTGGAAAAGCTGGGGGATGTGCTGGCGGCCCAGGCTGAAACGGGCAAGCCTTCTCTGGCCGTAGACTGTGATACCGGTAATATATGCGATATGTATGAACTGGGCGTGATGGACCCGACCCTGGTAAAAACCTATGCCCTGAAAGCCGCCGGGGAAATAGCCGAGGCCATCCTTAGAATAGATACAATTATAAAAAAGCGTGAAGTAAAAAAAGATAGTCTAGAGGTTTAGCGGGACACCTTTAAAATTTGAGGGGTGAAAAGCCAATGTTTAAAAACGATGTTCAAAACGGTCCGGATGCTGAGGTTGTTGCCGAAACGGAGGCTGTGGAAAACGCCTCCGGACAGGGTGAGGATGTAGCCGTGCCGGTGGATGATAGCGCCGGTGATGCTCAGACAGAGCAGGCCGGTGATGCTCCGGAGGAAAATCTGACTGAGGAAGAGAAACTAAAAAAACTGCTGGGGCAGGAGACTGCCAGGGCGGAGGACTATTATAATCGCCTGGTGAGGCTGCAGGCGGATTTTGAAAACTTTCGCCGCAGGACCCAAAAGGAAAAAGAAGACTTTTACAAATATGCTTCAGAACAGCTTATTGTCGCCCTCCTGCCGGTAATGGATAATTTTCAGAGGGCACTGGAGGCCAGGGATGATGATCCCCGTAAGGTTATAGAAGGGGTTGAAATGATTTACCGTCAGATTGAAGACATTTTGAACAGGGAAGGCCTTAAAAAGGTTGATGCGGAGGGCGAGGAGTTTGACCCCACCAGGCACGAGGCGGTAATGCAGGAGCCGGCCGGGGAACATCCGGACAATACCGTTACCCAGGAGTTGAGGTGCGGTTATTGCCTGAAGGGCAAGGTTATACGTCCGGCCATGGTCAAGGTGGCCAAAGCTTGAGCAGGGTTAATAAAAAATAAAGTTGCAATATATTGGGAGGTATAGGAATGAGTAAAGTTATAGGTATAGACCTTGGTACCACAAACTCCTGCGTGGCAGTTATGGAAGGCGGGGAGGCAGTAGTTATACCCAACGCCGAGGGCGGCAGGACCACACCTTCGGTGGTCGGTTTCTCCAAAACCGGTGAGCGTCTGGTGGGCCAGGTGGCTAAAAGGCAGGCGGTGAGCAATCCCGACCGTACTGTAAGCTCCATCAAGAGGCACATGGGCTCAGCACATAAAGTAAATATTGATGGCAAGGAATACACCCCGCAGGAAATTTCTGCCATGATTCTGCAGAAATTAAAAACCGATGCCGAAGCCTACCTGGGCTCCAAAGTAACCCAGGCGGTAATTACCACACCTGCTTATTTTACCGATGCCCAGCGCCAGGCAACCAAGGATGCGGGTAAAGTCGCCGGCCTGGAAGTGCTGAGAATTATCAATGAACCCACCGCTGCGGCACTGGCTTACGGGCTGGATAAGGGGGAAGACCAGACCATACTGGTATTCGATTTGGGTGGCGGCACCTTCGATGTATCCATTCTGGAATTGGGTGAAGGCGTATTTGAGGTCAAGGCCACCAGCGGTAACAACCGGCTGGGTGGAGACGATTTTGACCAGAGGATCATAGACTGGATGGTGGCGGAATTTAAAAAGGACAGCGGCATAGACTTGAGCAACGACCGCATGGCCATGCAGCGCCTGAACGAGGCTGCGGAAAAGGCCAAAGTCGAGTTAAGCGGCGTAGCCACCTCCAATATCAACCTGCCCTTTATCACCGCCGACGCCTCGGGCCCCAAGCACCTGGATTTAACCCTGAGCAGGTCAAAATTTGAAGAGCTTACCGCCGACCTGGTGGAAAAAACTATGGGCCCCACCAGGCAGGCCATGTCCGACGCCGGACTGGAGCCCAAGGACATCCACAAGGTATTGCTGGTAGGCGGCTCCACCAGGATTCCGGCAGTGCAGGAAGCCATCCGTAAATACCTGAACAAAGAGCCCCATAAGGGCATTAACCCCGACGAGTGCGTGGCCCTGGGGGCTGCCATCCAGGCCGGCGTACTGGCCGGTGAGGTAAAGGATGTGCTGCTGCTTGATGTAACGCCTCTTTCTCTGGGTATCGAAACCCTGGGTGGGGTTTTTACCAGGCTCATTGAGCGCAATACCACCATACCCTCATCCAAGAGTCAAATTTTTTCCACCGCCGCTGACGGGCAGACCAGTGTGGAAATCCACGTTATGCAGGGCGAAAGGCAGATGGCGGCGGGCAATAAAACACTGGGTAAATTTCAACTGGCGGGCATACCCCCGGCGCCCAGAGGGGTACCGCAAATTGAGGTCAAGTTCGATATTGATGTTAACGGCATAGTAAATGTATCTGCTAAAGATATGGGTTCCGGTAACGAGCAGAAAATCACCATAACTGGAGGCAAAGGTTTAAGCGACCAGGAAATCGACCAGATGGTCAAGGATGCCGAGGCCAACGCTGAGGAAGACCGCAAACGTAAGGAAGAGGTTGAGTTGCGCAATCAGGCCGACAGTATGATTTACCAGGCTGAAAAAACCGTCAAGGACCTTGGCGACAAGGCCGATAAGACCCAGGTAGATAATGTCAACAAAGCCGTGGAGGAACTCAAAGAAGCATTAAAGGGCAGCGATATGGATGATATCAAGCAAAAAACTGAAAACCTTTCCAAACCGCTGTATGAGATGACATCCGCCATGTACCAGCAGCAGGCACAGGAAGGCCAGGGAGGCTGCGGCGCGGGGGGCTGCGGTGCGGGCGCGGGGAGCGATCAGAAGGATAATGTTGTTGATGCTGACTTTGAAGTGAAGGATGAAAACAAATAAGGATTGAAGGTTAAGTACGGGAACCGGCGTCTTGCTCCGTCAGCTTGTATGTCAGGCATTTACTGTATAATTTGATTGTGGTATGCTGATATACGGAGGGTCGTAAAAGGCGGCCCTCCCTGTAATGTTTATAAAGGTGGTGCCATCACCGTGTCTAAGCGCGACTATTATGAGGTTTTGGGCGTAACAAAGCAGGCTACGGCCGATGAAATCAAAAAAGCATTCCGTAAGCTGGCACGCCAGTACCACCCCGATGCTAATCCCGGGGATAAGACTGCTGAGGCGAAATTTAAAGAGATGGCGGAAGCGTACGAGGTATTGAGCGACCCGGAAAAGCGGGCCGGCTATGACCGCTTTGGCCATGCCGGAGCCGACGGCCAGGGTTTTGGCAGCGGCTTTGGAGGTTTTAACGCCGATTTTGGTGGTCTTGGTGATATTTTTGATATGTTTTTCGGCGCTGGGGGCCGTCAGCGCAGGGGTCCTGAAAGGGGCGCCGACTTGAGGATAGATGTAGAGATTTCTTTTAAAGAAGCGGCCTTTGGTCTGGAAAGGGATTTAAAAGTTCCTCGTACCGAGGAGTGCGGGACCTGCGGCGGGTCTGGCGCCGCCCCGGGAACATCGGCCAACACCTGCCCCACCTGTAACGGACAGGGACAAATTCAGTTCGCCCAGAGTACACCCTTCGGAAGGATGATTCAGAGCAGAACCTGCGACCGTTGTCACGGCACCGGGAAAATTATTGAAAAGCCCTGCGCCACCTGTCACGGGGCCGGCCAGGTCAGGCGCAACCGCAGCATACATGTAAAAATACCGGCCGGAGTCGACAGCGGCACCAGGCTCAGAGTTTCCGGAGAAGGGGAAACCGGCTCCAGGGGAGGTCCCAGGGGAGATTTATACGTTTATCTTTACGTTAAGCCGCATAAAATATTTACCAGGGAAGGTAACGATGTGGTCTGCGAGGTTCCTGTATCCTTCGCTCAGGCAGCCCTGGGAGATGAGATAGAAGTCCCCACCCTGGAGGGAACAGCCAAAGTCAGGGTGCCCGAGGGCACCCAGCACGGGACTGTTTTCCGGCTGCGGGGTACGGGGATACCGGATGTCAGCGGCTACGGCAGGGGAGACCAGCATGTGCGTGTGAAAGTGGTAACCCCCACCAAGCTTACCGACAAGCAAAAGGAAGTTTTACGGGAATTTGCCCTATTGAATGGAGAAAAACCTGCAGGAGTAGAAAAAAATCTGTTTGAAAAAGTAAAGGATGCTTTTATGGGATAGGGGAAATTTATATTGAAATGGCTGGAAATAACCGTTCGCACCACCCCGGAGGGGCTGGAGCCGGTTTCGGAAATATTTGTTGATTTGGGTACCGGCGGGGTTGTCATTGAGGACCCCGCCTTAATTTATAATCTGGCCTTGCAAAAGGGCCCTGAAGAGGTTGCCCTGCAAGCTGGCGCAGCGCCTCCGGAATTACTGTCCGTAAAGGGTTATCTTCCCGTGGAACCTGGCCTGGAGGAGCGGGTAGAACAACTTCGTAACGCCCTGTTAGCCCTCCGCCTGCAGCCTTCCCCTGAAATTTCCACCCGGGAGTTGGAGGATGCCGACTGGGCCAATAACTGGAAGAAATACTACCATACCACTAAGGTAGGAGAGAAACTGGTAGTGAAACCTTCCTGGGAAAATTATATACCCGAATCCGGTAAAGTGGTGCTGGAGATGGACCCGGGCATGGCCTTCGGCTGCGGTACGCATCCCTCCACCTTACTTTGTTTGAAACTGTTGGAGGAAGTTATCCGGGGCGGGGAAATTGTTTATGATGTGGGCACGGGGTCTGGTATTCTGGCCGTGGCTGCGGCCAGGCTGGGTGCTGCCCGGGTGCTGGCCGTGGATATGGACGCCGTGGCCGTCAGGGTAGCCCGGGAAAACGTGGAACTGAACGGTGTGGCAGGTACGGTAAGGGTGGTGGAAGGAAATCTACTGGATTCTGTTGAACGGCCGGCAGACATTATCGTGGCCAATATTGTAGCGGACGTAATTATAGTGCTGGCTCCCACCGCCGCTTCCATATTAAATGCTGGCGGTCTATTCATTTCCTCCGGCATCTACCAGGGGCGTGAAGACGAGGTCGGGGCTGCTCTGGCGGCAAACGGCTTCACAGTGCTAGACAGCCGCCGGGACGGAGAATGGACAGCCTTTCTGGCCAGACTTTAAATTATTTTTCAGATATAGGATGCTTACTATGCACAGATTCTTTGTTGCCCCGGGGGATCTCGGGAAAGATAAAATAATTGTTACCGGCCCGGATGTGAAGCATATAACCCGGGTACTGCGCCTGGGACCCGGTGAGGTGATCGAACTGCTGGACGGCAGTGGGATGGCCGCCCGGGCCCGTATAGAGGTCATAGAAAGGGACACCGTTATCTGTTCCAGGCTGGAAGTTTATGAGCCTCCGGGGGAGCCTCCGGTCAGGGTTACCCTGCTGCAGGGGCTGCCCAAAGGGGAAAAAATGGAGTTAATCATCCAAAAGGCAACCGAACTGGGGATATCTGAAATAATTCCGGTGGCCTGCCAGCGATCGGTGGTTCAACTGACCGGGGAAAAGGCTGGGGCCAGGCGGGAAAGATGGCAGCGGGTAGCTATGGAGGCGGCCAAACAGTGCCGGAGACCGCTGGTTCCCGTGGTTCGCGCCCCGGAAAATTTTGCGGCGGCAATGGCGTCCATTCCCGGGGGGGCATTATTTTTGCTCCCCTGGGAGGATGAGCATACCTGCTCACTCAAAGAAATTATAGCCGGAGACTCTCCCCTGGAAGTTTTTATTATGATCGGTCCGGAAGGCGGTTTCGATCCGGAGGAGGTTGAACAGGCGGTGCGCCGGGGAGCCGTTGCCGTCTCGTTGGGACCAAGAATACTGAGGACTGAGACCGCCGGACTCGCCTGTCTGGCCGCGGTGATGTTCAGGTGGGGAGATCTGGGTTGATTAAAAAAGTTATTCTTTGTAAGCCGGAGGTTAGGGATCGTGGTCGGAAAAACGGTGGCTATCACCACTCTTGGGTGTAAGGTCAACCAGTACGAGTCAAATGCCATTGCCGGCATGTTTAGGGCCGCTGGCTACCAAACAGTAGATTTTGACGGGCCTGCGGATATATATATAATTAACACCTGCACCGTGACCCACCTGAGTGATAAAAAATCCAGACAGTTTATCCGGCGTGCCGTGAGGGTTAACCCGGAAGGGCTGGTGGTGGTGACCGGCTGTTATGCCCAGACCTCCCCCGGCGAGGTAATGGAAATACCCGGGGTGGATCTGGTGGTGGGCACCGTCGACAGAAGCAGGATGGTGGAACTGGTGGAGGGCACGGCCAAGGGTGGCCGGATCAGTACGGTGGGGGATGTCTTCGCTGTCAGGGAGTTTGAGGAACTCCCGGCGGTGGCTTATACGGGGCGGGTCAGGGCTTTCTTAAAAATTCAGGAGGGCTGTAATAATTATTGCTCCTACTGCATCATTCCCTACGCCAGGGGGGCGTTAAAAAGTCGCAGGCCGAAAAACGTTTTGGAAGAGGCCGGCAGGCTTGTGGCCGGCGGTTTTCAGGAAATTGTGCTTACGGGCATCCACACCGGTGCCTACGGGCAGGATTCTAATCAGCATATAAGCCTGGCGGACCTGTTGCGCCGCTTGTCAACCATACCGGGTCTGGCCAGAATTCGCCTGAGTTCCGTTGAGCCGATGGATTTTAACGACGGATTAATCGATGTTTTTGCATCCGGTCCGCCGGTATGCCGGCATATACATATACCTCTGCAAAGCGGGGATGACACCATTCTAAAAAATATGCGCCGTCATTATACCACTTCCGGTTTTCAGAAGCTCGTGGAAAAACTTCACTGCCGGGTGCCCGGGGTGGCTATTACAACTGACGTCATAGTGGGCTTCCCCGGCGAAACGGAGGAACAGTTTCAAAACACGTATAATTTTGTACAGGCCAGCGGGTTTGCCGGTATGCATGTGTTTAAATACTCTCCCCGCAGGGGTACTCCCGCCGCTGATTTTCCGGGGCAGGTAGAGCCCCCTGTAAAAGATGAGCGCAGCAGGATGCTAATTACCCTGGGTGAAAAAATGACGGCTGCGTATGCCAAAAAATTTATTGCCACCACACAGGAGGTTTTGGCGGAGGAGTATTATGATGCGGACAATGACCTTTACCAGGGATATACAGATAATTACCTTAAAGTTGTTTTTTCCGGTAATAATAATTTAAGGGGAAAAATAATAAAAGTTTATATTGAGGTATTAAAAGGTATGCACCTGACTGGCAGAATAATTTAATCCTCTTGAAGGAGTTAAAGGGTTGGTGTTGAATAAAATAAAATTACACGCCACTATCAGGATGATATCAAATATTTCGCGGGGGTACGCTGCGGCCAAAAGAATCCCATTACTAAGGGAAAATGTTACCGGGGGGAGGTGTTATGATGCAGGACTGTATCTTTTGCAAAATTATAAACAAAGAAATTCCGGCCGAAGTGGTATACGAAAATGAAACCGTCCTGGTTTTCAAGGAAATCCACCCGGCAGCTCCTGTACACCTCTTGCTAATCCCCAAAAAGCACATACCTACCTTTTTTGATTTGCAACAGGAGGACGCCGGACTGCTGGGAGACGTGCAACTGGTAGCCGCCGAGTTAGGGCGCAAGCTGGGCCTGGAGAAGGGTTTTCGCCTAATCAGTAACTGTAATCAGGATGGCGGTCAGCTGGTAATGCATATTCACTATCATTTGATGGCCGGAAGGCCGCTACATTGGCCTCCGGGCTAGTTGACGGTTATTGATGGCAATAGTATAATAATAAGGTGTTGTTAATTTTCAGGGTGGTGCAGTATTTATATGGTATACCAGGTTTACGGTTTGGCGGAGGGAGGGAAAAAGCATGGCAGAGGTACGTGTCGGTAAAAATGAGACACTAGACAGCGCCCTCCGACGCTTCAAACGCACATGTCAGAAGGCAGGCGTGCTGGCGGAGGCCAGGAAACATGAACACTATGAAAAACCCAGCGTAAAACGTAAGAAAAAATCGGAAGCAGCCAGAAAGCGCAAGTTTCATTAATTGCCAGAGCTGCTTTTAATCAGGCAGGCCGCTGAACGGCCGCAATGAAAAGGCAAACAATGCCCGGCGGAATGCCGGGCATTTATATGTGAAATTGTAACTATTCAGCAGGGGGTGTCGAGGTGTCCCAGGAATTATTGACATGGTTGGCAGTACTGGCGTTTATGTTGGGATTAATCGCCTTGCTGGCGGAGATTCTCATCGTGCCCGGTTTTGGTGTTGCCGGGGTAGCCGGCATTATTTTGCTTGGCTGGGGAGTATTACTGCTGTCGGTGGACTTTACCCAGGCCACGGAGTCGCTGGTGGTGGCGCTGATAGCTACGGTGGTGTTGTTTGCGGCGGGGATAAAAATTTTTTCAAAATTACGGCTGTGGCAGCGCATGACCCTGGAGGACAGGCAAAAGAAAGAATCAGGCTACGTTGCTCCGGTATCTGAACTTGCGGTGGCACCCGGTATGATCGGTACGGCCCTTACGCCGCTAAGGCCTGCCGGCTCCATGGATTTAAACGGCAAGCGCCTTGATGTGGTGACCAGGGGGGAATACATCGCACCGGGAACAAGAGTGGAAATAATGAAACTGGAGGGAACCAGAACGGTAGTCCGTGCTATTCCGGAATAATTTATTGAAAAACATGTCCTTGCATAAGAATATTTTCCATTTCAATTGCCGGCAGGGGCTTGCCGAAGAGGTAGCCCTGTATTTCGTCGCAGTTTTGCTCCCTGAGAAAATTCAGTTGTTCTTCTGTTTCCACGCCTTCCGCAATTACTCCGAGATTCAGGCTTTGTCCCAATACAATCACCGCCGAGGCGATAGCGGCATTGTCGTGGTCGGTGTTAATTTCCTGGACAAAGGATTTATCAATTTTTAGATTATTGATGGGAAAACGTTTCAGATAGCTTAAAGATGAATAGCCGGTGCCGAAATCGTCTATGGAAATTTGTATGCCCATCTCTTTGAGATCATTCAGCGTCTTTATGGTAAATTCCGCATTCTGCATGGCAATACTTTCGGTTATCTCCAGTTCCAGCCAACTGGGGTCCAGTCCGGTTGCAATCAATACTCCTGCTACCGTTTGTACCAGGTTTTGTAGCTGGAATTGCCGGGCGGAAAGGTTCACGGCCATCCTAACCGGTGGATAGCCTGCGTCCTGCCAGGCTTTGTTCTGGGCGCAGGCGGTGTGTAGAACCCACTCTCCAATGGGCACAATCAGTCCGGTATCCTCGGCTACCGGTATAAAATCGCCCGGCAGAATTAGCCCCAGTTCGGGGTGCTGCCAGCGCACCAGTGCCTCCACTCCTGCCACTTGCCTGTTTTGTATATCCACCTTAGGCTGGTAATACACGGTAAACTCGTTTCTCTCCAGCGCCCGGCGCAGGCTGTTTTCCAGGGTAAGACGCTCAAAGGCCCGGGCATTCATGGTTGGTGTATATAGCTGGTAATTGTTTCTGCCCTGCTCCTTGGCCCGGTACATGGCGGTGTCGGCGTTTTTCAACAGTATCTCAATATCCCTGCCGTCGTTAGGATAAAGAACTATACCCATGCTGGCGGTAATATACAGTTCGTGGTCGTCGATAAATAATGGCTGCCTGATCTGTTCCATTAATTTCTGGGCTAGCTTGGCGGCGTCCTCGATTTTAATAATCTCCGGCAGGAGCAGCAGGAATTCATCACCCCCCTGGCGGGCCACGGTATCGTCTTCACGCAGGGAGTTGGTCAGTCGTTCGGCAATTTGCTGTAGCAATTTGTCGCCTGTAGCATGTCCCAGGGTATCGTTGATTAGTTTGAATCTGTCCAGATCAAGCAGCAGTACGGCCAGCATCATCTTGTTGCGTCTGGCGTGCGCTATGGCCAGAGATAACCGGTCCTTGAAAAGCAGCCGGTTGGGCAGGTCGGTTAGGGCGTCGTGGAAAGCCTGATGGCGGATTGTTTCTTCATAGCGCTGCCTTTCGGTGATATCTCTGGATACGAACACTCCCCGGGTTTCACCTGTCTTGGTCCGGTATGTTTTGGCTGTGCTCTCAAACCAGCGCAACTCTCCATTTTTATGTGAAAACCTGAATACTATCTGTTCCGAGGCCCGGTTTTCAATGGCCCGTTTGAAGCCGGTAATAACTGCCGGGCGGTCTTCCGGGTGTATAAAGTCAATGAAAGTCTTACCCAGCAATTCGCTGGTGTTGTAGCCCAGAACTTCCTTGAAATTGGGAGTGAGATAGAGATAATTTCCGTCGGTGGCTAACTCGCTAATCAGATCATAGGTATTTTCGGTCAGGGTACGGTATTTTTCCCTGCTTTCCCGGAGTTCCTCCTCCACCAGTTTACGGTGGGTTACATCCCGGAAGATAACTATATAAAAATTTTGCTGGTGGACGGTAAAACGGCTCAGTGTCAGCTCAAGGTTGATGACTGAGCCCTTATTGTTGATACCTGCTGCTTCCAAAATGCTGCCGGTTTGATATTCGCTGCCTGATTGTGGGCCGCTAAAGAATATTTGATAGCGCTCACTGAATCTGGGCATAACGCAATCGATATTTTTTCCTATGGCGTCCTGGGAACTGTAGCCGAGAATTACTTCTGCGGCTGGGTTAAAGGATTTGATTAGTCCCAGGGAGTCCAGGGTGATAATTCCATCCAGGGCATTACTGATAATAGATTGGGCAAATGCTTCGCTCTGGTCCAGGGATACCTCGGTTCGCCTGGCTCGGGTAAGCCTGCGCACTCTCTGACGTAGAACGGCCCAGTTTATTGGCTTGGTTATGTAGTCCGTAGCCCCTGAAGCAAAGGCCAGATCTACGGCGTTCGCGTCTTCAAGGCCGGTGATCATAATCACCGGTGTAGTGCTGCCGCCGGGGAGTTGCTGCAGTCTGGAACAGGCGGTGAATCCGTCTATTATAGGCATAACGCAGGCCATGAGGATTAAGTCCGGCTGCCGTTGCTGATATAAATTCAGGGCATCTTCACCATCTCCCGCTTCAATTACGGAAAAGCCGTCTTCTTCCAGGAACTGGCGAAGTTTTAAACGTATGTATTTGGAATCGTCAACCACCATGATCGTAGATTTATATGTTGACAGCGAAGATTCAGCCATAATTTTCCTTTCTGTCAATTAATTATTTAAAATAGCAATATTGGCATAGTTCTCCATTTTATGAAAAATTCCTTCGGGCCAGCACAGTTTGTCAACGAAAAACAATTGTTTTTTTGTATACACTTTACTTGATCTTAACAATTATATGATATTGTCGGGATTGTTTACCACCATCCCCGCTTCCTGCCGGCCTGCGCGCAAAGGAAATTTAAAATCAGCCGAGGGCAGTCCGGAGCCGCCGGTAAGCAGGAAATATTTCGGTTTCCCAGTATGGTATAGAAAGACCATCTGTTCAGTTCTTTTGTTGTACACATTCACTGTGCTTACCCCCATGAACATATTGTTTTTCCGGTCATATCACCGTTTTCCAGCCCTGCTGCATGATGTTGACATTAGTTCCTTCCTTATCGGGATAGTCTGTTCGTTCCACAATTCCCCTGTAAGTGAATGCGTCCAGACCGAAGGCTGATTCCACGATCCCCCCCGCCACTTCGAATTCGTTCTGATTTCCCTGAAGTATATCTATGGGGTTAAAAGGTTCATCGAATTTCAATTCCTCGGTGTATCCCTTGTACAGTTCCCACAGCAAACTTTCCTCCTCCCCGGATGGAACGGAGATGTGCAGCCCTATTTCTTCTACCGCTTCGCGCCGGGAGACCATATGGTTATGGGCGTATAGCTTTTCCGTCAGGTTATCCACGATGCTTTTCAGTTTTTCCGGCTCGCAGTAATTGCAGCGCAGGCGCAGCATCTTATAAGCCAGGGAGCGGATCAGCAGATAGTTGCGGTGGACATTGCCCAGGGCCAGGGGGTGGATGCGTTCCGCCAGCAGGGTAAAGGCCTGGGCCAGGGCAGTATCGCTGTTTAGCCCACCCTTTTCCCGGGCCAGGGCCAGATAGGAATAAACGTCCTCCACATTGACTGGGACCCGGGCCGCCGGGTTTACAGGGTCCTGGGGATTAAAAGCATTTACCACGCTGGGGTCGATAGGTCCCAGTTCACCCATCTTGGTCATGACAATTTCGTTGGCTCCCAGACATAACAGTGTTCCCGCGCTGGATGCCCGGAATGGAACAAGCACGTTGAAATGCCCGGTATATTCACGGATCAGGTGTACCAACCTCCAGGGCGTCAGCACATCGCCGCCCCGGGTGTAAAGAAACAATTCTATTTTATCCCGCTTTTCGCTTTGCTCTAGGTGCCTGTAAAACACCGGTATTACATCCGGGGCAATCCGTGTATTGACATTTTCGCGCTCTCCGGTGATATAGCAGATAACCGTGCTTCCGCGCAATTCTTCCAACTGCCGGATGAGCTTTAACCTTTCTTCACGAATCATTGGCCAGTCCTTCCATCATATGGTCTTTTCTGACGTTGATAGTATACCCAAAAGAATAGATTTCTCCCTTGATTTTTGGCCTGTGCCGGGCACATTGCCTGAAATTATATTTTTGTTGATTCCGGAGATGGTAAAGTTTACTATTGTATTACAGGGACATGGTGTGGCGGGTGATCCGGCAGACACATTTAAAGAAGGACGGATGTTTGCCGCTGGCCAGGCGGCTTGGCGGGGAGCCTGCAGAAAAAATAGCCAAAGCCTGCCTGGAACTGGGAGCAGAGCTGGAGGAAAATGCCGATGTATGCGCCAGGTTCTTCTTTTTGCCGAAGTTTCCGGTAACGGTGAAAATATGGCTGCAGGACGATGAAATGGAGGGCTCGGCAAACATCCTTTTCGATGCCTCGGCTAATAGTTTTCTACATTCCGAGGATATAGTGGCGGTGGGAGACATGGTGTCTCACTTTCTTATCAAACAGTACAAATTGATGTATGGCGCCGGTGTGTAATCACGGATTTATTATATGATATAGGGAGGGCGGCGGGACTTGCCATGCAGAGGTCCCGGCAGGATTGAAAAAGTTATATGTAAGGTTACTACTGGTTTTTTGTGGCTTTATTACCGGGGCTGCAATTTTTTGTATGTATAGCGGTTATAATTATTACAATTTGATAGCGGAACAGTACCGCATCCGGGATTACCAGTACAGCACAGCGGGCAAGAGCTACATATACGCAGCTGATGGATCATTGATAACCGAATTGTATGATTACAACAGGGTTTTCGTGCCTCTGGACCGCATATCACCGGTCATGATACAATCGGTAATTGCCATCGAGGACCACCGTTTTTATGAACATTTCGGAGCAGATGTCAGCGGGATGATCAGGGCCTTCTGGATTAATTATCAGAGCGGGGAAACGCTGCAAGGGGGTAGCACCATCACCCAGCAGCTGGTCCGCAAGCTGTTCCTTAGCGACGAAAAGACATTCAGCAGAAAGATTAACGAAATAATGCTGGCCGTAGCCTTTGAAAAGAAATTTAGCAAAGACCAAATACTTGAAATGTACCTCAACGAGGTATATTTTGGCAACGGCTGCTACGGGGTGGAGGCTGCGGCGCAAAAATATTTTAGCAAGCACGCAGCGGAACTGGGTGTGCGCGAGGCTTCCGTACTGGCTGCTATACTTAGATCCCCTGGTTACTATGACCCCTATACCAATATTGAAGCATTATGTGACAGGCGTAATGACGTGTTGGACCGGATGGAGGTAATGGGCTTTGTCTCCCACGAAGATAAAATAAACTTCAAGGGGGAAACACCCGTTTTTAGCAGGTCTCAGGAGGATTTGCAGTTATTAAGATACCCATATTTTACCACTGAGGTGATTAAGCAGTTAACATCCAGGTTCGGCAGGGAAAAGCTATATCGTGGCGGGCTGAGCATACACACAACTCTGACTCCGGCTATGCAAGCCCGGGCTGAGCAAGTGGTGCAGAAAAGCGTGGAGCGCTTTAAAACCAGCAAAATAAACGCCACCAATATGTCCATAGTTTCAATTAATCCACGTAGCGGGGCCGTGATGGCCCTGGTGGGAGGGATTAATTTTAAAATCGACCAAAACAATATGGCCGTTATTCCCAGGCAGCCTGGTTCAGCCATTAAGCCTCTGCATTACGCTGCCGCCATGGAAAAGGGACTTATCAGTCCTTCTTCACTTATCAATGCGGGCACCAGGTCTTTTGGTAAATACCTGGTTAAGAGCAATATGAACGGTAAAATATCCGTCAGGGATGCCCTTAAGTATTCTGTTAACGTATCCGCGGTTGAGTTGGTGAACATGATGGGGCCGGCAGAGGCCATAGAAAACCTCAGGCAGCTTGGTATCAGCTCGCTGGCGGCGGAAGACGCCAATTTGTCTCTGGCCCTTGGCGGTATGACCTATGGTGTAAGTCTCCTGGAACTGACGGCGGCCTATGTACCCTTTGCCGCAGGGGGCGAGTATTATCAGCCCTACCTTGTGTCATGGGTGGAGGATGCTTCCGGCCAGGTGTTGTACCGCCATAAGGTTGCGGAGAGACAAGTTTACCCGGCCGGGGTGGCGGCGGATATGAACGCTATGCTAACCCGGGTGGTTACCGGCGGCACCGGAACCGGCGCGCGTATACCCGGCGGGGCGGCTGGAAAAACCGGAACCACCGACAATAGCAGATGCGTATGGTTTCTGGGGTACAACAAGGAGCTTGTAACCGGCGTGTGGGCGGGAAATACAGACAACAGTCCTATAGGCAGCTATAGTGGGGGCGATCTGGTTGCCCCGGTATGGCGGGAATATATGACCGGGCTGATGGAAAGTGGGTTAATAGGGGTGGGCGGGGTATCTTCCGGATTGCAGGAAAAAAGGTATCCCGCGTTAAGGGCTGGTGTAACTTCCGCCAAACCGGAAAAGAAAGCCGGCGCTGAAATTAAGGAATCACCAGACGAAAATGATCATGGCGAGACCGGTAAAGACAATTCGGACCGGACTGCAGCAGGCGGAACAAACTAAAAATAATATGTAAAAGATTTAAGGACAACCCACCTGTTGACAGTTGCGTCTCATGCTGGTAAAATCCTAATAATATTTCAAAATGACGATGACAGGGAATAGTAAGCGTTTATCTTGCTGGTTCAGAGAGCCGCCGGTTGGTGCGAGGCGGTCAAAGGCAAGGCGCAGAACTCTCCTTTGGAGTAGCCGACCGAAATCCTTTGGAAAGTAGGCCCGGACGGGATCTTCCGCCGTTAAAAGGAAGGAGATATCGGATTTTTTAATCCCGTATCTTTTTAAGAGAACGGCTTTTATGCCGTTAAATTGAGTGGTACCGCGGAGGTAAACCCTTCGTCTCATATTGTGAGGCGAGGGGTTTTTTAATTTACATCGGGAGGGGGTGGTTCGATGGAACCTGACCTTAGCGACCTTATGAATTCCAGACGGGAAAATAATTTAAACAAATTGGGGACATTCCTTCCCGAAAAAAGTCTATATGTAAGACGTTTTAGAAAATCCAAAAAGGAATGTCCCCTAACACAAATTGGAGACATTCCTTCTCGAAAAAAATTAATAAGTAAGGGGATTAGATTATCCAAGAAGGTGTGTCCCCTTACCTTAGACGGAGGAGATTTTAGGTGCGCAGGCTCTATATATTCGATACCACCCTCAGGGATGGAGAACAGTCGCTGGGAATAACGTTGAACGTTAACGAGAAGCTGGAGATAGGAAAGCAGCTGGTAAAGCTTGGTGTAGATATTATCGAAGCAGGTTTTCCGGCCTCTTCGCCCGGAGATCTGGATTCGGTGCGGACCATCGCCCGGGAGGTGAAAGGGGCGATCATATGCGGCCTCTCCCGGACAGTGGAGCGGGATATCGACTGCTGCGCCGAGGCGCTGCGGGAGGCTGAGTACCCGAGAATCCACACCGGGATAGCGGTATCCCCGGTGCATATGGAACGAAAGTTGCGGCTTTCTCCCGATCAGGTGATTGAAGCTGCGGTGGCAGCGGTCAAGCGCTCCAAAAAATACGTGGGGGACGTTGAATTTTATGCGGAGGATGCTTTCCGCAGCGATCCTCCCTTTCTGGTGCGGGTTCTGGAAAAGGTCATTGAGGCCGGGGCGACGGTGGTCAACATCCCGGACACCGTTGGTTACGCCACCCCCTGGGAATATGGTGAACTGGTTTCCTATGTCATGAATCATGTCAGAAATATCGGGCGGGCCGTGGTCAGTATCCACTGCCACAACGATCTGGGGATGGCCACCGCCAACGCCTTGGCAGGAATAAAGGCGGGCGCAAGCCAGGTAGAGGGTACCATCAATGGAATAGGGGAGCGGGCCGGCAATACCTCTCTGGAAGAAGTGGTTATGGCAATATATACACAGCGCGGCCGGTACGGGGTTGAGATGGGGGTAAATACCCGGGAGATATCGGCCACCAGCAGGCTTGTATCACGGATCAGCGGAGTGCCGGTGCCCAGCCATAAAGCCATCGTGGGAGCCAATGCCTTTATGCACGCCTCGGGTATTCACCAGGACGGTATATTAAAGGAGAGGACGACTTACGAAATTATTAACCCGGACGTGGTTGGCGTCCCCAGGAACAGGATTGTTTTGAGTGCCAGGTCAGGCAGGCACGCGCTCAAGCACAGGCTGGGGGAACTGGGCTATCATGTAGGGCGGGAGGACCTGGAGACGGTATATCAGAGTTTTCTGCAACTGGCCGATCAGAAAAGGGAGATCTTCGACCAGGACCTGCATGCTTTGATGGAATGAGTCAGGGGACGATTCCCTGACTCGTTCTTGAATTGCATGAATCTGGGGATGGTTTCGGCTCAAATAGAGAAGTTTAAATACCTTTCATTATTATACCTATTTTTTAGCCTTAAGTTAACTTAAAATTAACTGTGTTAATTAAAAAGAAACAGGAGGGAACAATATGCCCTATAGTAATTTCAATTTAAAGGCTGCCACTTGCGAACAGAACGCGTTGGTTCAAAAATCAGCGTCAGAGGTGTTGCTAAAACTTATTTCCATTCAGGAAAATGAGGATGTACTTGATTTATGTTGCGGACCTGGTAACGTAACCCGGAAAATAGCCAGCCTTACCGATGGTAAGGTGGTAGGAATTGATATTTCTGAAGGTATGGTTAAAGAAGCAATTCGTTCCAATAGTGATCTGCCCAATGTAAACTATTTTGTAAAAGATGCCGAAAACCTGGGATTTACAAATAGATTTGATGTTATTTATTGCAACTCTGCATTTCAGTGGTTCCTTAACCCCAAGAAGACATTGGAGCAGTGTCTTGAAGCCCTTAAGCCCGGCGGGCGGATGGGTATCCAGGCTCCCGCCACTGCGATGTATTGTCCTAACTTCGTTGCCGCTGAAGAAAAGCATTTCGTCATCTTGTCAAGGAGAGTATTAAGGAGCAAGCGGATACAGCCGGAATCGTCGAATTGAAATTTTTCCGGATCTACCTTATTGCACAAAGATTGGAAAAGTCGAATGAATAGAAAATGATTATAAAGGAACCGTTCGTAATTGCTGGGAAAATACTTTTTAGCCAAATGAACACGGTAGCATAAGTTTGCGCATTCATTTTTGGCAAAAAGCCCGACTTTCTAGTGGTTTCGAACGGTTTCCTGATTCCCAGTCTATAATAATATTAATAGATATTGGTGGAAATGGAAGGAAGGCGCAAATATTTGCAGAAATATCTAAATGTGATAACGGGCGCTTTTTAGGATTAAGGCATAGGATTAACTAGCTTATCGTGTCCTATATAATCATTGCGCATCAAAAAAGGAGGTTTGCAACTGCTATGGAGTCATTAGTGCATCCGAAAGAAAAAATTTATTTCCGCATCTTACTGGTAATTAGTCTGATAGGCTATCTTATTCTTATTTTTTCGATTGCAGGGATAGGATACTTAGTGGCAGGGATGATTATTACACTAATTCTCCACGGGTTGTTTATCGGCGCTCTCAGAGGTAATGGTATTCGTGTGTCTGAAAAGCAATTCCCTGAAGTCTATCGTCTTACGGAGCAATATGCCAATCAAATGGGGCTCAGCCCGGTTCCGTCCGTTTATGTTTTGCAGGCCGGCGGTTTGCTAAATGCTTTTGCTACAAGATTTCTCGGTAGAAACTTTGTAATTATTTATTCCGATGTGTTTGAACTCGCGTACGAAAAGGAATCTGCTCTTGCTTTCATCATATGTCATGAGTTAGCGCATCTCAAACGCAAACATCTCACCAAGCTTTGGCTCCTGTATCCCGCCATGATCATTCCGTTTTTGGGTTCAGCTTATTCCCGGGCCTGTGAATATACCTGCGATCGTTTTGGCGCTCACTTTCGGCCGGACGGCGCCGCTTTAGGGCTCCTTATTTTGGCTGCCGGGAAAAAGCTATATCGTAACGTCAACCTTCAAGAATACATTGGCCAGGCGGAGAACGAACGTGGCTTCTGGGTCTGGTTTTCTGAAATCGTTTCGTCACACCCGAACCTGCCCAAAAGAATTAAGGCTTTGAGTCTACAAGATGAATTTCCCTCTTATCCAGCTTCCACAACCACAGGGGAATACACAGCTTCCAGAGGCGAAGGGATTTAATGTACCTGAGTGATTTGCTGATAAACGTATTCCACAAGGGGTATTTATGAAGAAAATAAGCATCAGAAAAATGACTTGTTATTCGATTTTATTGTTAATTGCACTGTTCTCTTATTCCCTGTGTGAACCATATTGGTTAATAATAAAGAGAGTTGACATTGACGATAAAGATATCCCTGGTTCTTTTGACGGTACCAAAATCGCATTCATATCTGATATTCACCACGGGCCTTTTTTCTCTCGGAACAGAGTTCGCAGCTTGGTGGGTAAAGTCAATGAATTGGATCCCGATATTGTTATCCTGGGCGGCGATTATGTTCACAGGGACCCCAAATATATAGCTCCTTGCTTTGATGAACTAAAAAACCTGAAGGCGGATACCGGCAAATTCGGGGTTCTCGGCAACCATGATCATTGGGAAGGGGCTGCCCTGACGAGAGAATGCATGAAAAAATCAGAAATAACTCTCATCGACAATCAAGCCGGATGGATCCGCAAAGGCAGTGAAAAAATAAAGATCGGCGGGGTTGGGGAGTTCTGGGAAGATGCTCAGGATATTTATCCCACCATCCATGATGTTAAGGAAGAGGATTTTGTCATCCTGGTTTCTCATAATCCTGATTTTGCGGAAAAAATAAGCGGACATTATATTGATTTAGTTTTAAGCGGGCACACGCATGGTGGTCAGGTAACGCTTTTTGGATTGTGGGCGCCGCTGGTACCATCGGCATATGGCCAGAAATACAGGACGGGTATGGTATATACAAAATTTACGAATGTTTTAATAACCAACGGAGTAGGGACGATAACTCCTCCGGTCAGATTTTTTGCAAGGCCTGAGATAGTCCTAATTACCCTGAAGCATAAACAAAAATAACTGTTTTTAAATGATCACCTGGATAGGTGCAACCGGAAAGTGGATGGCATTGAGAAGTTCTTACGCATTAACCGCGTTGATGATGAGGTGGTTTTCCAGGTGAGAAATAAAAATACTGTAATAACCATTGTTAAAACCAACGGTAAACGCCAAACCGTTTTGACTACTGTTACACCGTCAAATACCCCCAGAGAACCGTAGGAATCACGGCACTGACGTTTAACTTGCCGCAAGGCGCCTGGATGCTAGAAGTAGATTTATAAATTCCCAACTGTTGCTGTGGCTTAAATTCGCTGGAGACGGGAGATGTTTGAAATGAAACAAAATAGGATGACTGATATAGATCAATATTTAAAGAGGCTGTATCTGTCAAATCCGTTGAGGGAGCCTGTTATTAGAACTGCAATAGATACGATGCGACTTCCTGCAGGAAGCTATGGCCTGGATGCAGGGTGCGGAATTGGGTTGTATACTCTTTTGCTGGCGGAGGCGGCAGGACCTGCCGGACATATCATAGGACTTGATACAACTAAGGAGTTCCTGGTCAAGGCACGCTCATTAGCCTCGAAGTCCGTCCTGGAGGACAGGATTTCATTCAAGGAGGGTGACGCAAGCAGACTTCCTTTCGATGAAAACTCCTTTGACTGGGTCTGCAGCATGGATTTCGTTGGTGTTGTGCGCCTTGACCCCGTGCTCTTGTTAAAGGAGCTTGCCAGGGTGGTGAAGCCGGGCGGCATCGTATTTATTCTTATCTGGTCTTCTCAAATGCTGCTGCCTGGATATCCAATGCTGGAGGCCCAGTTAAATGCAACCGCTTCGGGGATTGCTCCGTTTGCAACAGGTATGAAACCTGATTTGCATTTCATGCGCGCTTTGGGATGGTTTCATCGGGCGGGTTTGATAGAACCGACGGTCCGGACCTTCGTGAGTGATATTTACGCCCCATTAAGTTCTGAAATGCGAAACGCCTTGATTGAACTTTTTCAAATGCGTTGGGGGGAAGCCCATGCTGACGTTGCACCGGAGGATTGGGCGGAATATCAGCGTCTGTGCCGTGCGGATTCACCGGATTTTATACTGAATGTCCCTGAATACTACGCTTTTTTTACATATTCTTTGTTTTGCGGTAATGTGGTTTGAATTAAGATACCTGTCAGGCAGTTTTTCTCCCGCTCAGCCTCTTTGCCGCGCGTCTCAGGGTCAGGTCTTGACATTTGACATCTGAAACTCTCAAAGCATGGCAGCCAACATTTCCATAAGCTCCTTGCTCTCTAAAATCCTTTCTTTTCATTTCATTGCTCAGCCGGTGGACCTGGTAGAACTGAATCGAATACCGGCCCGGTTGCCGGATTGGGAATTATCAGTGGGACTGGTTTATTGACAACGTTTTCAGCTTGAGATAACTTATGCTAAGGCTGTATTTTTTTCGCCAAGAAGAGTAAAGTAAGAAAAGTGTAAGCGGAATATGCAAGTATTTTAAGGGGACGGTTCTCCTGATATATTATAGTCTTTCCCTTTACCTCGTGCTGATTGCTTCCGTTTTATTCCTACCAGACTTTTTCCTGGCTATAGGAACGAGGAGATTGTCAGGAATAATGAAGGAACCTCCATCCCGAAGGGAAGAAAGGTGGGGCCATGGATCACCCGGTTTTCGATCTGTTTCATCCGCTTATCCGCAAATGGTTTGCCGAAAAGGTGGGCATGCCTGCCGATATTCAGGTCCAAGCCTGGCCCCGCGTTGCCAAAGGCGAGCATGTCCTAATCACTGCTCCCACGGGCAGTGGCAAAACCCTGACCGCCTTTCTCTGGGCACTGCAAAAGCTAATTACCGGGGATTGGCCGGGTGGACGGGTACGGGTCTTGTATGTTTCGCCCCTGAAGGCCCTCAACAACGACGTGCAGCGCAACCTGCTGAAGCCCCTCAAGGAGCTGCGGACGTATTTTACAGAGGCGGGTGAGATGTTTCCCCCTATCCGGATACTCACCCGCAGTGGTGACACCCCGCAAAACGAACGCCAACAGATGCTGCGCAGGCCGCCTGAGATCCTGATCACCACACCTGAGAGTCTCAACCTGCTGCTCAGTTCCAAAAACAACCGCATGATTTTAAGCGGGGTGGAATCGGTTATACTGGACGAAATTCATGCCGTCCTGGACAGCAAACGGGGCACCCATCTGATCACGGCGGTGGACCGGCTTATTCCTTTGGCGGGTGAATTCCAAAGGATCGCCTTATCCGCCACGGTCCGCCCCCTGGAACCTGTGGCCGATTTTGTGGGCGGCTTGAAGGCATACCAAAGCGGCGAGGATTACCGTTATGAAAAGCGGCCGGTGGTTATCCTGAGGTCGGCTGTCAAAAAACACTATAACCTAACCGTTGACGCTATTGAACAGAACAATGACGGAGTGGAGGGGGTGGAGCAGGACGCCCTCTGGCAGACATTAGCTGCTGCCTTGACGAAGGTGATTCGCGAAAATACCGCCACCCTGGTGTTTTGCAACAACCGACGGACAGTTGAAAAACTGACCCGCTATATCAATGATGCCGCGGGCGAGCCCCTGGTTTATTCTCACCATGGCTCACTGGCCCGGGAACTCCGCCTGGCGGTGGAACACAAACTTAAAAACGGTGAACTGAAGGGGATTGTGGCCACCAATTCCCTCGAATTGGGGATCGATATTGGCGAACTGGATGCTGTGCTTTTGGTGCAAACCCCGCCCTCGCTGACTGCTGCCATCCAAAGGATTGGCCGGGCCGGCCACGGGGTGGGCCAGGTGAGCCGGGGAATTTTGTTTCCCATTTGCGGACGCGATTTTGTGGAAGCCGCGGTGGCTTCACGCAACCTGCCCGCGGCCGGGATTGAACCCATCGCCCCTATTGAAGCGCCCTTGGATGTGCTGGCGCAAGTGCTTTTGTCCATGACCGCCGTTGAAACCTGGGACGTGGATGAGCTATACGCCTTCCTCAAGACCAGTTATCCCTATCGCAACCTGTCCCGGAAGAGTTATGACCTGCTGCTTGAAATGTTGGCGGGCCGCTATGCGGATACCCGCTTGCGCGAACTTAACCCTCGCATCATTTTGGATAAGCTGGACCATACGGTCAAGGCCCGTGACGGGGTGGCCCGCCTGGTCTACCTGGGAGGCGGCACCATCCCTGACAGGGGTTACTATGATCTCCGCCTGATGGACACCAAGGCCAAGATCGGTGAACTGGATGAGGAGTTTGTTTGGGAGCGGAGCGTTGGCGAAACCTTCATGCTGGGCACCCAGGTATGGCGGATTATGCGCGTTACGCACAATGATGTGGAAGTGATTCCCGGTGACCGGACAATTAACATCATACCCTTCTGGCGGGCGGAAGAGCAAAACCGGGATTTCTTTTATTCCGAAAAAATAGGCCTCTTTTTGGAAGAGGCGGATAAAAACCTGGAAACGGAATCGTTCGCGCATCAGCCGGCGACCCACGCCTGGTCCGCATACGCGGTCGAACGGCTCATTGAATTTCTTGAACGGCAAAAGAAGTGACGGGCCGGCCCTTGCCCCACCGTCATCATATTTTAATTGAACACTTTGCAGACCCCCTGAACACGGCGGACAGCAAACAGGTTATTGTGCATACGCTTTGGGGCGGCAAAGTCAACCGGCCTTTGGCCATGGCTTTGGCCGCCGCCTGGGAGCGAAAGTTCGGCTACCCACTGGAGATTTATGTCAGCAACAACAGCATCATGTTAATGCTGCCCCACAGTTTTGCGCTGATGGATCTTTTCTCCCTGGTCTTGCCCCAAAATCTGGAGACTCTTTTGCGGAGCAAATTGGAAAGCTCAGGCTTTTTCGGAGCCAAATTTCGGGAAAACGCGGGACGTGCCCTGCTGTTGCCCAGGGCCAATTTCAAAAAGCGCATGCCCTTGTGGCTCAACCGCCTCAGGGCCAAAAAATTGATGGCGGCGGTCACACCGTATGCCGATTTTCCCATCATGCTTGAGACCTGGCGCACCTGCCTTAAGGACGAATTCGATTTGGAAACGGTCAAACAACTGCTGGACGAAATAAACGATGGCCGGATCAGTATAAGCGAAACAGTTACTCACCAACCGTCTCCCTTTGCGTCTGATGTGATCTGGCGCCAGATCAACAAATACATGTATGAAGACGACACACCTTTTTCCGATAAGCAGTCGGGCTTGAGCCAGGAGCTATTGAAAGAGCTGGTGTATTCACCTCATTTACGGCCCGAAATCCCGGAGGCCTTAGTCCGGGAATTGGACGGCAAGCTCAAGCGGACCGCCCCGGGGTATGCGCCCACTGATGGGGAGGAACTATTGCTCTGGATCAAAGAACGCCTTTTCATTCCCGCTGATGAAGCGGCCTCCCTTTTCGCCGCCATGGAACGGGATCATCAGTCAAACGATCACAATTTAACCTTAGAAAAGATTAAGAGCACCCTGGGGGGTAAGGTGGCCTGGCTTCACCTGCCGGAGACGGAACAGCCGGGCTTGTGTGCCCTGGAAATCCTAACGAGAATCGCTGCCGGCTTGGGTATCGGCTTTTCCGACTTTTCCCTGCGCCCCTTAATCCCTCAGGCAGCCGGCCAGCTGTCGGCAGGCCTGAACAAGGCTGCCGCCCTTTTTGAACAGGAGGCGGCCGCGGAGCCGGAGGAATTCAGGAGCGATACCGCCCTCTTGGTTAGCCAGTGGTTGTCCTACTACGGTCCCGTGTCCCGGGATTTTGTCGGCCGGCGCCTTGGTTTGCCGGCTGAAGTTTGCGCGGCCGTGTTGGCCACCTTGCTGGAAGAGGAATGTATCGTGGCGGATGTGCTTACTCAGGGAGCCCGCGAAGAAGAGGTATGTGACCGTGAAAATTTGGAGCGCTTGTTTACCATGGCCAGGCGTGCCCGCCGGCCGGAATTCAAGCCTTTGCCGGTGACCGCGTTGCCCTTGTTTTTAGCGACCCACCAGGGGGTTGTGGAAAAAGGAACCACCATGGAGGATTTACAGGAGCGCCTGGAACAATTGTTTGGTTATGTCAGCCAGGCCCAACTTTGGGAGGAAGCCATTCTGCCCGCCCGCATGGAGCCCTATTATACCGCCTGGACGGACAGCCTCATGCAAACCAGTGATCTGATTTGGTTCGGTCGCGGCAACAAGCGGCTGGGCTTTTGCTTTCGCGAAGACTTGGAGCTGTTTCCCCCCGGCGAAGAGATTCAGGGAGAAGAAGATGAAGCGCAGGAGCGGACTCTATTTCCGGATCCGTGGGGCAAATACGATTTCTTTGCGCTCAGCCGGCATACGGGTTTGCCCAGCGATGTTCTGACCCGAAGGTTATGGAGGCATGTTTGGCAGGGCAGCATCACTAACGATAGTTTTGCCGTGTTACGCAGGGGAATCCTCACCAAATTTACACTCCTCCAGGCGGAAGATAAGCGTGGTTTCGGCCGCCGCGCGGGATACAGCCGCTGGTCTGCTTCGCGCCCTTTACACGGCAACTGGTATGCCTTGCCGGAAAGCGAAGAGCGGGATCTCATTGAGCGGGAGGAGATGGTCAAAGAGAGAATCCGTCAACTTTTTTCCCGCTATGGCGTGCTTTTCCGTGAGCTGGTCCAGCAGGAAATGCCCGAAATGCAGTGGCGGCGAATTTTTCGTGCACTGCGTCTCATGGAGTTTTCCGGGGAGATTTATGCCGGGCATTTTTTTGAACAAATCACCGGTTTACAGTTTGCTTCCCGGGAAGCAAACCGTTTCTTGCGCCAGGGATTAAACGAGGAAAGTATTTACTGGCTGAACGCGGCCGACCCGGCATCGCCCTGCGGGCTCAAGTTGCCCGGTATAGACGAAGACCTTCCCGCCCATCTGCCAACCAATTATGTCGTGTTTCATGGCACCCGGTTGAAAGTGGTGGCCAAACGTAACGGCAAAGAGCTTTTGATCAAAGCCGGACCCGATGATCCGGCCTTACCCGCGTATTTTGCTTTTTGTAAAACTCTCTTGACGCGTGAGTTTAATCCATTAAAAAGCGTGGTTGTGGAATCCATTAACGGTCTACCGGCCCTGGCAAGCCCCTACAAAAAAGCTTTACAAAGTATTGGTTTTACCGGCGAGTATAAAAGTCTGAAATTGAGACGACAATATTAGGCCGGGGTGTTAAGAGGACGCAAGATAAGGAAAGGCGGATTATTCTACTGGAGCAGTTGTACAGAGCCTTTAAGATAAACCGTGGTGAGCCGTACCATAAATAGTTGATAATGTTTACAAGTAAACATTATCAACATTCCCAAAGATTTGTGATACAATAAAGGTGAGGTGATTGTAATGAAAAAATATAATTTTACAATCCTGATAGAAAAAGATGAAGATGGCATGTATATTGGGTCAGTTCCAGCTCTAAGAGGTTGCCATACACAGGCAAAGACTGTTGAAGAATTGTTCCCAAGGATAAAAGAGGCCATTGAGCTTTGCCTGGAAGTAGAACAGGATGAACTGCTGCAGAATGAGTTTGTAGGTGTTCAACAGATTGAGATAGTGATATGAGCAGGCTAACCATAATTTCCTCTAAGGACATGCTAAGAATATTAGAAATGCTGGGGTTTAAGGAGATCAGGCAGAAAGGTAGTCATAAGCACTTCAGGCATAGAGATGGAAGAACAACTCTTGTCCCGTTTCATGGCGAAGATCTGGCAAGAGGCTTAATAAGAAAAATACTGAAAGATATTGAAGTTTCTGTAGAGGAATATGAAAAGTTAAGAAAACAAATTTAAGACCTCCTGCAATCGGAGGTCTTAAATTTTTGGGAGTGTAAATTATTTTGTGTAAATGGTTTTACTTTCCTGAAAAATTGGTTAGCCTATATATTGGCTCTTAACCACCTGGAGGGTAGGGCTCTACTGGAGAGTAACCCGAGCGCCAGGGTGGGGTTCTGCCGGGGACAGCAGTCTTTTTTGCCCTGCTTCCTTTTTTATGACTGTTCCTGCGGAGAACGTAAGCGATAAACTCTGGGGCGAAGCCCCATAATGTTTTACGCTGTTAGCTCTGATTCTAGCCTATCACCAAAATAGATTGCAAATTGCGATATGCAGTTTTTCCATTCCCTAATAGGCATGGTCCATTTTTTTGAGGCCTCAATGGTAGCCAGGTAAATTATCTTTCTTAGGGCATCATCCGTGGGATACGCTGTTTTAGTCTTGGTTACTTTTCTTAACTGCCTGTGGTAGCCTTCGATAACATTGGTGGTATATATTATTATCCCAACAGGGGAGAACAGCTTGTCCGGTATTACGGGTACTATTCAAACAAGTCACGGGGAATGCGCAAAAAAACAGAGACTGACAACCATGTGCCTTCACTAGTTGATTACGATATTTCAAAAAAGGCATTCCGCAGGAACTGGGCCCGCCTGATTCAAAAGGTTTACCATACCGGCCCGTTGCTATGCCCCAAGTGCAATGGCTCCATGCGCATCATATCCTTTATAGATGAAGCAGCCAGGCTATCGTTCATATAAAACCGGTAAAGTAACGGTTTTAGAAAAATTATCGATAAATTATGCATAAATCGCCTATAATTTTATGTTTGACGGGTAGTAATATACTGTGTTATTAATGAGATGGAAAAAGCAAATTCCTATCATAATCATATTAAAACAGAAAGGAGAAATGATTCATGTTACGTAAAGAGTCTGTCGGAATTGCATTAATAAAGGAGGGTGATATAGAAAACTAATCTAAAAACCCTCCAAAGTATATTCTATAATACATGTTTTGGAGGAAAAAATGAATTATATAAATCTAAAAAGGTATGGATTAAGTGACTGTTTTGAGCAGGAAGCCACTTTATATGAAGAGACGTTCCTGGCAAGGGTTTCCGAGCAACATCGTAATTTGTACAAAGTGATAGGCGAACAAGGAGAGCTTCAGGCAAGCGTTTCCGGAAAACTGTTTTATACCGCAGACGGCACTATGGATTTTCCGGCTGTCGGCGATTGGGTAATGGTTGATAGAATGGATGGCAATGCTGGAAACGCAATTATTCACCATATACTGCGGCGCAAAAGCGTTTTTACGCGAAAGGCAGCAGGCACATCTAATGCAACACAAATTGTGGCGGCAAATATTGATGTGGTTTTGATCTGTATGTCATTAAACGCCGATTTTAATTTGCGGCGTCTGGAACGGTATTTGTCGATTGCATGGGATAGTATGGCAACGCCTGTTATTGTTCTGACAAAAGCGGATTTGTGCGATGATTTGCAACAGAGGCTTGTTGAAATTGCATCGGTAAGCGTAGGAACAGACGTAATTGTATGCTCCTGTAAGGAAGAAAATGGCTATCAGAGCGTTAACGCCTATATTGCCGAAGGCAAAACCATCGCGTTTATCGGTTCTTCGGGAGTTGGCAAGTCAACTCTTATTAACCGCTTGATGGGGCAGGATGTCCTTGCCACAAAGGAAATCCGCGAAGATGACGACAGAGGGAGACACGCCACGACACACCGCCAGCTTCTTCTCCTGCCGAACGGCGGCATAGTAATTGATACGCCCGGTATGCGGGAATTACAGCTTTATGTCGGCAATCTTCCAAAGGCATTTGAAGATATAGAGGAGCTGGCCGCAAAGTGCAAATATAAGGATTGTTCCCATATTACAGAACCGGATTGCGCAGTAAGAAACGCAATTGAGGCAGGAGAGCTGTCGGAAAAGCGTTTCGAGAATTATTTGAAACTGCAAAGGGAAATAGTATACGAAGGACTAAACCCCCGTCAGTTGGAACAGGAAAAAATCAATAGAATGTTCGGGAGTAAGGGAGAAATGAAACAGGCAATGAAGTATGTAAAAAACAAAAATGATAGGTAATAACCAATTCTGCGCATGAAGAATATTTGCGAAAGGGGTGGGATTTTATTAACATGGAGTCGGTTCGTTATGCATAGCAAAGGCTATCGCATAGCGTCGAAAATTTGATATATGTATAGCCTTTGCTCATTCCTAAATAATCAAATTAGGAGGAGCATAATGAGCTATATGAGAGCGGTAGATGTATTACCGGAAGAATTAATAGACAAAATCAAAACTACATTGACGGTGAATACATTTATATTCCAAGGAAAGCAAGCAATAGAAAGACCTGGGGTGAAAAAACTAAAAGCAAAGAGGAAATTGCTGTTAGAAACATGGAAATATACGAAAAATTCACAAAAGGAATATCCATAAATTCTCTTTCGGCAGTTTACTATTTATCATCCAAAAGTTTACAGAAAATTATTGCAAAAGTAAAATCAGAAATCCAATAATAAGATGCGCCATGAAGTGAAAACTACATGGCGCATTTTTGTTTCTGAAAAATGTTTGCGGTTGTGACTTTAGAAAAACGTAATATATAATAATAAGGGCTAAAAAGGAAGAAGTGGAGGTACTTGGAATATGAAGCAATGGTACGAATCATTAGCTGCTTCAGTTCATTTATGTTTACGAGGCCACACCCGGCGAAATACAATCTTACTTCCTGGTCTGTCATTAGGTATTTTTCATCATTTTCTAAACATTTATCCTCAGCGTGCTCATTCATATATTTGCTTAATAACTCAACTGCTTTGGTCTTATCTTTAGAAAACATTCCCAGGGCAAAATCGCGTTAAAAACGGTGAATCCCTTTTTAACGCGTTTCAAGTTCGAATATGAAGTGCGTTTCAACAATATGTTAAAGGCACCCGGTATAGGGGTTACCTTTATTAACCATTCTCCTTGACGCAGATTTCCCTGCGGCTTATAATTATAATAGCTAATTTAGCTATTATAGCTATTTCGGGAGGTGCGTTCATGAAAGTCAACTCAACGGAGTTGCAGAACAACTTCGGAAAATACCTGATGCTTGCAGCGCAGGAGGATATCATAATTACGCGAAACGGTATGGAAATAGCAAAACTGTCGGCCATAAGAGATGTGGTCTCAGATCACGGCGCGGTGCCCGGCACGGTAATGGAAAAGGCGGTAGTATACGGTTACGGCGGCAGAAAGGCATCCTACGAGGAGTTTCTGGAATTGACCAGAGATACCGAAGAAAGATACGAATACATTGATGGTGAGATATACCAGCTGGCCTCACCTAAAACCGCGCACCAGACAACTTTAACCGAACTTTTTGTGATTTTTTACAATTGGTTTCAGGGGAAAAAGTGTATTACCCTGATTGCCCCTTATGATATTACACTCAAAAGAAGCCCAGAGAATATTAATGTTGTCCAGCCCGATATCATGGTCATTTGCGACCTTGAGGAAAAGTTGGATGAAAACGACTATTACAAGGGTATTCCGGCACTTGTGGTGGAGATTTTGTCAGAGAGTACGCGGAGCAAGGATTTGGTAAAAAAGCTTGACTTATACATGTCATGCGATGTCAGTGAATACTGGATTGTGAACCCGATAAGCAAAGAAGTTACCGTTTATCTTTTTGAAGACAAAAACATCAGCAGAAATATCACTTACAGAAAACACGAGATCGTGCAGTCCTACTTTTTTGAAGGATTATGCGCAGAGCTTGACAGAGTCTTTAAATAGGCCCGGGGGTAAGCCGTATAAACCCGGGCCGGGTCGGGTTCAATTTTTTTTCCATACTATAGTTGATCTATGAATGGGATGCTTTAAAGTTATCAGTCTCTGTCCCCTCCTAAGATGCCTCCCAGAATGCCCCCGCCTATACCGGCGATGCCTCTCTGTTCATCCCTTTGCTGAAAGCGTGAGGCTGCCACAATCCGGTCGGCCAAACGTGAAAAGGGCAGGCTTTTTGATCAATTCTTCAAACGATAATCCAATATGTTCTAGGTTAGCCGGTCTTTTACCTAAACCTAACATGCCGTAAATCCCCCGTAGAGAAAATAGTATTCTTATAATTTTTGATTTGTTTATATCTAAACTCCAAATAGCTTGAAAAACCTTCTCCTTTGATGAATTAATATTGATTTTATGCTTTTCAACAAAGTCATATTTAGGTAAATAGTAATTTAGTCTCATTTTTCATTTCCCTCTTCTTTTTCTCCCCAAGCACGTGTCCGATCAAACCTCGCAATATCAGGCGCAATTGTCTTTTTGCTTCCAGCAGCGGCTCCCGCACTTCTTCCGGCAGTTTTCCAAGCGCTCTTTTTTCCATTAACCGGTGAATTTTCTGCAGGTTTTAACAAAGCATTCACCGCAGTCTCTGTCCGCCATTTTTCATACCCCCAAACTTTATTTTCAACACGCCGGCATCTAACTTCGCTCCAACGGCGTCCCTGCCCAGAAGTTTACGGGGCAAAAAGATATTTCGCTTATAATCTCCTACCCTGACGGTCAGCTCATCCCCCTTCTGGGATAGTGAGATATCCACTTTCTCCACAAAGGGCAGAGTCAATTCCAACACATAGCCGTTTTCAGCCTGCCTAATCTTTTGTGTTTGCCCGCAGAAAAAGAACTTTTCGGGAGGTTTTTTTCCAAAATACGCACTGCCCATTTTTTCAAGAGCTTCAAAACCTACCACTTCCTCCATGAATAACGGCACGGTAAAGACAGGTACCGGACTGAACTGGTCTTTGATGTACCGGAAGTAGGTATGGTGAACTTCCCCCCATTTTTCGAAGTACTGTCCCAGGTTTTCGGAAGGCAGCAACCGGTTGACAATCACGGCGTCCGTATTGAATCCATACAGGTTCAAATACATAAAGCTCCTTTCGGCTTCCCTGATGACCATTTTCTCCGGATTCACCACGATCCTGACGGAAGTAATCTCCTGGTCGGTCAACACCTCATGCATTTTCCTAAGTTGTTGAAACAGCTCTGCAATACTGACCATGTTATCATCACCCGGCAGAGGCACTCCAAACAACGGTTTGGATATAGGGCGGGCAATTTTTAAAAGGAGTTTTTCAACCGGGAAGATCTTTTCCAGCCACCACCTGAGGACATCGGGAAAACTGAGCAACCTGAGGGTTTCACCCGTGGGAGCACAGTCGACGATGACAACATCGTATTTCCCTTCCTTGCAGTGGTTAAGGATTTCGAGCAAGCTGAAAAGCTCCTCCAGTCCCGGGAAAACAACCAGTTCATCGGCAGTTATGTCTTTTATATTCTGGGATATGAGCAGTGCCGAAAGATATTCCTGCACCTTGCCCCAGCTCTTCTCCGCGCTGAACAAGGCGCTAATTTCCTGAGCCCAAAGGTTTTCCCGTATTTTTACCGGCTCATAGTTTAAGTTCCAGGTCAAAAGAATCACCAAGGCTGTGTGCGGCGTCCGTGCTGACCACTATGGTCTTTTCCCCCGATGCGGCAGAGGCAACGGCAGTTGCAGCGGCCAAACTGGTCTTCCCGACACCGCCTTTTCCTGTGTAGAGAATAATCCTCACCCTTAGCACTCCCCCTAAAATCTTCAATTCATTTATTACCCTTACCGTAAATTTCGATTAATGATTATTTTATATTACGAAATATTTATGGAAAAAATTTTACACAGTACTTTGCATTATTCTATTTCGATGCTTCTTCTCTGTTGTGCCGGTTTTTCATCCGGGTCCCGGGCGCTTTTTTGGAATTTTAGTATTACCTTCCGCACTAATTTCAGACCCGTTTCAAATTCTTCTTCCGTGAGCAAACTCCGTACCCTGTCAAGAAAATCATGAAAATGTTCTTTCAAATCCTCTACCAAAGCCTTGCCGTTGTCAGTAAGGGACACCGTTACGACTCTGCGGTCTTCTTCACTCCTGCCTCTTTGCAACAGTCCTTTTTTAACCAGGCGGTCGACAATTCCGGTGGCAGTACTCATGGGCACAGACATACCCTGGGCCAGATTGCTCATGGTAATGGTTTGAAACTTTTCAGAAAGCATTAATGCTAAAAGTTCAAACCGGGATATCGACAATTTATAATGCTCCCATAGAGTGAGACACAAAATTTAAAATGTAAGTTATACTGGAAACATGAAAAAGCGAAACCATTATTCAGCCGAATTTAAAAGCAAGGTGGTCCTGGAGGTGTTGCAGGAAGCCTC
>Ga0209347_1001033_pt1 | contig 53093 bp, 57 predicted proteins | sample AutmiccommuBRH23_FD_187382 | JGI IMG/M metagenome (GOLD analysis project Ga0209347, IMG submission 187382) | Deep subsurface microbial communities from Mt. Terri, Switzerland - Autotrophic microbial communities BRH/23 (SPAdes) (version 2) | ecosystem: Environmental > Aquatic > Deep subsurface >... | reverse complement strand
GCCGCTCTTAATCAGCAGTTTCACGGTTCGACCCTCCCCCGGTGAGCAGGTAGAGGAGGGCCATGCGAACAGCCACCCCGTTGGTCACCTGCTCATTAATCAAAGATTGGTCCCCGTCGGCCAGCTCACCAGAGATCTCCACGCCCCGGTTCATCGGCCCGGGGTGCATCAACAGCGCATCCGGGGCCGCCCGGGCCATGCGCTCCCGGTTCAGGCCGAACAGCCGGGCGTATTCCCGGAGCCCCGGGAAGAGCCCCTCCTGCTGGCGCTCCAACTGGATGCGCAGGGCGATGACCACATCGGCGCCTTCCAGGGCCTCCTCGACCCGGGAAGCGACCGCGGCCCCCATCCGGTCAAGCCCCGGCGGCAGCATGGTGGCCGGGCCCGCCACGTGCACGCTGGCGCCCATCCGGGTAAATCCCCAGATATCGGAGCGGGCTACCCGGCTGTGCAGGATGTCGCCGACAATGGCCACCTTCAGTCCGTCCAGCCGCCCCTTCTTCTCCCGCACGGTGTACATGTCCAACAGCGCCTGGGTGGGATGCTCGTGAGCCCCGTCCCCGGCGTTGATTACCGCCGCGCGGACGGTCCGGGCCAGGAGCCCGGCCGCCCCGGCCATGGGGTGGCGCAGAACCACCACGTCGGCGCCCATGGCGGCGACGGTACGGGCCGTATCCTTCAGGCTCTCTCCCTTGACGACGCTGCTGGCAGCCGCGGCGATACCCACCGTATCGGCGCTCAAATACTTGGCCGCCAGTTCAAAGGAAGTTCTGGTGCGGGTGCTGGGCTCGTAAAAAACCGTCACCACCGTGCGGCCCCTCAGGGTAGGCACTTTTTTAATCTGTCTTTTCATGATTTGTTTCATAGCCATGGCGGTATCCAGCACGAATGCGATTTCTTCCGCCGCAACGTCACGCAATCCGAGGAGGTCTTTCCGGCTAAAGCTCATTCTCACACCTCCAGGCGCCCATAAATGCAGCCCCGCGGGTTGATGAACCCGGTCGGGGCCGGAAAGGAGATACCGTGGGAAACCCTTCCTTTCCAGCCTCGCGGGGCCGTCCTTAAAGAAAAGTTTGTTCTACGGCGGGTCGAGAATAACCACTCTCTCCTCGCCGTCTATTTCCTGCAGTCGCACGGAAACAGCTTCCCTGCGGGCGGTAGGCACGTTCTTGCCGACGTAGTCAGCCCGGATCGGCAGTTCCCGGTGCCCCCGGTCGATCAAGACCGCCAGCTGAATCACCCTGGGCCGGCCCAGGTCCATCACCGCGTCCAGAGCCGCCCGGATGGTGCGGCCGGTGCAAATGACGTCATCGACCAGCACCACCTTCTTGCCCGCAACGGGAAAGAGAACCTCCGTAGAGCGAACCTGGGGCTGGCGGGCCAATGTGCTCAGGTCGTCCCGGTAGAGGGTGATATCTAAAAGGCCCACCGGGACCGCCCGGCCTTCGATTTCCCGGATCCTCTCCGCCAGGCGCTCAGCCAGTGGGACACCCCGGCGGCGGATGCCGACGAGGACAATGCCGTCGGTGCCCTTGTTGCGCTCAATGACCTCGTGGGCAATCCGGGTCAGCGCCCGCCGGATGCCGTCTTGATCCAGGATCTGCGCTTTTTCCCTGCCGGTGTCCATAAACGCCTCCAATTGCCTGATCCACCTTCCGGCTGAACTCCAGGGTGATGAGCATCCGGCCCGAAATGAGCCGTCTCTCCCCCGGACAATCAAAAAACCTGCTCACCACCGGTAAGCAGGCATAGTCAGGCCTTGTCATGAACCTCTATGTTTCCTTACCGGCCTCGCGGGACCGATTTCAAGGGACACTATCATTCTCAGATATTTTACAGGAAAAACGGCCCGCTGTCAACGGATCACATTTTATTGATTCCGATAAAGATCAGGGCCACGCCGAGGCCGATGGTTACCATGCCTGCCGCCGAAACCTTGCCGGCCAACCCGTAAAGGCCGAGGCTGGTTACGGTAATCATCGCCGTCGGGCCGACCAGGGCGAGAAAGGAGTTGATTTTAAAAGCCGCCTCCACCCGCCCGTATTTCAGCATCATCACGGCGGCAATAAACTCGATTGAAGACGACAGGAACCGCACGGCGGCCATACCGTAAACGACCTTATCAATGACAGACAGCATCCGACCCCTCCTCACCGCTTCATACATTTTCATATGCGCTTCCAGCGGATTAAATGCATACGCTGTTTCGGCCGGTGGCAAAATATCACAGACCCGCGCCTTTTTAAACACACTCGCGAAGGGGAGGAAGCTGTTGGACAAAAAATTAAAACTATCCCTGGCAGCCATGTCCGGGGTGCCGCTGATCATGGTCCTGGGCAACTCCATGATCATCCCGGTGCTGCCCGAGATTAAGGAAGCGTTAAAGCTGACCCCGTTCCAGGTCAGCTTGCTGATCACCATGTTTTCCGTACCGGCCGGCCTGATTATACCCCTGGCCGGTTTTTTGTCCGACCGCTTCGGCCGCAAGATCGTCATCGCGCCATCCCTGGTCCTGTACGGGCTGGGCGGGGTGGCCGCCGGGCTGGCCGCCCTTTTCTTGCAGGAAAGCGCCTACGGAGCCATTCTGGGCGGGCGGGTCCTGCAGGGAATCGGCGCCGCCGGCACGGCGCCCATCGCCATGGCGCTCTCGGCGGACATCTTCACCGGTAAAAACAGGGGCAAGGCGCTGGGTATTCTTGAGGCGACCAACGGCCTGGGGAAAGTCGTCAGCCCCATTCTGGGATCGTTAATCGGCCTGCTCGCCTGGTTTGGCCCCTTCCTTTTATTTCCTTTTATTGTTGTGCCCGTGGTTTTGGGCGTATGGTTTTTGATTCAGGAGCCGGCCGGACAGCGCAAGAAAGAAGGTCCGGCCGAATACATCAAATCCCTCAAAAAAATATTCGCCAAAAAGGCGGAAACCCTGCTTTCTTCTTTTTTAGCCGGGTCAGTGGCCCTGATGATCCTGTTCGGAGTGCTTTTTTTCCTGTCCGGGTATCTGGAGCAAACCTTCGGCCTGGACGGAGTAGCGAAGGGCACGGCACTGGCCGTTCCGGTCCTGTTCATGAGCGTCACTTCTTTTGCCACGGGAGTCCTGATTAAAAAACGGTTCAAGCTGATGAAAGCGCTTGTGGTGACGGGGCTTTCCCTGATTGCGGCAAGCCTGATCGCATTGCCGCTCTGCAATAACGTCTATTATTTCTTCACGGCCATTTCGGCCTCCGGCATCGGCGCCGGCCTCGTCCTGCCGTGTCTGAACACCATCATCACCAGTGCAACCGACCAGGACGAGCGTGGCATGGTGACATCCCTTTACGGCAGCGTCCGCTTTTTCGGGGTTGCTTTCGGCCCGCCCATTTTCGGCCTGCTGATGGGTCGCGGCATGAAATTGATGGCCTGGGGACCTGCGGCTTTAACCCTGCTGGCCGCGGCGCTGGCCCTGTTCTTGATCGAGATCAGGGACCTGCAGGAGGACGGCGGCAACCAAGAAGAGCGGCCCGGCACGGGAGAGGAAAGCCGGTCCGCCGGCCGCGGGCCGGCTGCGCAGAAACACCTGCCGGTGAGAGCTGACAGAGCGGGCGGCAACGGGGGAAATCAGTAAGCCTCTCCGACAGGCGCGGAGGGAATTAATATGGCATGAAAGATTTCCATGATATTTCTGGTAATTGGCCGGATATGACTAAATTTTGGCGTTTACAAAATTGAAATTTGTTAAAGCAATGTCAGTATTTTAAATTGGCACATTTTTTTTCGCCGATGCCTCTGACGTTCTTCAAATCCTCAATATGGAAAATGGTTTACATGGGAGTTTTTGGATGAGGAAAGTACAAGGCAATTATTGACGCTGTAAGATTTTCTTGATAAGATAAGATAAATAAGATTTACAAGAGGTGTAAGAAATGTACACTGTCAAAATTTCTTCCCGGGGGCAAATAGTGATACCGGTAGAGGCAAGAAACAACCTCAATCTCAAAGAAGGTGATGTTCTTTCCTGTTATGTAGAAGAAGGAAAAATCATTATAAAAACCAAATCAGCTAAAACCAAGAAAAGAATAGTTGATGAGACATTCGGCCTATTATCAGATTTGGACTACGGGATGAAAGACTATGTTGAACAACTCCGTAAGGATTCCGGAAGAAGGTTGGATGCTTTGTGAAAGTAGTTTTTGATACTAATATAATCATTGATCATTTAAAAGGCTTGCCCGAAGCACGGGAACAATTACGGAATATCGAAAATGGTGTGTTTGATGGTTATGTTTCCACAATTACGGTAATGGAACTATTGTCTGCTCCCAGGATATCTGAACAACGTTATGCAGCAATTAGAAATTTGCTCGAAGTCTTTGAACATATACCTGTTGATAAAAAAATTGCAACTATCGCAGGCAAGTTATTGTCAACGTACCGTGCCTCATATGGCATAGATCCATTGGATGCCATTATTGCTGCAACAGCCCTGGCTAATGAGGCAGTATTATTTACGCTAAATAAAAAACATTTCAAGTTCGTTGAAGGTTTGGTTAGTATTAATCCGTATTTTACTGATGCCTAGCAACTAGTTTAGATCCCTTTTTCTGAGGCCGCAGTCAATCAACAAGCAGGTGTTTTCATCCCGGATAACGATACTGTTAGCGTAGCTGCACGACGACAAGCCGCAAAATTTAGAATATTTAAAGAAGGCGGCGCCTCCCCCTACCGTCAACCAACCGGGCTATCATCGTTCCCGGCCCGCGCGGCGATTTTCGACCAGACATTCATATCCTCAAATCCCCCTGCAATATTGCAGTTGTTGAGCAGCACCCCGCGGTAGACGAAACCGGCGTTGGCGAACACTTTATTCATAGCGCTTGAACTACTGCGGGCAATTGTGTACAGACACCGGATCCCTTCACTCTCCAACCGCGTCTCAATCATTCCCAGGAGGCGGTTCGCCAGACCGCGGCCTCTCCATTGCGGCAGGGTGGCAAAGTCCGTCACCTCCGCGTTTTTTTCCTTCCGGTTGATTTCCGCCGAAGCGGCGGCCACCGGATCTCCATTGTGCCAGGCGGAAAGGTAACAGACGTCATGGCGCATGGTGAAATCCAGATAACCGGGATCGAAAACCGGGAAAGGATAAGTTTCATAAACGCTCCTGTACAGCCCGGCCAGGGCCGGGCATTGTTCCGGCTGTCCCCACTCCAGCCGGATCCCGGCCGGCAGCGGCCTTCTATCCGGCCGCCTCTGCAGACCCGAGGCAAATTCAGGCGCTCCGCCCCGGGCATTGGACGGGGTTTCCCGCGGCGGACTTAAAAAACGGGCGGCGAACAAGGCCGTTCCCCTGCCACGGTAGTAACAGGGAACCAGCGCTTCGGGCTTCATTCCAGCCTTTAAAAAAGCGCGGGCCCATTGCTCTCCGGACTTGAGCCAGATCTTGTCCAGTCCGTTCGACGCGGCCTTGTCTTCTAGTACTCGAAGCATCTCCTCCGCGTATTCCGCTCCGGCCAGATTAAATTCATAAACAGTGATCCGGCGGTTAAAGGGTGAAACCAGGATGCGGCAGAAAAAGTGATCGCGCTCCACATCTTCCCAGCGGTCCCGGCCCGTGCGGTCAATGTTCCCGATCCTATTCACGGGCATCATCCTTGCGGGTGTTCCGGCGGGCGCGGCGCCTGTTGCCTTCCGGAATCAGGCTGACGTCGCCGGCATCCGGGTCCGTCAGCTTCTGGAGGCCGACCGGTTCATCCTTGAAGCCCTTATCCTTGCAGATGGTGCAGGCAGGAACACATCCCGAACCATTGCTGTCCGGCTCTTCGTAAACGCAGATCACGCCTTCGTAATTGCGCAGCACCGTTTTCGTAGCGGTCGACGAAAGCTGATAGTTGGGCAGGACGGGAATTTTTCCGCCGCCGCCGGGCGCATCCACCACATAGGTCGGTACGGCAAAACCAGAGGTGTGACCGATTAGGGCTTCCATAATCTCTATTCCTTTAGCCACGGGGGTCCGGAAATGTTCAATGCCGCGAGATAAGTCGCATTGGTACAGGTAATAGGGACGCACACGGTTCATGACCAGCAGGTGCGCGAGCTTCTTCATAATCACCGGACAGTCGTTGACACCCCTCAGCAAAACGGTTTGATTCCCCAGGGGGATACCGGCGTCAGCCAGTTTGGCCAGAGCCCGGGTCGATTCCGGCGTAAATTCGCGGGGGTGGTTGAAGTGGGTATTGATCCAGACCGGATGATATTTTTTCAACATGCGGACCAGGTTTTCCGTGATCCGCTGGGGCATGACCACCGGGGTGCGCGTACCGATGCGGATCACCTGCACGTGCCGGATCTCTCTCACCTTGCTGATGATTCGCTCCAGCCTGGTACCGGATAAAATGAAAGGATCCCCTCCGGACAAAAGGACATCACGAATTTCCGGGCAGGACTTGATGTACTTGATGCCCTGATCAATATCGGCACTGGTGACGCCCCCGTCGGGGTCGCCCACTTTTCGTTTGCGGGTGCAGTGACGGCAGTACATGGAACATTCATTGGTAACCAGAAGCAGCACGCGGTCGGGATAGCGATGGGTCAGCCCGGGCACGGGAGAATCCGCATCTTCATGCAGGGGGTCATCCATGTCCCCGCACCCCTCAATCAGCTCACGGGGATTGGGGATGCACTGGGACCGCACCGGGCACCAGGGGTTTTCCTTGTTGATTAGCGACGCGTAATAAGGCGTGATGGCCATCGGGAAGATATCAGCGGCCTGGCGGATATTTCGTTGTTCTTCATTGGATAAGCCGGTGTATTCTGTGAGTTCTCCCACCGTCCGGATCCGGTTCTGCATCTGCCAGCGCCAGTCCGACCATTCCTCCCTGCCTATGGATCGCATGGCAAATATTTTTGCGTTCATAATTTTCTGCCTCCCGTCTTTTTCCTTCCGTAAATAAAAACCGCAATCCACATAACCCGCGAAAATAGCAAAAACCCCGGCACAAAGAGACCGGGGCGGCATAAGTGTGAAAGAAACAGCAAAGCAAAAGGTAGCCTTTTACAAGACTGTCCTCTTTTTCAACGCTTACGAAGTTAGCTGACGGATTCGGGCCGAAAAAGTAGCCCTACCCTACTCGGCCGTCGGATTTCGGTCGCCGGTCGCCGGAAAAAGCATCTTTGAATTGAAAAGGCTTTTTACTCCGACGACTGACGACTGACGACTGAATTGGGATTCACCCCGGAAATTTGGTTCCCCCGTTTCTCTTAGAGAACTCAGCGACAGAGGAAGAATATTCAGTTTTTATTGAAGCCACATTTCACTCTTTGATCCTGAATGGTCCGTCACATGATAAAAAAAACAAGGTGGATTGCCAATAAAAGCTGACTTCCCACCCCAAAAGCCAAATACCTTGAACCGAATCAAAAATTGACTCGTTCAACACGGAATAAGCAACTATTAACTTGTTCACATTGTAACACAATTAAATAATACCGTCAAGGAGGATGACCATTTTCTGCTAAATATCCGCCCGATCGCTTCGTGGAGCAAACGCAGCACCGGGCTTTTTCAATTTTCAAAACCGGCGGCAAAAGGGCAGCCCTTTTTCCTTGCCGGCCCGGAAAATATCCGCAAAACAGGAAAAACAGAACAAGCCAAATTATTCAAAGTCGACATCTGCATTAAACGCTCCGGACTGCTAAAAATATTACTGTCAAATTAGCTTCAGAAAAAATGGAGGTGCTGCGGTCCATGGGATGAAGCGGTTCGAGACGGAAGTTCGCGGAAGAGAAGAAACGCGGCCCGGATTATCACCACACCCTGGAGATGGCGGAGGATGTAGGGCCAGTTTTTTACGCTTAACAACCGCTTTAATCGCTCTGTGCGCAACAGTTTTTTTTATTTCCACGGTCTGCGCCGGGGCGGCGGAAAACCCTTCACAAAACAAAAAACGGATCGTTCCGGAACACCTCAGCATTATTATAGACATGGACCGGCTGACGCTGACCCTGTTTGACGGCGGGGAGCCCATCCGCCAGTACCCGGTGGCCATGGGCAAGTATGAAACGCCCACCCCCACCGGCAACTGGGAGATCGTATCTCATGACCGCAACCCCCCGGATGTGATGGGAAGCCGCTGGCTGGGCTTAAATATACCTTACGGCTCGTACGGCATCCACGGCACCAACGCCCCGTACAGCATCGGCAGTTTTGCCAGCCACGGCTGCATCCGGATGCACAACACCCACGTGGAGGAGATTTACGCGCTGGTCACCGCTTCAACCCCGGTCATTATTATCGGCTCCCCCTTCGGCCCCCCGGGCATGCCGCCATCCACCCTCCGGATGGGAGACCGCGGACCGGACGTCCTGGAGGTGCAGCGCGCCTTAAAGCGCCTTGGCTACCTGAGGTGGACACCGGACGGCTTCTTCGGCCAGGGCACCCGCGAGGCTGTGAAAAAGTTCCGGGCGGACAACGGCTTAAAAGGCGAGCCACTTATTGACGACAAGGTCTACCAACTATTGGGGTACGGGGGCAAGTAGGGACGGTTCTTGCTTGCCCCTACTTTGGGGATGGTTTCTCGATGAAATCATTAAAACCATCACCTTGGTTCTAAAGAGAAGTCTTCCGCCTTATAGCTTAGACGAGAAACCTCCTCTTCAGTGAACCGGCCGCTATCAATAAGACTCTGTAGTTTTTCAGCCGGTGAGTTGAAATTATTTGACATTCTTTATACTATGATATATAATATATATATTTTGGGGGTAATTGCTATAAACATCGCCAAAATATTTGAAAATGTCCGCAGTCAAGCTGTCCATTTACCAAAAGAATACCGTTTAAATGCTTCTGAAATATTTGTGAAAAAAATTAATGATATTGTTCTGTTAATCCCAAAAGATAGCATTGTATGCGCCCGGGTAAAACGCCGTTAACCGCTTTATCCATAAAAGGAAGGTTTGTTGAATCATGTATAAGGATGGAATTTTAGACGAGACGATGCTGTCAATGGCTGACGAGGCAGCTCGTTGTATAGACCCGGAGTTATTTGAAAAGGGCCGGAGCTTCTACCATCGCAAGCTGGTCAGATGGACCAAACCGTATGGGTCAAGGATCTATTCCGCCGTTAATGACGCTGAAATGCACACGGTAATAATACGCACCGACGATTTCTCAAACAGCACCTGCTCTTGCGCTAAAAAACATTGCTGTGAACATATTGCCGCCGTGTTTTTCCACTATTACGAACCCTGGCAGTCGGCAAACAGAAGTTCATCCAAAATAAAAACGCCGGCAGGCGGAAAAACTTCCCCTCCAAAATCCCGCTCTTCGGTTAAGAATACCCTGCCTGTTCCTGTCATGGAGGGGCCGGTGGAACGCTGGTACGAGTATTTTGAGCGCCAATACACCCGGATTAAAAAGGAAAAAAAGAAGGATTTGCACTCATACTGGGAGTATGCGGGCGAGCCGTACTTCTTGCTCAGTTTATTTGACAACTTCACCGGAGCAGTCACCGTACCCAGCGACAACTGGCCTCCCTTTAACAAGACATTGTACCGGTTTCACATGATCCTGTTTTTTATGGCCGGTCTGGAAAAACAAGTAAAAGGCGCCGACCTCTCTTTTCTAAACAGTTATCTAGTAAGAAACATTGAGGATGGCTTTTTGGCTGCCTTCGTTTCCATCCGCTCCGACAAGCAGCGGGAGAAATATGATCTTTTCCTTCAAAAAGCGGTGGCTGTCGCTCGCGAATGTCTCTTCGAGGGGTGCACAGCTCTTTTTGACTGGCTTTTTTTCTACCGGACGATGTGCGTCAACCTTTTCAACAACCCTGAAAATGAGTCATCTTACCTGGAACAATTCAGCGGGGAACCTGAGAAAAACCAGCCGGGCTATTATTACGCGGCCCTGGGTCTGGCCACTCTGAAGATGGCGGCCCGCAAGAATGAAGAGGCTCTGGCCCTGCTGCAGAAACTAAAGGAAAAACGCATTGACGACATGCTGTTTTACCTGGGGTATTTTTCTCAGGCCAAAGATTGGGACAACCTCCTGATTTGGCTCCGCTGGTTGACACCCGAAATAATGGCGGCAAACCCGGCTGTTCTCAAAAATATCTGCGAATTCTGCCTCTACGCGGCAAAAAATGACAGCGCCGGGGAAGAATTCATCCAACTGGTCAGTTCCTGGCTGCCCCGCAGCCTGGACTTCTACGCCAATTATCTCATTGAGGCGGGCCTAATCAGGGAATGGGCCGAATTAACCATGACTTACCGGGGATATACCTGGGAAAACATCAACAAAAATGTCCTTCGACAGCTGGAGTCCCGGGATCCGGCAGCCCTCATCCCCCTTTACCACCAGTGGGCCGCCCGGCTGATCGGGGAGAAAAACCGAAAATCCTACCGGGAAGCGGTCAAAGTGCTCAAAAAACTGCACACTCTTTACAACAAGCAAAAAATTCCCAAAGAATGGCATGCCTTCATTTTACGTCTTACTGCACGTTACCCGCGCCTGAGGGCGCTTCAGGAAGAGTTGCGGAAAGGAAAGCTGATTTCATAATGACGGACAACAAGATCATTCTTTTTGCAGAGTGGGTACCCGAAAAAGGTTTCGTCATTTGGGCCAGGGGCAGTGATTATAATGCCGTTTTCCATGAATTGAAATGCTTGCTGTTTGCCAGGCATCAGCCTTCTTACTACGGGGCCTTTATCGACACCGTCAGTCACCGGGGGAGAAGCGCCGTAGCCCTTTCCCCCCTCACCTCACTGGATTTTTTCAGTACGCAGACATGGTCCGGGGCAGTTGACTGGCGGTGGAGCAAGGTAATTGTCGCGCTGATGGAAGTCGCCCCGCGGCTCAAAAAAGTCCTGGCCGGCGGGCACTGGAGGCCTGACTATCACAGGTGGCGGGAAGGCAGGCGAGGGTGGCGCGTGGAATGGGAACACGAGCCCGATTTCCCTGACGTATCGGCTGACCTGCCATTTATTGATGAATGGGCCGGCCTGATTATTGATGAAATGATTGAACAAGACCCGGGAACCAGCCGGGTTTGGGGAAAAATCATGTCCTCTCACCCCCTGGTCGTTCCCGGCCAGGGGTTCCAACAGAATTTACCCGGCGATGAAGAGACATGGCTGGAAGCCATCGGTTGGAAACAGGACCAAACGCCCTTCCGAACCTGCCTGAAGCTTGCGGAGCCGGAAGAAGACGGCGCCGCCTGGTGTCTCAATGTTGTTCTGCAGGACAAGCAGGACCGCGGCCTGATGGCTGCCTGGGATCCCGGCGAACCCGGCCATGAAGGTGAACTGCCGCCTGGCTGGCAGAAGCATGGGAACCGGGTGGAACGCGACATAAAAAAATGGACCGGTGTCCTGCCCTGGCTGGAGGATACCGGCGGTAAACAGCCGGCGGGCGCGGTCAGACTGCGCCGGGAGCTTGCGGAAACGGAGGCGTGGGAATTTCTCAGCGACGGCAGCATCCAACTGGCGCAGGCCGGGCACACCATCCTCCTGCCGGCATGGTGGGAAGAAATGCAAAAGCTTGTGCCGGCACTGAAAATCAGGACCCGCTCCTCCGTTGGCTCATGGAAAGAGAGCCGGCTGGGGCTCAGCCAGATTATTCAGTTTGACTGGAATGTGGCTGTCGGCGACCTGGAACTGTCGGAAGAAGCGTTCAGGGAGATTGTTGAAAAAAAACAGCGCCTGGTTCAGGTGCAGGGCAAATGGATCCAGCTTGATCCATCTTTTATAAAGAAGATCCAGCGCTTTATCCGGAAAAAAGACGGCATTTCGCTGGGCGAAATGCTCCATATGCGCGTCCTCACTCCGGCGTCCTCCCCTTCAGCGGAACAGGAACTCGGCATGGAAGAAGCGCTGCGGATCGAAGTTGAACTGGGCGGGCAACTAAAGCAAATGGTTGACCAGCTGGATACTCATTCCCGGATTCCTGTTCTCGAAACCGCGACTTCTTTCCGGGGCAGCCTTCGAAAATACCAACAGGCGGGAACTTCCTGGCTGTTGTTTTTGAGACGCTTCGGCCTGGGCGGCTGCCTGGCCGATGACATGGGCCTGGGGAAAACAATCCAATGGATTGCCTACCTGTTGAAAGTGAAAGAAAACGAGGGGCCGGGGCTCCCGTCCCTGCTCATCTGCCCGACCTCGGTCCTGGGTAACTGGCAAAAGGAACTGTCCCGCTTTGCCCCGGAGATCAAGGCAGTGCTGCACTATGGCCCGCAAAGGGCGAAAGGGACGGATTTCCCCTCATCGATCCGGGGCGCAGATCTAGTGCTCACTTCATACAATCTGGCGCACATTGATGAAGAAGAGTTTTCCCCGCTGGAGTGGGACTGCATCTGCCTGGACGAAGCCCAGAACATCAAGAACGCTTACACCAAGCAGGCGGCGGCGGTGCGCAAATTCAACGCCCGTCACCGCATCGCCATGACGGGTACCCCGATGGAAAACCGCCTGACGGAGCTGTGGTCGCTTTTCGACTTTATCAATCCAGGTTATCTCGGGAGCAGCGGGGAATTCAGCCGAAAATTCGTCAGTGTCATTGAAAAAAAAGGGGACGCTGAGGATATCGGCCGGATGCAAAAGATAATCCGCCCGTTCCTCCTGCGGCGTGTTAAAAGCGACCCGTCCATTGAGCTGGACCTGCCTGAGAAACAGGAGCAAAAAGAATACATTCCCCTGACCGTGGAGCAGGCGTCCCTATACGAAGGCATATTGCACGACCTGTTCGAAAAACTGGAAAGCGCGAAGGGAATGGCCCGCCGCGGGCTGGTCCTCTCCACCCTGACCAGGCTGAAACAGCTCTGTGACCACCCGGCGCTATTACTGAAAGACGATTTGCTTGACGATATCAGCAGCCGTTCCAGAAAAGTGGAGCGCCTCCTCGAATTGGTCGCCGAACTGCGTCAGAAAGGGGACCGCTGCCTCATTTTCACTCAGTTTATCCGGATGGGTCAAATCCTCCAGGCGGTATTAAAAAAAGAGCTGGGTGAGCAATCGCTTTACCTGCATGGCGGCACCCCCAGGAAGGCACGGGACGAAATGGTGGCCCGGTTTCAGGGGACAACCATGGAAACAGGGGACAATTGCAACATATTCATTCTGTCCCTGAAAGCCGGCGGCCTGGGCTTGAACCTCACCGCCGCCAATCATGTCTTTCATTTTGACCGCTGGTGGAACCCCGCCGTCGAAAACCAGGCCACTGACCGCTCCCACCGGATCGGTCAAAACCGCCACGTGATGGTCCACAAGTTCATCAGCCTGGGTACCATGGAAGAACGGATAGACGAGGTATTGGAGCGAAAGTCCGGGTTAAGCGAGAAAATTGTAAACGGTGGCGAAGCCTGGATCACGGAAATCTCCACCAGTGAGCTGAAGGAGCTTTTCTCCCTCCGCCAGGAATGGGTCGGCGCATAATCGACGCGCGGCGCCAATTACAAGGGGGCTTTAATAGTGAGCCGGAAAAAGAGAGAGAATAAAAAGAAAAAACGCCAACCCAGGGGAAACACCGGCGTCATAACGGAAAAAACCTCCGCTGAAGCCTTCCGGCCCGACCAGACGGTTCTTAACCATTTATCCGGCGACTGGCGGGAGTTTTACCAAATGGTGATTGCGCGGCTAAACAAGTAGGAGCAAGTGGGGACGGTTTTTAAAGGGAGCAATCGGAAGTTTTGCGCGTAAAAAAGGCTCAACCGGCGGATTTTTGCTGCCACCGGCTGTTTTTATACATTATTTGGTAAATAATAGTCTGTGGTAAATAAAAAACCCTTGATTTCTCAAGGTTTTTAATGGTCGGAGCGACACGACTCGAACGTGCGGCCTCTACCACCCCAAGGTAGCGCTCTAGCCAAACTGAGCTACGCCCCGAAATTTTGCATGTGTTTTGCATTAATAACTATAGTCGCTTTGCGGTGAAAAGTCAAGACGGGTGCGGAGCAAATTTCAACCAGGACCGCTGCAAAAGTAATTTTGTTTTAAAAAATGAATTTAAATCGGCGGGCAGGTTTTTGGGACAGAGTGTCTAATACTTTATTGAACTGCTAATTTGCAACAAACTCACAATAATTTCTGCTCAAAGAAAAACACGGAGGAGAAAATGACTGCACCGAATTCTGAACTGAACAAAGACATCTTGCATAACCCTTTACTGGTGGACGACCTGGGCGTCTATTTTATCACGCCGGATACAGCAAATGTCATCGACCACGACTCCCGCTACGAGTTAACGGCGACCAAAGATAGCTGTGACTGCTGCACCTTCCGTTTTTCATCGGGACGAAACCCTGGTTTCCGCTGCCGCCACATAAAAGCGGTGCGAAAGGTTCTCGGCCTGCCGGAATAAGCTTATCTCCTTTTCATAATATAAGTACCGTATCCCAGGTGCTGACGGTTTGACTCCATCAGAGACCGGTACTGGGCGATCACCGGCAGTACCCCGGCGCGGGTTCCGGCGGCGAGCCAGTTGCTAATCGGGTCCATATGGATAATGTTTCTCAAATTGTCCAGATGCCCGGGGAAATTCCGGCGCAGCTTGATCAACGGCAAAAAGCCGCTTTCTGTCCAAAAGTCTTCCCAATCCCCGAAACCGGGCACGTTTTGGACTCCGCAGAGCTGAGCCAACGCCTGTCTGGCGCTCTCGGGAAAGGAACTTTCGGCAAACAGCTCAACATTCACGATCAAACCGCCCTTTTTCAACACCCGGCGGCACTCTTTGATCACATCACCAGGCGGCAAGAAAAGCAGGACCGACTCGATAAAAATAACGTCGGCCACTCCATCCAGGAACGGCAGATCCCTGGCGTCACCCTGCACAAAATGAACCTCCACTCCTTCCTTCTGTGCCGTTTCCCTGGCCCTGGCCAGCATTTCCCCGGAGTTGTCCAGGGCAAAAACGTGGGCGCCGTAAGTTTTGGCCATGTGGCAGGCCGTGCGCCCGATGCCGCACCCTATTTCAATGACGACATCGTCGGGAGAAATGGACATATTTTTCAGGATCTCCAGGGTATGGGCAAACCCTCCGGGGTGGGAACTTCCCAGGCCGACCGCAGCGATGGCTTCGAGATATGGATTCATTACGATTTCCTCTCTAACATTAATGATTCTATATTCTATGAGGCGCGGCGCTGGGGTGTGATTTTTAATTCCTTACGGCGGATGCCATAAAAAAACCGCCCGGTTATCCCTGCGCGGACGGAGTGAACTCGTTCAGCTAAATTTAAAAAAATTGTTCAGTGTTCTAGCTAATCCAGCGGCCGATCACGAAAATAACACAGATCACCGAATAAACCATGACCGTAATAATCGAATAGATGGGGACCAGCCCGTTTTTGGAAAGCCACCTGGCCAGGGCGATATAACCGGGGAACAGTACCAGGATGTACCGGGGCATGCCGAGGGGAAGGTTGTCCACCACGGAAGAAAACGGAATTAGAAACCCGAGCACGAGGTAGATTAAAAGAGCCCCGTCCTTCACATATTTGAAGCTCAGGAATATGACCAGAATAAACAAAAAAGCCATTCCCGACTCAAAAAGGCAGTAAAAATCACTGTTCTCGATGAACAGGGACAGGCATAAAAACTGACCCGCCCCGGGGTACTTAAAGTGCCGGTAGCCCCAATACTCGCTGTTCAGTGAATGGGCAAAGGCCAGGGGATCACCCGTCTGGCTCCACAGCAAGGCCATAAAAATGGAAAGCGAAGCCGGTATAAACAGGAGTGGCCAGGATTTTTTTAAGTTGAACCGGTTGCCGTTTTCTTTGTACTGCATGTAAAGGAAGGCAAAAAAAAGCACCACGCCCGTATTTCGCGTCAGGGCCGCGCAAGCGCCCAAAAACACGGCTAAAGCCCACCTGCTTTGGCGGGCGAAGTAAAACGCACTCAGGACGAAAGCCAGTAAAACAGACTCTGAGTAAATGGAATTAAAGAAGACCGCAGTCGGGAAAAACAGGAGAATAAATACGGTCAGACCAGCTGTTTCTTTTCCATAGCGCTCATCCACAAGGCGGAACAAAAAATAACAGGCAATGAAAAGAGCAACGTTGGTGACCAGGAAACCGGCAACGACCTCATTCCCCGTCAAATAAGTGAAAGCCCGAATCAAAAAAGGCAACACCGGGAAAAAGGGGGCGTGATTAAAGTCATACCCCTGGGCGGCGATCCGCAAAAACCAGCCCGCGTCCCAGTGGATCATTGAGTTCAGCAGCACGTTCGGGTGCCGGTCCTCCAGGGACGCCGGCAGGAGCGAGCCCAAAATATCCCTGGTCAGCCAGATTAAAAACACCAGGTAAATCTTGTTGAGGATATAAATAGACGCCGTCCTTTTAAATGCTTCTCCGTTCACGCATCATCCTCCGGTTGTTTTGACCACCATTTTGTCTTTGCGAAAAACCCAGACTTTTGTCAACGTGAAGTTAAAGCCGAAGGCAACGGCCGTAGCCATGAACAGCGCCATCATTTGCGGAATATTGAGCTTTAACAGTTCGTAAATGGCAAGGCTGTTTATGCCCAGCCCGATCGCGTTGACCAGGGCGAACTTAACGAATCTGCCGCCGTCGCCCGCCGCTTTAAATGTCCAGCACCGGTTTAAGAAAAAACTGTTGACGATACCGCAAAAGTAACTGAAGCCTTTGGCAGCCGCATAAAAAAACGCGCTCTCGGCCGGAAAAATTTTGATAATCGTGAAATAGGCCGCCCAATCGACAAATGTATTTACACAACCGACCATGGCAAATTTAAAAAGTTGGATCAAGTTTTCGTTCCTCATCTCTTCCCCTTCACCGGTTTATGAAAAACTGCCTTTGAGCTTGAACAATTCCTTGAACGCTTTTAAAATCACCTTTAGCTTCGCGCCGGTCTGTTCTCCGGCCCGGCGCGGGTAATGGCTGACCCCCACTTCGGTGATGGTAAAACCCTTCGCTCTGGCCTTGGCCAGGATCTCCGTATCGATCAGGGCGCCCTGCGACTCCAGGGTGATGTGGTCAAATATTTCTCGCCGGTAAAGCTTAAAAGCCGAGTCAACGTCGGATATTTTAAATTTGAACAAAAAGTTGACCAGTGTCCCCCATAAGAAGGCGTTGACTTTGCGGAGCAAGGGATCGCGGCGGTTGGTCCGATAGCCGGAAACGATGTCGTAATTTTCAATCAAAGGCAGGAGTCTGGTGATTTCTTCAATGTTAAACTGCCCGTCTCCGTCCGTATAAAAAACCAGTTCTTTCCTGGCGTTTTTAAAACCAGACTGCAGGGCTGCTCCATACCCGCTGTTTCTTTCATGGTGAACGACCCGGATATCAGGATACTGCCGGGCGAGCCGGTCGGCTATTTCTCCGGTGCGGTCACTGCTGCCGTCGTTCACGATAATGATTTCATAATCGCCGGTAATCCGTTGGGCAACGGCCAGGGCTTCCATCGCCACCCTTTCTACGTTTAGCTCTTCGTTAAAACACGGAAAAAAGATTGTCAGCGGATACTGCTTCATACGCCCCCTCCATTTCCTGGCAACGTTCTTTTAGCCACATATTACCTTCGACGCAAAAGCACGGCTTCCTCTTTGTTAACTCCTTATTAAGTTTAAAATTCTTTGGAGATTTTTATGCAGGCTTATCGTTAAATGTTTAAAATAATAAAGCCGTTTCCACGCCAAAGGCCCCCACCCGGATTGGCCGGAATGGGGGCCTTTGACTGATAATTTTTAGCTTAATCGGTTTTATTCTCCTCGGTTTCGATTTCGAACCTGATCACCTGCTTACAGGAATTCACGGTCATCGATTTTATTTTCAATGACTTTAAGCATCTTCACCACCCTATTGACAGGCCACTTTATGCGGATCGCTTTTGGCGCCGGGTAGCTTGCTTCTTTTCTCCTGACCCAAATGCTGCTCCCAGCGCGCCCAAAATTTCCTCTCCTCCGACTCCCATTCGAAAAGCGCCTCGTCGTCGGTCACCGTCCGGAAGCACCCGCTTGCAACCTCTTCCAGCCGGTCCAGCACGACCTTCCCGTCTCTAACGATCAAAATGTTTTTCTTCGGCCTGAATTTGTTTTCCATGTCCTGCTTCTTTTTTTCCCACTCCAACACCTTATGTTTCATTACAATACCCCTCCCTTGTTTTCCACGTCCTGGAATAGCGCAGGGTAGATTTTATCGCTTTCCACCCGACTTTCATTATCGTACATTATTGTAAAATCTGTGCCAAAAAAAGTTTAAATTTATCGTAAAGTTCTGATCATTTTTTGTAAAAAAGATTTTAACGGCAGAAAAATTTTACCACAGTATTAAAAAAAGAAAAACCCGGGGTTCCGGGTTGAAAAATGGTTCTCAGCCGAAGCGGCCGGTGATGTAATCCTCGGTTCGCTGGTCCGCCGGATTGGTAAAGATCGTTTCGGTTTCCCCGCACTCCAACATTTCTCCGTTCAGGAAAAAGGCGGTGGTGTCGGAAACGCGGGCGGCCTGCTGCATGTTGTGGGTAACGATAATAATGGTGTAATCCTTCTTTAAATCGCGAATCAATTCTTCTATTTTCATGGTGGCCAGAGGATCCAGGGCGGAGGTCGGCTCGTCCATCAGGAGAACCTCCGGACCGACGGCCAAAAGGCGGGCGATGCACACCCGCTGCTGCTGTCCGCCGGACAGCCCCAGAGCCGATTTAAAAAGGCGTTCCCGCACTTCGTCCCAGAGCGCCGCCCCCCGCAGGCTCCGCTCCACGATTTCATCCAGTCTGCGCTTGTTCCTCTCACCGTGGATGCGCGGGCCGTAGGCCACGTTGTCGTAAACCGACATCGGAAAAGGGTTGGGCCTTTGAAAGACCATGCCCACTCCTTTGCGCAGGCTGACCACGTCCACATCAGGCCGGTAAATGTCCTTGCCATCCAAGAGCACGGTCCCCTCCACCCGCACCCCCTCGATCAGGTCGTTCATTCGGTTTAAGGTGCGCAAGAAAGTCGATTTACCGCAGCCGGAAGGGCCAATCAACGCCGTGACGCGGTTTTCACCGATCTCCATGTAAATGGTCTTGAGTGCCTGGAAGTCTTTATAATACAAATTCAATTCCTTGACCGAAATCTTACTGGCTGACACCAGATCAACCTCCCGCCGGTTGAGACTTATGTAATTCATTTTTCCCGATTGTCATTGTAACACCCCCTCGTTAGAACGCTGTTACTTCTTTGTTAACATTATGTTAAGCAACGATAAAATCACGCCGCATCCGGCAGGATCTTGAAACAGACGCCTCTTTGGAAGCAGGCTTAATCTATTTTTAAAAGCATCTTAAGATGGAGTTAACATTGCTGTGTTTTAATTTCATTAGCTGTTTTGCAACCGATCTGCTTTGCCGCACATTTTGCCCGGCTGGGAGGAGCTTCAAATGGAAAAGAGGATTCTGGAAAACGAACTGGAAGACCTGCAATTCGACATCCTGCGCATGAGCTCGCTGGTGGAAAAAGCCGTTTATGAATCAACCAAGTCTTTGCTTGACGACCAGGTCAATCTGGCCAATCAGGTGATTGCCGAAGACGACAGCATCGACGCGCTGAATATTGAGGTTCAGGACAAATGTCTGCGGCTGCTGGCGCTCCGCCAGCCACTGGCCGTCGATTTAAGAGCCATCCAAACAGATCTTCAGATCGCGACGGATCTTGAAAGAATGGGTGACTACGCCGAGAGCATCGCCCGCGCGGCGCTGCGGCTGCATGAGCGAAGAACCATCACCAAACTTACTTACCTCCCGCAAATGGCGGAAATGGTGCGCGAAATGGTTCACGATATCATTACCGCCTATATTCTTGCCGATGTTGGGATGGCTAAAAACTGCGTCATCCTGGAGCAGGAGATCGACCGGATCTACAGGGAATATTTCGACGTCAACATGAGCGTCATCAAGAGCGATCCGCATCTGGCGGAAATGGCCGTTCAACTCCTGTTTGCCGGTCACTTCCTGGAAAGGATTGCCGACCATGCCACTAATATCGGAGAATCCATCCTCTACATGGTCACCGGCAACCGGGTCAGTTTAAACGATTAAAGCTCCTGGTCATAAAGTCCAAGGAGGCGCGTCCGCACCCCCTTGCTTTATCTAATTTCTAAGACCCCCACTTCTAGAAGTGGGGGTCTTAGTTGCCCGCCATACTCGTGAAGCGAGGGGACGGCGGGGGTTGCGGCAAGTCATGCGTTGCTGTGAAAACCGGTTCCCCAAATAGCAGGCCAGGAATCATGCTCACGTCGCCGTCATGCGCCGGTAAAGCCTCCGGCCAAGCCAGCGCGCGCACAGGTTAAATCCCAGCACCACCAGGATCAGCACAGCGGCGGAGCCGTCCGCCACCCGGCGCAGGTCCGGGACCAGCCCTTCGGTGTTCACCTTCCAGATATGCACGGCCAGCGTCTCCGCCGGACGGAATGGGTTCAGCGGCGACGCCGGGTGGAAAATATTCCACTGGCTGAAATCCATGGCCGGGCTGGACATGCCGGCGGTGAACAAAAGCGCGGCCGCCTCGCCGAACACCCGGCCCGAGGTTATAATAACGCCGCTGATCAGGCCGGGAAAAGCGCAGGGCAGGACCACCTTCAGGATCGTCTGCCAGCTGTTGGCGCCCAGGGCCAGGCTCGCCTCCCGCAGGCCGGCCGGCACACCGCGCACGGATTCTTCTGTAATCCGGACCATCAGGGGAAGGTTAATCACCGTCAGGGCCAGGGCGCCCGAAATAATGGAATAGCCCCAGCCGGTCATGTTTACAAAAACCAGGAGTCCAAAAAGGCCGACCACGATGGACGGCAGCGAATTCAAGGTTTCGATGGAAAGCCTGATTACTTCCGTCACTTTGTTGACGCCGGCGTACTCGGCCAGGTAGACCCCCCCGAGCAGCCCGACCGGCACGGTGAAGAGCATTGATATTAACAGCAGGTAGAAAGAATTGAAAAGCTGAGGGCCAATGCCGCCTCCGGCCAGGATTACCTCGGCGGGGCTGGTCAGAAAATCCCAGCTGATGGACTTCCCCCCGTGGAAAAGAATATAGCCGATCATGGACCCCAGGATCACGATGACTATCAGCGCGCCGGCCCAGAACAAAATGGTCGCAATCTTATCGGCAAGGCGGGCATTCATTGGAGAACCCCTCCTCTACGCACGACAAAGCGTACAATCAGGATAAACAAGCAGGACATGATTAACAGCAGCAGCCCCATGGACCAGAGGCTGTTATTCCACAAGGAGCCCATAGGCGTGTTGCCCATGTCCATGGTGATGGCGCTGGTCAATGTAATGACCGGGTCTAAAATGGAGGAAGGAATTTTTCGCGTATTGCCGATCACCATCTGCACCGCCAGCGCTTCACCGAAAGCCCTGGCCAGACCGAGGACGATTCCGGTCAACAGACCTGAGCGGGCGGCGGGAATCAGCACGATGCGGATAGCCTGCCAGCGGGTGGAGCCCAGGGCGTATGCCGCCTCCTTCCATTCAGCAGGCAGGGCTCTCAGGCTGTCGACCGAAATGCTGACAATGGTGGGCAGGATCATCACCGCTAGAACGATAAAACCGGCCAGGACACTAAAGCCCAGGCCCCCGACATGCTCGCGGATAAAGGGCACCAGGAGGCTCAGCCCGATATAACCGTAAACAACGGACGGAATGCCCGCCAGAAGTTCGATCGCCGGCTGCAGCACGCGCTGCCCCCAGAAAGGCGCAATCTCCACGATAAACACCGCGCAGGCAACGCTCAGGGGGGCGCTGCAAAGAACGGCGAGGAGCGAGATGATCACCGAGCCGAAAATGAAGGCCATTACCCCTACTAAAGGCCCGCCCTCCTCCGGCGTGCGGTCGGGAAACCAGTGGGTTGAAAACAGGAATTCCCTGATGCTCACACCGTCAACGACAAAGGTGGAAAGCCCCTTGACCGATATAAAGGCCACGATGGTGACCGTTGAGATGATGGCGACAGCGGCCGCGCCTGCCGTCAGGCTCCGGCCGGTCCGGTCGCTCTGGGCTAATTGCAGGAGTTTATCAATAATGGAGAAAGGGAAGGGCCGGATATTCGCCCTTCCCGCTGCCGTTTCTCTTTTTCCCGGCTTATTTGTTCTTGACGTTTCCATTCACATCCCTTGTCACTTTCATTTCGGTCGCCGGAATGTAGCCGAGCTGGGGAACGATGGTCTTTTGCACGTCATCGGTCATCATGTACTTCAAGAAGGCATCCACCGCACCGTCCGGCTTGCCCTTGGTATAGCTGTGCTGGTAGGCCCAAACCGGAAACTTGCCGGCAACAATATTTTCCTTGGTCGGCGCCGCGCCGTCAAGGCTGACCGCTTTCACACTGCCGTCGAGGTAAGAGAGCGCCAAGTAGCCGATGGCGCCTGGAGTGTCTTTAATGATCTTGCGCACGGTTCCGGAAGAGTCTTCCTCGATCCCGGCCGCCTCTTCAGCGCCGTCCAGCGCGTATTTCTTAAAGGTCGCCCGGGTACCTGAAGCTCTTGGCCGGTTAACCAGCACGATTTTTTGCTCCGGGCCGCCCACGTCCTTCCAGTTGGTCGTCTTGCCGGTGAAAATGTCCACGAGCTGCTTCTTGGTCAGGTTGTCAATAGTCACGGCCGGGTTCACAACAGCCGCCATGCCAACCACGCAGACCTGGTGGTCAACCAGTTGGGAAGCGTTGACACCGCTTTTCTCTTCGGCAAAGATATCGGAGTTGCCGATATTCGCCGCGCCCTGGGAAACCTGGGTCAGACCGGTGCCGCTGCCGCCGCCCTGCACGACGATCTTGACATTGGGGTTTTGGGCCATGAATTGGGTTGCGGCCTGCTCGACCAGCGGCTGCATCGCAGTTGAACCGACAGCGGTAACATTGCCAGAGAGCTGATTGGACTGCTGACCGGCATCCTTAGCGCCGCCGCAGCCGGCCAGGATGATTAAAGAGGCCAGGCAGAGCAGCGCAACCATCACGAGCTTCGAATTTTTAAACAAATTTTCTCCTCCTCATCGCTTTTTAACTTTTATTTTATCTAAAGTGGCGGCGCCACTCATCTTTCAACTTGTCTCACGGAACCGGTAACCGACACCGCGCACGGTTTCGATGTATTCCGGATGGCCCGGGTCTCTTTCAATCTTTTGGCGCAAATAGCGGATGTGCACATCCACGGTGCGGGTTTCCCGGATGCTGTCGTATCCCCAAATCCGCTCCAGCAGGACATCCCTTGTAAAAACCCGGCCTGGGTTTACCGCCAGCAGGTGCAGCAGCTCAAATTCCTTCGGCGTGAGCTCAAGCCTTTTCCCACCCAGCACCGCTTCATATTTTTCCGGCTTGATGACCAGGCCGTTGACATTGATTTCATTCTTCACCTCCTCCAGCGCCTGCCCGCTTACAGAAACCCTGCGCCGGAGGTGCACCTTGACTCTGGCCACAACTTCCCGGGGGGAAAAGGGCTTGGCGATATAGTCATCAGCGCCAAGTTCCAGCCCGAGCACTTTATCGATCACTTCACCTTTGGCGCTCAACATGATCACGGGGATGGAAGCGGTTGCGTGATTGGCTTTCAATATGCGGAGGACATCATAGCCGTCCATTTCCGGCAGCATGATATCCAGGATAATCAGGTCCGGCTTTTCCTCCTCGGCCACTTTGACGGCATCACGCCCGCTGGTCGTACCGAGCACGTGGTACCCCTCTTTAGACAGGTTAAATTTCAGCAATTCCAATATGTTGACCTCATCGTCCACAGCAAGAATCAGCGACACTTCCACCACCTCAGGCAAACTATACACCAGTCCCGTTAAAATCATGTTGCCCACAAGTTAACGTTCGATTATTAAAAAATTAATTTTTGGTTAAGAGCGGAGCAGGCATTTACGCAATCACATTCTTCTTTAAAGAAGCCGCTGTCCCGGCAAGAGACAGAGAGCAAAAAAACAAACCGGGGGGTTACGCTCGTGTCCATAGGGACACATTCGTGTTCGGTTAACCAGTTTATTACAGCGACCCAGTGAGGAAAATAGAATAAACTTCTAGCAGTTACTACCAGGACAGGTAATTTATATAGGGATAAACCCGTCGAATTCGACTGGTTTAAAATTCTGACCTTATTAAATTATTTTTTAAAAGAGGCTTAATTGTATGGATTATACGCATTGACTGTTTGCGTATAATATGTTATTATAATGTGCATAATAATATATAAATATCTACATGATAATAACACATGAAAGGAGTCTTTGTCCATGGAGCGTCTTGGATACGGCGAATTTATAATTAATAAAATAGCGGATATTCCGTATGGACAGCCATTTCAGACCGACATTATAGCAGAAGCCATGGCCGAGGAATACGCTATTCCTGTTCATAAGGCAAAGCCGATCACTAATGTCACCTTGAAGCGCTTAGCGGACAAAGGCCAGATTGAGCGTTTCCAAAAAGGTGTCTATTATTGTGCAAAGCAAACGGTTTTCGGTAAGGCACGTCCGAGCGCAGAAACCTTGGAAGCACAGCTTTTAATACGGCGAGGCGATGACATCATCGGCTACGAAACGGGCGTATCCCTTATGAATCAAATGGGGCTGACCACGCTTGTTCCCAAGAAGCGAGAGATAGCTACCAACGCTTATCGAAAAATTATAAATGATGAACACATCATAGCAAGGAAGCCGGTTATTACGGTTAATGCAGGCAACTTCCGTTATTTGCAGCTTCTTGACGTCATAAGGGATCTGCCGGAGGCTCCTGTCGACGCAGAGAATCCTAAAGCCTTGCTCCATGCTTTTGCTGAAAAAAATGTGCTGGATACGGTGGAAGCCCTGACCTATGCCAGACAGCACTACCCTCAGAAGACGCTGCTTAACCTGGTCGACGTGTTAGTGGAGAGGTGACAGTAATAAAACTGCAAACTGGACACTGGCTTCCGCGTGCTAAAGCTGGACAGCACCAACATGCGGGACGTGTATTATGCGGCGGGCGAATACACCCAGGATTTGCTTGTGGGCATGGAAGACAACATCAAAGATGACCGCACCGATGTGGATTTGCTCTATGCTTGTCTGCTGGATTGGGGTCTGCCCCTCTCCATGCCTCATACACAAGAGAAAATAGGCGGGTTTACCGTTCATACCTACAATGACGGCGACCTGATCGCCTGCTTTGACAAGCACATCAGCGATGAGGTGGTCAAGGAAATCGCCAAGCGTCATCCGCTGCGCGCCGTGTTCCGCGACAGCAGCTTTGCCAGCTCACCCGAAAAAATCAACGTGGAGGAGATTTTTAAACTATTGGCTCCGAACACAAGCGTGAGGGTGATATGATATGAAGCAGGAAGATAAAATCATTTTATACATGACAGACAGTGGTAACGTAACCGTTTCGGTTCGCTTTGAAGACGAAAATTTTTGGATGACGCAGAAAGCGATTGCGGAGCTGTTTGAAACAACTACGGCAAATATCAACATCCATATAAAAAATATTATAGAAGATGAAGAATTGGATGCGGATTCAACTATTAAGGATTTTTTAATAGTTCAAACCGAAGGCGGCCGTAGGGTCAACCGCAAGGTGCAGTTCTACAGCCTGGATATGATTATCGCCGTTGGATACCGCGTTAACTCAAAAAAAGCGACACGCTTCCGCCAATGGGCGACCAAAACGCTGCATGAATACATCCAAAAGGGCTTTGTTTTGAACGACGAATTGCTGAAAAACGGCAAGCCTTTCGGCAAGGACTACTTTGATGAGTTGCTGGAACGCATCCGTGAGATACGCGCCAGCGAACGGAGAGCCTACCAAAAGATTGCCGATGTGTTTGAGCAGTGCAGCTATGATTATGACAAGAACAGTAACCTGACACGAGAGTTTTATGCCTTTGTGCAGAACAAGCTCCACTATGCCATAACCGGAAAGACTGCTGCCGAGCTGATTGCCGAGCGGGTCAGCCTTGAGCATCCAACAATGGGGCTGACTACATGGAAAGCGGCTCCGGACGGAAAAATCATCAAACGAGATGCGGTAATTGCGAAAAACTACCTCAACGAAAAGGAACTTTCTCGGCTGAACCGCATTGTAACCATGTTTATCGACTATGCCGAGTTAATGGCAGAGGACGAAGTGCCGATGAGAATGGCGGACTGGCTGCGTGAAACTGATAACTTTCTTCAGAATAACCGCCGGAAAGTCCTTGAAGGCAAAGGCACGGTTTCCCATGAGGATGCGGTAAAAAAGGCGGAAGATATCTACGAGCAGTTCCGCGTTCGGCAGGACAGGGACTATATTTCGCAATTCGATAGAGAGATGGCAAAATTCTTAAAGGGCGAAGGAGGCAAGGACAAATGAAGCTGCAATTCAAACACCAAAAATTCCAGGCGGATGCGGCAAAGTCCGTATGTGACGTTTTTGCCGGACAGCCTTACCTCACGCCCAGCTATATGATGGACAAAGGTTATGTAAAAAATAACCAGATAACACTCGATGAAGCGGAACGCTTTACCGGTTTTATTGTGATGAAGTGGAAAGTTCGAAATGTTGGCGCTGAGGCTGAAAGAAGGGACTGTATTAGAGGCGATCTACTGAAAACCAACCAGCCAGAGAGAAAAGAAACCGCCAACTTTTTTGGACCACATTATGTTGAATGCTATATCATTAAGAATGGCGTCTGTGTGGCCATCGACCATATTGATGTACCTATTGAACACTCTTAATCTGCAAAAGAGAGGCACTATCCCTTGCGGGACAACGCCTCTCTTTTGCTTTTCCGTAGCGGTTTGGGGTATGGTTCAACAAGTTTCCCTATTAAACCGTGCTTTCTTACCCACCGGTTTGTTTTCCGTTAACCATGGATCAGGGCAGGCAGGCAACGGGTGCAAACCCAGAGGCTCTGCCCTTCCTTCCGGCAGGGCAGCAGAGCAACCTTTTCCTCACTGCCGCCGCAGTTGAAACAGGTCTGGGCCAGGTAGCTCTTTTCTTTTCCCTTTAAGTGTTCATGCACCGCCTCCTCAGAAAAGGGGACGGACTCCCGTTCCTCAATCGTCATCGCCCCAACCGGGCAAACGCCCAGGCAAAATCCGGCGCCGTCGCACAACTCTTCCCGGATCACTTTTGCCTTTCCGCCGACGATCTGAATGGCTCCCTCGGCGCAGGGGCTGACACACAACCCGCAACCGGTGCATTGCTCCTCGTCTATCTTTATGATTTGTCTTTTTTTCAACCTTAATGCACTCCTCTCTCGATTTATTGTTTATTTTACCGCTCCTGATCAGAAACGGCAGTTAAATAGAGCCTACCGGATCCGTGATCTTCATCACAGTTCCATGTTCGCTGTTTAGAATGCCACCATACTGCCTGGTCTTAACCAAAAATCATGGTCCATTTTTTACCTGATTGCGAATAATAACCACCGCCAGCGGTCATAATAAAGCAAACACGATAAGGAGGTACAGCAAAATGTTTCCGCCAAAGAAGGAAAAAGTGCAGCGGCCGGCAACCGTTACGCCGGCAATCGAAGATGAGAGCAGCGACTGCTCTGAATGCGAAGAGAGTTCCTGCCCCAAACCCAGTTCTCTGGACGACGAGAGCACGAGATGCTGAAAAGAGACCTTTTTTCGGTCTCTTTTTTTCTTGTCAGCCCGGATTAAAGGGGTTGTCACGGCAAGGAAGTAATGCTATATTTGGATTACTTAACAAAAACTTAAAACGGGGTGATGTCATTATGAACCATCAGGCCAAGAATTACAGCAACGATTACCGGGTCAACACACTCAACAACGGCACCATCATCAGCGTAGAAATAACTTGCTGCGGTAAGCATATCGGCGAGATGCGCTTTAAGGACGGAGAAAGCAGAAAGTGCTCCGTCTGCGGGACAGAGCATTTCGTCATCATTCAACACAATCATTTTCACATCCGGCCGGTCAGGCCGGCCGTCAGCCAGGCGGATAACCTTTGCGTCAAAGTCGCCGCGGGCGAAGGATAAAACGGACAATTTGCCCCGGCTGCCCGGCCGTAAGGAGGACGAAGCTGCTTTACAACAGTCCGGACGGGATTTTCGGCGGTTTGAATACCCCGGCGTAGACACCGAGGACTTTCAGGTCACCCTCACCGTCCAGAACAATATCCGGAAAAGCCGGGTTGGCCGCTTTCAGGCGCACTTTACCTTCCGGATCCCGGGTAAACATTTTCAGGGTGCTCTCCCCACTTCCGGTAATGGCACAAATGATTTGCCCTTCATAATCCACAAAAGACTGGCGGCGAATAAAAACAAGGTCGCCATCTTCAATTCCGGCGCCGTTCATCGACTCCCCCCTGACCCACAGGGCGAAGGTTGCATTTCCAGTCAGTTTGCGCGGGAACGGCATGGCGCCGGTATTGTTTTGCTCTTCCGAAACCGGTCTGCCGGCACGAATATCACCGATCACAGGCACTTCCATCAGGTCAAATACCGCTTCCAGCTTTTCGGCCGGGCGCCGGCCGGTTTTCTCAACAGGCCCGCCGGTACCGTTTTTCAGAAAATACTCCATCGGCTTGCCGACCGCCCGGGCCAGCTTAAAAAGGTCGTCAATATTTATTTTTCGCTTCCCTTTCTCATAGTAATTAATGGCCGTAGCCGTCACTCCAAGCAGGGAGCCCATTTCGGCCTGGGATAGGCGTTGTTCCTCCCTGGCTTTCTTTATTCTCTCACCGATTCGGACATACACGGCTGTTCCCCCATCCGGTGGCCGGCGTCATGGCAACCCCATTCAATAGCTGCTGCGGCAGGTTAAACAACAGAATTTTATTTTATTTTAACACGCAGGCGTCTTTTGAGGAACATCAGTTTTAAACTTCCATCGCGTTCACTGGGGCATAAAAAATGATTGCAACGGTGTTTCACAGGCGATCCGAAAGCACTTTTTTCACAGAGGCACGGGTTTGACAGAAATAATATTTTAAGTTAAAATGTCTTTATAATATTATAATATTAACCCTGGAAGCTAACCTGCGGAGGTATCGCCATGTTCGATAAAATTTCCCAAAACAAGGCGGAAATTTTCAAGGCCCTTGCCCACCCCACCCGGCTGAACATACTGGAGTCATTGCGGGGCGGTGAGCGCTGTGTCTGTGAAATTATTGAAGAGGTCAACATTGAGCAGTCCAACGTCTCCCAGCACCTGGCCGTTCTGAAGAAGCTCGAAATCCTCAGCTCGCGCAAAGACGGGCTCAAGGTGATTTACAAAGTGAAGCACGACGAAGTTTTTCAAGTATTAAACCTGCTGGACAGCCTGATCTCCAACCAGATGGAGGAAAATATGGCCCTTTGGGCCGGTTTGAAACAAAAGCGGGCCGGCAACCGCTGAAACATCTAAAATCGCATCATTTCCATTAAAATAAAAAAAACCCCTCTTAAGAGGCGGTTTTTTTTAACCGTATAAATTTTGCCGGCTGTTGGTTCCAGACAATTGCCACAGCTGTTGACGCTGCAATAAATACCCGGGATGGCCTGGATTTCTCTTTCAGATCACATCGTCAGTAGCGGAATCTTCAAAGGCCGCCTGTCTGCGGATGACCCCCTGAACACGCCCGGCCCCCCTCTTCAAGCAGTCACCAGACGAATCGTCGGCGCACATTCGCCGGTTTACCCGCGATAGAGCGAGAAAAGCCAGCGCAGCCGCCCCGACTCCTGCCATCGTGCGAAAAAGCAGCATTATTTTGCCCCCCTCACATATAAAAACCTTTTATATTTTTTCCCCGGCGGCCGGCTCTATACATGGAAGATCGAACCATGTTGTTCCTTTGCGGCGTTGCCGGCCTTCTTGCCGCAGCTGCTGCAGTTACCGTCACAGCCGGCCATAAAAAGCACCTTGTTGCAGCGGGGGCAGCGAACTGCGGCGGGCTCTTCGACCCGGTAGCCGCATTGGGGGCAAACCTCCGCCGGTAGACAGGCCTGTTTTTCCATCCTGATCAACTCCCGTAGCTAACCTTGTTTTCCCTTTGCATCTTCGCTCTGCCGCCCAGATAGCTGATCAGGGCGGTAAGCAGGGCCAGCCCCAGAAAGACCGCTATGACCAGCAGGGTACCCAGGGCACTGCCATCCCCGCCGAAAAGGCCCTGGAGCTGCGCCACGACGCCGCCCACCAGGAAAGCCACGGTCCAGCTGGCGCCCCAGATGGCGAGCGCTTCCTTCTTGGATCGCTCCTTGAAGATAACCAGAACCGAGGCAATGCAGGGAACAAAGAGGGTGATGGTGATCAGCGCCACGATGGTTTGCACCGGCGCCAAAGTCATGGCGGTCAGGCCGGCGGCGCCGAAGTCCCGCCGCACAATGCCCATGATGAAGGCGGTGGCGGCTTCTTTCGGCAGGTGCAGCCATCCCGTGGTCAGCGGCGCCAGGGCGTTTTGCAAAAAGACCAGCACGCCGGTCACCTGGAAGACACTGATGAGCAGCGCGCCCAGAGCAAACAGGGGAAAGGCTTCCTTCAGGAAACTGTATGTTTTGGTACCCGTCTTCTTCAACACATTGTCCAGCCGCGGCAGCCGCAGTGGCGGCAGGTCAATTAGCAGGTCAGAGGTTTTGCCGGGCAGCATGGCGTTTAAAACCGTCCCGATCATCACCAGTACCGAAAAAATGACCAGTGTGTAGAGGGCGATATAAATTCCGCCGAGGCCGGCCAGCATTCCGGCGATTACGCCTATCTGGGCCGAACAGGGAATGGTGAGGCCCAGGAGCAAAATGGCGATCCGCCGCTCCCGGTCAGAGGCCAGGAGCCGGGTGGTAATGGTAGCCATGGTCACGCAGCCGAAGCCGAGGATCAGCGGGATGACGCCCCGCCCGTTCAAGCCGATGCCGTTCAGCAGGCGGTCCACCAGGGTGGCGATCCGGGGCAGGTAGCCGGAATCTTCAAAAAGAGAAAGAAAAAAGTAAAACCCTAAAACCAGAGGCATCAGCAGGCCGAGCACATAAGTCACAGTCATGGTCAACAGGCCGAATTCCCCGATTAGGATGGCGCCGAGGGCGGTCTCCTGAGGAATGAATTGCCCGACCAGCCCCCGTACAGCCGGCTCATAAATGCCCAGCAGAAGTGTCTCCTCTGTGATCCCGACGACCGTCCCGGCGATGAATACACCGATAAATTTATACATGGCGTAAAGGGCCAGAGCGAGGATCGGGATGCCGGTCAACGGCCGCAGCATCCAGTGACCCAGACGGCTGCCGAAGGTCGCCCCTGCCCCGCTCTCCCGCACCACGTGCTTCACGATATCGTTCACCCGCTCCCGCCTTTTCAGGTAAACTTCTTCCCGCATGTCCTCCGGTTTCAGCCCGTGCCGCTCCGCGACAACCAGATCCCCTTCCAGGATCAGAAGCGCTTCGCCCTGGCTCCCCACCCGGTCGGCAAAGCGGTTTAAAACGGTCTCCAACCCCGGCGTGACAAATCCGGGCCGGGCCAGGGGAAGGCTTTCCCTCACCTGATCGAGCCCTTTTCGCTGCACCGCCACCGTTGGCAGCACCGGCACCCCCAGGAGGTCGCCCAAAAGGTCGATATCGACCGCAATACCCTGCCGCTCCGCCTCGTCCGTCATGTTCAGGGCCACGATAACCGGCACGCCGGTATCGATGATCTGTTGGGTTAAAAAGAGGTCGCGTTCCAGGTGAACAGCGTTGACAACATTGAGCACCTGATCGGCGGACAGGATGATGTCTCTGGCGATGCGCTCCTCATCGTTAAAAGACGAAATTCCGTATACGCCCGGCGTGTCGATCACCACGTCCGACCCGAAACGGCCGTGGGAGATCTCCAGCGTGGTACCCGGGTAATTGGATACATCGACGTATAACCCGGTAAAGTAATTGAAAAAAACGGATTTGCCGGTGTTCGGGTTGCCGGCCAGCACGATCTTCCTCGCTCCTTCAGGGATGTTTTTCAACCCGGTGCAATTGTGGCAGTGAGACACGGTTTATTCGCTCCCTTCGTGAATATGCTGTTAACATGCTAATAACGATAATTCTTGTCATCATTCAGCGAAGAATAAATGAGAATTAGTATCAATATCATTATATTGAGCTTCCCGCCGGCTGTCAATGGCTCTGCCGGCCAACAACAGAAATTTGTTTTTCAAACCAATTAACGGTTGACATCCACCCTCCTTATTGATACACTTTCTTCTAAGCAATTGAATACAGTATGCTCTTATCCGGAGTGGTGGAGGGACTGGCCCGATGAAACCCGGCAACCGTTGAGAGGCGAACGCTTTTCAAAATGGTGCTAATTCCTGCAGGAGATTTTTTCTTCTGACAGATAAGGGGTAACGCAAATGAATTTTTGCCGGCCTCTTCTGTTTGGAAGAGGCCTTCTGTTTGTCGGAGCGGAGCATAACTACAGAGGAGGTAGAACAACCGTGGCTATCGAAAGAACCTATGCAGAAATCAACGAGAAGATCCGGGCCGGGCGGGCTGTGGTGCTTACCGCCGAAGAGGTGGTTGCCCTCGTGGCGGAAAAAGGTGTGGCCGAAGCCGCCCGCCAGGTGGATGTAGTGACTACCGGCACCTTCAGCCCCATGTGCTCTTCCGGGCTGTTTTTAAATTTCGGCCATGCCAAACCGAGAATCAGAATGCAGAAGGTCCGGTTGAACGGCGTGCCGGCCTACACCGGCATCGCCGCCGTGGACGCTTACCTGGGCGCCACGGAACTGCCGGAGGACGATCCCTGCAACAGCAACTACCCGGGCGAGTTCCGCTATGGGGGCGGCCATGTCATCCAGGATCTGGTGGCGCACAAACCAGTCCGGCTGGAAGCGTTGTCCTACGGCACCGACTGCTACCCACGCCGGGAATTGGATACGACCATCACCCTGGACGAGATCAATGAGGCGACGCTATTCAACCCGCGCAACGCCTACCAGAACTACAACTGCGCCGTGAACCTGAGCAGCCGGACCATTTACACCTACATGGGGATGCTCAAACCCGGTCTGGGCAATGCCCATTATTCCAGCGCGGGGCAATTAAGCCCCCTCTTGAAAGATCCGGAGTTCCTGACCATCGGCATGGGCACCCGCATCTTCCTGGGCGGCGGCGTCGGCTATGTGGCCTGGCACGGCACTCAGCATTTCCCCGGCGTTCAAACAGACGCCGACGGCAAAAACTACGGTCCGGCAGGAGGTACTCTGGCGGTCATCGGCGACCTGAAGCAGATGTCGCCCGAATGGCTGGTCGGCACCAGTTACCTGGGCTATGGGGCCACCCTGACGGTGGGCATCGGTATTCCCATCCCGATCCTGAACGAGGAAGTGATGCGCTTCGCCTCCGTCAGCGACCACGACCTTTACGCTCCTGTCGTCGACTACAGCGAGGCCTACGGCCAGCGCATCCCGGGCAACTTGGGCTACACCAGCTACGCCGAGCTGAAGAGCGGCAAAATTGTGATCAACGGCAAAGAGATTCCCACAGCGCCCCTGTCCAGCTACCCCAGGGCCAGGGAGATCGCGTCCACACTGAAAGAGTGGATCACAAAGGGAGCGTTCAACTTAACCGAACCGGTCAAACTCCTGCCCTCCCACAAGGATGGGATTAAGGCAAACGTGCTCGATGTCAAGGCTTAACATCCGCCCGATTGACCGACCTGACAAAATGAACACTGTGAGACCCGGCCGCAAACTGATTTTTTAAAAAAAGGGAGTGAACGGCGTGTCGCCTAAAAAAATCGTCCTGCGCTTTAGCGCGAATATATCCGATAAACCGATAATTTACAATCTGGTCAAGGACTACAATCTCATTTTTAACATCATCAAGGCCCATGTAAACCCGCAGAAGGAAGGAACAATGGTTTTGGAGCTTTACGGGGAAAAATACGAGGAAGGTTTGGAATACCTCGAGGGCCAGGGGGTAAAGATCCAGCCACTCACTGAAGAAGTCACCCGCAACGAGAACCGTTGCACCAGCTGCGGCGCCTGTACGGCCATCTGTCCCACCGGCGCCCTGCACCTGGAGCGGCCTTCTATGGAAGTGCGCTTCGACAGTGACAGCTGTGTTCTCTGCCAGCTCTGCCTGAAAGTCTGCCCGGTCCGGGCCATGGAGGTCAGGTTCTAGTTGGAATACAAGGAGCGTTTCTACCGGCGGCAGTATCGCCAGGAAGATCTGCACTACTTTCAGGTTGTGGTGCGGGAGACCGACCTTTCCGTAGGCGTCCGCCGGGAAAGGTTTTCGCCGGAACTTGCCCGGTGGGTGGAGGAACTGGTGCGGGAGCAGCGCTGCCTGCTGGAAGGCTACATTAGAAAAGATCCCGTTTTTCTGCGCACCCTGGAGTCCCACGAAGTGCTGCCCGGCGCCCCGCCGATCGCCACCGATATGGCCTGCGCCGGCCGCCTGGCCGGGGTGGGACCCATGGCCGCCGTGGCCGGCGCCTTCTCCCACTACATCGGGCGGGCACTCCTCAGCCGGACCCGGGACGTGGTCGTGGAAAACGGCGGCGATATTTTTCTGAAGAGCGCGCGAAAACGACGCATCGGCATATTCGCCGGCCGCTCCCCCCTCTCCAACCGCCTGGCCCTGGAGGTCCGGCCGGAGGATACGCCTCTCGGCATCTGCACCTCCTCAGGGACAGTCGGGCCCTCGATCAGCCTCGGCCGCGCCGACGCCGCCGTGATTTTATCGCCCAGCGCCATCCTGGCCGACGCGGTGGCCACCGCCGCCGGCAATCTGGTGCAAGAACCCGGGGACGTGGAGAAAGCCGCCGAATTCGCCCTGAGCATCGAAGGTGTTACCGGGGCCGTGGTAATCAAGGAAGACCGTCTGGCCGCCTGCGGCAACCTAAAACTGGTCCCAATCGGCTAAAGTGCATCCCGGCCGGTCTTTCACGGCCTGGTTCTCGTTATCCAGCCGCGCCCGAAGCAGAAAGTATTGCGGCCTGTTTGAAGGAATTATCGATCTTTTGGCGAATTGGATAGGGTGGTTTACACCTGGAGAAAAGGGGGGCATGTAAATGGAGGGGCCGTTTGAGAGGAAAGCCATGCATTGCATCAACTGCGGTGCTTTTATCGAAATTCCCTCACCGGAAATTCAGCCGGAATCGATCCGGGATAAGTACATTACGATTATGACCAAGATCCACTTCCCTTGTCCCGAGTGCGACAGCCATCAACCAATGGTGACAGAAGATATTATTATAGTCAGGAAGTTTTGACGGGAAAAACCGGGCCGCTTGTGAGAGGCCCGGTTTTTTCGGGGAAGCTTATTGCCCTGTCGGGCCCTGGTCCGTCGCGGCGTAAATCCATAACCATTAAGTTAAGTAAAAAACGCAGTATTATCAAGGAGAGAGTATCCTTTATCCGATCGTAATCACCTTGTGCGGCCCGGTCAGGTGGCGGTTGATGTCGTACATGTTGGAAATCGTGCCGGCGGCCAGTCTCTCTTTTATTTTGTAATACTCAAGACAGGTGCCGCAGACAAGTATTTCCGTGCCGGTTTCGGCGAGCTTGCGCATCGGCTCCAATACCGGAGAACCCACTACAGCCAGATGCACACCGGTATTTAACAAAAGAATCGCCGCCGGCGCAGGCCTGTGCTCGACCAATGTCGTCATCAGGCTCTTCATCAGCACCATCCCCAGGTCCGGTGCTCCCTGGCCAAGGGAGCTGGTGGTTATAAAGTACACTGCGCCTTCGGCGGAAGGGCTGCGACCGAAATCGGCATTTCCTTCCGGCAATTTCCCCTCTCCGCCGGCAATGGTCAAATGATAAACACCCTCCTTCCCGGCAATCTCGACCGCCCGGCCGGCACTTTTGGCAAAGCGCGAGACGTTTTCCCGCGCCGCCTCGTTATCGACAATAACCACTACGGCGGAATCCAGCGCTTCCTCAAGCGTTTTTTTTGTCTCAATAACCGGGCGCGGGCAGGCCATCCCCCGGCAGTCCAGTACCCGTTCAGACACTCTATCGCTCCCTTTCGTTAAAAAACGTTTGTTACAAATGATATCCTTCAATATATAATTCCAGGAAGATGATAAGCATCCTTTAATCTTTTAATTAAAATATTTTATAATCAAGTTCCTGGTCATTGGCTTCTTTTATATGGCTTCACAGCCCAAAAAGTCAAGTCCTCAAAAAGTCAAGCCTGACCCCGGCTGTTGCACTTGCGGCACAGGCCAGTAAAGAGCATCCTGTGGCCGTCTGCTTTCATCTCGCCGAGCCTGGACACCTCTTCGTCCAGGTGGTGCTGTACTGGCAGGGCGACGTCATAAACGGCGCCGCACTCTTTGCAGGAAAAATGATAGTGGTTTTGGGGATTTCCGTCAAAGCGGCCAAATGACCAGATATGGCTTAACTCCTGGATTTCCCCCTCGTTCTTTAAAATATTTAAGTTGCGGTAAACTGTGCTGAGACTTATATTGCTGATTTTTTTTCTGGCCTGTTCGAAGACCCGGTCCGCAGTCGGATGGGTGGTGGTGCTGCGCAAAATATCGAGGATCAATTTTTTTTGCTTGGTCATACGGCTTGCCACCTGAATTGCACTCCCTCACTTTAAAATGAAATTTCTGATTATTTAAAAAAACATTTGACTCCGCCCGCACAAATAATTTATAATTATATTCGTAATCATAATCGTTATGAATAAAAATTTCAATAAGAAATATAAGACCATTTTTCAATCCTTTAAACGTGTTATTTTATCCTGGATTGAGCGGTCTGTTTAGCGCGGATTATTAAACCGGGGGGTGAGAGCAGGAGCAGGTCCGGTACAGGAAAGTATATGGGGAAGCTATTGATAATTGAAAACCATGAGCGTTAGCTGAAGCCGGTTGATGAAATAGTTTAAGGAGGGTTTGTCTATGCTTAAGGACGGTGAAAAAGGCGCGGTTTTACAGAGGGATAAAACCACTTACGCAATTGTTCCTCATTTTCCCTGCGGGGTCATTACCCCTGAAAAACTCCGCAAGGTTGCCGACGTTGCTGAAAAATACAATTGCGCAGCCCTAAAACTGACCAGTGCGGAAAGAATAGCCATGGTCGGCATCAAGGAAGAGGATATTGATGCAGCGTGGCAGGATTTGGAAATAAATCCCGGCCACGCGGTAGGATTGTGTGTCCGCAGCGTGAAGGTATGTCCGGGAACCACTTTTTGCCGGATTGCCCAGCAGGACTCACTGGCTGCAGGTATGCTTCTGGACCAGAAATACCACGGCATGCCCATGCCGGGCAAATTTAAAATTGGGGTCAGCGGCTGTGTGAATGACTGCGTGGAAACCTGCATCAAGGACGTCGGTCTGATCGGCAAGGCAAAGGGCTGGACGCTCAAGGCAGGGGGGAACGGGACGGCAAAACCGAGGCTTGCACGTGAACTGGCAGTTGATTTAGACCAGGACGCCGCTTTGCAACTGATTGAAAAGGTAGTAACCTTCTATAATGAACAGGCCAAACCCAATGAAAGGCTGGGAGCTACCATTGAACGGACAGGTTTTGAGGAATTTAAAAAACAGGTGCTTGGATAATCATTGACGCAAAGTATTAATGGATTCAATTAGATAAAGAGGGTACCGGTACCCTCTTTATCTAATTTCCAGGACCACCGCTTCTAAAAGTGGGGATTTCTGCTTTTTACTTCAGGTTCACTTTATTTTTTCTTTCATGGAGAGGAACTCGTCCTCGCTGATTTCGCCTTTAGCATACCGCTCCTTGAGAATATCAAGAGCGTTATCCTTCCGGTTGCAGCCACCGGCCCCCCGTTGAATTCGGATAATAAAGTAAGCGACGGCCACAATAAAGGCGCCCCATAGCACCATATGCAGCAGCATCCCCGCGAGGCCCCAGGCATACCAGCCCCCGTTCATCATATAGGACCACATCTCATACCACGCTCCCGTTTTATTTGACTTTAGAATGACCCGCTGCGCGGGAAAATATGAGGGCGGACTCCCGGCTCAACCTACCATAATCCGGTACACCGTGTCTTCCGGCTTGATGTGAAACGCGGTCAGTTCCCAATAAGGCCAGCCGGGGCCTTCTTTCAAGTCCGCCACGGACACGTAAGCGCTCCAGTCCCGGTGGTAAACATAAGACAATTCTTTTCCCAGCATAACATCCGCCCAGGGGCGGCCAAAAAAATCTTCAAAACTGGCAGACAGCCCTTCCATGCCGGAAATCTCATCGGGCGGGTCCAACCACAGGCTGTGCAGGCTGCCCACGGCAACCACTTTTCGGCCCATCCCTCAGTCGTAGTTATAAAAATAGACCCGGATATCCGGAACGGCGCCGTTATCCGGTCTGACCTCCCCGAGGGGGCCGAGCACATCGCCGTCCATCCCGCCGAAAGCGATAAAAGGCTGTTTTTTGGCCAGGGACAGCGCTTCCTGCAGGCGGTCAAAGCTGATCGCCGCCAGGATAATTTTACTCACGGGATCACTTCCTTCGGAAAATTTGTTATTCTGCATGTATCGCACAGCCGCTCCAACATCCCCGGCGGGCCACCCGGTTAAACGACCGCCGCAAGGGGCAGAGTCACCGTGAAGGTGCTGCCCTTGCCGGGAGAGCTGTGAACGGCTATTGAACCGCCGTGGCGGCGGACAATCTTCTGGACGATGGAAAGGCCGATCCCCGTGCCGCCGACTTTCCGGGTTAACTCGTTGTCCACGCGGTAAAACTGTTCAAAGATCCGTTCCAGTTCCTCCGTTTCGATTCCGATGCCACTGTCGCGAACAGAGATTTGTACGCTGCTTTCTTTCCGGGTGGCGGATAGAGCCACTTCCCCTTTTTCTGTATACTTGATGGCGTTCGCGATCAGGTTGGCAAAAGCCTGGTAGAGCCTTTCCCGGTCTCCGCAAACGGCCAGGCCGGCCGGAACCGCTGTTTCGAGGGCGATTCCCCTTCTCCGGGCCTCACCGGTGAACCCGTACGCAGTTTGCCGGAGCACGGCCGAGAGGTCGACCGTCTTCCGCTCAAACGAGAATTCGGTAGCCTCAAAGCGGGACAGGTCCAACAGGTCGTCCAATATTTTTTTGAACCGGTCCCCTTCTTCCAGGGCGCTGGTCAAAAAGTCTCTCTGCAGATCGCTTAACGGGCCCGTGTCGTCGGACAGAACAAGTTCCAGAAAACCCTGGATGATGGTGAGGGGAGTCTTGAGCTCGTGCGAAATACCCGAAAGAAACCCGGCTTTCAGCTCCGCCAGTTTCTGTTTTTCCGTCACATCGCGAAAAACCTCAACCCCCCCAATCACCCTGCCGTCTTCCTCGATCAGGGGCGCCACGCTCACTTCCACCGTTACGCGCGAGCCGTCCCGCCGTAAAGCACGCACCAAAAGAGGCTTTTTGACAGCCTTTCCGCTGGCCATGGTCCGGAATAAAGGGCAGAGATCAGTTTCACAGAGCCGGTTGCCGTCGCTGTCAATGTGGTTTAAAATGTTGTCGGAACACCGGTGTCCCAGCACTTCTCCGGCGCTGTACCCGGTGATTCTTTCACAGGCGCGGTTCCAGAGGGTGATCCGCCGGTTCCGGTCCGTCATGTAGACACCGTCATTGATACTCAGGAGAGTCCGCTTGAAGTTCTCGCTGTTGCACAAAAACGTGTCTTCCAGGACATGCCTCTCCTTTTCGTCAACCAATGAAAACACCCCCGTTCGTTGTTGATCTTCCACAAACCGGGCCGTGTTCCTCCTATAATCCGAGAAAAATTTCACTGACAGGACAGTTCGAGGCAGCTGACGCTTTTTTTAATTTACCCGCCCTCAAAAAAAGCCCGGCGGCGCCGGAAAGCCGGCGAGCGGGCTTAACAAAACCTGAGATTGTTTTTTTATTAAAGCGACGGGCCGTAAGCCCGGCGCAGCAGGGCCGCCAGTTCGGCAATCAAGGGCAGGCGGGGGTTGGTCACCGAAGTCTGGTCTTCAAAAGCACGCTCAGCCAGTACGGGGAGCTTCCTGGCAAACTCCCCGGCATCCACCTTGAGGCCGGCAAGGGTGTCGGGAATGCCGAGCTGCCGGTTCAGCTCCCTGACCGCGCCGGCCAGGCTGCGCACCCCTTCTTCCGGGCTGGAAGCCGGCAGGCCAAGGTGGGCGGCAACCTGCCGGTACTTCTCCGGAGCGATGAAATACTCGTATTTCGGGAAGGAGACGAACTTGCCGGGCAGCCCGGCGTTATACTCGATCACATACGGCAGCAGGACCGCGTTGGCGCGCCCGTGGGGGATATGAAACTCTCCTCCGAGCTGGTGGGACAGGCTGTGGCAGATCCCGAGAAAAGCATTGGTAAAAGCCATGCCGGCGATGGTGGCGGCATTGTGCATTTTTCCCCGTGCCTCCCTGTCCATCCCGTCGCGGCAGGACCGGAGCAGGTAGCCGAATACCATCTCGATGGCCTTCAGGGCCAGGGCGTCCGTGTAATCGGAGGCCATCACCGAAACATAGGCTTCGATACCGTGGGCCAGCACGTCGAGCCCTGTGTCGGCGGCAAGTTCACGGGGCATGGTCATCACGAAGCCGGGATCGATAATGGCCACGTCCGGGGTCAGCTCGTAGTCGGCCAGGGGATATTTTATTTTTCCATCTTTTTCCGTAAACACCGCGAAGGCGGTTACCTCCGACCCGCTGCCGCTGGTGGTGGGTATCGCCACCAGACGGGCCCCGCGCCCCAATTTCGGATATTTATAGGTCCGCTTGCGGATGTCCAGGAATTTCAGCTTTAAAAACTCAAACTCCACTTCCGGGTGCTCGTAAAACAGCCACATTCCCTTGGCGGCGTCAATGGCCGACCCCCCGCCCAGGGCGATGATGGTGTCCGGCTTGAACCGCTTCATCTCTTCTCTTCCCCGCAGCACCAGGTCGAGGGAGGGATCCGGCACCACTTCACTAAAAACCTCGATGTACGGCCGGTTCGCCCTCTTATCCAGATGATAGCGGACCTTTTCCAGGTAACCCAGCTTGACCATGAAAGGATCGGTGACGATAAAGACCCTGTTGACACCGGGCATTTTGGCCAGGTACTGGATTGAGCCTTCTTCAAAAAAGATTTTTTCCGGTACTTTGAACCACTGCATGTTGACCCGCCTTTTCGCCACTCGCTTGACGTTGATCAGGTTCACCGCACTGACGTTGGCCGTGGTGGCGTTTCGCCCGTAGGAACCGCAGCCGAGGGTCAGGGAAGGCGTGTTGGTGTTGTAAATGTCGCCGATGGCGCCCTGGGTGGAGGGCGAATTGACGATGATCCGCCCGGCGGCTACGCGGCTGGCGAACTCATCGACCAGGTTTTCGTCGGCCGTGTGGATGACGGCCGAATGGCCCATCCCGCCGAACACCACCATCTGCTCACAGCGCTCGATTCCTTCCCGGGTGCTGTCGACCGCGTAGTAGGCCAGAATCGGGGAGAGTTTTTCCCGGGAAAGAGGGTGTTCCGGTCCCACGCCCGCCAGGCGGGCAATCAGGATCTTGGTGCCCGGCGGGACGGAAAAGCCGGCCATTTCGGCGATGGCGGCGGCCGGCCGGCCGACCACGCCGGCGTTGAGAGAACAGGCGCCGTTGTCGGTGGTCAGCCTTTCTAAAAGACTTTTCTCACTTTCGTTTAAAAAATAGCAGCCGTACCCGGTGAGGAGCGATTCTACTTCCGCCGCAACCTCCCGGTCCACGATCAGCGCCTGCTCGGAGGCGCAGATCATCCCGTTGTCGAAGGTCTTGCTGATGATCAGGTCCGTGACCGCCCTTTTCAGGCTGGCCGACTTCTCGATGTAGCAGGGGACGTTGCCCGGACCAACCCCCAGGGCCGGTTTTCCGCAACTGTAGGCGGCCTGCACCATGCCGGCTCCGCCGGTGGCCAGGATCATGGCCACCCCGGGATGGTTCATCAACATGTGGGTGGCCTCGACAGCGGGCCGCTCGATCCAGCCGATGCAGTGTTCCGGCGCCCCGGCGGCCACGGCGGCGTCCCGCATGACTTTAGCCGCAGCGGCGCTGCACCGCTGGGCGCCCGGGTGAAAGCTGAAAATGATCGGATTCCTGGTTTTTATGGAAATCAGGGATTTGAACAAGGTAGTCGAGGTCGGGTTGGTCACCGGCGTCACCCCGGCGATCACCCCAACGGGCTCGGCCATTTCTTCATAGTCCTCTTCTTCGTTGATCCGGATTATGCCTGCCGTCCGGTGGTACTTGATGCTGTGATAAACATATTCCGTGGCGAAGATGTTCTTGGTGATCTTGTCCTCGTAAACGCCCCGGCCGGTTTCTTCGACGGCCATTCCGGCCAGCTCCATGTGCCGGTCCAGCCCGGCCAGCGTCATGGCCTTGACGATCCGGTCCACCTTCTCCTGGTCGAAGCTGAGAAACTCCTGCAGCGACTCCCGCGCCCTCTCCACCAGGCTGTCGATGGAGAGGCGAACATCTTCCGCAATTTTTTCCTGCCGCGCTTCGGGCACTATTGATACCACCCTTTTTAACTTATTAAGGGCAGTATTTCCCGGTGCAGCGGCATTAATTCCGCCATTCAGATCAAGTGGACGGTCTGACCGATTTGGTATTCTATACCGGTGCTTACCAGGTCTTCTCTGAAATATCTTGATAATTTCACAGAGCAGCAAAAAAAGCTGTCTGCGGAGGTGGCGGACAGTCAATCGCACACGTTCAAAAGGAAAATTTTTAAGGTTTTCAAGAACCGATCACAATTTACACTTGATTTATTGGCGAAATATGACGATAATGTTTAAAAAAGCCGAATTGCCGAGGTGGACGATGCTGGAATACCTGGTCATGTTATTGACCGTAACTCTTATTATAACATCCGTTATTATCCTTATTAAAAACCGCATCCCACTACGTGCCCGGATCATTTACGGCATGGCCGGGATTTCCTTCGCCCTGGGGGCTATTTTCCCCGTGATTGTTTCAACCCTTACTCCGGGCCAGGCGCTGGTCACCTATTTCGGCTCGATCGCCCTTTCCGCAGCCGCATTAGGCCACATCGAGAGAAAAAAAATGCCCGCCGGCGAAAAAACTCCCATGCCCCTGCGGGGCACAACGGTGAATGAAGAAAATTCACCTGCTATTGATAGAGAACCGCCTTTAATTGATCTTGAAAAAACGCCTGTTATGGATGAAATCACGCCTGTTGCCGTTGAGGAGGCGCCTCCACAGAAAGGACAACCAACATATGGACACCAGGCGGCAGAAGAAATCCCTCCGTCGCGATACGGGAACATATTTGAAGAAGCGGCCCCGGGAAAGGAGGCAGTTGCAACGGAAGCAGTCGGAACATACCCTTGCGGAGAACCCTATATACCCATCCTGGTCAACGAAGAAATCAAGGAACCGGACGTTGCTGTTGTAAAAACCGGCCCCGGCACAGTCAACGACTGCATTTCAGCCGGTTTTGAAGCCAAAGCAAGGAACAACCCGGCCGGCGCGGCGGCGTGTTTTTTTAAAGCTCTCCACATGAATCAAGGGCCTCGGATCTCGCTGGCCCTTGTCCTGGAAATAAGCGCCGCTTATCAGGAACTGGGCCAGCACCGGCAGGCCGGAATGATCCTCAATTCATTTATGGAACAGGAATATGTTAGTCAGGATTCTTCTCTGAGGCAAAGATTGCAGGGCCAGCTTGTCTACCTGGAGACTCTGGTCGAACTCCTCAGAATTGCCAAAATGCCTAACGCTCCTTATTCGAAGATACCCAACTTAATAAAAATAAAGGCGGGTCTGGAGACAAACGAAAAGCTAAAAGAAATAACTAAAGGGGGCAGGGTAAGTGAAGAGCAGCCAGCAGATTTTAGGGCTACCGGTTCTTAGCATCGAGGAGGGCAAACAAATAGGCGAGGTGAAGCATCTGGTTCTCAACCCCGAACGGGGAAGACTTGATTTTCTCCTTGTGGAAGACGGAGCATGGTATCTGGGTCTAAAGGCAATGACCTTTGAGGCGGCGCAGGGGATCGGCGAGTTCGCCGTAACCGTCGCAAGCCGATCTTCTCTCGCGGCAGTCGCGGAATGCGCCGGGGCGCTTGATCTATTGGAGAAAGACATTCGCCTGTCCGGTATAAAAGTTCTGACTGAGAAAGGGCATCTGGTGGGTAGCGTCAGTGAGTATTTTACCAGCGAGAATACCGGCGAAATTCTGGGTTGCCAGCTTATTCCGGCCAACGGCGAAAAACCGGCCGGAATCATTCCGGAAAAACTCATCCTGACTTACGGGCGCGAATTCCTGGTGGTTGAAGAAGGAGTCGAGGATAAGCTGGTGGCCGAACTGACCGAAACGGACATAAACAGGCTTGAAGTCCGGGAAAGCACGGCGACCGCCGCTCCCGCCTCCGGCGCCGCAACTAATCTCCCGGCGGCTGAAACACAGCCGGGGGGAGACTCCTTGCAACATTTTGAGCGGCAGCAGCGGCAGTATCTGCTGGGTAAGACAGTAACCATGCAGATTATAGCCGATAATGGTGAAGTAATAGCCGAAGAGGGTGAAACAATCACCGACGAAACCATAGCACGGGCCAGTGCCGCCGACAGGTACATTCAGCTAACTTTGAACATCCGCGATTAAACGCCGGTGAGAACGATGCCGCATCTCAAAAAAATAGTGTTTTTGTCACTGATCCTTTTGGTCCAGTCCGGCGCCGGAATACTTGGTGCGGCTTGGGCTTTGGATGTCAGATACACCGGGACAATCCAGCCGGGCGTTACGATTAAAGGCATTCCGGTGGGAGGCTTAACTCAAGCCGAGGCGGCGCGAAAACTGGAAAGCGTCTTGGGTGCTCCCTTGGAACACACTCTGGAACTAAAAGGCGCGGGGAAAAGCTATCTAATAAGTATGCCCGATATTGACGGAAGATATGATTGCCTCTCAACGGCTGAGGAAGCCCTGGATTACGGCAAAAAGGGGAAGGTTGTCAACCGGTTGATATCCATCCTGCGGTACCGGGCCGCGCCGGTCGATCTGGCCGTGAAAATTGCTTTTTCCGAAGCAAAACTGGCTGAAAGAATTAAAAACCTTCAGAGTAAATGGGAAGCGCCGCCAAAAGACGCGGGAATAAGAATATCAAATGGAAAGGTTGTAACCATCGCTGAAAGAACAGGTTACAGCCTTGATTTTGAAAAAACCTTGGAACAGGCGCGCCTGGCTCTGGCCAGAGGGAATATGCACACGTCGGTGAACGGCCGGGTACTGGAACCGGAGATTACTTCCTCCGACCTGGGAGGGATTAATACCTTAATGGCGGAGTATGCCACCGCGCTTGACGAAAGCGAGCTGAACAGAACACACAATGTTGCCCTGGCAAGCGCCGCAGTCAACGGCTCACTGCTGAAACCGGGAAAGATATTTTCACTGAATCAGCGGATTGGTCCCCGTCTGGCGGAAACCGGTTATTTAAAGGCCCCTGTATTTATCGACAACCGCCTAGCCCTTGACATCGGCGGCGGCATATGCCAGGTTGCCACCACCCTCTATAACGCGGCGCTCCTCGCGGACCTGACGGTGGTGGAGCGCTATTCCCACCCGCTCCCTGTCAGCTATGTTTCTCCGGGCCGCGACGCCACAATTGCCGGTGACTACCTGGACTTGAAGTTCGTCAACAATACGGACACCCCGGTCTATATCTCCAGCCTGATTGAATCGGACACACTGACGGTCCGTATTTTCGGGGTTGGGAAAAACAACGGCAACCTGGTCAGGATCACCTCGGAAAAGAGTATTGTCGAACCCAATGTCGTCATCATCAATGACAGCACCCTTGCGGAAGGAGAAACCAGGGTAATAAATTCTGGCAAAATAGGATATGAGGCGCGGGTTTACCGCGAGGTTGTCGTCGATGGCCTGGTTAAGTCAAGAACAGAGATTTCAAACGACTACTACAGGCCTGTGGATAAAATAATTTACCTGGGCACAAAATCGACGCGATTGAAAAAGTGAGGGGGACCCGTCTTAAGATCTCCATTTTAATCATAAATGATAACCCCCGGGCCGGATAGACGGCCCGGGGGTTATTCTCCGCTGACCGTGGATAACCACCGGACCGGCAAGTCAATCCTTTCCGGACACGCTCTTGCCCGGCTACGCTGAATAAATATAAACCGTCCGCGCTGCGCCGTCGTATTCTACCCGGCAGCCCAGTTCTTCCGCGATGAAACGGATCGGGACCATGGCCCGCTTGCCGTCCTTAATAAATGGCGGCATATCCAGCTCTTTTTCAATGCCGTTTACAGTGTACGATAGTTGATTTATGATCTTATTCTTTCCCCTCCGCCAATCCCATTTTGCCGGTTCTAATTATTTTACCATAAAGGTTTTTTCCAGGGCACGCATCCCATCCACCCCGATAAGGTCGTTGAAGCGAGAAAAGCCCAGCATATGCGCCCGGTAACCGGCGGTCGAATCTTCTTCCTTTAAACAATGCAACAGATCGATAATGGCCCGGGTCGCGGCGTATAAAGCAGAAACAGGATAGATCACCATCTTGTATCCAATATCTTCCAGCTCACTGCCGGTTAGGAAAGGGGTCTTGCCGTTTTCAACCATATTGGCGAGGAGCGGCTTACGGATTACTTCCGCGGCTTTCTTCATTTCTTCAACCGTTTCCAGGGCTTCCAAAAAAATCAGGTCCGCTCCCGCCCCGGCATACATCTGCCCGCGCTTGAGGGCTTCATCAAATCCGGTGACAGAAATGGCGTCGGTCCTGATTACAAGCAAAAAGTCTTCCGAACGGCGGGCAAAAGACGCCGCTCTAATTTTTGCCACCATTTCTTCCCCGGGAATAAGCTGCTTCCCCTCCATGTGGCCACAGCGCTTCGGAAAAACCTGATCTTCCAACTGGATACCAGCCGCACCAGCCCGCTCGTATTCCCGGACCGTTCTTACTACGTTCAGTATTCCTCCGTAACCGGTGTCGCCGTCGGCAATCAAGGGAATCTCAATGGCCGCCGCAATGTTTTTCGCCTGCGCGACCATTTCCGTCATCGTCATCAGACCGATATCCGGTTGACCCAGAACACTCGCGGCCGTCCCGTACCCGGTCATGTAGGCCGACGGAAAACCGGCCATTTCCACCAGCCGGGCGGACCAGGCGTCGTAAACTCCAGGCGCGCGGATAATTCCCGGCTGTTTTAACAATTCACGCAGTTTTTTCGCTTTCAAGAAAGAATCCCACCCTCCGCCGATGCGCGCCGATTGACAAAAAGCATTGAAAGGCTTTCGGCTGTCCTATTCACTATTTTCCTTCCTTTGCAAATGCGTCCTTTGCCGCCCCGCAGACCGGGCAAACCCACCCGCCGGGGAGCTTTTCAAAAAGCGTTCCCGGAGCTATGCCGCTTTCCGGGTCGCCTGCTTCCGGGTCGTAGATATAACCGCAAACAGAGCAGACGTAACGGTCCATTTTTACCTTCGCTTCTTCTTTTTGGATATAGGTCGGGGCGGTCTTTGGCACGCTCCCTTTTTTTACTTGCTGGTAGTAAGCGTAGGTCATCGGCGAGCCCTCTTTTAGCACTTCCCCGCCGGTCATTTCGGCGATGAAAATGGTATGGGTCCCCGCATCCACCGCCTGGATCACTTTTGCTTCCAGGTAGGCCAGCGTGTCCCCGGCGATGTAAGGCAGCCCGCTTTCGCCCAGTTTGTAATTGATACCGGCGAATTTGTCCACTTCGCGGCCGGACTTAAACCCAAAACGCCCGACCAGCGAAAGCGGAACCTCCTGCGCCAGTACGGAGACGGCAAAAGCTTTGCCCGCGCGGATAAACTCATGGGTCAGGTTTTGCTTGTTGATGCTCACGGCCAGCGTGACCGGCTGGTTGGAAATCTGGAAAACGGTATTGGCAATCTGCCCGTTCAGCTGCTCACCCTTCCTGCCGGTGATGACATAAAGGCCGTAAGTGATGTTATATAGTGCTTTCAGATTCAAAAAATAACACTCCTTTTTCTTTTCACGCAGGTCCCGGTTAATGCTGCCGGCCCCAAAAATATTGTCTTGATTGCAAGCGGTTTTATTAACATATACCGCCGTGAGCCGTAACTATAAGATAATTATTACCAATACTTCCGATCATGTCAAGGCGACTGCACCGTTTATTTTGTCCCGCTGCAGAAAAAAGCTGCCGGACAGGCGGCAGCCGGAAACTTTAATATTCAATTATGGCGCCCGGAACCAGGTCCTGCCGCAGGTAATCGCGCGGTTTTGTGCTGAGCAGCTTAACGATTTTTCTTTGGCCAAGAGCAGTTCTTTCCACCAGCAGGGAAACGCCGTCATAATCGATTTTCTCATAATCAGGGTAGATCGTCTTGTCGAACCCTTCCAGCACCAGTTCCAACTGCATCGGCGTATATAAAATCACTGGACGGGCACCTCATTCCGCATCCGCTTCCAATCTTCGACCATTTCATTCAGCTTCTTGACGGCGTCCCCGATGCCGCCGACGGCATCGATCAGGCCGACCTCAACGGCTTCTTTGCCGATCAGTACTGTCCCGATATCTCTGGCCAGGTCACCGGTGCGGAACATCAGCTCGCGAAACTTTTCTTCAGTTATATTCGAATGCCCGGTGGTAAAGCGGACCACCCGGTCCTGCATTTTATCCAGGTACTCGTAAGTCTGGGGGACGCCGATGACGAGCCCGTTCAGACGAATCGGATGGATGGTCATGCTGGCCGTTCCGGCGATAAAGGAGTGCCAGGCGCTGACGGCAATGGGTACGCCGATGGAATGGCCGCCGCCGAGCACCACTGAAACGGTCGGCTTGGACATGCTCGCAATCATTTCGGCGATGGCAAGCCCTGCCTCCACGTCACCGCCAACCGTATTCAGCACGATCAGGACGCCCTCAATCTCCGCTGCCTGTTCCAGCGCCACCAGTTGGGGGATCATATGCTCGTATTTGGTGGTCTTGTTCTGAGGCGGCAGCACCAGGTGACCCTCAATCTGACCGATAATGATCAGGCAGTGAATATTGCTTTTTACCTCCGGCAGCCCCGTGGCGCCGATCTCCTTCACGGCTTCCAGGCTGTTTTTGGAGCGGCCGGCCACCCGTTTGCCGGGCTTTTCCTTCTCCGGATCGTCTTCCCGGTCCGGGCCGGGCAGAACATCCGGGTCCGGCGGCAATTCCGGCGTAAACGGGAAAATACCAGGTTCCGTGTCGTAGTTGTGCAATGACATAAAAATGCTCACTCCCATGCATATGGTTTGATTGCCCGAAAAGATATTCTTTCGTTATTATGCTTAGGACAAGCAAAAAATACACCGGCTCGCCGGCACGCCCGTGTAAACGCAAAAACAACTCTGCGCCGCGGCTGCAAATCGGGATTGGGGCGCGAAAGGTCTCCGCAAAACACAGAAAAGCCGCTTTGGCAGCGGCTTTTCTGGTCTTGTTTGTTAAACTTCCATTTTAACTTCCATGTTAAACTTCCATGATAATGGGTAAGATCATTGGCCTTCTCCTGGTTTTTTCGTAAAGAAACTTTCCTAAAGCGTCACGCACCTGGGACTTGATGGCAGACCATTCGGAAATGCCCTTGGCAGAACATTTTTCCAGGGCGCAGTTTACCTTTATTTTGGCGTCATCCAGCAATTTTTCGGATTCGCGGACATAGACGAACCCCCGCGATACGATGTCCGGACCGGCTACAACCAGACCGGACTCCCGGTTGATGGTTACCACCACGATCAAAATTCCGTCCTGGGACAGCTGCTTTCTGTCCCTTAACACGATGTTGCCCACATCACCGACACCCAGACCGTCCACCAGCACCTTGCCCGCCGTAACCCGCCCGGAGATGCGCCCCGAACGCCTGGTAAACTCCAGCACCTGGCCGTTTTCAGCGACAAAAATGTTTTCCGGTAAAATACCGACATCCCTGGCCAGCTCAGCGTGCTTAATCAGCATCCTGTATTCACCGTGCACCGGCACAAAAAATTTCGGGCGCATCAGGTTTAACATCAGCTTGAGCTCTTCCTGGCTCGGATGACCGGAAACATGAATTCCGGACAAGGATTCGTAGATAACGTGCGCTCCATGCTTAAAAAGCATATCGACGATACGGGCCACCACCTTCTCATTACCCGGAATGGGCGTGGCCGAGATGATAATGGTATCGCCGGGCACAATTTCTACCTGCCGGTGGTCCGAGAGGGCCATTCTCGTCAATGCCGACATCGGCTCGCCCTGACTGCCGGTGGTAAGAATGACCACCCTGTGTTTGGGGAGGCGATTGGCCTCATCCAACTCGATGAGCGTGCCGTCTGGAATGTGCAGGTAACCAAGCTCATAGGCAATATTGACCACATTGACCATGCTCCGGCCCACGACAGCCACCTTGCGGCCGTGCTTATAGGCGTTCAGTACGGCCTGCTGGATGCGGTGGACGTTTGAAGCGAAGGTGGCGATGATAATCCGGTCATTCGACTGGCGAAATGTATCATCAAAGGTTTGGCCTACCACCCGCTCCGACATGGTGTAACCGGGCCGCTCCACGTTGGTGCTGTCGGACATCAGGACCAGCACCCCTTTTTCGCCGAGCTGAGCAAAGCGGTGAAAATCAACTACCTGTCCATCCACAGGCGTTTGGTCGATCTTGAAATCACCGGTATGGACGACAACTCCGATCGGGGTATGGACAGCAATGGCCACCGCGTCGGGAATACTGTGGGACACCTTGATAAATTCCACTTTAAACGGTCCGATCTGCACCGTGTCCCGCGGCTTAACGGTATGCAAGATGGCATCGCCGGCCATGTTCTGCTCTTTCAGCTTACCGTGTAAAAGACCCAGGGTGAGTTTGGTGCCGTATACCGGAACATTGATCTGGCGCAATACGTAGGGCAAAGCGCCGATGTGGTCTTCGTGGCCATGGGTGAGCACGATCCCGCGGACAAATTCTCTGTTTTCAATGAGATAGGTGATGTCCGGGATGACGATATCAATTCCCAGCATTTCCTCTTCCGGGAACGCTAAACCACAGTCAATGACGAGAATATTTTCCCCAAATCTCACCGCCATCATGTTCTTGCCGATTTCCCCGAGCCCGCCTAAAGGGATCAGGGACAATTTGGGTTCTTTTACCAATTCCGCACCTCCTAATTTTGACGATAAAAAATAAAATCGATTTGCTGCAACCGGTGAGACAAGTATCAGGAGAAGGTGGGAAAATATTCAATTGACTGTGGGCATTAGGAAAGCCGCTCTTTACGCTAAATATCATTATACTTTATTTTATAACCGGAGACAAGCGGAATCAGGCCTAGAAAATATAGGCGGAAAATATCAAAAATTCCGGCAATGGACAACATCAAAATATTCTCAACCTTGAATGGGCGCCATTTCAAGCAGTTGTTTCTAAACAATATGGAAAAACCCCGCAATATTCATGCGGGGCCGTGAATTCAAAACACCCGATTGCTTTTTACATTGCATCAGAGCAGGTTCAAGCCCTTCAGAGTCGCCGCAATCGCTTCTTTCTCCGACGCGGTGGCTTCCACCAGGGGCAGGCGCGGACCGCCTGCGTCGAATCCCCTCATATTGAGGGCCGCCTTTATCGGCACGGGATTCGATGTAATAAACATGCCTTTAAAAATCGGGAAGAGTTCCAGGTGGATCTGAGTTGCCAGATTGGTGTACCCGGAAGTGTAGGCGTTTACCAGGTCCTGCATGCGCGCCCCGACCAGGTGGGACACCACGCTGACAACGCCCGTGCCGCCCAGAGCCAGGAGCGGCAGCGTCATCGAGTCGTCGCCGCTGTAAATGGCAAAATGATCGGGCAGGGAGCGGCGCAATTCGCTGACCTGGTCCAGGCTGCCGCTCGCTTCCTTGATGGCCATGATGTTCGGCACCTCCGCCAGGCGGATGACCGTGGCCGGCAGGACGTTAATCGAAGTACGGCCCGGAATGTTGTACAGCATGACCGGCAGTCCGGTGCTTTCCGCCGCCGCTTTGAAATGGCGGTAAAGCCCTTCCTGTGAAGGCTTGTTGTAATAAGGGGCCACCAGCATAACGCCGTCTACGCCGACCTTTTCGGCAGCCCTGGTGAGGGCAATGCTGTCCGCCGTAGAATAGCTGCCGGTGTTGGCGATGACCGCTGCCTTTCCACCGACTTCTTCCACCACCTGGCGAAACAGTTCCACCTTTTCTTCATTGGTCAGGGTCGGCGATTCACCGGTCGTCCCGGCCACCACCAGGCCGTCCGAGCCGTTTTCAACGAGATAGCGGGCCAACTTCCTGGCCTGGCCGTAATTGAGCGACATATCCTTGTGAAAGGGAGTGACCATGGCCGTCAGTACGCGGCCGAAATCGTTTTCCACCTCTTGCACCTTCTTTATTCTAATTTACCTCGCCCAGCCCGAATTGGCGGTGCAGGGCGCGGATACTGTTTTCCATGTCTTCCTTTTTGACCAGAACCCAGATGGTGGTATAAGAGTCGGCAGATTGTAAAATCTGGATTTTTTCTCTCGCCAGCGCCTCCACAATTTCGGCCATCACCCCCGGCACCCCGGTCATGCCCGCGCCTACCGCGGCGATCTTCGCACAGCCCGGCCTGAACTCCGCGGTTACATTCATGTTCTCGAGCAGGGAAGAAGCCCTGGCCGCCATTTCGTTTTTTACGGTAAAGATCGACTCGTCCGGATAGACATTGATGAAGTCCACGCTGATTCCGGCCAGGGCAAGCGATTTGAAAACCATTCTCCGGCAGTCGCACCCGCCCACTGCACCATCCGTCTTGACCCTGATCTGGGTGATGTCGGGAATATGGGCGATGCCTGTTACGGGCCGGTCCCTGGTAATGTCGATGACCCCTTTGTAAACTTCGGACTGGGCCGTTACCAGTGTACCGGGCGCGTCGGTGAAAGTGCAGCGGATCCGGAGGGGAATCGCTTTTTGCATTGCGATTTCCACGGCCCGCGGGTGGAGCACCTTCGCTCCCTCGTGGGCAAGCTGGCAGATCTCGTTATAGGTCACCACCTCCAACGGCCTGGCCTCGGCCACGATCCGCGGGTCGGCGGTCATAATGCCTGCCACGTCGGTATAGATGTCCACCCACACGGCATCCAGCGCCACTCCCAACGCGGCTGCGGTGGTGTCGCTGCCGCCGCGGCCGAGCGTGGTTAATTCCCCATCCTCGGTCACGCCCTGAAAACCGGCCACCACCACGATTTTGCCGTCACCGGCGTGTTTTAAAACGCTCCCCGGCTCCACCCGGATAATGCGGGCTTCACCGTGATTGCCGTCGGTGACGATGCCGGCCTGGCCGCCGGTGAGAAACAC
>Ga0209347_1001032_pt1 | contig 53104 bp, 56 predicted proteins | sample AutmiccommuBRH23_FD_187382 | JGI IMG/M metagenome (GOLD analysis project Ga0209347, IMG submission 187382) | Deep subsurface microbial communities from Mt. Terri, Switzerland - Autotrophic microbial communities BRH/23 (SPAdes) (version 2) | ecosystem: Environmental > Aquatic > Deep subsurface >... | reverse complement strand
AAGGGACTATTTATGATTTGCAGGAACTCGAACTGGCCTACGCCCCGCCCTTTTCATCGGCTAAAGATCCTGTGAACATGGCCGGCTATGTGGCGGAAAACATCATTAATGGTGATGTTCAAATGATTCATTGGCAGGAACTTAGTAAACTTAAAGCAAAAGATATATGTATCATTGATGTACGGGATGAAGAAGAACGTAGAGCTAAGTTTATCCCCGGCTCACTGCATATACCTGTCAATGACCTGCGCGGCAAATTATCGGAACTTCCAAAAGATAAGGAAATCGTAGTTTACTGCGAGATTGGGCTGAGAGGTTACGTTGCTTATCGAATCTTGGCTCAACACGGATTTACCAAAGTTAGGAACTTGTGCGGAGGTTGGGTTACTTATTACCCGGCTGTTTTTGGATAAGTTTCCCCAAATTACGGAGAAAGAATCTAGCCCCCATGGGGTATAGAGGGTATTTTGAGAGCGACCTGTTGTTAATGGATGAGGCAGTATGGATAGTTCAGGACTATTATAAAAAGAAATCTAAAGTAGTTCCAGGAGTCATAGCAGGATTACATACATTCGGGGCACGGATGAATTTCAATCCGCATGTTCATATGCTAGTAACCATGGGCGGAATGAAGAAAAATGGAGAGTGGAAGGTCTATGACTATATTCCATTCGAAATGCTCCGAAAACAATGGCAAACAGTTGTGTTGAAATCGATTCGCAGAGCTCTTAATGAGCAAGAAAAAAAAGAAGTACAACCCTTATTACAAAAGGCTTATAAAGCCAATGGGGATGGGTTTTACGTTTATGCCCCAAAACAGAAGGGGAATGTAAAGGCACAAATAGGGTATATTGGTCGGTATATTTGTCGACCCGCGATAGCGTTGAGCCGGATTGAGGAGTATGACGGTCAATATGTAACGTTCCGGTATCATGACAAAAAGGACGGACAAGAAAAACGCGAAAAACTAACGGTAGAAGAATTTATTGCACGGTTGATCGTGCATATACCAGAGAAGCAATTCAAAATGATTCGTTACTATGGAGTATACTCGCGGAGGATCAAGTCCATTTGCAAAAAGGTCATATCAGCTTGTCAAAAAGAAACGAGGAAGTGGATTGTAAAAATAAAGAAGACCTTGAGGCGTAGAAATTGGGAGCAGCGGATCAAAGATCAGACAGGGAAAGATCCCATGAAATGTCCACACTGTGGAAATTACTATGAGTACAAGGGAGAAGTATACCTAAAAGAGGGAAAACTGGCAATCAAACATGCGAGGGACCCAGTAGCAATGGCATGTCTAGAAAGGATGATTTACAATTTCACCAGTATCAAAGCAGAGAAAACCCATCAAAAAGAAGAAAAAACTCCAAAACAGCAGGAACTTAGACGGGACCCAGAGTATAGTCAAGTATATTTGTTTGGCGTGTAACCAAATTGAGGAGATCCCGTTAAATGTAGTAACATCATTTGATGCGATGGATGATGGCGATCCAACCGTTCCTCCCCAGTTCAGTTGTGAGAAATGTGGAGGAGATATGTATCCAGCGTACTATATGGGGCTCCATGGTTATGAATACAAAATTTCAGATATCCAAGAACAATAAAAGGACCGAGGCGCAGCCTCGGTTTTTCTTGATAATATTCAAGGGTTGAGGTGAGAGAGATACTTGGATAATCTTATTTAGTTGACAATTATTTGGACTGGATATAGAATTATTGTAAACCGACTACATCATAACTGGTTTACAATAATAATTGATAAATGTATATATCAAGGGATTAGAAGTTAGGTATCAATAAAAGGGGCAGAGTAGATGAATAATTTTTACACAAATCTGGAAAATGAGTTGCATAAATTAGATGAACAGCATCTTTTCCGAGAGATGAAAATTGTACATGGGGCATTGACCGAATGGGTGGAGATCAAGGAAAAAAAGCTACTTAATCTTAGTAGCAATAATTATCTGGGCATTGCTGATCATCCTATGCTGAAAAGAGCAGCCATTCAAGCGATTCAACAATCAGGCTGTAGTGCTACTTCGGCACGCCTGATAGTGGGAAACTACGAGTTGTATGATCAGGTGGAAAGAGACTTAGCCCGGTTTAAAAACACTGAAGCAGCTCTGATCTTCAACTCTGGATATGCGGCTAATGTGGGAATAGTTACGGCTCTGGTAGGCAGAGGAGATATAATCATCAGTGATAAAATCAACCATGCCAGTATAATTGACGGTGCCCGCCTGAGTGGGGCAGAATTTTTGCGCTATAAGCATAAAGATATGGCAGACTTGGAGCGGTGTCTGCAAAAGGCGGAGGGTTACAGTTGTAAATTGATTGTCACTGACAGTGTTTTTAGTATGGACGGAGACCTTGCTCCCCTTCCTGCAATAGTAGAATTGAAGGAAAAGTACGGAGCGGTTTTAATGATCGATGAAGCCCATGGGAGTGGCGTCTTTGGAGAAAACGGTCGGGGATTAGCGGATTTCTATGGGGTTTCTGATCGGGTAGAAATTAACATGGGTACATTGGGCAAAGCTTTCGGCTGTTCCGGTGCCTATGTAGCTGGGCGGAAAGTACTGATAGATTATCTGAGTAATAAAGCTCGCAGCTTTATTTTTACCACGGGTCTCCCACCAGCCGTCGTGGCCAGTGTTCAAGCGGCCATTCAGGTAATGCAACTGGAGAATTGGCGGCAAAAAGATGTTTTGGCTAAAGCTTCTTGGGTGAGGGAAGAACTCGACAAGGCGGGATTCAATTTGTTAAACAGTGAAAGCCAGATTATTCCTATCTTGGTAGGGGATATTGAAGCAACTCTGGAGTTTAGTAGCCGTCTTTTTGATGTAAATATATTAGCAGTGGCTATCAGGCCGCCAACGGTACCACCCAAGGCAGCCCGCTTACGTTTGTCTATTATGGCCACTCACAGCAGCGAAGATTTGGCCTGGGCGGTTGAACAGATAAAACTTATCGGTCGGGAACTGGGGATAATATAAGAGGGAAGTGAACGGGGATAAAAAATATCGTACTTATTCATGGCTGGGCCTGTGATGAAAGTATCTGGCAGGAGACCAAAAACTACCTAGAACAAAAATACCGCTTGTATACTATCAACTTGCCTATAATGAAAAATAGGCATAGTTATCGAGATGCTGTGATTGAGTTGATTGAGCAAAAGGGTCTAACTAGAGTAGTATTGGTAGGTTGGTCTATGGGGTCCATTGTTGCCATCCAGGTGGCAAGTTACCTTCTACATAAAGTACAGGGATTGGTATTAGTCAGTGGAACGAGTAAATTTCTAGCTGAAACGCAGACACAGGTTCTGGGTAGTGAAGCCTCTCTCGAGGATACAGATTTTGAAAATAACGGGGATTCCATCCAGAATGCTTATTCTATAAAGAACGCTATAAAGTATGGAGAATATGTTAAGTACCAGTGGGTACCTTTGATGGAGCTTTATCAGGGAGGTATTCCTTCAGTATTGGTAACAAAAATGAAAAAACGACTGAGCAAAAATCCGGAGAGAACATTAAATGATTTTTACAAGCTGATGTTTAGTTCTAAGGAGCAGGCACTGGGATTGGATGACAAAATTATGGACAATTACCTCAGCTGTGAACGAATATGGGATCTTCTCGAAGCCCAGTCTGGTTTAGATTTTCTGATGGAAGCTGATGTCCGGGCGTATTTGCATAATATTACTTGTCCTACTTTGTTGCTTCATGGTGAAGAGGACAGCCTTTGCCCCTTAGAGGGCGCTAATTTTATTAAACGACAGTTACCCTGTGCCCAATTAGTCAGTTACCCCGGAGTTGGACACATCCCATTCCTAACTGAATTTAGAAATTTTCATTATGCTTTAGAGGAGTGGTTATCTGATCTATGATGGTAAATAAAGTGCAGGTGCAAAAAAACTTTGGTCAAAGTGCAGCTACTTATGACGATTATGCTATAGTTCAGAAGGAGATGGCCAGGATACTTCTTGCTAAGATCAAGAGCACAGGGCGTTGCTTTCAGACCATATTAGAGATTGGCTGTGGTACCGGTTTTTTTACAGAACTCCTTGCTAGAGAATACCCAAAAGCCCTAATTACAGCGATTGACATTGCTCCGGAAATGATCGATTTAGCTAAAGAAAAGTTATCGGGTTCTGCCAATATTAGATATTTAATAGCTGATGGGGAAAAGCTGCCAGTAGGTAGCAAATCACTAGGCGACCCATCCTTTGACTTAATTGTATCAAATGTGGTTTTTCAGTGGTTTACCGACTATGCCAAGGCCTTTGCTCAGTACTATGCATTGTTAAATACCGATGGGTATCTGATTTTTAGCACGCTTGGCGCCGGAACCTTTAAGGAATTATATGTTTGCTTGAATAATAGTTCAAGGGCTAATACCCAACCTGAGCTAATTTGCCGTGAAGGTCACACAAAAAGGGAACCATTTATTGAAAATAAATGCCTTCAGGACTACTTAATTAGAACTGGATTTAAGTTTGTTGGTGTAGAAGAGGTTACAAAACAAGAATATTTTAATTCTTGCCGCGAATTTTTAAGAGCTTTAAAAAAGATTGGGGCTAATAATTACCTTGCTGGGGAACTGGTTGTACAGGGGATGGGCTCTGGCATTTTTTTTCTCATTAAGAGCTATGATGCGATGTTTTCTAATGAGCAGGGGGTTTTTGCCACTTATCAGTGTCTATTTGGCTGGGGTCAGAAAGATAGATAAAAGTGATTAAGAAATAAATGATTATCTAAATAAGTAATTTTAAGGAAATATAGGCGGTGATTGTAGATGTCTTATATAAAAAGACTAAAAAATAATATTATTAATGGCTACAGAATAACCAAGGAAGAGGCACTATTACTTTATGACTGGCCTCTTGAGGAACTGTTAGCTTCGGCAAATGAGATTAGACAAGTTTTATGTAAAGACTCTTTCGATTTATGCACAATAATTAATGGGAAATGTGGGAACTGTTCAGAGGACTGTAAATATTGCGCCCAGTCAGCACATAATAAAGCTTGTGTCGATGACTATTCACTACTTTGTGGAGAAGAGATTTTAAACTCTGCTTTAGCCAATTATCACAAGGGAGTACTTCGTTTTTCAGTTGTTACATCGGGACGCAGTCTGGATAATAATGGAATTATGGATATTTGCGGTACATACCAGTCTATTAAAGAAAAATGCAACATATCGTTATGTGCTTCTCATGGCTTATTAACCTATGAGCAGTTCATACTGCTTAAAAAAGCAGGGGTTACAAGATATCATTGTAATCTTGAGACATCAAGAAAATTTTTCCCCAATATCTGCACTACGCATACTTATGATGACAAAATAACGGCAATTAAAAATGCTCAACAGGTAGGATTAGAAATATGTAGCGGCGGTATTTTGGGGCTTGGAGAAGAATTTGAGGATAGAGTAGATATGGTGCTGGATTTAAGAGAGCTTGGCATAAGGTCCATACCTGTTAATATCCTAAACCCTGTTAAAGGTACTCCTTTGGAGCATAACCCAAAGCTTTCCGACGAAGAGGTCCTAAGAACAATTGCTGTTTTCAGGTTTATCATTCCTGATGGCGCAATTCGCCTTGCAGGAGGCAGGGAGTTGCTTGCTGACAAAGGTAAGAGAGCCTTCTTATCTGGAGCTAATGCTGCGATCTCGGGGGATATGCTTACTACAAGTGGTATATCTATTAAAGAGGATAAAGAAATAATAAGTGACTGTGGATATAAGGTACAAATGCTATGAGTAAAGGAATATTTATAACTGCAACAGGTACAGATGTTGGTAAAACCTATATTACAGCCTTAATAACAAAAACTTTATGTGAAAATGGAATAAATGCAGGGTATTATAAAGCGGTACTTAGTGGAGCAGAAATGATCAACGAGAAGATTATTGCTGGGGATGCAAAACTAGTATTTGATTGTGCGAAAATAGAAAAAGAACCTAATGATTATGTTTCTTACATTTTAAAAACTCCTGTCTCACCACATTTAGCGGCAGAACTTGAAAACGTCACTATTGAACTTAATAATATCTATAGTCATTTTAATCGGATAAAATCAGAATTTGAGTATATAACGGTTGAGGGAAGCGGTGGCATTATCTGTCCAATAAGGTTAGATGGTGAAGAGATAATGCTGACTGATATTATTAAAAAACTAGGGCTTGAAGTACTTATAGTTGCTTCATCAGAACTGGGGACAATAAATCATACAGTTTTGACAGTTGAATACGTAAAACAACATGGTATTTGTATTAGAGGAATTATCCTTAATAAATATGATGACAAAAGCTATCTGCACAGGGATAACAAACAGGTTATCGAAAGATTGACTGGCATCGAGGTTATTGCTGTGGTACAGAAAGGTGCAGAAAGGCTGAATATGCAAATTGATAAGCTGTGTAGCTTGTATAAGGAGACATGAGTATATGAACCTCGTGGAAAAGGACCTTAAATATATTTGGCATCCATGCTCACAAATGAAGGACTATCAAGAACTTAAACCAATAGTAATAAAAAACGGAAAGGGTGCTTATATATTCGATATCAACGGGAAGAGATATCTTGATGCGGTTTCCTCTTGGTGGGTAAATCTTTTTGGTCATTCAAACGACAGGATAAATAGAGCAATTAACGAACAAGTGGAAAAGCTGGAACACGTTATTTTTGCGAATTTTACTCATGAACCTGCTATTCAGCTTGCAGAAAAAATAGTAAATATTACTCCTGATGGATTAGATAAAGTTTTCTTTTCAGATAATGGTTCGGCTGCTATCGAAGTTGCCTTAAAAATGAGCTTTCAGTATCATCAGCAAACAGGAAAAATTAATAAACAAAGGTTTGCTGCGTTGCAAAACGCCTATCATGGGGAGACTTTAGGTGCTTTGTCAGTAGGAGATCTTGATTTATATAGCAAGGTTTTTAATCCACTTTTGCTCAATACATTACGTCTTGAAAGTCCTGATTGCTACCGGTGTATATATGGTAAATGCAGAGATAATTGCAATCTTGAGTGTTTTGCAAACCTAGAAAAGGATATTATCTTGCATCATGAAGAACTGTGTGCTGTTATTATAGAACCATTGATCCAGTGTGCTGCCGGTATGAAAATGTATCCACCTCCTTATCTGAAAAGGTTAAGAAAATTATGTGATGAATATGATATACATCTGATTGCGGATGAAATAGCTGTTGGTTTTGGGAGAACGGGTAAAATGTTTGCATGTGAGCATGCTGGAATTTCACCTGACATTATGTGCCTATCAAAGGGAATTACAGCAGGGTATCTTCCACTTGCCCTAACCTTAACTTCAGATAAAATATATGATGCCTTTTATGGCGATTATTCTGAGCACAAGGCATTCATGCACAGCCATAGTTATACTGGTAATCCGATATCTTGTGCAGTTGCCAATGAGTCACTTAGTATTTTCGAAACTGAGGATATAGTTGCAAAGAATAAAATTACCGCAAAGTACATGTCGGAGTGTGCAAATACCTATTTCTCTGAGAGTAAAAATATCGGTGAGTATAGACAGACTGGAATGGTTGGAGCTATTGAGCTAGTTATGGATAAAAGCACAAAACAGAGTTTTGAACCGCAAAAACGCATAGGTTATGAAGTGTACAAAAAAGGCCTAAACAAAGGTATTGTAATTAGACCTTTAGGTAATGTGATTTATTTTATGCCACCTTATGTTGTTAATCAAAATGATATCGACTTTTTATATTCTCGAACAATTGAAGCTATAACTGAGGTTTTAGATCAGTAAGGTGTTCGCATAAAACAAGTCGCATCTTGAGCTTAACACCCTAACAGAAATTCTGATTTATTCCCGGGAAATTCATAAGCTGGATAATTTGATTGAAGTAGAAGGACAAGATAATTTGGAAGAGGCCTTGAAACTGGGGCGGGGAGGGATTTCTAAATAATGTTTTTCAAAGAAACATCAATACTGTCAAAAATAGGATTGGTTATGCCGATCCCTTTGTAACTGAACCCAAGATGATACGCCTTGTTCGGGGAGAAAATGTTCCTGGTGTCAATGATTAAGGGTGTTTTCATCATCATATATACCATTTCAAGGTTTAATTCCTTAAATTCCGGCCATTCTGTCATCACTATTAGACAATCAGCATCCATAATAGTATCCATAATGTTTGTGGAAAATGTAACTCTTGAATGAAGCGGTTCTTCCAGATTCTTTACTACGGGATCATAGACGTGGATACTTGTTTTCGTATCTGCTATTTTCTCAAGCAAATGGATCGCAGGAGAGTTCCTTGTGTCATTGGTACCCGCTTTGAAGCTTAAGCCTAAAACGGCTATTTTCTTACTTCCTATATCCTTAAGTTCACTCATAACATAATCGATAATGTTTTTGATCTGCAATCCATTTCGTTCCAGTACCGCTTTTAACAGGGGCAGTCCGGCATTTGCCTTACCCGCAAAGCAAATTAAGGATTTTAAATCCTTGGCTAGGCATGGACCGCCAAAGCCGGGGCCGGGGTTAAGGTAATGACTTCCTATGCGTTTATCGAGCTTCATGCCTTGAAGTATGGCATGGATATCGGCGTTAACCTTCTCGCTGATTTCCGAGATCTCGTTGATAAAGGAGATTCTGGTAGCCAGGTAGGCATTGCAGGCATACTTAACCATTTCAGAGCTCCTGGTATCGGTAAAAACCATGGGAGCATCGAATGTTCTGTATAACTCCTTCATCACAACTTCGGATTCGGGTGTATCTACTCCAACAACGATACGATCTGGATTAAGGAAATCACTGACAGCATTTCCTTCCCTAAGAAATTCCGGATTTGAAACCACGTCGAATGGTATCATAGGGTTTTTCAGGTTATCCTTGATAATCATTCTGGCCATAGCGCAAGTACCTACTGGTATAGTGCTTTTGATAACAATGGTCTTGTAATTGTTTATATAACCTGCTACGAGCTTAAGCGCCAGAATCAGCTGGGACATGTCCGTTTCTCCGTTTTTGCTTTCAGGGGTACCGACCGCAATCATGATGATGTCAGATTCCCTTACGGCAGTTTTTATGTTGTTCGTGAATACTACTTTATTCCTGTCAGTGGCTTCTTTGAGCAGTTCATGAAGGCTTTCTTCGAAGATCGGGAGTTCACCGTTATTCAATTTATTGAGTTTACTAGAGTCACCGTCCATGCAGATTACATCATGACCGTGTACGGCCAGACCTAGGCCGGTAATCAGACCTACATATCCTGTGCCACCGATAATAGATATTTTCACCCGAAACTCCTCCTTATGCTGTTTGTGACAGTTTAGTTTGGCTATTTTCCAGGACTGAGCTATAATCGCTAACCAATTGATCGAATATGTAACTCCAGGATTTTGTAGCAGCGTGCTCTCGTGCGTTGGCTGCCAGTGATTCAATAAACTGTTTGTCTTCAGCCAGCTTGATGATGGCCCCGGCCAAGCTTGTAGCATCGCGGGGTGGGCACATCAAACCATTGTAGCCATTTTTTACATTGTCTTTAACTCCCCCGGAGTTTACCGCGATCACCGGTAATCCCGAAGCCATAGCTTCCAGCACGACGTTGCCGAAGGTTTTAGTGCCTGATGGGAAGACGAACACGTCACAGGATGCATACATAGCGGATAATTCTCGGCCTTTTAGGTATCCTGTAAACTTTACGTTATCGAAAGAACGCTCCTTCATTTGTTTAGCGTAAGGACCGTCACCAACAAAAACAAATTGAACCTTATCTGAATGGCTGAAGTTAACTATACCGATACTTTCCATTAAAATATCAAGGTCTTTTTCGGCGGCCAGTCTGCCAACATATAGGAAGATAATCTTATCTTCAGCTTTCAGACGGTACCTAATGTTCATGTCTTTATAGTTAGGACTGAATGTGGATGTATCGATGCCCCTTGACCAAATACGCAGGTTTTCTATTCCTTTGTCTTCCAGGACCTGCAGAGTATCGTGAGAAGGGCAGAAATTTAGTTCGCTGAATCCGTGGAACCATTTGAAGAGCCCCCAGACTACTCCCTCCAGGTACTCCATATTGTAATACTTGAGATATACGTCGAAATTAGTATGAAAGGACGAGACGATGGGGATTCCTCTGTCCCTCCCATATCTCAAGCCTGCCAGGCCTATTCCCAAAGGGTCGGTTAGGTGAATAATATCCGGCTTGAATTTGTCGGCTACTCGGCATAATTTGGCATACGAAGGTATGGCGAGTCTGCACTCGGGATAGAACGGCAGACTAATACTTTTAAACCTGGCAACCGGTGAGTTATCAGAGCTTATAAACTTCTCATTAAAATGTGGAGCGAAAAACATATGCTTAATGTCCCGGTCGTTGAGATAATCACCTAACTTTTTCAAGGTATTGGTAACTCCGTTGATTTGGGGGAGGTACGTATCGGTAAAATAGGCTATCCTCATATTAATACCTCCTTTATGCGGTAATCTTTAACTCATTGTCAAGGTACATCGATATTATGGAAACACATACTAAAATACAAATCATGAGGGCATTAGCCGTATCCAATTCAAAAGGCAACGAATTTTCTTTTAAATTTTTCATATACCTGTCATGTGCCTCCTCGATATAGGTCATAATATTGTTTGAAGAGGACTGGATGTCGGTTGATTTGATATAGCTGTGGCGTTTTACAAGCTTATGGCTTTTCTGAAAGTGGTATAAGATTTGGAATTCATACAGCAAATGTGACCTATGTTTACTCTCGAAGTTTCAGTATGGGCATAACAAAAAAAGTCCGAAAGATAATGGGTGATGACACCTATTCTTTCGGATAACTGTTTCGACCATCTTCTGGGTTCGTTTAATCTGAGAGTAGTGAGTTTTTCGATTTCAGCCTGTACTAAATTCATAGCTGTGTGCTTGAAGTGAGGAATTTTAACGGATGAGGCTTTTAAATCCGGTTTGATATTTCCATACATGAAGCTGAAAGCGTCCATTTTTATATCTAATTCTTTTTCTACGGCATTTCGAATCGCTTGAGACAATCCCAGATGCATTACAATATTCATCACTTTCACTTCCTTATGAGAAAATTAATTCTTTTACTGAATCCAGTATAAATGATGAGTGTTAAGGGCGTTTTATAGTTTTGTAAATCATGGGTTAATTTACTACGATTATTTGTTTATTTTTTTGCTCTGTGATTCAGCACAATTTAACTTAGTGTTTACACAACGTTAATCTGATTTTTACCTTGATGTTGTAAGATTAAATTGGACAAGGACTTTAAGTTATTGATTATGAAAGGAGACGGAATATGACCATTAAAGAGGAACTAATCGTCGCTGCTATATGGGGTACGCCCAACCGGCGTCACCAGAATGTCCCTGTGTTTCGTGTTTCCCTCCGGCCCAGGAAAGTCAAGGAGACAACTATCCCTACAGGTAAGAGTGAGCGGCTTAAAATTGGTTAAGTCGCTTTTTTATATGTGGACATTGCAACATAGGACACCGGAATTTTATTGGGATTAGGATTTGTCTGGTCTGGAATTTCAGCGAGACAGAAGTTCCAGACGCCTAACTTGTTACTCTTTATCCCTATAAAGATCAACATAAAGGTTACCATTAGTAGCAAGCACAGCAAAAGCGACATCCTTTATGCTTTGAATTCCCTTTTTATTTAGTTCTTGATAGAGCCACTCCTGGTTTAAGCCATTTTGTAGGAGATTTTTTCCTATTATTTTACCGTCCAAAATTACCTCAGTCGCAAGTCCTTCATAATTGGTTGACAAATTTAGGTCTTGGGGAGTTAATGGCCTATATTGTGATTTTAGCTGAACGCTCAATTTCCCACTTGGCTCAAGAATAGAAAATTCAACTTGATCAATATCAAAAACTCTTTCCTGTCTGAGTTGCTGAACTAAATAATCAAAAGAATAATTTAACCTAGCCATATTATTTTCTAGGATCTTTCCATTTTTAATTAAAATAGTGGGTTCGCCAGCAAAAATTCTACGAAGTGGCTCGTATTTTAGTGAAAAATATGCGACTAACACGATAATTAGTGTTGTAGCTATTATGGAAAGAATAAAATTAAAGATACCTATCTTAAGATTAAAGGCTAGGTTACCTGCAATTGTCCCAAGTGTTACTCCTGCCACATAATCAAAATAAGTGAGGTGAGCTAGACTTCTTTTAGTTAAAAATTTGGTGGCTGCAAGAAGTAGTATCAGTGCTAAAACTACTCTTAATAATATGTTTAAAGGCTCAAACAAAAGAAATCACCTCCATTGGAAGTCTTTAGGGGATCATTTACATCTCCACTTGAAAGAGCTAGGCTGTTACAAAAGGAAAACTGGAGTGTTAAATTGTTGTTGTCAATTTGTACTCCAGTTTTTTATCATCTTCTTGTAAGTTATTGGCTTTATTTCTTCAAGAAGGCCCATCTGTTTTCTGATTCTATTATTCCAGTATACAAGTCTGTTAGCCCATTCATAGTGGGCAATTGTATTTTGAATAATTTCAGATTCAGTATCTTCTTTCAGTTCTTCGTGGTATATCCGTTCGGCTAGTTGTTCGAGGCGGTTTTGCTGTTTTTGCAAGATAATATCTAAGAGACTTAGATCAAGTTGATCCCATTCAGCTAACAAAGCATCGTTTGCATTATCGTAGTTTTGCAGGGTTTGCTCAATAACCTCTTGGTTGTTCATAGGTATCCTCCTCTTGTCTAAAGATGTATGCTTAAAGGCTGAGTATTCGTGTTTCCTCTGATGACACAATAAGTATAGAGTTTGCATACTTTAGCCAAATTATGCGGCTTAATATTCTTTAAGTCTACCTTGGCAAGAGAAATTGTGTTATTTATTAGTTAAAATTCAGAACGAAACCGGAGCCAGACCCGGTCGAAAAGTAAAAATCATCAATCTTGGGTTAGACCCTGAAGAAGCCGTTGCCATGGGGCTGGAAATCGAAAAGGTGGAAAAATCAGGCCGCAAAAAGGGCGTGGCGAGCTATGTTGATCCCGTGTGGGAGGGCTGGCTGCAGCAGTACAGGGTGGAACTGAACGCCATGAGTACACCGCAGTTTATTGCCTGGCTGGAGGGGAAAATCCAATTGTATGGATAAAGGCAAAGTGATACCGCCCGCTAATATCATGCAGGAGAGCCTTGAGCACAGCCTGCATGATAAACTCGGCTGTCCAGATTAATGTTCCAAGGGGCTTAATGGGATCTTCAAAAAGCAGAAGGAGATACACCCAACAGAAATGAATTTCCAGATCTGCTTAAAATCATTGGCGGTATGGTATAATAGGAAGTAAATGGTGAATAAAGGGGAATGCGCATGGAACAATACAGCTGGGCTGTCCAACTGTGGCAGTCATACCAAATATCTTCCGCTGCCGAGCTGGACAAATATCTTAACAGCTTCCGTATCCTGTTTGCGTTCCATTCCGGAAAGATAGAAAACGAGGAAATCACCTATCACGATACAAGGGAAATCTTTGAAAATGGCAAAGTCGCCAATTACACCGGCAGTCCCCGCGCTCTATTCGAACAGCAAAATCAAAAGCTGTGCTATGAGTTTATTAAAGAGAAAATCGTCAAAAAGGAACCACTTAGTGTTGGGCTGATCAGAGAAATCCATAACGTTCTTACCAGTGGCACCTACGACGAGCGAAGGTATATAGAGAACGAAGAACGTCCGGGCGAATTTAAAAAACATGATTATGTAACCGGTATCCATGAGGTTGGTTCCGCCGCGGAAGATGTAGAACGCGATCTGACAGAGCTGATCGCTGAGATGAATTCATACGACGGCGGGAATGTTTTGAAAGCTGCCGCCTATCTTCACGCCCGGTTTGAGTACATTCATCCTTTCGCAGACGGCAATGGCAGAGTAGGCAGGACTCTCTTGAACTATTTTCTCATGACCCATGACCATCCGCCCCTTATTGTCTACGACGAGGATAAGAGGATGTACTATGAGTGCTTGCAGAAGTATGATGAAGTCGAGGAACTAAATTCCTTGTGCGAATTTCTTAAATATGAAACAGAAAAAACCTGGAAAAAGGCGCTGATACTTACCGAAGGCCTAAAGCAGGAGCGCAAGGGCTTGTCGGATTTCACCTAAAGTATGTGACAAAAAAACTATTTGGAAACGAAGGTCATCTCGAAAGGGGTGGCTTTTTCTTTGCCCAATCGTTTACTGGCTTACGTTTTCCGCTGGGTGTGGTAACCAGTGTGTTTTGTCGAAGATATCAAAGGGCTAGGGCGTAATGCTCTTTTTTTTGAACCGAAAAGCCGACATAGCAAAAGTTTATTATTTGCAATAATTTAACATTGAAAAGATTAATCTAGTAAAAATGATTGATATTACCGATAAACAATTTTCTGATAAGCTCAAGGAATTGCTTTTTGTCTTTCGTGATAAGGATATTACTCAAAGAAAATGCAGATATAGAGGCTGCGGCTTCAGCGCTATATGCTTTATTAGGGTATAACATACTACGGTACGTATCTGAAAACGAAATGACAGAATCATTGAAAAGTCAGGCTGGATTGATTATTGATGCGTTGACAAAGTAAGGTCAATTTAATTGAAGGGCTTTGTAGGAGGACATTCATGTCTATGTACTATGAAGAGAGGTTTGGGGGAATGAAAAAAGATTCTAAAAAGGGAAGTACCCTGCTGTCTCGACCAAACAGCGGGGTACTTCCCTATATTAAAAAGCCTGACGACTGAGGTTGTCACACTCTTAAGCCTGGCCACATATCCTATGAGTGAAATTAACCCCAAGGAGTGTGGATATCATGACTGATACAGTAACTGATATCATCAGCGGACGCACGCCGCATGTAATCGCGGCTGAAATTAACATGATCAAATACCAGACTGAAAGGATCTACCTTGCCGCCGCCATCGAGATCGGAAGGCGGCTGACGGAGGCCAAGGCCCTGATCAAGTATGGAGAATGGGGCAAGTGGCTGGAGGAGTCGGTCAGTTACTCTCAGAGTACGGCCGACAGATTTATGAAGGCCTTCAGAGAGTATGGGAGCAAACTGCTTGATGCCTCCGACAGCAATTCAGATTACGCACCAGTGCGCAATCTGACATACTCCCAGGCAGTGATCCTCTTAGGAGTCCCGGAAGAAGGTCGAGAACAGTTCATCATCGATATGGATATCGAGGGAATGACTAATCAGGAACTCAGGAAAGCGGTCAATGAACGGACGCAGGCCCGGCAGGAGAAAGACCAGGCCTTGCAGGAAAAAGACCAAGCCCTGCAGGAGAACGTGGACCTCCAGAAAACAGTGGAAGACCAAAGCGGTATCATCGACGGGTTGACTGCGGAACTCGATAAAACGGCCAGGCAGCTGAAGGATTCGCTGGAATCGCTCCAACAAAGCTCATCCGCCAAGGGCTACGAGAGGATGAAAATAAACTTCATTAATATGTCGCTCAAAGTCAGGGCCAACCATATCGCCTTCCTCTGTGAAAACTTGGATCAAACCATTAAGGAAGTGAAGCATAAGCTGCTCCAAATCGCCCCTAATGACAAGGAGACGTATATCACTTATATGAATAAAGCTTACGATCTTCTGGATGTGTGGCTTAAAGACGAGACGTGGAGCAGGTAAGCTCGCCCCGGCGGAGATGCGCAGTAAGGAATGGTGGATGATGATATATATGATGGCTTACAGCCTTATGCTTACATTCGACCCATTTAAGATTGATGATCTTGAAATCCCATAAGATATTGATGGCGGAGCTAACAAATGAAGCTGGGCGTTTTCGTTTTGGTGGTGTTGGTGTCTTTGCGGGAGAAAAGCTGGTGCATATGGCCCCGCCTGCAGAGGTTATACCTAAGTTGATAAGTGATCTGATTCACTGGGTCAAAACAACTGATACTCATCCTCTCATCAAAAGTTGCGTGTTTCACTATGAGTTCGAATTTATCCATCCGTTTGCTGACGGAAATGGACGTATGGGGCGTATGTGGCAGACGCTTTTATTAAGTCGCTGGAAACCCATCTTTAACTGGTTGCCTGTGGAGACTTTAATCCGCGAACGTCAACAGGAGTATTACACCATATTGGCTGTTGCCGACAAAGCGGCGGATTCTACAGCTTTTGTTGATTTTTGCTCCGCGTGATCCGAGATGCCTTAACTGATCTTATGCAAACCGAACAAGTTCACGAGCAAGTTACCGATCAAGTCGAGCGCCTGATGTCCGCCTTAGGCAGCGAAACGCTGTCCACAAAAGAGCTTTTGGAGCGGCTTGGACTTAAGCACCGTCCAACGTTCAGCAACAATTATTTGCGCCCCGCGTTGGAACTTGGCTTGATTGAGATGACTGTTCCTGACAAGCCAAACAGCAGCAAGCAGCAGTGTCGGGCTGTAAAACGAAATAGTGACTAATAAATTTGCTCCTTCGGCAGTACTTATCTCGAAGTTTGCTGCATTTTCAAAACCAAATCGGTGATAGTAGGCAGGATTTCCGAAGATAATAATGGCCTTATATCCCATAGTTTGAGCTATCTTTTTTGCATGTGCATTCAGAGCTGATCCAATTCCTTGGTTGGAGATTCAGATTTAGAGGGTGAGTGGCGATGTGAGCAGCCTTGGCCATTCAAATATGAGATTTATGAGAGCGAGCATTTGATAAGCCAGGAGTGGTGGGGAGGATATGTGCGTCATAACGTTATAAGTCATAGAGTGTTTGATCACGACAACAACGAAATTGGTTCTCTGGCGTAATATTAAACTTATGCGAACACTTCGGGCAAGTCACCTGGAGTGTTCCTTTATTTATGGGCACCCGCATCTTGCCCTTGCATTTCTCGCATTCTTTGCCCCGATGATCGACTAGCTGTAGAATCCGCTGTTGATCAAAACCGACAACTAATTCGTCCCCGATTAGAAAAGAAGGAACTCCGTTAACGTTTCTGCGGATTAACTCCGCGCGGGCTTACTCATCACAGTTGATATCCTTTTCTACAAAATGAATCTTATGCTGCGAAAGAAACTTCTTCGCTGTAAAACAATGCGGTCAAGTTTGTGTGGTGAACATGATGACGTTCTTCATAGAAACATACTCCTTTCCCATATGCGTATGCACAGCATAGCACTGGCTATCGTCCCTGTGCGAAATGTATGCCAGGCGAGTAGCCAAATGGAATTTGTAAGCGAAGTTTCGACAAGGAAATCAGCAACTTCTTCATAGTCTAATGATAACGAAAGGCCCAAGGAAATTCTTGATTTTTCTCTAAAACAAAACAAACCCGGATGTATTAACCTTTTGTCTTCAACAGGTGCTTATACTATTATCGGAAAATGATCCATCTGGGGTATTGGGTATGGAAGCAATGCTCAGATGGAAAAACGCTTTATTTTAAAGGAGGAAAAGAACCTGAAACCCATCGTCTTTATCGATACCGAAATTGAACCGAAAAGTGGAAAAATACTTGATATCGGCGGTGTCAAGGGCGTTGGCAGTTCATTTCACTCCAATTCCTACCGGTGGCGGGAAGTCCATGGGGGGACCAGTGCCTGACACCAACTTATCAACTTATTGTTTAGTTTGTGAAAACTCGGGTTCGACAGTCTGTGAGATCAAGGGAAGTAGTATGATCCCCTTATAGTAGACACAATTAACTAGGACCATACTCGGCGTGAAGGTTCCTGAACGAGGGCATACTGAACGTAATGGTCGTTATAAGCAATCAATACGACATAGAGAAACGCTCACTGTATTATTGGGCGGAGATGTACTCCAGGCAGATGCGAGAAGGGATGGCCTACAAGGAACTGGCGAAGGCGGTCACGATTAACATTTTAGATTTTAGCTATTTGAAACAGACGAAGAACTACCATAGTGTATTTCATCTTTACGAAGACGAAGAGAGATTCCAACTTACGGAAGCCTTAGAAATGCACTTCATGGAATTGCCTAAATTGGTCTCGAAGTGGCGACGAAGAGAGGTTAGCCCTTGGGAGAATGTTTTAGTTCGATGGTTATTGCTTCTGGAGGGTTCGGAAAATCAGGAAATTTTAAAAACACTGGAGGAGATTGCAATGCAAGATCCCGTTTTGCATCAGGCCATGGCTGCGTGGGAGAAATCAAGTGATGATCCTATTGTGAGAGAAGAGTACTTTGCGAGACGCAAGGCAGTTTTAGATGAGATGGCGGCCGTCAGAGAAGCCGAACTCCGGTTGAGGGAAGCAATCCAGAAGGGAAAGGGAGAAGGAAGGGCAGAAGTTGCGAAGAGTCTTTTGGACTTGGGAATGGAGATTTCAAAGGTAGCTAAAGTAACATGTATGACGGTAGACGAAGTTAAAGTGCTAAAAGATTGAAAAGATTGAGACTACTGATCGAAGGAGGGGTCTGCTCCCCATAGGGGGGCCTAGGAGCACCGGTGCTGTCGAATCAGAAAAAGCTATCCCCTACACTATGGAAGTGTGGGGCGATTTTTTGTCCAATGCCGAGGGCATCTCTTTAGGCTTTGAAGTTGAGTCTGTTGACAATATGATTGAGGTAATAAAAGAAAAAGGACTCGAAGTAGAAAGTGGGCCTTTCCAACCTAATCCTCATATTAAGTTTTTTTATGTTAAAGATCCCAACGGTGTTAGTATACAATTTGTCGAAAATATGTAATTCTGATCAAGCATGAAGCATCTTCTATTGAAGGTGCTTTTTTCAAGAATAAAGTCAAAATCCAAAGGTTTGCTATCAAAAATCATCGTTACCACCGTCCTCAAGGTTATTATACCGGTAATTACCAAAAGATAACAACCTTTAATTAAATATTAACAGTGCCTAATTTAGACAGTTGTTGGATATTAAGGTCAATAAGTTCACAAACAAAGAGAAAACAGTCTCCTAAACGGACTTCCATAGTGCCTCAAGTTCCTCCAACGTATTTTATCGGGGGAAGCAAGTTGCAAGAGGTGCTCGACAAATTGATCAAATCAAGTGATAGATACTTACAACCGACCGAGACTGGCCTGTACTAGTAAGCGCATGCTAACCCAGTAATTCTGTTCTGAACGGGAGGGGGCGTTCTGAATTTGCATGCAGCAGTCCTGCTCGGAGAGCCACCAATCGCACCCTAGCTTACCACGCTCCAAGTTTTTAGTTATCTCCGCAATGATCTCCGTGCCCCAGCATTTATGTTGAGTGTAGGCTATGACTCGATCAGCCAGGGCTTGGTATGAGGAATGATGAAAGGTCTGGTTATCTTGATCATATTCCAGGTCAAGGATGGGAATGATCCCTGTCAGGTCGCGAGAAATTCCAGCCAGCAACTCTTTTTCCTCGTTGGATGAACCAATATACAGGTAATAAAGTTTAGCTGTACGCTTGATACCAGACTGGCGCAGGATTCGACCCAGTCTTTGGATTCGTTGTCGGGTGCTATTGGTGGAGGAGGCGATGATCCCGATGTCGGTTGAAGGTACATTTAAACCTTCATCAAGGGCGCGGCAACTTACGAGAATGCGAATTTGCGAGTCGTAGTATTTACGCAGGATTTCTTTGCGACTCCACTCGTCCATTTCGGAATGATAACGCCCCACTTGTCCAGGAAACAGGGACTCTAACTCGTCATAAATTGTGTTTGCCACGACAATTCTTTCACAAAAGACCAAGATCTTTGAACTGAGCGGAAGCTGAGTCACAAGATAACTGACACAGGTTATCCGGGATTCTGCCCTGTAGACCAAATCTTTGCGCCGGGTGGCTAGCATGAGTACTGAACGGGCAAGACTCGCTATGTTCTCATCCTCAGAGCTTTGCGCCAATTGCTCTAGGCTGGCAAAATACCTCAGTCTGGTTAAGCCTTGCAGGAAAGGACAACGATACATGAGAATTTCTCGGACTTGAGTTAGTTGTTCACTTAAATCCAGATATTGGCGCTCTTCGTCTGGCGTGAATTTCAGCCTTAAGTTAAAGATCGCAAAGGAACTGATTATATTCGCATTCAAGGCCTCGACAAAGCTGTATTTATAGATCTCCGGTCCCAAAGCGGGAAGCAGAGTTTCGTTAAAGGTTGCGGTTTCCGGGGTGGCGGATAAACCTAGGGCATAGTAATGTGTGACAGGATCTTGGCTCGGGATTTGGGCAATAAATGAAAATATGCGCGAATTTTCTGGGCTGCAATAGTGATGGCATTCATCAGCGATCAACAATATTGAGCTACCCTGATGATAGTCATCCAGTAAATGCTGTGCTAAGGTGGTACGGGCTGAGTTCACTACATAAACCATATACTTGCGAGACGTTGGGTCTTTATGAACCCCAGAGTATACGCCTATGTCCTCCCTGGAAACAGCGAGATCGGCTTGAAGACTTTTAACCCATTGATTGGCCAGAAAAACCTTGGGTACGACAATTTTGATTTTCAAAGCAGGCGCTTGTTCCTTAAGTAATATATATTCCAGCCTGGCGATGGCTCCCAAGGCTAGGATTGTTTTGCCTGCCCCGGTCACGACATTCACAACCCCTTTACCCTGATTGCCAAACCAGATATCCAGGCATTCTTTCTGCCAGGCAAATAATGGTTTTTTCACTTGACTATAGACGTTTGACGTGGAGTTGGCCACCTCTTCGGAAGTTTGCTTATGGAAATAAGGCATACTTTCTCTCCCTTGTCTTCCTCGTGGTTGAATATATATAATGTATGTTATGCTATTAGTATGACATTATTGGATTATTGAGGCAAGTGGGGAAGGAAAACTCTGTTTTGTGTCGAACTCTAGCAAAAAAACGAATTAGAAAAAGGAGCATTAACCAATGACGGATTATGAGGACCTATATAAACAAATGTTGAGCGTTGAAAAAGAGCTTAAGGATAAGATCAACAGTCAGCAAAAACTATTTAAGAGCTTAAGCAAAAATATGGAGAAGGGGGATCTTAAGAGCTGGACTAGGGATCTGGCATCCATGCGTGCTTACCTGAAAGAACAGGAAACCTTGATGGAAGAGATGCAGAAGCAGGTTGACGACTTCGGGATTCGCAACTATGTGGAAAATGGCGACTTTGTGGAACAATTACTGGCTCATTGCGATCGGCTCGAGGTGGACGTTAAAGGAGATTATCCCACTTATGAGATGTTTCCTTTCCGGGTCAGGATCGATGCCGAAAATCTGGACTTGTATCTTGATCGAAAACGTGTCCAATGCCTGCGCCCTTTGTCCTTTGTGCAAGAGGTGAAGGCCAGCAGGGATAAACTGTTAAAGGTGACCTTTGATCCCAAAGGCTTTGTCAAAGAGCTTGCCGCTGCCTATGATTTAATGCTATTAAAGCAAAATCAGGGCAAAACACTCACTTCAACGGTAGGAGATATTTACTTAAAGACACTTTACACCCTTTTAACCCCTATGCGTCGCTTCCGTAAAGATTATGACCTGCAGAGTTTCGCTTTTGATTTGGCACGACTTTATGTTGCTGACCTACGGACCTGTGAGGATGGCCGGCAGTTTCAATTTGGACCCAGTCGCAATATCAACAAGGCTATCCGTATCTTAGATCAGGATGGCCGGGAGCATTATTTGGCGACCATTCGTTTTTTCGGAACATCAGAAGTATCGTTACAGGAATCCAGATAATCTTCGTGAAAATTAGCAGACATTTAGAGCGGAAACCATCTGAGAGTGAAAACGGTCTACGAAGCCATTCGAGGCTTGAAATAGCACATGCACTCTAACCTCGAACATCTTGCCTCGAACATCGATTTGGTAGGAGGTAATAGCCTTGGAAAATGATATAAAATCAGCCCTAGCCTGCTTAAGGAAGGGACAGGCTCCAGGTAATCGCGCAATCTTGAAGGAAATATCGGTAGGCAGCGAGTTTATTATGGATTTTTGGAAGGAAAAATATCTGGCGAACTATCTGGCTAGCGGAGGCAGCAAGATGAAGTTCGTGACTGGTCGCACTGGGAGCGGAAAGACACATTTCCTAGAAATATTGGCGATGGAAGCAGAAAACATGGGCTATATCTCGGTAAGCCTCTCAGCACGTAAACTCTGGATCCATGATTTTAAGGAAATCTATACAGCAATATTGCACCAGGTCAATTTACTGGAACGCTTACAACGTTGCAGCCACGAGGTTATCCGGCAGCTGGGGCATGATCCCAAGCTGATCCCTGAAGATATTAGCTTTGCGGATTACTTATCCAGCCAGGGATTGCTGGATCCGTTGACCAAGCGGGAGATTAGGCAACAGTTGGAAAAGCTCTTTCTAGCCAACCCTCTGATTGACAATAATTTTGCCCTCGCCTGTGCCATGTTGACCGGTGGAATTTTGGGACACCCCACGTTGGAGGAGGCCAACCGCAAGCTGTTGATGTTATGGCTGGAAGGAAGTCGAGAAGCCAAATTGTCTTCCCTACGCCGCCTGGGTTTGTCACCGAGTAAAATCACCAAATATAATGCTAGGCACATGCTGCGTTCTCTAGTTGAGGTTTGCTGTCTTGCTGGATTCAAGGGTCTAGTGATATCAATTGATAATATGGAAGTATTGGTGGGCGCAGATAGTTCTGAAACCATTCGCTATTCCCGATTGAAAAGGGAAGACGCCTATGAAAGTATCCGTGAATTGATTGATGAAATAGATACCTTAAAACATACTATGTTCGTTTTTTCGTTTGATCGCAGTCTGATCGACGATGAGGTTAGGGGTTTGAAGTCTTATCAGGCGTTATGGATGCGCATACAAAATGAAATCGAAGGAAAACGTTTTAATCGTTTCGCCGACATTGTGGATTTGGATCGTCTGATTGATGAGGTCTATACTCCAGAGAATATCCTTAAAATGTCGACCCGTCTGGCTCAGGTCATAAACCGCTTCGATACTGGGGCTACTCCTCTAAGCTTGAACACAGCGGAAGAACTCCACGCCCGGTCTCGGTTTGGCAAAGTTTCGTTGCCTAGGAAAGTAGCCCTAACAACTTTGCAGGAAGGAGCAGAATAATGGATTTTGAAGCGCAAAGAGTTATTGAAGCCTTGCGTTCGGGAGTGTCTTCTCGGGCAGTGGGACACTACTTCTCCTCAGCCCGTCCAGAATTAATGGGGTTGATCTCCCGCAAGTTAGACCAAGTCAGAGACACCGGAGAATCCACTGGTATGGTTGTTTCTGGCAAGTACGGAGAGGGTAAAACCCACCTTTTGAATACGGTGTTTAACCTAGCCCATAGTAACAATATGGTCGTCAGTCTAGTTTCCCTAAGTAAGGAGACTCCGTTTGACAAACTTTATCTAGCCTATCAGAAACTTGTTAGCAGTACGTACTTGCCTGGACGCCTGCAACCTGGATTTCAGCATGTCATGCAAGATATTACCCCGAATAATCCAAGCGCTCTAGATCTGACCTCCTTTACCAGTAAGCACTTAGAGACGGACAAGTTGTTTTACGTTTTGCGATCCTTTCTTCATGTGGATGATCCTGATGAAAAATACCTGCTCATGTCGGATCTGGAGGGGGATTTTATCAATAATGCCCTCTTGCGTCAGATCTACAAACGGATTTTTGCTCAAACAGTTAAGTATTCCGTATCTTTTAGTAAAACTCGTCACAGTATGGATTACTTTAGATTGTTAAGTCACCTCTTTAAATTACTGGGTTACAATGGATGGGTTATCCTGTTTGATGAGACTGAATTGATCGGTCGCTTGGGTAAAAAAGCCCGCCTCAACGCCTATAATAATATGGCCTCGTTCTTGTTCCCTGAGAAATATTCGCGGCTCGAATCCACCTTTACCCTATTCGCGTTGGGTGCCTCGTATCAAGAGGATGTCATAGAATCCAAACATGAGTTTGAAAACCTAGCCACGACGTATGTGGATCGCGCCCAAAGAGAGCCCATTGAAAAGGTACTCAACGCAATTATTTCCGCACCCCAGCTTCAACCGCTGAACCAGGATGAAATCTTGGCTGTTCTTAAACAGGTCCAGGATTTTCACGGCCAAGCCTATGACTGGCGACCTAAACTTGATGTAAGGGAAGTGCTTAAAGCCTCGGAGAATCGGGGCTACCTGTTAAGGACCAGGATCCGTGCTGCAGTCGAAGTGCTTGATCAGCTTTATCAGTACGGTCAAGCCGGGACTATTCAAATTAATGCCCTCGGAGAGCCAGAATATCAAGAGGAGGAATTGCCTTCTCTGGAGAGTTGTATTATCGATGAAGAATAACTTTAGAATTCTACTAAGCTTTTCAAGCACATTATCGGGCACTGCTCCTTGACCGCCTAAAGTTACCACCTTTTTGTCGGACAAGGTATCCAGATAGTCCGATTTAATTTCCTTCGGAATTTTATCAGGCTCGACCAATACAATAGGGACAAAGTCGATCCAGCGAAGATTGAGCCTGCTAAAGCATCAGGAAAATCTGTTCCTTTGGCTACAAATAGATTCGGGCTACTATCGCCAAAGAGAGCTTGAGCGATTTTTGCAGCAGTCTCATACCGGTTTAATCCTCCATAGCATCTTAAACTGGCATTAGGAAACATATCGCGTAGTTTTCCCTCAACCATTGGGCTGACTACTCCCTCTCTCTCAACAATTGTAATCTGAGTCGGTTGGAGCTGATTTAAATAAGCAAGACTTTCATCCGGAATCTCATTTGCTTCCACTAAGACCATAGGGATCCCGAACATCGCCAAATAAGGTGATATGGCCAAGGAATCCGGAAAATTTTCTCCTGTGGCAATGATCACTTCTCCTCCGGTTTTTATCCCCCTTCCTTATAACATTACATCTAAAACCTGCCGAAATATGGCTCGAAATTGGCAAAGTACAAGGAATAAAAGCCAACAATCTGAGCATGGAACGATTATTAATTCCATGTTCACCGGGAGAATATTAGAAGAAAAAGTTATAAACCAGTATCGTGGAATTATCCCTCAAATAACTGGCTCGGCCTGGATAACGGGTACGCATCAATTCTTTATCCAAGATAAAGATCCATATCCTCAAGGGTTTGAAATAATCTAATCGGAAGAGGATGTAAAGAAAATATTGGGCGAAAATTTAGTCAGGGTATTTAAAGAAGTATGGGTATGACGGTAAAACTAATTGATGGAGACCTCATGTAATATAAGAGTACAAAAATGGGCTGTTGCTCTACGAACTATGAAGTTCGCTTTGCAACAGCCCCTTATTGTACTCTTAACAGAGTGAAAAAATGTTTATACTTATTTTTCAAATATCGTACCCTTTTTGAATTTAGAATCTTTAAATGCATACTTCATCAGAAGAATATAGGCAATACCTGCTACAACAACGCCGATAATCCATGCCAGCTCCACTTTTGTAAAGGCGGCGGCGGCTCCGATAAGTAAGGCAAGCACCGCGGCTGGATTATATCCGGCAAAAGGACCGTCTTCCTTGTACAAATCTGCAACGTTTACTTTTTGCTTTCTTAATATATAATATTCGATTAATAAAATAGAAACAATCGGGCCTAAAAATGCGGAATAGATGAGAATGAACATACCAAGACCCTTTGCCGAAGAATCCTGTACAAGCACCCAAGGGAATGAGCCTAAGGCTAGCAGTCCGGTTATGGTAACAGCAACTTTATACTTTAATTTAGTGATCAGGGTAATAACATAGGTCGGCGGAATAATATTAGCAACCATGTTTACTGCAATGGCACCCATAACAATAAATGCGGATACAAAGACTGTAATATAAGAATTATCGACTACGATTGCAAACGCCTTCACAGGATTGGAGATGCCGGTTGTGGAAGCAAGCATTGCGCCGATTGCAAGTACGAAGCCGTAAGCTATTAGAATTGGCAAAAAGTACAAAAACCCGCGTTTTGTGTCGCTAAGACCAGATTTTAGCTCTCTTGAATAGTCGGCTGCGCTTAAAAAGATAGCTGCATAATTTCCCATAAACATCATTATGAAGGCAAAGAACGGCAAGCCCCATGTGCCGCTTGCATGAACCCATTTTTCTGCTATCACAGCGCTATGGGATGTTAGAAGAACGCCAAATACATAGACAAGCGCTAGCATAATAACAATCGATGTAAGTGATTCTACCCATTTAATGGCATGGAAGCCGTACAGCGAAAGCCCAATTTGCACCAGCTGAAGCCCTACAAAGCAAAGAAAAACATTATCAAATGCGCCGCCCGTAGCGATTTTCGCAATCTCATTTAAGGCAGTACCGCCAATCCAGCTTTGAAAACCGTACCAAACGATGGCGGGGATACCGCGCAAAAGTGATGATATGATGGAGCCTTTCACCCCAAAGGACATTCTGAGCTGTACAACATAGGGTATTCCTGTTCTGTAACCGAGCCTGTCATTTAACGCAAAAATAGCTGAAATGATACCAATTGCTATGATCGCTGCGGCAAAGGTCTGAAACATGTTTAGCGTTGCGATACCGGCCACAACCAAACTAGCTCCAAGGGTCATATTGCCTAAATTAACGCCGTCTCCAATCCACATAAACGCATAGTCTATCGGACCTACCGTCCTACCCGCTTCGGTTTTCGGATTTAGTGATTCATCCACACCCGTATCATGTTGGATCTGCGTCGTTTTTGTACCGACACTTTCTGAATTTGTAGACATCGTACACCCAACTCCTTCTCTTTCATTGTTTGCCGTATTTCTGGATTATCTATCGGTTACAAATTAGGTCTTAGATGTCTGCCAATAGGCTTCGAAACAATCCTTCCATCTTTAAAAACAGTTGTTCCCCTGAGAATTGTTTGTGTTACTGTCCCGCGGAAGCTGTCACCAACATAAGGGCTTACTTTGTGCTTATAGAAAAGAGCCTCTGCCTGTAATGTAAATTCCTTTGCCAAGTCTACCAGTGCAAAGTCCCCATCATAACCAACAGCAAGTTTTCCCTTCCCTTGAATTCTAAAGATCTCATTAACATTTTGCGACGTCAATTTTGCGATATCCACAAGCGGAACCTTTCTTCCATGGTAGGCATGAGTAAGCATAGCCGGAAGGGTTGTTTGACAAGCTGAGATTCCACCCCAAACCTTTAAAAATTCCCCATCTTTCAGCTTTGGGTCGCAGGGCGAATGGTCTGAGGAAACAAAGGCGATCTCGCCGTTATAAAGTTTTGCCCACATTTTTGTTTGGTTTTCAGTATCACGAATCGGAGGTGAGCATTTGGCCACTGTTCCCATCCGTCCTACATCGTCATCCGTAAGAATTAGATAATGCCCAATGGTTTCACAGCAGACGTCAACCCCTCGGCTTCTTGCCTGTGTAACAAGCTCGACCGCCTTCGCGGTGCTGATATGAGCGATAATTAATTTACAGCCTGTCTCCTCAGCAAGAGAAATCATCCGCGAGACATTTTCTATTTCCGTAATTGGCGGGCGCGCGGCAAAATAATCCCGGACGGTTGTTTTGTTATTGGAAAGCGCGATGGACGTCAAATCTCTTGTGATTTCATTATTCTCACAATGCACCATCAGCGGCAAGCCAAGCTTTGCTAATTTTCCCATGCCAACCAGAGCTGTATAATCGTCCATTCTTTCAAATTCGTCAATACCGCTATTGCACGAAAATGCTTTAAACCCTATTACGCCGCATTCTGCGAGCTCATCAAGGTTATCTAAATTTTTAGGAGTAAGCCCGCCCCAAAATCCATAATCAACTAAAGAGTCCTTCTGCGCCACAGCAAGCTTGGCCTTAAAGTTTTTGGCATCAAGGGTGCATGGACTGCAATTAAGGGGCATATCAAAGTACGCAACGCCACCGCCTGCTGCCAGAGCACTGCTTCCGGTTGTGATTGTTTCCCAATCTGTTCTTCCCGGGTCATTAAAATGCACATGCCCGTCTGTTGTACCGGGAAATACATAGTTTCCTGTTGCGTCAATGGTTTCTTTGGCATCGCCGGATAGTTCTTCCGCTATTTCTACAATTTTTTCATCACAAACAGCAACATCTGCCTTTTTCACACCATCCGGACCAACGAGAATCCCGTTTCGTATGATGACATCGTAACGATTGCCCATCAGTTATCTCTCCTTATTGCGATTTTTTTACAAGCGTGCCGAATCCTTTTTGACCAACGAGTTGACCATCTTTAGCTACAACTTGACCCCTTACTAAGGTGCAGATGGGTAGACCTTTACCCTTTAGGCCCACAAAGGCTGAAATTTTATTTACATAATATAAGGACTCAGGTGTGATTTCCCATTCCTTTTCTGGATCTAGAATGACAAGGTCTGCATCAAATCCAATCTCAATAGCACCTTTTTTACCGTAGATTTCAAAAGTTTTTGCTGGACCTTCGCTTAAGGATCTCGCCAGTAACGTAGGACTATAGCCTCGCTTTGCTACACCTTCACTAAATAAAACCTGCATAACGTTTTGGAGGCCACTAATACCACCCCAGGCTCCAAAGATTCCATGCTTTTCTTCACTCTTTTCACTTAATTCACAAGGAGAATGGTCAGAACCAACACAACATAGGGTTCCATTGTTTACATACTCCCACATCTCTTCGACTGCAGCCGCTTCTCTTAAGGGAGGTGCACATTTGAACAGACTTCCATTCTTTATGACATCTTCATCTGTAAAAGTAAGGTAGTGACCACAAGTTTCAGCAGTTACATCGACACCCTCCAACTGAGCGTCTCTGATAATTTTTGCAACTCTTGGATGGCTTACATGACATATATGAACTTTGGCATCGAGCTCTTTTGCTAGGTCAAGTATGTTTTGGGTAGCAATCAATTCAGCGATAACAGGTCTTGTATTAAGGAAATCCTGCCAATCGTTGGTTTCTTTTCTCTTAGCTCTTGCTTCTTCCCATTTAATGATAGAATAATCTTCGCAATGGAAACCTGCGCGGGCATTACAATCCTTTAAGATTTCCAAAGCCTCTTTAGCCTGTCCTATTGTTAATGACACATAATCAGGAGAAACAGGTCCAATAAACGATTTAAAAGCAACGCATCCTTTTTTATCCAATTCTTTTAATTTGTCCAAATTATAGTCTACCAGACCACCCCAAAAACAATAATCCACATAAGCGTTTGGAGAAACAGATTCTACTTTCTTATCGAAAATCTGAGCATCTGTCAAGGCGGGTTCATTTTGAAGAGGCATATCGACTAGAGTTGTGCAACCTCCAACTCCTGCGGCTGCTGTACCATGAGCATAGTCTTCTCTCCACAAGTAACCAGGATCATTTAGATGTGCATGGCTATCAATTGCTCCAGGAAATACATAATTTCCTTTGGCATCTATGATTGCTTCTACTTCTACCGGAGTTCCAGGTTCAACGATCGCTGCGATTTTTCCATCATTCACACAAATGGATGCCTCGAAAATCCTGTCTCTTGTTACAACCTTACCGTTTTTAATAACTAGATTAAACACATTCATGCCCTCGCTCTCTACATATAATGGCAACCTAAAGTTACTCAAGTTTAGCTCCTCGATTGTGGGATAATGACTAAGTTACACCATCATTATTCATCCTTGGAGTTACACCACCTCAGCTTTTTTTGATGTAATGGAGGTCTACGCTAAGAATATAGTGAAAATTTGTATTTTTCACTATCTATCTGTGCTAGAAATAAAGCAGGATTATTATCCGCAGTTGCCAAAGACAGATACAGCAAAATACTGAAAAATATAAATATAGATATAAAGCTTTTTAGAACAATACTTAACTTTCTGCAAAATTCTATAAGAAGTAATTTATGAGGTATTTTTAATTATTAATTTAAGGAATTAGGTAACGTGGGGTAGGAGTGGTAATAATGATTAACAAAGAACGTCTGTATAATCGTTTATTAGAATTGGGAGCAATTGGCAAACAAGAAGAAGGTGGAATTACTCGTCATTCATTCACTGCAGAAGACCGAGCAGCTAAAGAATTAGTCGCATCTTTCATGAATGAAGCGGGTTTGACTGTCAGAGAAGATTCAGTTGGAAATCTCATTGGTCGTAAGGAAGGACGCAATCCAGAAGCTCCTGTCGTTCTTACGGGTTCGCATATCGACACAGTTTGTAATGGGGGAATCTTCGATGGAGCACTAGGAATTATCGGAGGAATCGAAGTTCTACAAACCCTAAATGAACAAGCAATAGACGTCGAACATCCTATAGAGGTGTATGCTTTTAATGATGAAGAAGGCTGCCGTTTTAGCTTTAGTATGTTCGGAAGTCGTGGAGTTATCGGGGATCTCCAACAAAAAGATCTTGAGATGAAAGATAAAGATGGGGTTTCAGTCGCAGAAGTAATGAAGGCGCAGGGTTTTGACCCAGATAAAGTCAGTGAAGCTATACGCACTAAAGAATCTCTAAAAGTATTTATTGAACTTCATATAGAACAAGGTAAAGTCCTGGAAAGTAATAATTTATCTGTGGGTATCGTGAGCGGGATTGTTAATGAGCTCTGGCTTAAATGTACCGTCACAGGAGAAGCGGGACATGCGGGGGCTACTCCGATGAATCTGCGCAATGATGCTCTAGTAGCTGCTGCTGAGATGGTTCAAATGATTGAACGGGAAGCCAAAAAGAATGGTACGACGGTTGCCACAGTCGGTAGGCTGAAGGTTTTACCTGGCGGAATCAACATTATTCCAGGAACTGTGGAATTTACGTTAGATCTTCGGGATATTTCTCAGGATGTGAGTGACCAAGTTGAGAAGGAAATCTTTAAAGAATTTGGAAGAATCTGCGAAGAGAGGGGCGTCGAGCTCCATACGGAGATTTTACAACGCATACCTCCAGCTCCTTGTTCTGAAGAGTTTCAACGGGCAGCACAAGGAGCGTTTCATCAAATGGGCCTTAAGCCCTTCACACTTCCTAGTGGTGCTGGTCATGATGCGATGCAAATGATCAATATCTGCCCGATTGGAATGATTTTTGTTCGGTCAAAAAATGGAATTAGTCATAATCCAGCCGAATGGAGTTCTCTAGAGGATTGTGTTGACGGTGTAAACGTTTTATACCATAACCTTCTTGACTTGGCAGTTCAAGTATAAGAAAAAAACCAACTCCCTGGTGGTTCAGGAGTTGAGGTTATGTGCGTCGTTGAGGTTTAATTGTATTAATGATCCTTGGGAATAATTAGAGAGCGCAGAGAGATTTCATCGAGATCTTTCTGCGCTTCTGTTCATATAGAAAGGATGTAAAAAGGGATCTTTAAGCACACTAGGCTTAAAGATCAAGTGAGAAACTATCTAAACGGTATTGATTAAGTTTAAATGTGAAATAATGTTATAGCTTTAGTTCAAAAGTAACTCCGAGATCTCTTATTTGAACATCTCCATCATAAAGTGGAGCACTCGATTCATCCGAAGTTTGTTTTCGAGTGGCGAGAATATAAGCAAAATGAGGTTCTAAGGGCAATATTGTCCCATGCCAAACGCCGCGATGAAGTACGAAACACATATTTCGCTCCCAAAGAAACGCACGGACTGAATCAAGGGCTGGTAAGGATTTAGGGTCATTTGGGTCGGTTGCAGGAGCTACCGTGATAATAGCCTGTCCACCAGTCATCATAAAGAATCCTTGGGTTACCTTAAGGTGACGCTCTAAACCGGTGAATGTGAATTCTTTTCGATCAAGGAGGGCATAGACAAATTCAGCTTCTCCATCATCTACCTCAAAGGGCATACGATCTGTAAAAATTGGTGGAGTCGTTTTAAAAGGTGGTATCCCTGGGTTTGGGCATAAAAGGTGGCCAAAAGGACTAAACGCCTCTTTTGTTAAGGATTCTACTTTAAGCAGACGATTCATCGAAGTTCATCTCTCCTTTAAGGAATTTTCGTTATACTAACCAGAAAAGTAAAACGTTCATATCAGAGCAACTAAGGCCAGCGCTTGGCGCTAGCCAAGTTTTCTATATGATATGTAAAGTAGTTCTCTTTTCCTTCGTTTCCTCCTTTAGCTATATAGGATAAATAATTTTGGGTATGATAGGGGGAATCTTGACTTATAGCAGATAAAAGAGTAGAAACATGATAAGATTAAGGCTGCCTCTTTATCCAATGTGGATAAAGGTAATCAATTCAAGATGGCGAACATTATGAACATAAGCCAAAATTACAATAGATCTGTCATTTAAGAAAGGGGATATAACAATGGGTTATCCAAATGATTTATTATCGACTCGGGCAATTATTCAACATGGACGATATGCGTTAATTCCTCCGGAAGGACGAGTTAGGAATGTTCTTCCAAATCTCCAACAATGCAATGTCAGCATCATTGCTTCTCCTCATTATGGCCCCCAGTTTTCAATGTATACAGTCGAAGTACTTCCTGGTGGCGGTACCGTTAAACCTTTTCAAGAAGAAGGCATCGAAACCTTTATTTACTGTATGAATGGCCAAGGAAAAGTTACAGTCCAAGGAGAAGAGTATTCTGTCGATGAAAGTGGCTACGTTTTTGCTCCGGAATCTTTGGACGTAAGTCTCAAGAACGAGTCTGATGGACCTTGGAAGCTGCTTCTTTACAAACAACGTTACCGTGCTGTGGACGGTCATGAAGCTAGAATTGTGGTTGCTAGACTCAATGATATGCCAGATGAAGCTTACGATGGCATGGATAATGTCCGGATTAAGAATTTGCTGCCAAGTGATTTAGGCTTTGATGTAAACTTCCATACCTTGAGCTTTTATCCGGGAGGTTGCCATCCGTTTATTGAGACCCATGTCCAAGAACATGGACTCTATCTTCTGGAAGGTGAAGGAGTTTATCTCATCGACGATCGTTGGATTCCTGTGAAGAAAGAAGACTTTATCTGGTTTGGTCCTTATGTTCCTCAAGCTTGCTATGGAGTTGGGCGCACACCGTTTACTTATATCTATACAAAAGACTGTAACCGAGATATTAAGCTCTAATTGCGTTCTCATTAAATCTCAAGGTACAAGGATAAGGGTATTTATTTAGATTTAAACAAACGCTAAATCTGTTTTTGAGGTGGTAACAGTGGAGATTACAGTCAAAAGTTTATTGCAAATCGGTCCCTTGAAAACGTCTCAAGTGGTTGCGGGATACCAAAAGCTTGATAATGTAGTCAAAGGTGTTACCATCATCGAAGCTCCTGATATTGTAAATTGGCTCTCGGGTGGAGAACTTCTCTTAACCAGTTTGTACGCTGGTCCTGGCGAGGGACAAAATTATCGCGAATTTATTCAATTGCTATCCCAAAAAGAAGTCAGTGCTCTTGCCGTTAAAATACGGCGCTTCGTTCAAACTATTCCGCAAGAGGTCATCGATGCGGCCAATGAGTTTGGTTTGCCGCTTATCGAATTGGAAGGAAATATCCGGTTTGTAGATATTATGTATCCTGTGATGGAGCAGCTGTTTAATTCTCAAGTCGTTAAGTTGAAATACTATAAAGATATCCAGGAACGCTTTACCACATTAGCATTACAATGTGAAGGGCTGGAAGCTATTATTCGAACGCTAGAAGAGTTAGTAGGCAATCCAGTCGCAGTGTATGATAAGAATTTCAAATGCCTTAAAGCAACAGACCCTCGGATAGAGAGGTTCAAGGAGCCTCAAGAACGTGAGCTACGCGAAAACTTGAATGAAAAGTTTTCCTATTATCGGCAGAAAGTAAATTACCCCGCTCTAGGAGATGATCTCGTTCCGCAAGTCGTTGTGCAAATTAAAGCCTTGAGTCAGGTTAAGGCTTTTTTAACGATAGCCGAATTGAACAAGCCTCTAGAAGAAATGGATTTCATCTGTTTGGAAAATGCTGCCACGGTCGTCACGTTGGATAGTGTCAAGCGATTTGCGGTCAGCGAAGTCGAACAAAGATTTAAAAATGATCTCATAGAACAGATCTTGAACGGTGAGATGAGTTCTGCTAATGTTTTAGAACGGGCTAACTTTATGGAATGGGATCTTAATCGTCCCTATCAAATTGTTGTCTTTGATCTTCAAAATTTAGATGCTCACTTGTTGGAAAATCGTAATCAGAATAAGATGGCCCTCCAGGGTTTGAAATCGGAAATCACCTCGATCATCTCGAGTGCTATAAGGAACCATACTAAGGATTTTATTATCGGCAATAAAGTAGATACCGTGGTTGTTCTTTGGCCTGTAACAGAGAAGGATGGGAGCCTATTACAAAAGATCAAAGGTGTGGGTAAGGAAGTTCAGCAACAGATTAAGAAGCGAATGAAAAAGATTTCGATTCAAGTGGGAATCGGAGATGAAGCACTGTGTATTCAGGATATACCACGAAGCTATAAGGAAGCACAGGATGCTTTGACCTATGGAGCAATGCTCCACAAGGAGAGTTCAATCGTGGGATTTTCTGAACTGGGAGTTTTCCGAGTTCTATGTAAATTCGCGGAAGGAAATTCACTTGAGGAATTCCTTCCTAAATCTTTGCTCAAAATACTCAACTATGATCAGGAAAACAATGCAGAACTGCTCTATACCTTACAAGTGTTTCTCGAATGCAATGGAAATGCCAGCAAGGCGGCTAAAGAACTATTCATTCATTATAAAACGATATTGTACCGCTTAGATAGAATTAAAGAAGTGACACAATTGGATTTAGAAGATAATAAGAACCGCCTTGAATTGGAGATGGGCTTAAAGATGCTGCATCTATTGAATAATTGAATTAAAAAGATGAGTGGCAATGAACGGCATTTCAAACAAAAAGCACCCTCTCTTAATTAAAGAAAGGGTGCTTTTCAGAAAAAACATCTAACATCTTAAATCATACTCTCTATTAAACCTCGGGTTAGCTCTATGGTTTTTAGGTGTCCAATGAATTTTCTTAACTATTTGATAACAGGAAGTTACAATCACCGTAGCACATGCCAGTAAATAAACCATAGTCATAAACATTCCAATCCAAGTTATGATACATATTACTCCTTTTTTCATACTAATTTATAATGGTATATCTTTATTTATTATATCAAGAAAGTACCAAAAGGATTGGGTTTAACCGGCTATGAAAGCAGACAAACCGCTTCCCTTTCAGGCGGGGAGGCCCAACGAGTTGTTTTGGCTGGTGTTTTAGCCCTCAACGCTCCACTCTTGATTCTGGATCAGCCGACCGCCGAACTGGATCCCCAGGGCCGCTATGAGCTTTATAAGCGGCTGGGTCAGTTAAATACTACTCGTATACATGTAACCACCTCACATTATCTTATTCCGAGGTGGAAGAGTGTGAGATTTAATTTGATGTCGGATGCAACAGTAAAAGAGTATTTTGATCTGTACAGTGTGAAAATTTGCAGATATCGATTCCCAATTCGTGATGAAATAAGTAAAGCACTATTTAATCAAAGTGAATATTATAAATATGCCTTAAGGCAGTATTATAGATACTGTATATGTAACTCCATTTATAGAATCAGGATGTCTTCCTGTGATTCTACTTGAAAATACTGTACCTTGGCAGAAAGATATTTTAGACAGGCTGCATAGGATAAATTTCTTATATGAAAATAGAGAATTTGCTTATGAACTTAACATTCTGATTGAGTTTACCCAAGTTTGGCTCAATATTGTAACAAATATGAAAGATATATTACAGAGAACGTATAAGCCATCTGAAACCAACCAGAACCGACTTAAGACATTTTTAAGCTTTATTCAGCAGAATTATATGAATAAAATCAGTCTGGAAGACATTGCATCGTCTGCTAATGTGAGCAGAGGAGAATGTTGCCGATTTTTTAGAAATACGATTCAAGTTTCTCCTATTGAATACTTGATTTCTTATCGAATCAACAAAAGTTTGTATTTATTGGAGAATTCTGATATGACAGTCAGTCAAATTTCGGATTATGGGATTTGGCGTTAGCTATTATATTGAACGCTTCCGAAAGCAAATAGGTGTTCCTCCAAAGGAGTTTCAAAAGAATTTAAGAAATCCGTAAATAAAATCATATAATGGACGAAACTGCTTGCCTCCCCCGACAGTGTAGGAATATTCAGGAAACATGTTCAATTCTAGGTGAAAGTAATTTATGCCAATTACTTAACAATACGCAAACAGGCGTGTCGATGCGAAAGTTGTTTGAGAATAAATTTATAATCATTTTGTCTATTATACGTTCCGAAGTTAGGCCGTAAAAAGCTCAAGCCCCGAATGAGAGCTTGAGCGACAATTAGGAAGATAACTTTGAATAATTATGGTAAAGCCAACCGTGGGGATTGGCGAGATTGTATTGCAGTTCTTGGTATTCATCCAGTAATCGGTCTAACTTCTGACTAAGCTCTATGACATCTGGATGAGTAAAGGATTTACGCTTGTTGGTTAATTGAACAAGTTTCTCTCTCGTTACTTCAATTAACATATTTAAATGCGAGATTTGATATTCCACAATAGACTAGCCAACTTCCTTTTCCTGAATTAACGCCTCGGATTTCTATTTTACACTAAGGAATTACGTCATATCAATAGGAAACTTTGTCGATTTATGATTTTTTATTAAGTATTCAACCGCATTATTCCAATAGCGATTGCAAAAATCTCTAACCAATTCTTATCCTCAACTAAGAGGTTGCCTCTCAAGCCATTAAGTGTCGTCTGTAAACACTCATAGCCTTTGACCAACAAAACTAATGGAGTCAACACAGTTGTGAGGAAAAGATGGATTAGGAGTGACGGGTATACGTTCATTATGCCTTCAATAAACGCAGTAGCGCTAAGTTTCAGGCACGTCGGCATGCGGAGACGTTAACTGACATCACGCAAAAGGAGATAAAAAGTGGAAGCAGAATTAAAAGTCCTTAAAAAAGAAGATTTTCCGATACTTCAGGCATTATTGGTAAGATGTTCTGATTATCTTATTTTCCAGGATGAGGAACCTATAAAATCGACCGCTGCCCAAGACTTATTTAATTATAGACCTGAGGGGGTTGAGGATAAGGAGAAAGTTTTGTTAGGCATTTTTGTTGATGGACAGGAACAACTAGTAGGCGTTTTTGAGTTGATTAAGGGTTACCCAGTTCCCAATACATTAACTTTAGCATTAATGGTACTTGAACTTTTCAGTCGAGGGAAAGGAATTGGTAGTAAGGCATATGAAGCCTTAGAAGAGTGGGCTATTAGTCGACAACTCAATCGAGTTCGTTTAGGTGTTTTATTTGGTAACGAGAAAGGGCTGAAATTCTGGAAAAGTATGGGCTATTCTGAGACTGGAGAGATTAAGCCATACTTATCTAAAAAGTTTATGGTTCTTGAGAAAAACATTGGGGGCTATGTCAGATAATAGAGAGTTGCAAGTGCCATTGTTTAAAAGAAGAATAATGAATGAATCATAATTTAGGGGTGATTAGCGATTATGGAAAAGAGAATGCTCTATGAAATTGAAACTAGGGCTTATTTTAATAGCCAAGAAGAGGCATTCAACACCTTACCTTTTTTGTATGATTGCTTGAACAAGAAAGTAGAATTTGAAACAAGGATGTATGGAGTTGAGTTGTTTAACTCTGGTAATAGTGGCGTCGATGCTGAGGTTTATAATGAGGAGTACAAAAGCATTTCGGGTGAGCCGGAGGAAGTAAGAAAGAAAGAAAGAAAGAAAGAAAGAAAGAAAGAAAGAAAAGGTTGGAGCATGATAATATAAACGACTTGAAGGATGGGCTGAAACAAAGGTTTGATGAGATCCTAGAGACAATATAACAGCAGGGATTCACTACTTGAAGAGTTTGATGATGAAATATTTAATGCGTTGGTTGAGAAGATAGAAATTCTTACACCAACGCATTTTGTTTTTGAGTATGAAATAGGCGGATTAGCAAAGTAACCCGCCCCTTCCCGAACCGTACAAGCGACTTGTCACCGCATACGGCTCTCCATATTCCAATTGAGTTATCGTCGTTTCAGCTGATTAAACTGGAACCTGTCAGCTTCGACATTAGCAAAGCAGTGTGCGCAAAGGGGTATCTGACGCCTGTTGATGGCCAGCATGATCGTGGCAATCGGTGAGTAGGGCTTGTCGAGCTTCTTCTTCGTTTTCCTGTGATACATGCTGACATGGGACTGCTGATTACCGCAGATGTAGCAGGCATGGGCAAGCGGGTCCATCAAGCTGAACTTGGGCAGGAAAAGAAACGATTTAACTGCCAACTTGATTTTGGCGAAGAAGTTCTTTTGTCTCGAAAAAGATTTGTATAGTGCCAGACTGACTGAGCAGGCTTTACCTTTGGCATTTGTGTAATTGATCATGAGAGCTTTGCTGTATCGAGCGAACACTTTCTTTATGCTGATGTCGAATTTGCGAGCCAGCGTTTTAGCTATTGAAAACTTTACGATGTATTGGATGCGCGCACCCATATAGAAATTGGTGCATCCACGCTGTTGAGTCAGGAGTCCACGCAGTACCTGGTTGCCGTATTTGATGATTTCTTTCGGTGATTCTCTAAAGAGGCGAGTGATACCTTTGGGATAGCCATTGCCTGTACACATTCCGTTTTCACTTAGCTTTTTCATAATACCATCCATATTCATGTAAATACGGATGGTTGAGTCAAAAAGTTTGGTGGGAAATTTGCTGTGTTTGACAGCGCCCTTGCGGATGATATATCCGAGAAAGGTCACGTCACTATCTGCGGCATGTGTAATTTTGGTTTTCTCGTTGCTTAACCTTAGGCAGAGTTCGTTTTTCAGGAACTCCTTGATTTTCTGCTTCAAGTCAACGGCATAAGCCTTGGGAGCAATCAGGCCAATCAGAAAATCATCAGCATATCGCACATACTTCACTCTGCGGAAATTGGGGTCGTAGTTGTCCTTGGACGGAGGTTTTCCATTTCATAGTTCAGGTGCTTAATGGTTTTTGGATCGCTGCCGTTGCTGATCGCCTTTTTGTAAAGGTATCTTGCTTTGGTGTAGTCAGGATTTTGCTTGCGGTAATCACCTGTGGTGTCCATCTCGATAATGTTTTCCATGAATCTGTCCAGTTTATCGAGATAGATGTTGCACAGTATGGGGCTACAACAAGAACCCTGTGCGTTTCCGGTTTTGGTTCCGTGGTAAATGTGCCGCATGTCGAAGTAACCGGCCTTGAGTATCTTATTGATAAGCCGGATAAAACGTTCGTCGTTAATACGCTCCTGAAGTATCGTTTCAAGTGTGCGATGGTCGATTTCATCAAAGCAGGCGGATATGTCACCCTCAATAAACCAGATTGAACCTCTCCACGTCTCCACCTCAGCTATGGCGCTTTGTGTAGACCGTTTTGGCCGGAAGCCGTGAGAAACGTTTGAGAAGGTAGGTTCGTAGATGCACTCCAGGATAATGCGGACTGCTTCCTAAACGAGCTTGTCCTTTCCGTTTGGAAAGCTAAGTTTGCGCATTTTACCATTGCTTTTTGGTATCATCGTTGTTCTGTTTGGCTGAGGCAAGTAGGACTCGTCGCGCATGGAAGCGATAAGTTCCGCGATCCATTCCTCGCAGAAGCCATGCAGGGAGGTACCAAGCAACTCCTCTCAAAATTGGAACTTGGAATACTGCCCCCCTTCACCATGTGCCATCCATTACAGAAGGCCGTTAGGCTACTATTAGGGCTCTCTGCCATATACCGAGGGCACTTAGGCAGGTCACGTTTGACAGTTTCATATAGTGTATCCATACGTAGGTATCCGGTTGGTCGTTACCCTGCTTACCGCAGGTGCGTCAATAGGCCTGCTTATACCCAATTCTTCAAATCTTGGGCATACCCATTGATACCAGTTATTATTACGTCCGGTAGCGCCCAAAGCCACAGACCCGGATTCAGCCCCTAGGCTTTACCATATATGTCCTGACTCGCCAGGCCACTCGACAGCACTTGCTGTCTAATCCTGACTTTACCGACATGCTGTTGTCCCCCAGAGGCTTTCGCATGAGGTTAGTCGGTTGTCTTACATCGCAATTGCAGGAGCGATGATTTCTACGAAATATATATGAAACGCACAACGTGCGCAATGGAAAGTGGGATGAGGGTGGAGGAGGTTGAGGAGTGAAAATTTACAGAAACATTGTTGTTCACTTAACATAAAAGGCTGGGACGTAATGCTATTATAAGTGTGAAAGTATAGGGATTATTATTCGGATGCTGGAGCGTTTAACAGAAGAAATTTTCATATAAATTTTATAAATAAGCTGTTAAAATAATATATTGTGAGTAATCAAAGTGAGTTTAGTTAATGTTTTTGAAAAAGGTGGGGCAGCAGTGGATAATAAAATAATTTGTGAACACAGGACTTATACCGATGTTATGAAAACCCATGACCACAGATTTGTTCAGTTAATACTGCCGCTTCAGGGAGTTCTGAACATCAAGACCGACGGCAAGGAATTAAAGCTAGATGAGGCCCATTTGTTTTTGCTTCCCCCTTCCTGCCAGCACACCTTCTGGGCAAAACAGAACAACAAATTTCTGGTATTGGATATTCCCCAATTTATGTTTCAATTGGGGGGATTGGATAATTTTCCAGGTGGACAAAACTATGAAATGGATGAGAAATGGAAAGCCATTAGATTCCTTCTTTTAAGTGAAGCTGATCAAGGTAAAATCGAATCATCTAGGATCAGTTCTCTTTTTCGTTTTTTTAATACCTACTTGACAGAATATCAGATTCCGGACTCGGTTAAATATATTCAGAAATTCTATAACGAACAGATAAGCCTGGAGAAGCTCGCTTCTTTGGAACATTATACTGTTAGTTATTTTTGTTCATGGTTCAAAGGCATTATGAACTGTACCCCGATGGCATATCTGAAAAAAGTGAGAATCCAGCAGTCAAAACAACTGCTTCTTGGGACAAGTCTTAATATTTTGCAGATTGCTTGGGAAGTCGGATATGTCCACCAGTCTTCTCTAGATAGAGTGTTTAAAGAAATCGAAGGTATTACTCCAGCAGAATATAGGCGGAACAATATGAAGATAAGCTAAAAAATATCCTAATCCCGGTGAAAAAAACTTTATCATTTTGCTTTATTATTATATAAAAGGAAGCTGATCGGTTGTTTTACTTTTATTATTAAAAATTGTTGAAATCAGCTAAAGGAGAAAATAATGAAGCATAATGAAACTTTTTTCTCAAGCCTAGTGTTGGCAGCGGCGGTGCTCTGGGGAACGACAGGCACAGTCCAATCTTTTGCCCCTCCCGGCGCATCGCCATTGTCCATTGGAGCTGTTCGCCTGGCGGTAGGCGGAGCGGCTCTTCTGATTTTTGCCTGGCGGCGGGGGGCTTTGGCGGGAAATCCCCCCTGGTTCAAGGGGACCATATTCCTCGCAGCCGGGTGTATGGCTGCCTATCAGCTTTTCTTTTTTGCCGGAGTTTTGAAAACGGGGGTGGCTGTAGGAACAGTGGTGACCATCGGCAGCGCGCCGGTGTTCGCTGGTCTAATTTCTCTGACTTTGCGGCGGGAAAACCCGGGGCTGAGGTGGGCGGCAGCCACCCTGCTTGCAGTGATCGGGTGTATTCTGGTGATTACTGGCGGTCAGAAACTAGCACTGAACTCCATTGGCGTCGTCCTAGCCTTGGGGGCCGGCGTCTCATATGCACTTTATGCCGCCGCGAGCAAGGAACTGCTGGTGTCTCACCCTCTGGAAGCAGTGACCGGGATTGTATTCTCTATTGGGGCATTGCTACTTTCTCCTTTTCTCTTTTTTTACAACCTGGAGTGGCTGAAAACCATCCAAGGTACCGGTGTTGCCCTCCATTTGGGATTAGTGGCCACTGCCCTTGCTTATGTTTTGTTTTCGCATGGTTTGGCCAAAATACCCTTTCCCAAAGCAGTTACTTTATCCCTTGCGGAACCGGTTACTGCAGCGGCATTGGGATTGTTTCTGCTGAAAGAAAAATTATCTCTTCTTTCTCAAGTCGGGATGATTCTGGTTTTTGCCGGATTGGTTATCCTGTCCTTGGGGGGATTACGTAAAAAATGAAATAAAACGTAATTCATCGTCTTGCGGAAATAAGGGACAATGAACAAATATTTAATGCGTTGGTTGAGAAGATAGAAGTTCTCACACCTACGCATTTTGTTTTTGAGTTAAAGAGCGGGTTGAGTGTGGTTCGAATCCTCTGGTAAAAGAGAAGAAATATAAGAGCATAAATTACTAGTGGTGTATTGGATTAATAATATAACCACTACAAAGGCAATCCCGCCTCTTTTACATGAGGTGGGATTGCCTTTGTAATTATGTTTTTGAGGAAAAGCCTATTCTTCTTGCAACATGACAAAATACAATTTTTTTAACTTTCCCCAATCATTACCGTCGTCCTTATGGACTTCAAATAATGCTTTTAGCTCCATATCATTCACCGGCTGTCCCAATTGGCGCTGTATTTTTCTGGCAATAGATTGTTAATGTAACGAAAAGCTTTTATAATAAGAGTATTTAAACACCTACTCGCGTTTGCTTTATCAAACTAAACGGAATAGGAGCTAAAACAAAGTAAGGATTGGATTTTTGTTCAGTCTAATGAGGGGTGAAGGTATGAGTAAAAAGAGAATGATCTCAGTCCTAATTATAGTCGTTATTTTTATAGGTGGAGTTGTACTTTTTAATCGAAATGAACTTCAATCAATCTTTGTGGCCAAGGATAATGAAAGCGTGGCACCAGTTCTAAGTAACAAGGTAGCTGTGCAAGTAATCAGTCCGCAAGAGGCAACTCAAAGCGAAGGGCTATACTATAAGGCAACATTGGAAGCTGATCAGGAAGGAATTGTAAAGAGGCCATAGGGGTTGATATCGTTAAACAATCGGGTTCTAATACAGTTCTTGTCTCCGATAATGTAAAAAAACAATTAGAGATTATCAAGGGAGTTCTCCCCCAAGGAATTGCGATAGATGTTGTCGCGGATAATTCTGTGTCTATACGTGATTCGGTCAACGAAGTTGTAAAAACGATCCTTGAAGGGTGTATCCTGGCGGTCATTATAGTATTCCTTTTTTTACGGGAATGGGAAACTACCTTGATCAGTGGAATTTCCTTACCAACATCGATTGTAACAACCTTCATTGCCATGAAGGTCATGGATTTTTCTCTTAATACCATGTCACTGATGGCCCTGTCGCTGTCGGTCGGCTTATTGATTGACGATGCCATCGTGGTAATCGAGAATATTATCCGGCACTTACATATGGGGAAGCCGCCCATGCAGGCAGCCCGGGAGGCTACATCGGAGATTGGCTTAGCGGTTATGGCAACAACCTTTGCAGTGGTTGCGGTTTTTGTGCCTATCGCCATGGTTACGGGGATTATCGGAAAATATTTTATTGAATTTGGACTCACCGTAGCCTTTAGCATGCTGGTTTCACTGTTTATATCCTTCACCTTAGTGCCTATGATGTCTTCCAAATTATTAAAGTCTGAGAGAAAGATGAAAAGAACCTTTGTGGGTCATTTTTTAGACTGGTTTAATGAGAAATTTGATTTACTGGGAACCAAATATTCTGAATTTTTAAAGGTTGTTCTTCGTCACCGTTTTATAACCCTAATCTTTACTATTGTAATTTTTGCTGCCAGCATGCGGTTGATTCCTTTGCTGGGTTTCAGTTTTATCCCATCCACTGATGCAGGGGGTATAAATATAAGCGTGAGTACAGACTCTGGTTTGACATTGCAGGCTGGAGGGGAAAAAGCCCAACAAATTGAAAAAACGATTGTGGAATATCCTGAAGTCACTCATGTTTATACTACGGTCAGCCCTGAAAAAATATCACTCTATGTAAAATTAACTGAGAAACAAGAGCGAGAAAAGTCGTCGAAACAGATTGCCTCAGAAATCAGGGAGGACTTAAAAGGAATCTCCGGAGTTGAACTGGCTGTTAAATCAAGTTCCTTAGGACCCAACGAGGGTAAGGATGTCTCCTTTGTTATCCTGGGAAACGACACGGAGGTAATGCAGGCTTTCGCGCTGAAAGCGAAAAAGATACTAAGTCAAGATCCTCATGCCAAAGATGTAGCCCTAGATCTCAAAACTGGCAAAACGGAAACAAAATTAGAGGTTGATAGAGATAAGGTTTCTGATTTAGGTGTTGATACAGCACTTGCGGCTGCGACTATACAGGCGCTTTTTGACGGAATAGATGCCGGTAAATTTGAGTGGGCAGGTGATAGGTATAATGTGAGGGTATCATTGAAAGACGATCAGCGTAAGAGCTTAGATAATCTGGATGGTATTTATGTCAGTGGCTCAAATGATCGACAGATACCGCTTGCCAATATTACGAAGAAAGTTCTTTCTACTTCATATTCCACAATCCATAAGTATGATAGGTTGATACAGATTGAGCTTTCCACAAATGTCGAAGGAATAGCCACTGGGGACTTGCTGGATGATCTGAAGAAAAAGTTCCGCAGAAAGACTAAAGAAACTGTATCCCCCAATTTACCATACGAAAAACGAGATTTATCGGTAAACCAAAATTCATATTAAATGATCCGCTTGTTTTTAGGGGATGTGTTGGTAATTGCACATCCTTTTTTCATTTTTGGTTATCCTACTTAGAGGTCATAAGTTCATTCTAAGGAGGGTTTTAAATTATGGGTAACAAAAATGATCAAGACACTGGAAATGGGCCAGGAAAAGGACAAGATAAAGGGGCTGGACCACGAAAAGGAAAAGCGAAAGAAAAAGGGTAAGCACAAGGGAAGCTGCGCGAACAAGGGTGAGTTCATTACAGGATTCAATACCCAATGGTAACTGTATCTAATAGGAAGACTATAGTTTTGAAAGCAAACAAATGCCCTAGAAATATTCTGGGGCATTTGTTAATACAAGGGAGAATAAATAGGGCTGAAACATGGCTACGGGAGGTCGGCAATCTAGAAGACTATAGTTTCAACGAGCTTTCGAATCCTCTTTTGTCTGGTTAAATCAATTTGATTAAAGAAGCTATTGAGCTTATCGTGCCATTCCTTCTCGTTCTCGGTGAAATGGATATCAGAGTCGATGATATTGTCTGTGGGTACCATTTTAATAAGAAGTGCTAATTCCATATCTCCAAGTGACTCGAAGATTGATGGTAAATTCATTATCAAAGATACAATAGCTCTCGAGGATATCCATATAATCGCTAATGCTGTGAATTTCTTTCTGGATGATTGCAAGTTTATCTGAGACATATCGACATTCTCTGATTTCATCAACGATGCTTCGGAATCGTTCATCCTCAAGTTTATTTCCCTCTTGAAAGATGGTTGTTTGTTGTTGATTGTTTTTGAAGCTAATAAATATTGAATCCAGGCAGTTATTTTCAAGAGCATTCATTAGCCTTATAGATAACTCTGGAATAATTTCTGCCATGTGATTTTGCAATACACTATCGGATAGTTCAAGCTTTCTACAAAGTTGTCTTAAGGCTTCGTGAAAACTGTTTATTAGTTCCATTTTAGATAGATTCTGAAATCTTCCTTGCAAACATTCCCTTTCTACGGGTTCGATATTGAGTTGAGTAGGGGGTTTGTTTATCATCACACAACCAAGTGCGTTGGTTAACACCAGTCCGAAAATATTGATGAGAAGATCTTTAGCCTGGTCATTGAAGCCCTGTAACAAACGATGAATTGCTAGCATGGGAAATAGATTTAAGAATTTATTCTCCAAACTGAGTGTTCTAAGATAATTTAAGACCATAACCATAACCACTCCCCCGGTGAAATTTCAAGTAGTTTATATATACTTGGGTTTTTTTGAAGATGAAAAAGGCTATTATTTTTGCCGTGGTTTTACTGTTGCTGGCCCTTGTGGTCGGATGCAAAAACAGTATTCAGAATTCCCCTGTGCAGGCTCCTGACAGCATTAAGCAGGAGGCAAACCTGAAAAACGGTGACATCACCGATCCGTTTGAACTGGAAAAACTCTGGCAGGAATATTTTTATGATTCAATTGCCAACGTAGGCAGTACCCGGGAATTTAACTCCGCCCAGGAAATTGCGCCACTCAATGTGGCCAGGTTTTACGGGTTGAAGTATGTGGCCGAGCACGGCAAGGAAAACCTGGAGACAGTCAATGAAAGTCCCTTCCAACTGCTGCCTGAACCTGAAAACATTACAGATCGAGCCTAAAATCATTTCCGTCAAAGCAACAGAAACCCATATTCTGGGGGTTTTGACTGACGGGCGCATCGTGTTTTGGTATAGCCTTAATCCCAGCGAAAACGGGGTATGCATTACAAAGTAAGTAGAACACTACGAATTATCAAGAGAAGTAGTTGAAGGTGGGGTGATGAGTTTGACCAATTTTATTTCCAAACGGGTTGTCTTGATGCTTATCGTACTGATAGCCGTAGTAACTACAGGAACGCTGTACTACCGTTCCCGATCCATTATCGAGGAAGAGATGTATTTAACTATGGACTTCACTATTGACGCCAACACGGATAACGGCGCCTTTTTGCGTTTTGTCACACCCGACGGCAAGGAGAAGATTGAAGTATATGAAAGGCGGTTTGCCGACGGAACGAAAATATTCGAATCACGCAGCTTTAAACACGATCTCGGTTGGTGGGAACAATCTACTGTGGGTCAGGGGGAGCAGACGTTAGATAAGGTGAGAGGAGTAGGAGGAAATCAATTTTATCACCTTTTAGAAATAATGGATCCGGCGATTACGAGCCTTGTCTACGAGTACCAGGTAGGGGATAAGGTCTCATTGAGAATAGTTGAGGTAAACCAGCGCAGGTTTACAGCATTTTATCGTCAGCCGTGGAATAAGGAGTATCACCAAATTTATGGGTTAAATGAAAATGGCGAAGCCCTTTGGGATATTGATTCTTAGCATCAAAGGACCATCATACAGCAGAACTCATAAGAAAAATATGCCATTGCCCTGGTATTCGGCGGAACGACAACAAATGACACCTTGAGGAGCCAAAGGATAGGATTGTTCTTCTCGGGCAGGAGGAAAATTGTAGACTTATAGCGAAAATAATTTAGGAAAGAATGAGATAAAGGAGAGCGGAAGGGACAAATGACAGATCTAATAAACAAGGTAGTTTTTGAAATACCCCCCACCTTAAGAGTTCTAAATAGTTTGCCTCTTCCAAATGATCTACAAGTTCTTTTCAGTCCGTTTGCTAAAGAGACTGTCGTCTTATTGGATGAAATAGGCAGTTGGATAACGGCTAAAGTTAATAAACAAGCTACCTTTTTAAAAGGCGCAAATCTTGTTGATTTTTTTGAAGCACAGGGTTATTTGCGACTGGAGTTGTCTCATATGGGAGAAAATTATTTCAGGGTTATTCCAATCAGGGAAATGCTTGAACATAACCTGGAACATAACCTAGAGCAGCCTACGAATCAGTTATCCTTCGATTTTTTGGTTGCAGGGCAGGAACCACAGAAACCCATCAGTTCGCAGGGGAAAACAGAACATAAACCAATACAAGAGCCGTTAGAAAGAGCAAAAGAAAAACCAAAGACGATTGAAAGCCATACCTTTGGAGAAAAGATGCAGACCCAACACACCCAGGTTGAAAAAGAGGGGAAACAAAGAACAACGGTCCCAATGAAAAAGGACCCAATGAAAAGCGACCTAAAGGGAAAGAACAGAGAAAAGGTCCTCACCAAAGACCCCTCAGCGGCTAAGGTTAATAAACCGCTCCAGCCGATCAGCATTCCGGCTGATCGACCCAGTATTTTGCCTGATTTGCCTGAGAATATTTCTATAATTCATCAACCTGTGAAAGTTCTCAAACCGCCTTCAGAACACACGTTGCTAAGCGTTGTTTTCCATACTGCTGAAGATGCGCAGGTTCTCGAAAGGGTTAAAGCTGGGCATTTTTCACGAACTTCAGATTTTTATCTGCGCCAGCGGGCTTTGCAGTTGTCTGTAAGTCCTGGCTTTGAGACGTTGATGTCTCTGCAGGCTGCTCGACATCTTCAGCCTCTTGATTACCAGTTAAGGACTGTTCGCCACGTTTTGATGAATTTACGGGGGCGGGCTTTGCTATGTGATGAAGTGGGCATGGGTAAAACAGTGGAAGCTGGGCTCATCACTCTGGAATATATTTTACGGGGCTTAGTGCGCCGGGTTCTAGTTTTGTCGCCACCCTCGCTCGTCGAACAGTGGCAGGAGGAAATGCGCAGTAAATTCAATCTCGATTTCATTGTTTATGACAGTGCTGAGTTTAAAGCACATCCTAATCCTTGGGCAACGTTCCCTCGAATTATTGCTTCTATCGACACGGCTAAAAGGGGAAGTAAGCAAGAGCAAATATTGGCAGTCCCTTATGATCTCGTGATCGTTGATGAGGCGCATCATTTAAAAAAGCAGCGTTCCCAAGCCTATCAGTTGGTAAGTCAGCTTAAGAAAAAATATATTCTGCTCCTCACCGCCACACCGGTCGAAAACGATTTAGAGGAGTTATTTAATTTGATCACTTTGCTTTTTCCAGGTCAACTGGAGACTGCAGCTTCATTTAAACGTAAATATATCACCCGTGGGGATCCCTTAAAACCTAAGAATACGGAAACTCTCAAACAATTGATCAGGGAAGTCATGGTACGCAACCGACGTAGTGAAACTGGTGCAATAGCCTGTAGACGGAGTGCGGATATGATTCGGATAGAACTCACACCGGAAGAAAAGGCGTTTTACCAGCGTCTTACAGTTTTTGTTCGAGTGTCTTATAGAGTGGGAGTGGACAAGGACCAGACAGAAGTCCATGCCTTTGTGCTGAAAATATTACAGAGGGAAGCGGGTAGTAGTATCGAGGCCGTACTGCCTACTCTCAAGAAGATGGCAGCTAATCAGGATTACCCGGAAAGTTTGCGAGGGGTTTTAACGGTACTTGCCCGACAAGCAGGAAACGTACCACGACGGGCCAAAGTTGAAACATTGCTCAAACTGTTGCCTAGGATCCAAGGCAAGGTCATAATTTTCACTAGTTTTACGGAAACGCAACATTATCTGGTCCAAACCCTGCGAACGCATGGTTTACTCATGGCAGAACTACACAGTGGTTTACGCCGGCAAGAGAAAGAGGAACAGGTTCGCTTATTTGCGGGAGATGTAGATATCTTGGTTTCCACAGAAACAGGCAGTGAAGGACGCAATCTCCAGTTTGCTAATAACATCATTAATTACGACTTGCCATGGAATCCAATGCGCATAGAGCAACGAATCGGACGTATCCACCGCATAGGTCAGGAAAGGGATGTCCATATCTATAATTTCTCCGCAGTGGATACGATTGAAGCTCATATTTTAGAAATTCTTGATGCCAAGATCAACATGTTTCAGTTGGTCGTCGGCGAATTGGATATGATCTTAGGAGATTTGACGGAAAAACGCGACTTTGAAGATTTAATCATGGACATTTGGGCTAGATCAGATAACGATGAATCGTTGAAGTTAGAGATGGAAGAACTGGGAGATCGACTGGTAGTTGCGCGGGATCATTACTTAGCGGTTAAAGAACTGGATGACCGTCTCTTGGGTGAATTGGCTCCAGAAGAGGGGGAGTAAACCGTGCGTTTTGAGGAAACACCTAGTTTGGAAAAGTTTGTTTTGGATTATTTGCAACGAGTTGGAGCACTGACCGAACAAGAAAGCTATGCAACCTTGGGGGTTCTGCTCCCGGACGATTTGACGGGGTATTTTAGGGAGGAACAGTTGCTCTTGGCTTTTGATTATGAGGTGGCTGAGGAAACTGAGGGGAGTTTGCTTATCACCCATGGCAGCCCTTTTTTAGATAAAACGGTGGAATCTGTCCTGCAAAATTACGGTCATTTTACAGTGAGGTATTGGTCGGGGCATATACCAGAACTACCCCGCAATTTTGAACAAAAAATTCTAGCGAAACTGGAGTTTCGGCGCTGTCGTCCTCCAAAGGTCAATATGCACGTGGTGGAAGAATGTATTTTTTATGAGTTTAATTTTCGTTGTACGTTTCGCTCCCACGAAAAGAGTGAAGAGGTTGTGACCGTTGTTGTGAATGGCAGTAACGGCCAAGTACAGACAGATTTTTTCCAATCCTGGCAAAAACACGTACCTGCAGAGAAACGTGAGTATTCTCTCCCTCAGGCTAGGCAATTGCCGCTAGATGGTCTATATCAGACCGCTTGCCGAAACGCGGAGCAAGTGACACAGATGTGGGTAGATAAAATCATGGCACAAGGGGCCTGGCAAAAAAAGAAAGAGTTAGCCAAAATTGCGAGTTATTACGGTGAATTGGCAGCAGAGATACAAAAGAAATTGACGGGACTAGGAGATCTGAAAAAAAAGGCTCGCCTAGAGCAGCAAATGTCAGCAACCTTAGCGGATCGCGAACGGCGGGAAAAGGATGCGACAGAACGTTACGGGGTAGAAGTCGATATTCACCTCGACCACGTTGTGGCTTATTATATTCCTTGCTTGTGGGTAAAACTGGAATTGGCACACAAGGATCAGGTGCGCGCTTTCACTGTGTTCTACAATCCTCTCTCGAACGAGATCGAGACGCCAGTTTGTGAGTGCTGCGGGAGGCAGACTACTAGCTTAGTTCCAGACCGAGATGGTTTCGTATGTCCGGAATGTAGCGTTGGAGGGAGGAAAAAGTAAACTCGTTCAGCTAAAGCTGAACATCGGAGTAAAAAGGCACATCCCTGACAAGGAATGTGCCTTTTTACCTTTTCTTCCAACGCTCGTAATACTTTGCTCGACTGCGACACGAAAGGAATGGCGTACTAGCAATTATTTAGAGTCTGGATGATTTCTTCTGCTTCATAAAAAGTTGGAGCAGTAGCCAAGATGACAACTACCTTAGAAAGAATAGCCTCGTTGGTAAGGTTAAGGATGGTATCTTTGAGACTTTGGCCTTGACCGCCAAATCGGGCAGGGAGTATTTCAATAGCATTTTGGTGAGCCTTTTCGATCCTACCTTCAAGCTTACCTTTCTCTTCGCTCAATCTCGTGGCTCTCGTAATTTTTGCCGCTTCGTCCAGTTCGAATTTTCTTCGTCGTTGGTACTCGGCGATCACTGCGGGGTCACTGCTGATTTCTTCTAATCTTCGAACGGCGTAGTTCATCACTGGATCTTCGATGGCCATGTTTTCCACCTCCTCTGCCATGGTTTCGTCATTAGGAGCCAATAGAAAGATAATCCACTTCAAGGCAGATTGTGGCGATTCTTATCAAGGATAGGTACTGAATATTCGTGGTTCTCGGACAATGTCTGGTTCCGGTTCACCTTATTTTTATATGAATATTTCATATCCATTCACCTCATATTAGCAAAATATTAATAAACTTTACTGCAGATATTCCTACAATTGCGCATTAATTACTCCAACAACGATCCCCCAATATCCGGGCAAGGACGCCCAGTCCTGCATGGTCTGTCGCTGATTTCAGTTAACGTCCCGAGGGTTTGCGACGTCGAGTTACTACATTCATATTCTCTCGGATTTCGGGAATTCGCTGTTGTACTAAACCGCTGCGCGGTGGCTATTTTCTTGCTGAAATTCAATTAGATTTATGATATCATCAATACTGAGGTTATTCCTTTTACTCGGAAAGGGTAAAATAATGTAATTATCTGTTGGATAAATATATAAATCATGTAGAAAAGATTGAATTCCCATATACACATACTATCGCTCGGCAGACGGTTCAGTACAACATACGATTCATGATGTTCCTACCCCGTATGCCTCCCAAACCGATTGTTTCACTTAACGTCCCGAGTATTCACGAAGTCAACCCCAAACTCCCACCTCAAATCAGATTTCGTGAAGTTAGGCGGAGTATCCGTCTTGTGAGGAATACTTGCAAAAAAGTTGGGATACCTATGCCCATTTTAAGTGAACATATATAATAATTTCCACTTCATGAAGGTATTTCCTCTTTTCTGTCGAAGATTATTGGATAGAAATGGAGGGAGACGGGTACAAACATATGTCACACTTATATGCATATATTGATGAATCTGGTATCTTCCAGAAATTTAATAATCTAATCATCAATATCTACGATGGAGATGTGAATTTATTACATAAAATCATTGAAAATGAAGAAATCGATGGTTATATTCGGGGTTCCGCACTACATACTTTAGTCGTGCTTGTTGCACAGAGACGGATAGAGCGTGAGGACGTGGTTGAATATTTCAGAGAACTATTCAACGGTGGGTTAGACCGTGAGTATTCACATGTATATGCTCTAGTGGGGTGTAGTAATTATCTTTATCCAGAAGAAGTCATCAGGGATATTAAACAAGCTTATGATGAGGAACTAGTAGATCCTGGATATATAGAATTTGAAGAGATAAAAAATCAGCTTGCCCAAAACAAAGAGATTGTTCTTGCTGAATTATATAATAATCGGAACTATCAACTCATTGATGATATTATTCAGGAATTGGAATACTGGGCATGTTTCTGAAAAAAGGAAAATAAAAGAAGGCTCCACCTAAACTTACGGCGGATCGTAGAGGTAGTTGGTCGTGGTACCAACAACCTTAATATCCCGCTTTCCGTTCAGCTCGCCGAACAGTCTGCGGCCAACCTATAAAAAAGTAACACTCCCGCTGTCCTCTTAATATGCATGCACAAGAAGATGTTAACGGGAGTGGAGGTTGTTCATTTCTGTTGAAACGGTGGACAGGCCGTTTAAATGAGGTTTGTCACACTCATAAGCCTGGCCCCATATTCTGTGAATAAAGTAGCAGAAAGGACAGGTAGTATTATGAATGATTTGATCACAGATCGCACGCCGCTCATGATCGCGGCTGAAATAAACACGATCAGACACCAGGCCGGGAAAATCCTTCTTGCCGGCGCCATTGAGATCGGCCGTCGTCTGAAGGAGGCCAAGGACCTGCTTCCCCATGGGGAATGGGGCAAGTGGTTGAATGAATCGTCAGTTACTCCCAGCGAACGGCCGACAGGCTGATGCAGCTCTTCGAAGAGTATGGGACGATACTGCTTGCTTCCCCCGACAGTGACGGTAATCCAAATTCGTCACTGGTGACGAATTTAACCTACATCCAATTGTAATCCGGTTTACATCCCGCCATAGCTAAGGGGTGTAGAGGTTTTCAAAATAACTTTTTCTCAAAATAGGGCTGATAATACACAAATCAATATGGTATGGTAGTCTTAGAAAGGTAGGTTTGGTACCTATGGATAAGACTAGCATGACCTTCTCGGGAAGAAATTTTACTTCTGAAGATATAGAGCTTATCAAGTGGACGAG
>Ga0209347_1001031_pt1 | contig 53107 bp, 56 predicted proteins | sample AutmiccommuBRH23_FD_187382 | JGI IMG/M metagenome (GOLD analysis project Ga0209347, IMG submission 187382) | Deep subsurface microbial communities from Mt. Terri, Switzerland - Autotrophic microbial communities BRH/23 (SPAdes) (version 2) | ecosystem: Environmental > Aquatic > Deep subsurface >... | reverse complement strand
CCTGATTGATGTGGGAGAACCCTGGCTTAAAGTGCAACTCACTCTTTGTCAAAACAACGAAATTTTCAAAGACCCGGAAGTCGGCGAGGCTAAAGGCACAAAACATGTCAAAATAACCCGTTATCGTGAAAAAACTAAAGAAGAAAAACCTGGAGACCGGATAGTTAGCGCTGTTGACGAGGATGCTCGCAGGGGTGCCAAGTCTGCGAAAAAGTTTTTCCTTGGCCCCAAGTCTGAAATAACACTGACCGGTAAGAGCCACCTAATCCTCAACGCAAAGGGCATTGCAGGCAACGAGCCGGACGGCGGGCACATTTTCGAAATGGTGGACGAGGTAAAAGAGATTCACGGCATCGAGCCCCCAAAGATAATTGGTGACGGAAAATACGGCAGCATTGACACCCGAATCGAAGGAAAAGAACGGGGCATCCAGGTAGTGGCTCCGCTAGCTGACCCGGTTAATCCCACCGGCGGCTACACCGCCGACAAGTTTAAATACGACCCGCTTTTGAGCATCGTCATCTGTCCGGCTGGCAGGCTTACCTCCATGAATCATAGGAACGAGGCCGCCGGTGCGACAGTATATCATTTTTCGGCCACAGTTTGTTCCGTCTGCCCCCAAAAAGCGCAGTGCACCAAAAGCGACCACGGCAGGACAATTACCATCGAAGATACCTGGGCGATTACCGAAGATGCAAGGAGATACCTCGGCACCCCGGAAGGCAGGCAAGACATGAGACTCCGGAGTCAGTTGGAGCGGGTAAACGACGAGCTAAAAAATAATCTTGGCCTTAAAGTGAGCCGATTCTACGGACTGGCTAAACACCAGATCCAGTTGCATGCCACTTCATTTGTATACAACATTCGCCAGGCGATGCGCCTGATTACGAGAAAAGCCTCTGAAAAAGTAGCTACAAGCGCCGCTGCACGATAGGTCTGCCCATTTTGAGGTAAAAGGGGCAGAACGGGGTGCTGTGAGGTGTCTTAAGACCTCTGGCAGTGGTAGTTTTAGTGTATATATCAAACGCAATTCGTAATTCAAGTGGCACTTTGGCTCTAAACTGTTAGCAACTGGTAAATTTGCTCCGTTTTAGTGGTCATTTAAAAAAACCAGAGATGTTGGCCGACGGGCTCTAAGTATTACTGTAAAAAGTCCACAGGATATGTAAAATTATGATTGTTTAGGGCTGGTTTTAAACCAGGGATATAAATCGCAATGGTGTCGCTTGGGACAGGAGATTATTGAGCGGGGGGCAGATTAATTGGTTGACTTGCACTGGGAAATACTTTTAATTCCTGCACTATACCTGGCAGGGGCAGTAATGTCTCTTACTTTTAAAAAATATCCCACATTTTCGCTGTGGATAGGATGTATATCGGCCGTCCTTGCGGGCCTCATCGCTCTGTCTGTGGGGGTGCGGGCGATGTTATCACCGGAGCCGTTGCTTTTAAGTCTCGGCTATATATTGCCGGGTGTAAAGCTGCAGCTGTTTATTGACCGCTTAAGCGGCTTTTTTGTGGCCACCATAGCACTGATTACTTTATTGGTTAGTTTCTATTCCCGGGAATACATGAAAATTTACCAGGGGGAGAACATTCCCTGGTGGGGTTTTTGCTTTAATTTGTTTGTGCTTTCAATGACCCTGGTGGTCACAGTTAATAACATGATAACCTTTCTTATTTTTTGGGAGCTGATGACTATTTCCTCTTATTTCCTGGTGACTTTTGAATACCGCCGCCAGCAGGTTAGAAAGGCTGGCTTTGCGTATATAGTGATGACTCATCTGGGGACCGTTTTTATCATGAGCGCCTTCTTTATATTGCACAGCGGAACCGGTAGCTGGGATTTTGCGGGTATGGCAGGTCATTCTTTGCCAGAAGCCACCAGGAATGTAGTATTTTTATTCGCGCTTATTGGCTTTGGAACAAAGGCGGGTATTGTACCGCTACACCTGTGGCTTCCCATGGCGCACCCCGCGGCCCCCAGCAACGTATCTGCGGTGATGAGCGGTGTGATGATTAAAACGGCTGTGTATGGAATGATCCGGCTGATTATTGATATTCTTGGACCCGGACCATCCTGGTGGGGCGGTGTTGTTTTGTTGGTGGGGGTTGTGTCTGCGGTCATTGGGGTTATTTACGCCCTTATGGAGCATGACTTAAAGCGTCTGCTGGCATTTCACAGTGTGGAAAACATTGGCATCATTCTGATAGGCGTTGGTGCCGGTATGATATTTTTTTCATGGAATATGGGCGTATTGGCGGCCCTGGCTCTGGCGGCCGGACTGTTTCATGTGCTGAACCACGCGTTGTTCAAAAGCCTTCTTTTTTTGGGTGCCGGGTCGGTCTATTACGCTACGCACAGCAGGGATATTGAACAGCTTGGGGGGCTTATAAAAAGAATGCCACACACGGCGGCTCTTTTTCTGGTGGGCGCCGTTTCCATCTCGGCCATTCCCCCGCTAAACGGTTTTGCCAGTGAATATCAGATATATCAGGCGCTACTGGGCATATCTTACCTTAAGGTTTCCGGCCTCTGGATGGTTACTGGAATATTGGCCTGCGCGGCCCTTGCCCTTACCGGGGCACTGGCGGCCGCGTGCTTTGTAAAGGCCTTCGGAATTTCCTTCCTTGGCCTGCCCAGGACCGAAAAGGCCTCCGGGGCGGTGGAGGTTCCGTGGGGGATGAGGCTCTCAATGGCTCCACTGGCGATATTGTGCATAGTCACCGGCATTATGCCTGAAATGGTTCTGAATCCTCTGGCTGCCACCGCAGGGCAGATATTTTCCACAGCGGCGGTTCCCGCCATAAAGACCTATAATTCCAACCTGGCGTTGCTTTTGCTGGCAATTGTGGCGGCCCTGTATGGAATAAGCAGGCTGGCGGGCGGAGGCAGGGTCAGGAGGAGTAAAACCTGGGGCTGCGGAATCGTGCCGGATGCATCCATGGAGTATACTGCAGCCTCTTTTTCCCAGCCGGTGAGGCGTGTTTACCGGTCTCTGCTGCAGCCCCGGAGAAAAATAGTCAGCAATTATGATCTTCTTCCTTATTTCGGTTACAAAATACATTTTGACGAACATATCAAAGCTCTGGTAAAAGACTTTTTGTATAGTCCTTTGCGCAGGATCACCATAGTCATGTCTAAAAAGTGGCGCTTTATCCAGGGAGGCAACATTAATCTTTATCTGGGCTATATTTTTATAACCCTGATCGTGCTGCTGGTATGGAACAGGTAGGGGGCGTAATGCAGGTAGGGGGCGTAATGATGGAAGGGAACGTGATGGCGGCGGGCGGGCAGATTTTATTTATAATGCTGTTGGCCCCCCTGATCAACGGGATAATAAAAAAAGCAAAGGCACTGATACAGCGCCGGCGTGGTCCCGGTATTTTACAACCATATTTTGATATACTGAAGTTCTTAAAAAGAGAGCCTGTGGTTTCGGTGCATACCTCCTGGATAACCCCGGCCACCCCTTATGTTTGCCTGGGTGCCAGCCTGGCAGCCGGCAGCCTTATTCCTCTCTGGGGAGAAAGTAGCTTTCAATTGGGCGATTTAATAGCCCTGACATATCTTTTTGCTCTTGCCAAGTTTTTCCTGGCAATATCAGCGTTGGAGCCTGCCAGCGCCTTTGGTGGTATGGGCTCAAGCCGGGAGATGATGATTACGACACTGGTGGAGCCCGTGCTGGTGCTTGGTTTGTTCAGTCTGGTGCTGGTGGCGGGAACCACTGATCTGGCAGGACTGGCCGGAGCTGGTCATAATCCGGCGGGAATTTTGGCCTTTATAGGGTTGATGGTGGTTACCATAGCTGAAACCGGGAGGATTCCGGTGGATAACCCCGACACTCACCTGGAGCTGACAATGGTGCATGAGGCCATGCTGTTGGAGTTTTCAGGCAGGCATCTAGGCTTTCTGCACTGGGCGGCCATGGTGAAACAGACTGTTTTTCTGGTTTTGCTGGTTTACATTTTTTGGCCGCAGGCTGCCGGTATCCCGGTGGCCCAGGCAATAGGCCTTTTGGCCGGAAAGGTAATCCTGCTGGGGCTGTTGTTGGCTGTAATAGAAAGTGTCATGGCAAAAATGAGACTGTTTAAGCTTCCGGAGCTTATGGTAGGTGGGGCCGCCTTTTGTCTGCTGGCGGTTTTAAGCAACAGTTTTTTGTAGGAGGTATTTTCTTTGATCGGGTATTTAACCTTTGTTTTTCTCATCACCGGGCTTTTAATGCTGGCCGCCAGGAGAGTCTCCAGAAATATTGCCCTTTTGGCTGCGCAGTCCCTGGTTCTGACCATGATTGCTTTTTATCTGGGCCTTTGGGGCGATGATAAAGTCAACTGGCACATGATAGTGGTGGGGGGGCTGACACTGGCGATAAAAGTAATTGTCCTTCCCGGGCTGCTGTACTGGTTGGCGGAGAGGGTTGTCAAATACCGGGAGGTTCCATTGTCCATAGGTCTGGGGCCATCAATGCTGATAGGGGTGCTGCTGGTGGGGCTGACCTACTCCTATGTGATACCTGTATTGCTGAAGGAAGTACAGGTGGGGGGCCAGATGTTTCCGGTGGCGCTTTCCACCATTTTCCTGGGTTGCTTTTTTATGATCAGCCGCAGGTCTGCGTTTAATCAGCTGATAGGTATAGTTATGATGGAAAATGGCCTTTTCCTGTGCGCCATAGCCATTAATGGGGGTATGCCCCTGATACTTGAGCTGGGTATCTTTTTCGACCTGCTGGTGGGGGTGCTGGTTATGGGTGTTTTTACCCACCGCATCAGGGGTACCTTTGACACTCTCGACACCAAAGTATTAAATAAGCTGAAAGGGTAGAAAAATGCTTTACCTGTTGCTTTTAATTCCACTTATAACCGCCGCCGCCTGTCTCCTGCCTCTGGGGCTACGAAGCTGGGAGCGCATAAATATATTGGGAGCGCTGATGACAGGCATTACAGGGCTATACTGCTCGCTAATGCCCTTTCGGTCCGGAGGAGGCCCAAGGACCGAATCATTTCTGTTTATTGATGAGTTTTCAGCGGTGCTGGTGTTTATCATCAGTGTGGTAGGGACAATGTGCTGCCTGTATACGGTGGGATATTTACGTTTGGATCGGGAAAACGGAGAGGTGGCAGAAGATAAGACCGGTCGTTTCTTTGGGCTGCTTCACCTTTTTTTGGCAACAATGTACCTGGCGGTGCTTGCTGACAATCTGGGGGTAATGTGGGTTGCCATTGAGGGAACCACCATAGTGTCCGCCCTGCTGGTGGCCTTTTACGGCAGCAGACAAGCCCTGGAGGCGGCCTGGAAGTACATTATCATCTGCACCGTGGGAATCTCCTTTGCTATGCTGGGAATCATACTTACTTTTTATGCCGCCAGAGGTATTTTGGGAACTGAAGAAATAAGACTTGGCTGGAGCTTTCTCTATCCGGTGGCGTCACGGCTGGACCCCTCGTTGATGAAGCTGGCCTTTATTTTCATACTGGTGGGATATGGCACAAAGGCCGGGCTATTCCCTATGCATACCTGGCTGCCGGATGCCCACAGCCAGGCGCCATCTCCGGTGAGCGCGCTTTTGTCCGGGGTTTTGCTGAACTGTGCCATTTATGCCATTATAAGATTTCATCTACTGACAACGGTGGCTACAGAAAGCAATTTTTCAGGTAATCTTCTGGTGGTTTTCGGGCTCATGTCTATGATTGGTGTGTTTCCCCTAATACTGGTGCAAAAGGATATAAAGCGACTGCTGGCCTATTCCAGCGTAGAACATGTGGGGATAATCGTTCTGGGTTTCGGGCTGGGCGGAGTGCTGGGGTACACCGGGGCTTTACTTCACCTGGTAAACCATGCCCTGGGCAAGTCTGTGCTGTTTCTTTCGGCCGGAACATTAACTCAGAGGTATCATAGTAAGCTTATACCCAGGATGAAGGGAATCGGCCAGTTGCTACCGATTACATCCACCGCTTTTATGGCCAGCCTGCTGGCCATAGGGGGGGCGCCTCCCTTTGGATTATTCATCAGCGAGCTGACTGTCGCCTCCCGGGGCTTTCAGTCCGGAGGGGCGGTCCTGGGCTTCGTTTTTCTCATGATAATAGCGGTGGTGTTTGCCGGACTTATTTATTTCGGGGGTAAGATGTATTTCAGCAATTTGCCTTCCCGCCTAACTGGGGGAGAACGCTTTTCAGCCAGGCACCTGCTGCTGCTGCTGCCCCTGGGCCTGCTGATATTGCAGGGGGTTTACATGCCCGGGTCCGTTCAATACTTTGTTTCTAGAGTGGTAACCTTTATGACTGCTTCCGGGGGGGTGTACTGATGGATAAGCTTCTTCTGGAAGGTCTAAATAGCCTTCATGGAGACGGGTCAAGGAAATCCGACGATTCTGCGGGAAGAAAAATCTGTATGGAAGTTCCCCCGGAGAAGCTGCGGGAAGCGGCTTCCCTGATGAAAGTCCACGGGGCCAGGCTGCTTACCATGGCCGGGGTGGATGAAAGGAAAATCAACGGCCATTTTGGGGTATATATGGTATTTGCCCTGCCATCGGGAAAGGTGGCGGAATTATTTATGCATTTAGACTCCATAAATCCCGTATATCAGTCCATTACCCCCATTTTCCCTTCGGCCCACTGGCTGGAAAGGGAAATAAGGGACATGCTGGGCATAGTTCCTCTGGGGCATCCGGACCCGCGAAGGCTGGTGTCTCACCCGGACTGGCCCCAGGGTGTTTTCCCTATGAGGAAAGATTTCCTCCCGGGTACCAGGGTTCCCAGGACTGAAGGGGAAATGGAGTTTTGCCAGGTAGAGGGGGAGGGGGTCTACCAGATTCCTGTGGGCCCGGTGCATGCCGGAATAATCGAGCCCGGTCACTTCAGATTTTTTACTTTCGGGGAAGATGTTATAAATTTGCAGGCACAGCTTTTTTACACCCACCGGGGTGTGGAAAAGGCTGCGGAGTCCTTGAATTTTAACAGGGTGGTTCTGGTGGCCGAAAGAATTTGCGGGGTCTGCTCGGCCTCCCATGCGGCGGCCTACTGCCAGGCCGTGGAAAGTCTTGTGGAAGCAGCTGTTCCACAAAGGGCGCTATACATCAGGACCATATTTTTGGAAATGGAGAGGCTTTATAACCATGTGGGCGACATAGGCAATATGTGCGCCGGGGTTGGCTTTTCATACGGCATCAGCCGAGGGGCTATTTTAAAGGAGCGGCTGATGAGGATGAATATGCGCCTGGCTGGTCACCGCTATCTGAGGGGAATCATTATCCCGGGTGGAGTTAGCCGGGAACTGGGGGAAGCACTGGATATTTGCAGGGATCTTGTTCATCTGGAAAAGGATTTACAGGAGCTTACCGAGGTGCTGCTTTCATCCTCCTCACTGCTGGACCGTATGCAGACCACCGGGGTGCTACAGCCGGAGGCTGCTCTGGATCTGGGAGCGGTGGGGCCGGCCGCCAGGGCATCGGGGGTAGACTGGGATCTCAGAAGAGATCTGACCTACGCAGCATATGACAGTATTGAATTCAATGTTCCGGTACAGTCCCAGGGAGATGTTTTTGCCAGGATGCTGCAGAGGGTTGAGGAGAGCAGTCAATCCTTCCATATTTTGAGGCAGGCCTTTAAGGGGCTGCCCCCGGGGGAGTTACGGGCAGATATTCCGGAACTGCCCGCATACAAAACATCGGTGGGATATACCGAGTCGGCCAGGGGGGCCAATGTGCATTGGATAATGACCGGTCCTGGAGGTATGCTGCACCGCTACATGGTCCGGTCGGCCTCACACTGCAACTGGCCGGTGGTTCCATTGTGCCTGCCTGGTAATATCGTTCCTGATTTTCCCCTGGTTAATAAAAGTTTTGAACTGTGTTATGCCTGCCTTGACCGGTAAGCGGGGGGTGATAAATTGCTTAAGACATTAAAAGGTATTATGAAGTCCGGAGTGGTAACCGAAGGGCCTGGAACCTGGGGTGAAGGCCCGGGGAGAGGGTTGCCCGTGGTCAACCCAGACGCCTGTCCGCCGGGGTGCAGCAGGTGCCGGGAGGCCTGTCCCACCGGGGCCATGACGGGTAAAACTGTGGACCCCAGGCTTTGCATTTACTGTCATAGCTGTCGGGAGGCCTGTCCCGGGGGGGCTATCTCCGAAGCACAGATTCCTGTTATAGCTACTTCGGCACGGCAGGAAAAGGATCTTATCCGCAGATTAAAAAAGGTCTGTAAAAAGTCACTGCACATACGTTATGTGGACGCCGGGGCGTGTAATGGCTGTGATTTTGAAATAAATTCTATGACCGGGCCAATTTATGATATTCAGCAATACGGTTTTGATTTTGTGGCCTCGCCTCGCCATGCCGACATGCTGTTGGTAACCGGAGTGGTGTCCAGGAACATGGAGATAGCCCTGCAAAAAACCTACGAGGCCTGTCCCCGCCCGGCTCTGGTGGTGGCCGTGGGAGCATGCGCCTGCGGTGGCGGGGTTTTTAAGGATGCTTACGCCTGCGGTGGCGGGGTTGAAAAACACATTCCGGTGGATGTGTGCGTGCCGGGCTGCCCGCCCACTCCAGCCCTAATAATACAGGGTATTCTGAAGGCGGTTGGCCGTTTTTGACACAGGGCTTTTTTGACCTTTTACCGGCATTATTGTACAATTAGAGGTACAAATAAAGGTACAAAAAATTTGAATGCCCGAGTATGGCAGAAAGTGATCTTCATATGCAGATAAAGGTGAAGGAACCTTACATGGTTGACGATCTGGTTGTTTATTTCGTGTCAGAGAAAGATGCAATTGTAACCGATTATGACTGCAGATTTGAACTGGAAACCACCAGGGACAGGTGTAATTGCTGTACCTTCAGATTCCGCTCCTACAGGGATCCCGGCTTTCAGTGCAGGCACATCATGGCTGTCAGGCAGTTGCTAAAAAGCTGTCAACAACCAACTGTTAGCTCTCAGTAAAAAAATATTCATGATTGTAAAATAGGGGGGGGTTGTTTGTCCGACTATTCCAAAGAGAAGTTTTTGGCCCTCCTTAAAGAAGGACAAACCGATGGCCTGGCCGACTTGGTGGCCCTGAGGAAAGGATCGCTGAGATACCTTTACAGGCTTTTATACCATCCGGAGGAATTGACCCGCTGGAGGGCTATTGAGGCCATGGGGCTGGTGGCTCAAAGACTGGCCGGGGAGGACCCGGAGGCTGTCAGGAACCTTATACGCAATCTATTATGGACCATTAATGAAGAGTCCGGGGGTATCGGCTGGAGCGCTCCCCACTGCATAGGCGAAATAGTACACCGGCTGCCGGATATGTTTGGCGAATTCGCCTCCATCATTATCTCCTTTGCCGATGAGCAGATGCTGCGCAGGGGAGTGCTGTGGGCGGCCGGCAGAATTGCCCAGGCCCGGCCCGGACTGGTGAGGGAAGAGGTTCCCCGGTTAATGACCTTTCTGGATGACCCGGACCCGGTGGTGCGGGGATATACTTTAAATTTTTTGTATTTCGTCGGGGAGATGCCTAATCTCGATCTTTATACAAAATTAAAGGATGATTCTGGAGAGGTTCCCCTCTATGAAAACGGAGCTGTCAGGGAAACCACTGTAGCCCGTTTGGCCGCCCGGAGTGCCCTGTAGACCCAAACACCAAGCTTTTAGCCATTACAGAAGTTCTGTATGCATGAAGGGTTTCGCATATTTTTGCGGAACCCGTTTTAATAATATCGGTTCGGGGGGGAAGAAATTATGAATAAAAGCAACACTGTCATAGGCTTTATTGGTACCGGGGTGATGGGAAAAAGCATGGCCTCCCATTTGATCAGGGCAGGTTATACCGTCATAGTTTATAACCGTACCCCGTCAAAAACCGAGGAACTGGTGCGGATGGGGGCATTATGGGAGGGCACGGTGGCGGGGCTGGCTGCCAGGTCCAGGGTTATTATAACAATGGTGGGATATCCCCGGGACGTTGAGGAGGTTTATCTGGGGGAAAATGGCATTGTCGATAGCGCCAGGCCAGGTACATTCCTGATCGATATGACCACCTCCTCCCCCTCTCTGGCGGAAAAAATTTATAATGAGGCCGAAGCAAGGGGATTGCACTCCCTGGATGCCCCGGTTTCGGGTGGAGATGTGGGTGCGCGGGAGGCAAAGCTGGCTATAATGGTGGGCGGAGACCCCGGGGACTTTGAAAAGGTGCTGCCCGTCCTGAGACTGATGGGCAACAGTATTGTCTTTCAGGGAGGGGCCGGGGCCGGGCAGCATACAAAGATGTGCAACCAGATAGCCATTGCCTCAAACATGATAGGGGTATGCGAAGCACTGGCCTACGCAAAAAAATCCGGGCTGGATGCCCAGACGGTTTTAAAAAGCATCGGCACCGGGGCGGCCGGAAGTTGGTCACTGAATAACCTGGCCCCCAGAATACTGGCCGGCAACTTCGAACCGGGTTTTTATGTGAAGCATTTTATAAAAGATATGAACATCGCCCTTGAAGCCGCCGCAGAAATGGGACTGGACACCCCGGGACTGGCCCTGGCCAGATCCCTATATCACAGGCTGGCTCAGGAAGGAGAAGATAACAGTGGCACCCAGGCGCTTTACAAGCTGTTTGTTTGAAAAAAGCTATAAGCTTATAAGCCCTATTTCCATCTGCCCTTGTCATAAGCGCCCTACATGGGCTTATGGAGTGTTGGGTGAACCTGGGCGCCGGAACTGCCGCCGAAGCCTTCCCGGGGACCCGGAGTGACCTATGGGATACCCATTGGGATAGGGATTCAGGACCGTTTTTTAAAGAGAGAAATTAGTAACTGAGAGTTGGTCTTCTACCCCTGGCGTAATCCAGCAGACTCTTTTTGATGGACCGTGTATCTTCGGTGTCTGGCAGAAGGTCAATAATACATTCGATATATCTATTTTTAAGTATTTCTGAAAGTGTGTACGGAAAATTTATGTCATAGATCCACGAAAGCAGCAGAAGCTTCCTGTCGTTGAAGTTTTTCACCTCATGATAGCTACACCTTTCGCCCCGAAGAAGGTTTTGGGTCAATACCGGGGAGTACCCCGTCGTGTCCGGCAGCCCGGATTCAAGCACCGTGTCAGGCTGCCGGTCTGTGCGGGAGTAGTAGCCTGTGAAGGTATCCAGAATGTCCAGTTTGTCTGCATCCCGGATCATTTTGGTGAAAAGAAGTATTCGACCGGAAAGATCGCCGGGCAAATTAAAGCTGCTATGGTAACCCACCGCCCTTTTAATCAGGTCATTTTCTTCGGGTTCCAGACATTCCAGCACTCCGGTGCCATCCAGTTCCTTTACCCCCAGCAGGGCGTGGCTTTCTGACCGGCGGTCATTGAAGGTGCCATAAACCTTATACTGTTTGAACCGGCCAATGTCATGGAGTAGAGCCACGGCTTCAGCCAGATGGAGATCCTTTTCATCAAGCCTTAAGTGTTTCCCTAAGCGCAGTATGTTCTGGCACACCCTTTCGGTGTGCTTTTCCTTGAATATAACCGCCGCCTGACATTCCGTATCGTCACTGTAAAAATTCTTCACATATCCATAAAACCAATTGTTAAGGTACTGTATTTCTTCTCTTTGCACCATGCTGCCCCCTTCTTGATTAACCCCGGGCTGTATTACCTATCTTTAGTAGTTTACCATATCAGTAGCGCATAAGAAGATAATATGTTTTATGAAAAAAGAGTATAATACCAAAAAACCGAAAGCGAGGAAGCAGGGTTGAGCCTGACGGTGGCGGAGGTTATTTTGGAGGCCCTGGCAGAGTGGGGGGTCAGAAACATCTATGGCGTGTCAGGGGACGCCGTATTACCCTTAATGGATGCCCTGGCAAAGCAGGATAAAATATTACAGTCCTGCCAGCGAGCAGGGCGCCTCCTTCATGGCCTGCGGAGAGGCCAGGATAACCGGAAAGCCGGGGGTTTGCCTGTCCACCGAGGGGCCCGGCGCACTGAATCTGGTGAATGGCGTTGCCGACGCCTACCGGGACGGGGTGCCCATGCTGATAATCACCGGCCAGGTAGAGACTGGCAAACTTTCTACCGGAGCCAAACAATATTTTGATCAGCAGCAGTTGTTTGCCCCTATTACAGGCCAGACCACGCTTTTAACCAGGCCGGAGTCGGTGGTGGGAACCTTGAGGGTGGCCATGGAAAAGGCCGCCGGAGACAGCACCCCCTGCCATGTTTCCATACCCAAGGACATATTTTTAAGCCCCGCCAAATTCCTTGTTTCTTCCCCTGGTACTCCACGGCCGCCGGGCATTTCCGGGAGTGTGGAAAATGTTCTGTCTGTAATGGCAGGCTGCCGCAGACCCCTTATTCTGACGGGTAAAGCTGCCCTTCCACATCGGGAGGCAGTTATTGAGCTGGCTGAGCGCATAGGGGCCGGGATTATTGCTGCCCAGGGGGCAGGGGGAATCTGCCCAGCTGCCAGCCGGTTAATTCCCGGAGGACTGGGCGAGGCTCATATACCCCCGATTTTGGGGAGGGCGGACTGTGTTTTTCTGATTGGTTCCAGCCCCTATGAACAAAGGTTTATACCTCCCGGCATCAGGGTTGTACAAATAGATATCTGCCCCCAAAAACTGTTCCACCAGCTAAGACCTATTTCCCTCACCGGTGATGTAGCCGCTATACTGGCAAGTTTATTGGAGGGTCTGACCGGGGCTGTGCCGGACGTATCCTGGCAGGAAGAAATAAAAAGGGGCAGGGAATCCCACCTGTCAATCATCCGTGAAGAGGCCCATCTATCCGGAAGTCCGGTTTCTCCCCGCCAAACGGTGGCTCTGTTAAATGATATAATACCGGAGGATGCTTTTATTTCGGTAGATACCGGAGAGTTTATGCACTGGTTTGATCGGGGGTTTATCGCCCGCAGGCAACAGGTAATCATATCTGACTACTGGAGGTGTATGGGCGGGGGGTTACCCATGGGACTGGGCGCCCAGGCGGCTGCCTCCGGTAAAAAGGTGGTGGTGCTGGCAGGGGATGGGGGCTTTATCATGAGCATGCAGGAGATTATAACGGCCGTGCGCTACTCCCTGCCGGTGGCCGTGATCATTTTTAACAACGGGAGGTACCTGCTGGAAGAACACAGGATGCAAAAGGCCGGGATGCTCCCCTTCGGAGTAGATGTCAGCGCGCCGGATTTTGCCTCTGTGGCCACCGCTTGCGGGGCCGGGGGGATCAGGGTTGAATATTCGGAAGAACTTCGTGAGGCCCTGATAAAAGCCATTGAAGCTGACGGACCCTGGGTGGTGGATATTCAGACAGCGGCGGAAAGGCCTTTGTTTATCTGAAAATGGCTTTAAGCTTTATTAAACTCCTGTCTCCTGAATTCCAACCCGCCAGACAGGAGGCTACTTTTGGCTGTCCTGCCATTAATTTTACTGCCCTTCGGCCCTCCTGGACAGGTAAAAGCACTTGCATCCGGCGGTAATTATATGTATAATGATCTAGTCACAAATTTTATAGAAAAATATATTTGATTCCACGGAGAGATGGCCGAGTGGATGAAGGCGCACGCCTGGAAAGCGTGTGAACGGGAAACTGTTTCGCGAGTTCGAATCTCGCTCTCTCCGCCACTTTTTTTAATGAATTGGCCGTGCTAGACGGGGAGCTGGCGGTGCCCTGTACCCGCAATCCGCTATAGCGGGGTCGAATTCCCGCCCCAGGGTTTAGCTTGTGGGGTCTGGCCCCTGTAAGGGGTGTTGACGACCGGGTCTTGCGCGACGTAGACTCCTGAACCGTGTCAGGTCCTGACGGAAGCAGCACTAAGGGATGCACTGCGGGTGCCGCGAGGGCGCCTGGTCCGAGCTACCTGCAGAGGTAACGCCCGGAAGCTATTATTCAAAGGTGGGTGCGCGGCCTGTAATTTTATTGTGAGAGGGAGACATATTGTAAGCGGATATGTCTCTTTTTTTGTGACTAGCGGTAAGCTGTAAGCTCTAAGCTCTAAGCTCTGTCAAAACATAAAGGAGCCACTGGGGCAAGGGCCAACTGCCCTGAAAATAGAGTGCTGAATAAAAGGAAATATTTTTTTTCCGGCGAAAGTAGAAAAAACCGTTATGATATAAGGGCTGACATTAGAGATAAACGGGTAATAATATTTTAGGCAATTGGAAACGCCGCAAGCGTTGCATGATTCCTCTGTGTAATAAAGCTTATAGCTTACAGCTTAAAGCTATTTCAGGTCGGAGGTGTTTAATTGTCTTACCGGGCTTTGTACAGGGAGTGGCGGCCCCGGGGATTTAAGGAAGTGGTGGGGCAGGATCATATTGTACGCACCCTGATTAACGCCCTGAGGAGCGACAGGATGTCTCACGCCTACCTGTTCTGCGGGCCCAGGGGAACCGGAAAAACCAGTATTGCCAAGATACTGGCCAGTGCGGTAAATTGCCGGGAGCCCCGGGAGGGAGATCCCTGCAGACGCTGTAATCAGTGCCGGGAAATTGAGGCCGGCACCTCCATGGATGTGATTGAAATTGATGCCGCATCAAACCGGGGAATTGACGAGGTGAGGGATCTTCGGGAAAAGGTGAAGTTTGCCCCCTCGGCTGGAAAGTTCAGGGTGTTTATTATTGACGAGGTACATATGCTTACCAATGAGGCTTTCAACGCATTGTTAAAGACCCTGGAGGAGCCTCCCGGCCATGCCATGTTCATTCTCGCCACCACCGAGCCCCACCGGGTACCACTGACCATTCTTTCCCGCTGCCAGAGGTTTGATTTTCACCGAATTGGCGACAGTGAGATGACACAACGGATCAGAACGGTGGCCGAAGGGGCAGGGATTGAGATAGAACAGCCGGCGGTCGATCTGATTGTCAGGGCGGCCGAGGGCGGCATGAGGGACGCTCTGGGCATTTTGGACCAGGCTGCGGCATACAGTGATAACAGAGTTGGAGTAAACGAAATTCACGGTATATTGGGAACGGTCAGGGAAGACCTGTTAAAGGATGTCTCCTCGGGACTGATGGGCGGAAAGGCGGGAGAGGTTTTGGTTCTGGTTGGGGATATTACCGACCAGGGCAAGGATCTCCGGGTCTTTTTAAAGGATCTGAACGCTCATCTGCGGGGGCTAATGCTGGAAAAACTGAAATCCACTGGCGTCGGGGGAGATGAAATTGAACGTCTTTCCCGCGTTATCGGCAACCTGTCCAGAGCCGAGCAGGACATGCGCTGGAGTACCCAGCCCCGCATACTGCTGGAAGTGGCCCTGGTGCGGGCGGCAAGACTTTTGGCCACCAGTCAGGGCGCAGGGGATGACGACCGTGTGGCTGAATTGGCAGCCAGGATTAAAGAGATGGAGTCACTGATTTCGGAGCTGTCAAACAGGGTAAAGGACTTTCCCGGAAAAAGGGCCGCCAGCGCGGATCTGCCGCCCGCCAGTGCCCCCCCTGTTACCGCGACGGTTGCTCGGACTTCTTTAGAGGACAGCTCTGCCGGTACTATGTCCAAAGAGGTAAAGTTCGGGGAAGCTGACGGCAGACCAGGGGTACCTGTGGAGGGATCAAGAATTCAGATTACCCCACTACCCGGGTTCCACAAAAGCAAGGTTTCTGAGTCCGGCCAGTTATTTAAAACAATTGATTCCAGATGGAATGATGTGCTGGAGATGGCCCGGAGACTGTATCCCAATATAGCCACCCACCTTACCCAGGGTAAGGGCTGGCCCCTGGAGGTTGAGGGAAACACGCTGACCATTGCCTTCCCCAGGACAGAGTCTTACGCATCACTGGCGGTAATGATATTGGAAAGCGAAACCAACCGGAGGGAATTAACCGATCTGATAAAATCAGTCTGCAAAGAGGATATTCGCCTGCGACTGGTGGAATCCGACGGAAAGCCACCGGAGAAGGCGGGGCTGCCCAAAAAGGTCGTCCACTCTGACGACGTGGAGGCCCTATTTGGCACAGGTGAGGAATCCACCGGGGAAGATTTTGAGGGATTTGACCCCTGATGCCAATTATTTGCCCGGGGGTTGCTTAAATATAAATAAATTATTAAAATGGGAGGTTATCATTATGATGGGCGGAAACATGCAAAAAATGATGAAGCAGGTTCAAAAAATGCAGGCGGACATGGCCAAAATGCAGGAGGAGCTAGCCACCCGCACGGTGGAAAGCACGGCTGGCGGCGGGGTTGTCAAGGTTGTTGCCAATGGCAAGCAGGAGCTTGTTTCGGTTGAGATAAAGCCAGAGGCTGTGGACCCCGAAGATGTTGAGATGCTTCAGGATCTCATACTTACCGCGGTTAACGGCGCCCTAAAGCAGTCCCAGGAAATGGTGGCCAAGGAGATGGGGAAGGTTACCGGAGGGTTGAATATACCGGGGATGTTTTAGTCGTCGGACGTCCGACGACTATCGGGAGGTGATTTTGGATGAATGGCACCGGCCCCATAGCCCGTTTGGTTGATGAGTTTGCCAGGCTACCGGGCATCGGGCCCAAAACCGCCCAGCGCCTGGCATTCTACATACTGGACGCTCCTCCGGAGGTGGCCAGGAATTTGGCCGTTGCTTTGACTGACGCCAGGGATAATATACGCCGCTGCTCCCTCTGCTGTGATCTTACCGACAGAGACCCCTGCGTAATCTGCCGGGATCCCAGGAGAAACGACGAAATACTTTGCGTGGTGGAGCAGCCCAGGGATGTTATTGCCATGGAAAAATCCAGGGGATTCAGGGGTCGTTACCATGTTCTTCATGGGGCCATATCTCCCATGGGAGGGATAGGGCCGGGGGACCTGACTGTCAGGGAGTTGCTGGAAAGGCTGGCCGCCAGTGGTATAAAGGAAGTAATAGTGGCTACAAATCCCAATGTGGAGGGAGATGCCACTGCCCTGTATCTGGCCAGGCTGATAAAGCCCTCCGGCATCAGGATAACCAGGATAGCCCATGGCCTGCCCGTGGGGGCAAGCCTGGAATACGCTGACGAGATGACTCTTTCAAAAGCCCTTGAAGGCCGTCAGGAACTGGGTTAGGAAAACTGTCAGTAATCAGCTCCCAAAGATGCTCTTCTTAAAAGGAATATTATTCCACCACCCCGCATAATCAATAATACAGGCCCAACCGAAAGGATGATGAGCGGTGGAGTGGAAAATGGCTTTTGTTGTTCTGGTAACGCTATTTCTGGTATACCTGGCGGCGGTCTTTATTATCAGGCCCACCAGGCTGATGGTCCGGCTGATTTCCTGTGTTGTGGCAGGCGCGGTAATTATTCTTCTGGCCAATTTAGTCCTTGGCCCAATGGGTATGCGGATTGCCATAAACCCGGCTACTATTCTGACGGTGGGAGTTTTGAATATTCCAGGTGCTATTCTTCTGGTAGTTTTGAATTATTTTTTTGTATAGCCTGTAGCATTGAGTTTGTTATCCCTAGGCATTAAATCACCGGTCTTATTATGCTTTTTATAAGTGAATGCGAAATATTCAAACATTAGAGTAGGTTTATTGACATTTTTCTATTTTGGAATATACTATTTATTAGTATTTTTATAACGGGTTGCAGAAAATTGCACCCGGTTTTGTTTGTGTAAGAGAAAAATTATAAAATTCCAGGAATCGAATACAATAATTAGAATTAAATAATTCCCTTGGATAATTTTTTCCGGGGAGGTGAGGTTTAATATTTTTAACCGTATAGTGGAAGCATATGTAGGAGAATATGCCAGCGGAAAAAGCGAGGTGGCCGTCAACAGGGCGCTGATGCTTTCACGTTTGGGCAGGACGGTAACGCTGGTGGACCTTGATATTGTGGAGCCCTGCTATACCCTGCGGCCTATAAAACTGGAGCTGATAGCAGCCGGAATACAGGTGTTGGCCTGGGAAACCCGGGATACGGAAGGTCTGGGTGAAGCAGGAAATGTAATCAGGGCGGAAAATCGTTGGGCACTGAAGAGGCCTGGCGATATAATCCTGGATATTGGGTACGGTGTGGGGGGATCGCGTACCCTGAACCTGTTGGAAGGGGCCGATAGTGACCCTAATCTAAGGATGGTGGCGGTTATTAATGCCTAAGGCCCATGACCGCTTCGATTGATGATGTTGTAGAGTACGTTAGGGAATTGGGCAACGTAGACATGCTGCTCAACAATACCCACCTGGGTGACGAAACCACCGCAGAAATAGTACAGGAGGGGGCCGCGCTGGTGAGCGGGGCGGCCGGGACCCTGGACCTGCCGGTTTTGGCTACTTCGGCGGTGGAAGAAATAGCCGCCATCATCGGGCCTAAAGATTGCATGGGTAATCAGGTGTGGGCCATCAAGAGGTATATGCCGCGAACATTCTGGTAATTCGGACGTCAGTCCTGGGTATATATTGTCAGATGGTGTATTCCGCCAGGAGGCACCGTCCCGGCGCTGCCTTATGACGAGGCGACTGAATATCAAGGCCTCGGGGATATTTTTTCCGCGGGCCCAGTTTTAGATTTAGGAGGTGTACCTGTTAATGCCAGAAAAACCGATTAAGGGGGACAAACGGTATTTTATGACCGGCAATGAAGTTGTTGCTTATGCCGCTGTCATGGCCAACGCCGACATTATGTACGGCTATCCCATTACTCCCCAGAACGAGATTATGCATTATTGGACCAGGATGGCTCCCAAATACGGAAAGGAGTTTCTCCAGACCGAGGACGAGCTGTCCGCCGGGTTTACCACGGTGGGAGGAGTTTTGGCCGGAAGAAAAGCCTTTACTGCCACCGCCGGCCCCGGAAACACCCTGATGCAGGAGCCTATTTCCATGGCCGAGGCCATGAGGCTTCCCATCGTGGTGGCCGTTCAGCAGAGAGGAGGCCCTTCCACAGCCACCGTTATTTATTCCCAGCAGGAGGTTACCATGACCACCATCGGCGGGAACGGTGAAGGCTTCCGAATTGTTTATTCCACTTCCACCCATCAGGAACTCTATGACTACACCATCAAGGCGTTCAATACCGCCTGGAAGTACCGCTTCCCCACCTTTATACTGGGGGATGGCTATCAGGCCAAGATGAGGGAATCGCTGACCATGTACGACCCCGAGTCCAGGGGCATAGAAATGGTTCCCCCGGAAGCGTACGTGGGCAAGCCCGGGACCCCGGGAATTGACAGGCCCCCCGGACAGTACCGCAACACATACAATGTTGAGGAAGAGCTGGGCGAGGTTGTAGAGCAATACCTCAAGGAATTTAACGCCATTGCTCCGGAGGTTGCTGAATTTGAAAGCCTTGGCACCGAAGATTCAGATCTGGTGGTGTTGTCCCATGGCGTGGTATCAAGGGCGGTTAAAGAGGCCGTAAAGGATTTGAGGGAGGCTGGTGTCAAGGTCGGCTACTTCCGTCCCATTACCCTGCGTCCACTGCCCGAGAAGCAGTTGAGGGAAGTTGCCAGCAAAGCCAAAAAACTGCTGATTGCCGAATCGTCAGTAGGTCAGCTGGCCCGTCTGGTCAAAGACTGCATTTACGGCTGCAGCGCCGAGATTATTCCCCTGTTCAAGCCCGGGGTGGGCATAACCGCAGAGGAAATTACGGCAAAGGTCAAGTCGATAATAGGCTAATTCAGACAAGATGCAGGTAAATAGATAAAAGACTCCAGAGCCTAAAAATACTTAATTTTTTGGATTAAAAAGAGATTTGCTGGTCGTATAAGGCGTGGCAACCCCTTCCCGGGGCCCACAGTCTTTGAGAGATTGAAAGGAGGCTTCAATATGTCTGTGCAGCTAGCCATGCCCAAAAGCTGGCGAGTGGATACAAAGCCGCATAAATTCTGCCCTGGTTGCGGACACGGGCTGGTACTAAAGGCCCTGGGGGAAGCCATAGATGAGCTGGGCATACAGGATAAGGCGGTATATGGTTGCGATATAGGCTGTTCGCTGCTTTCGTGGGACTTTTTTAATATCGACGCTATACAGACTCACCATGGAAGAACCACCCCGGTAGTTACCGGCATAAAAAGGGCAAATCCTGATCTTATTGGTATCGCCTATATGGGTGACGGAGGCGGTTACGCCATTGGTTCCCAGCATCTGGTGAACGCCGCTGCCCGGAATGAAAAGATTACCCTTATTCTGGTTAATAACACCCAGTACGGCATGACCGGGGGACAAATGGCCCCCACCACCATGCCCGGGCAAAAAACCGAGACGTCACCCTACGGCAGGGACCCGGAAAAGACCGGATATCCTACCCAGGGGCCGGAAATGGTTGCCGCCATCACCGGGGAAGGGGCCTACGTGGCCAGGGGAACGGTGGCCAACCCCAGGCAGATGAAGGGATTTATAAAAAAAGCGCTGGAAAACCAGATTAATGGCAGGGGATTCTCCTTCGTAGAGATTCTCTCCACCTGCCCCACCAACTGGCGCACCAACGCCGAGGAGACATGGAAATTCGTGGAAAAGGAAATGACCAAGTATTTTAAAGTAGGAGAAATTAAGGTGCCAGAATCCCGGAATGAGGAGGGGAAATAATGGCTAAGGCGGTTAAAATCATCCTGGCGGGAGAAGGTGGCCAGGGTGTCCAGTCGGTGGCCGAGATTATTGCCGAGGCTGCCAACGAAGAAGGCCGGGAAGCCCTTTACATTCCCAATTTCGGTGTGGAACAAAGGGGTGGAGTTTCGGTAGCCTACCTGCAGATAGGGGACGAGGCCATCGGATCGCCCAAATTTCTTACGGCGGACATAGTTATCGCCCTCAGTGACCGGGCAGTCCACAGGACCAGACAATATGTCGGCCCGGGAACAGTTTTTGTATATGACTCGGGCATTGAGGGTGTGGAGGATGCCATACCCACCAATGCGAAAAAGGTTTTAGCCATACCGGCTTTGCAGGTGGCCAATGAGGAGCTGAATCCCCGGGTCTTTAACATCATCATCATGGGGGCTGTTGTGAAGGCCACTGCGGTGGTTTCGGAAGATCGGGCCAAGGATGCCATTGAGAAAAAACTGGGGTACAAGTTTGAGAAGAATCCCAAGCTCCGGGAACTTAACTTCAAGGCCATTGACCGGGGCGCCGAACTTGTTGCCGCTTTATTGTAGGGGGTGGGCTGGATAATGACACATGCCTTTAAAGAAAGGTCTTTTGAGGTAGAAAAGGGGCTTTGGGCTATTTTCCCCGGACTTTGCAAGGGCTGCGGCCTGTGCATACAAAAATGCCCCAAGAAATGCATGTCCTGGTCGGATATGCTGGGAGTGTACGGCACTCCGTCGGTGGAGATAAACGATGAGTGCATCGCCTGCGGAATCTGCCAGAACGTCTGCCCCGACTGCGCCATAAGCGTGGCCAAGAAAAAGGGAGAACAATAATTTAGGAATAAGGGCAGTTTGAAAAGAGATCGGGATTAAGCATAACCCGGTCTCTTTTTTTTGGTAATCGACGCAGGAAGAAGCGGCGCTATAATGGAATTTATGCTGGAAGTGTCATTTTTATAGCTGTAGGGGGAGTATTCTTGACCGGAAAGAGAAGGGCTTTTATGTTTATTGTGGTATCAGCGCTGATGGCGCCTTTATTGATACTGTTATTAAATGTGATTGTGTTGAGTGGCGGGAAAAAACATGTGGTGGAGGCCGGATCGTTTTCCGGGGCGCACACCGTCATTGTGCCGGGTGCTTATGTTTATCCCGACGGACGACTTTGCGACATGCTGGCTGATAGGGTGGAAACCGCCGTTGAGCTATATGTCCAGGGTAAGGTCAAAAAAATACTGATGACTGGTGATCATGGCTGGGACAGCTACGATGAGGTCAACAGCATGAGAAAATATGCCCGGTCCAGGGGGATTCCGGATACTGATATTTTCATGGACCACGCCGGTTTTTGCACCTACGACAGCATGTTCCGGGCCAGGGAGGTGTTCCAGGTTGACTCGGCGGTGATTGTAACCCAGAACTTTCACCTTCCCAGGGCCGTTTACATAGCCCGTGAACTGGGCATCCCGGCTGTGGGATTAAGCGCCGACCGCCATATTTACGCCGGGGCCGGGGCATATGCTTGGCGCGAGATTCCGGCCAGGGTCAAGGCCTTCGCACAGGTGATTTTCGATGATAAGCCGCGTTTTCTCGGCCCGGTAATTTCCATAAGCGGTGACGGGCGATCTACCCATGACCTTAAGTAATTCCAGACAGATTAAGCCTCTTCGGGTTTAACTGCCAATGTTGATTTTTAGTTCTTAACCCGCCCGCGCCTGGGCGGGTTTTTTTTACATGTAACCCCTGAAGCTAAGTGGGAATACTTTAAGATATCCGTTTTTTATCCGTAGATGTTAAGGGGGTGAGAGCTTGCGGGCGGAACGTGTGACTACCAGATGCATTATCTGCGGCCTTACGGGCATTTATGTAGATGGTCTAAGATTAAGGGACAGGTTCATTTGCCTGTCATGCGAGCACAAAATTGTTAATTCCGTAAGTAATGACCATTCTTACAGTTTTTACATAAATGGGTTGAAGAAGATATGGCGTTGTCCGGGGGCTTGACCGGTAAGGGCCAGAGGGGTTTTCCTGGCCAGCCGGAGTTTGCGATGGGCCATCTCAATATCGGTTTTTATGTGTTTTAGCTTGACCGGGTCAATTCCTGTTTCCCGTGAAACCTCAAAATCCGAAAGGCCTTTTTTCCACGCCTTGATAAGCCGGACCACGTTGGTTCGGTATTTTTTGGATAAAAGTTTATCATTAATTTTATCCGCTTTTTCCACAGTGGGTCATCTCCTTTCTTTAATCTATAGTTTGCATCAATAAAAATGTAATATTAAATTAAATGTTGGTAATAAACTTTAAAACTCTTGAGCTTCTCCTTGAACATGATAAAATTGTTTTTAATTTAGCTTAATGGGAGTTTTATGGATAAAAACCAATTTACAACACCACTGCTGGATGCCCTTTTAAAATATGCCCGTTCTTCTCCGTCCAGATTTCACGTGCCGGGGCATGGCGGGGGGAAGGGCGCTCCGCCGGATTTGGCTGCGGCGCTGGGTGGGGCAGTTTTTTCAATGGATGTCACCGAGCTGCCGGGACTGGATGATCTGAACAGCCCGTCCGGGGTTATAGCCAGGGCGCAAGAATTGGCTTCCCGGGCCTTTGGGGCCGACCGGAGCTTTTTTTTGGCCAATGGGACCACCCTTGGACTGCAGGCCCTGCTGCTGGCGGTGGGACAGCCGGGGGACAAGCTTATTTTGCCCAGGAACAGCCACCGGTCAATAATCGGGGGTCTGATACTGGCTGGCATTGAACCCATTTTTTTGACCCCCACCGTGGTGCCGGGGTTTAATTTCGCTGCCGGGGTGCCGGTTGCAAATATTGGCAGGGCGCTGGCGGATCACCCCGGGGTCTGTGCCCTTCTTTGTATTCACCCCACTTACTACGGCACGACGGGAAATACCGCCGGGGCTTCGATCATGGCCCGGGCCGCCGGAATACCGTTGTTGGCCGATGAGGCCCATGGATCCCATCTGTACTTTCACCCCCAGTACCCCCCCGGGGCATTGGAGGCAGGGTCCGATGCCGCCGTGCAGAGCATGCACAAAACCGGCGGATCGCTGACCCAGTCATCTATTCTACATATTAAGGGGCCTTTACTGGACGGGCACAGGGTGTTTTCAGCCCTGAAACTGATACAGACCAGCAGTCCTTCATATATTCTTATGGCCTCCCTGGATGCGGCCCGCCGGCAGCTGGCCGTCAGGGGGAATGATTTGCTGCAGGAGGTTTTGGAGGTATCTGGTGAAGTCAGGTACCGGCTGTCGGCAATCAGTGGTATAGAGGTGTTCGGAGCCCGGTATCTGGACGGGGATGGAGTGTTTGATTATGACCCGTCAAGGTTGGTGGTGCGGGTAAGCGGAGCAGGCATCCAGGGTTATCTGGCCGCCCAATGGCTGGCCGGCCAGGGTATTTTTGTGGAGCTGGCCGACAGGGATAATATAGTGCTGGTGCTGGGGCCGGGGATAGATCGGGAGGACTGCCGGATTCTGGTGCGGGCCGTGGGTGATTTGGCAGCCCGGGAAGGATTGGGCAGAGCCCTTACCCCTACGCCGGAGATTCCCTGTGCCGGGGCGGCGGTGAAACTAAGGGAAGCCTGGTTTGCCCCATCAAGGCCGGTCAGGCTGGGTGATTCCGCCGGCCGGGTAGCTGGTGAATGGGTGGCGGTCTACCCCCCGGGAATACCGGTTCTTATTCCCGGGGAGGAGATAACCACCGACATGGTGAATTATTTAGTTGAAGCAAGGGAGACCGGGGCTCGCTTTCAGGGCCCGGATAACCCGGCGCTGGATTTTATAAGGGTGTTGGAATAAAGTATGAAATCCCTGAAAGGACTGCAGGGAATAAATGAATAAAAAAGGTTTCTTCATTGTTTTTGAAGGAATAGACGGGTCCGGCAAAACCACCCAGGTGGACCTGCTGTCGAAAGCGCTGACAGGAAAGGGCCGAAGTGTGGTGGTATGCAGAGACCCCGGGGGAACCGGGCTGGGTGAAGGACTGAGAAATGTTTTGCTATACAGCCGGGGGCCCATTGACCCGGTGGCTGAGGCACTTATGTATGGGGCGGCCAGGGCCCAGCTGGTGGCCGAAAAAATACTGCCGGCGCTTCGGGCAGGGTCGGTGGTGATTTCCGACCGCTTCTCCCATTCAATGCTTGCATATCAGGGGTGGGGCAAGGGGCTGGACAGGGGTTTCCTTGAAAATGTAAACCGGTATGCCTGTATGGGTCTGACTCCGGATCTCATTGTTCTTCTGGATATCGATCCCCTGGTGGCCACATCCAGGCATAGACGTCCGGCTGACCGCGTGGAAAAGGAAGGGGCCGCATTCTTACGGCGGGTAAGGAGCGGTTTTTTGGAGCTGTCCCGGGAGAGCCCCGGCCTCTATCTTGTACTGGACTCAACCGCACCTGCCGGGGAGCTGTTTCTCAAGGTTGAGGCTACCATTTACGGTATACAGGGCTTTGGTCGGTGATTTCAAATGGGTCGGAGGAACGAGTCCATGGTTTTATTGAAAGATATTACAGGACATGATGATATTATAAAAAACCTGGGAGGGGCGCTGATATCAGGAAGGGTGTCCCACGCCTATCTTTTTTCCGGGCCCGAAGGTGTGGGTAAAATGACCACCGCCATGGCCTTTGCCGCCGCCCTGATGTGCCAGTGCCCGACGGAGGGTGACGGCTGTGGGGAATGTGACGGCTGCCGGAAGGTTTTTCGGGGCCTTCACCCGGATGTGTCAATAATAAGACCCGATGGATCCACCGTGAAAATAAACCAGATAAGGCAATTGACCGCAGGTGTTCAAATGGGGCCGGCCACTGGCCGCTGGACGGTGAGGATAGTGGACGGCGCCGATCTGATGACGGTGGAGGCTGCTAATTCCATGCTTAAAACGCTGGAGGAGCCCCTGCCCGGAGTAATTATAATACTGGTAGCGGCCAGGCCCCAGGCACTGCTTCCAACCATTATTTCCCGCTGTCAGCATATGTATTTTCAGCCCCTGTTGAAATACCAGCTTGTTCAGGGTATGATAAGGGTTGCGGGAGTGCCGGAGGAAGAAGTTCTTCTGGCCGCCTCACTGGCCGGGGGAAGCATGGGTAAAGCCCTGGGCCTGCTGACCGGGGGCGTTGCCGCCAGGGACCGGGCCTACGGGGTTATTCAAGGGCTGATTGGCGCCCCGGTGGAGGAAATTCTTGCACTGGCCGGGGATTGCGCCGGGAAAAGGGAAGATGTGGTTGTCCTCCTGGAGATGATCATGGTTTGGTTCCGGGATGCGATGTTGTATAATGAGACAGACGGCAGGCACCTGATAAATTGGGACAGAGTAAATGAAATACAGGAACTGGCGGGCTGTTTAACCACCGGTAGAATTTTGGAAATAATAAATGATATAGAGCGGGCCAAAGGCTCGCTGGCAGCCAGCGCCAACATCCAAATTGCCCTGGAGGCACTATTCCTGCGGCTGGCAGGAAAGGACCCGGATGTTGTCCGGCTGGAGGAGGTATTTTAATTTTATGTCTTACTGTGTAGTGGGAGTTAGATTTAAGAAGGCGGGGAAAATATACTATTTCGACCCTGGTGAGATGATTTTTACGGTGGAAGAGGATGTTATAGTGGAAACCGCCAGGGGCATAGAGTATGGCGAAATTGTGGTGGGTACGGCTGATGTGCCTGACGAGGAGGTCGTGGCGCCTCTTAAAAAGGTATTGAGAAAGGCAACCGATGAAGACAAAAAGCAGCTCAGGGAGAACCGGGACAAAGAAACCAGGGCCTATCAGGTGGGCCTGGACAAAATAGCCGCCCACGGGCTACCCATGAAATTGGTCAGTGTAGAGCAGACCTTTGACGGAAATAAAATAATATTTTATTTCACCGCCGATGGACGAATAGACTTCAGGGATCTGGTAAAGGATCTGGCCGCCGTTTTCCGTACCCGCATTGAACTACGGCAGATTGGTGTGAGGGATGAGGCCAAGATGATGGGGGGACTGGGCTGCTGCGGAAGGGAGCTTTGCTGTTCCACCTGGCTTTCGGATTTTGCCTCGGTTTCCATAAGAATGGCCAAGGATCAGAATCTTTCACTGAATCCCACCAAGATATCCGGAATATGCGGCCGCCTGATGTGCTGCCTGAAGTATGAAAACGATACCTATGAACTGGCCCGGGAGGAGTTTCCCGAGGTGGGGAGCCGGGTGGTGACCCCTGTTGGCGAGGGAAAGGTAATAGGTATCAATATATTTAAAAAGACTGTTGCTGTTGAATTGAAAGAGAGCAAGGCAATTAAGGATTTTTCCAGCAATGAAATAACTCCTAAGGGAGCGAGGGGCGAAAATGACACATCCCCTGGGTCAAATGATCAGACAAATGGAAGCAAAGATGCAAGATCTTGCTGCAGATCTTGCAAAAATTAAAAGGTATGCCCAGCTGCTGGAGGCGGAAAATGTCAGGCTGAAGGAAGAGTTGGCCAGGGTTTCTCTGCCAGCCCAGGATAATAGGCCACAGGGTCTGGAAGTACCAGAGGGGCGGGAGCCCCAGGGTATCGAAAATCTGATAAACCTTTATGACCGGGGATTTCATATCTGCAATATATATTTCGGGGGGCTCCGCGGCGGGGACTGCCTTTTTTGCGCGGCCTTTATGCAAAAGGGACAGTCGGTGTCTTCCTGATGGGCGATACCGGTATTCTTTATCTTTGCGCCACACCCATTGGAAATTTGGAGGATATTACCCTCCGGGCCCTTCGCACTCTGAAGGAGGCCGACCTGGTGGCAGCCGAGGACACCAGACACACCAGGAAGTTATTCAGCCACTTTGAGATTCACACTCCCCTGACCAGCTATCATGAACACAACCGGCGCAGTAAGGGCCAATACCTTGTGGAACAGCTTCTGGAAGGTAAGAACATTGCCCTGGTTACCGATGCCGGCCTGCCCGGAGTGTCCGACCCCGGAGTAGATCTGGTGGCCCTGGCGGTGAGTCAGGGAATAAGGGTGGTGCCCATTCCCGGGGCCAGCGCGTCCCTGGCGGCCCTGGTGGTGTCAGGCCTTCCAACTGAGAGGTTTTGCTTCGAGGGCTTTCTCCCTTCCAGGGGAAAGGACAGAAGGGCCAGGCTGGAGGATTTGAAGAGGGAAGACAGGACCATCATTTTTTATGAGTCCCCATACAGGCTTACCGACACCCTTTCAGATCTGGCCCGGGCTTTTGGCAACAGACAGGTTTGCGTAGCCCGGGAAATAACCAAACATTTTGAGGAAATATGGAGGAGCAGCCTGGAGGAGGCTGTTATAAAATTTAAAAAACAGCCCCCCAGGGGTGAGATTACCCTGGTGCTGGAAGGGGCAATAATTTTGCGGTCTGAATTGGACGAAGCCGAAAAAAAGCCCCTCAGCCATGAAGATCTGGCCTTACGGGTTATTGTTCTGGAGGAAAGGGGAACTCCGCGCAAGGAGGCCATCAAGGAAATCTCCAGGCAGGCGGGTTTACCCAAAAGAGAAGTATACTCAGCGTTACTGGCCAAAAAAAATCAGGAGGTATAAAAACCCCCTGAAGATGGTCATTTACCAACTATTTGACCTGTTACACGGCCTTTGAGGCCACGTCAACCATGGCCTGTGCGCATTCCCTGCACACTCGCTTACCTTTGTAATCCTGGATGTCAGCTGCATTCCCGCAAAAAATACAAGCAGGCTCATATTTTTTCAGGATGATTTTTTCGTTATCCACGTAGATTTCCAGGGCGTCCTTTTCGTCAATGCCCATGGTACGCCTTAGCTCAATGGGGATAACTACCCTACCCAGCTCGTCCACCTTTCTTACAATACCTGTAGACTTCATACTATCCCTCCCCTCAATGCAACAGCCTTCGACAGAAATAAACAAAATCAGTGTAACTAAATGGTACCAATGATACCATTAAAAGTCAATAGGTGTTCTAAATTTTGGATTATATTGTATTGTTTTGGACGTATAGGGTAAAACTTGACATAGTGGCTAAAGACGGGTAAAATTACCCTGTTGGTTAAAAAAATTAACATTTAAAGGCAATGAAGGAGAAGAGTAAGCTGGGTAATCCGCAAAGAGAGCGGGGTTAGGTGTGAGCCCGCCGGATCAGACGGCCCAACATGGCTCCGGAGCCGGGCGCTGAAAGACCGTCATCAGAAAAGGCGGTTGTAGGCGCTACCGGGTTGGGACCCGTTACCAGTCTCAGGGTTTACGGATTTTTATCCATACCTGTGGAGGCCGCAGCCGTGAGGCGGCGGCAAAATTGGGGTGGTACCGCGGAAGATACCTCCGCCCCCGGCTTGTTGTCGGGCGGGGGTTTTTATATTTTTAGCTATAAGCTGTAAGCGGTAAGCTTTAAGCTATTGGTTAATGGTTATAGGTTATAGGTTATACTTATTACTTATAACTTATAACTTACAACTTACCGCTTACAGCTATTTCAGAGGGGGAAGAAGTAATAAATGAAAAAGAAAACATTTTACATTACAACGCCTATTTACTATCCCAGCGACAATCTGCATATTGGGCATGCTTATACCACTGTGGCGGCCGACACCTTTGCAAGGTTTATGAGGCTTACCGGCCATGAGGTGTGGTTCCTGACCGGTTCCGACGAGCATGGCCAGAAGATTGACAGGGCTGCCCGGTCCAGGGGCCAGACCCCTCAGTGTTACGTGGATAAAATAGTGGAGGGCTTTAAGCTGCTGTGGGAAAGGCTGGCTATAAGCAACAATGATTTTATCCGCACCACTGAAGAAAGGCACAAGAGGGTGGTGGCGGAAATATTCCAAAGGCTGTACCGCCAGGACGATATATACAAGGCCAGCTATGAGGGCTGGTATTGCACACCCTGTGAAACATTTTGGGTGGAGAGCCGATTGGAGGAGGGAAACTGCCCCGACTGCGGCAGGCCGGTGGAACTACTGAAGGAAGAAAGCTATTTTTTCAGAATGTCCAAATATGCTGACAGGCTATTAAGGCACATTGAGGAAAATCCTAATTTCATACAGCCGGTTTCCAGGCGAAATGAAATGATCAGCTTTATTAAAAGCGGGCTGGAGGATCTCTGTGTTTCCCGCACCACCTTTGACTGGGGCATCAAGGTTCCCTTTGATCCCAGGCATGTAGTGTACGTTTGGGTCGACGCTCTTACCAACTACATATCGGCCCTGGGATACGGCAGCGTAAATGACGAATTGTATAAAAAATTCTGGCCCGCCGACATACATCTGGTGGGCAAGGATATAGTGCGTTTTCACACCATCATCTGGCCGGTAATATTGATGGCAGCCGATATCCCACTGCCCAGGCAGGTGGTGGGACACGGCTGGCTCCTCCTGGACAGCGGAAAAATGAGCAAGTCAAAGGGAAATGTGGTGGATCCCCAAGTGCTTATTGACAAGTACGGGGTTGATGCCATAAGGTATTACCTGTTGCGGGAACTGGGTTTCGGTACTGACGGGCTGTATTCCGAGGATGCCCTGGTAAACAGAATTAACAAGGACCTGGCCAATGACCTGGGCAACCTGGTCAGCCGTACCCTGGGCATGGCAGACAAGTATTTTAAGGGTGTTACCGGCAACCAGGGCCCGGCTGAAGGGCCGGACGTGGAACTGATAGCGCTGGCCTCTGAAACCCCGGGGATGGTGGAGGAGTTGATGGAGAAAAGAGAGCTGTCCAATGCTCTGGGATCCATCTGGCGTCTGGTTTCAAGGGCCAACAAATACGTTGACGAGACGGCCCCCTGGGTTTTGGCCAAAAATCCGGAAAGCAGGGACCGCCTTAATACTGTGCTTTATAATCTAACTGAAACGGTACGCTTTATCACAATAATCACCTCTTCCTTTATGCCCGAAATGGCCCCAAGGGTCTGGCCCCTGCTGGGGCTTGAGGACCGGCCGGATTTGCACACATGGGAATCCCTTACCTGGGGCCGCTTCCCGGTTGGAACTGTGGTCAGAAGAGGGGATGCGCTTTTCCCACGAATAGAGGTATAGTTATTGGTTATAAGTTATAGGTTATAGGTTATAGGTTATAAGTTGAGTATGACAGTCTATCACTTATTACCTATTACCTATTACCTATTACCTATTACCTATTACCTACCACTTATTACCTACTACCTACTACCTACTACCTACCACTACAAAAGCTGGAGGGGAACTTTTTGTCTGACATGATCTTGGTGGATACCCACTCACATATTGATATAAAGGAATTTGACACCGACCGGGAGGAAACAGTAAAAAGGGCTGCACAAAACGGAGTGGCGGTAATTGTCAACGCCTCCTTTGATCTTGAATCCTCCCGCCGGTCGGTGGCCCTGGCAGCTAAATTCGACAATATATACGCCATCGTTGGGGTACATCCTCACGACGCCGCAGAAGTTCCGGAAGGTTATCTGGAGTCTATTGCTGATTTGGCGAAACAGCCCGGTGTGGTGGCCCTTGGGGAAATGGGGCTGGACTATTACCGTGATTTAAGCCCCAGGGAGGTACAGCAAAATGTTTTCAGGGACCAGTTGGCCCTGGCCCGGGAAATGAAAAAACCGGTGGTGATACACGACAGAGATGCTCACGGCGACCTTATGGAAATTCTGAGAAAGGACGGCATACCTAAAAAGGGGGGAATAATGCACTGCTACAGCGGCAGCTGGGATATGGCCCTGGAGTGTATGAAAATGGGCTTTTATATTTCCATTGCCGGCCCGGTGACTTATCCCAATGCGGCCAGGCTGAAAGATATAGCCGCCAGACTCCCCCTGGACAGAATTCTGATTGAAACGGACTGCCCATACCTGACCCCTCAGATTAACCGGGGTAAAAGGAACGAGCCAGCCTACGTAAAATATGTTGCCGAAGAAATAGCCCGCCTGAGGGGTATGTCTGGGGAAGACTTTGCCAGGGCGGCCTCTGGTAATGCTGGACGTATTTTTAACATTAATATACCTAATTTGCAAAATAAATCCAGGAGTGATTGTAATGAGTGAAAACAAAGGGCTGGTGATTGTTTTTACCGGAAACGGCAAGGGAAAAACCACAGCCGCCCTGGGCATGGCTCTAAGAGCCTGGGGCCAGGGCATGAAAATACTGATGTTGCAGTTTATTAAAGGAGGGTGGGTCTACGGTGAATTGCTGGCCTCCGGTAAGCTTGCGGGGCTGGAAATAAGGCAAATGGGGGAAGGTTTTATCAGGGGAGGCGGTCAGCAGGAAGAGGTGCACAGGCAGGCAGCCCGCATAGCTGTGGAGGAGGCCCGGGTGGAAATCGCTTCAGGCCGTTGGGATATGGTAGTATTGGACGAAATAGTGTATGCTCTTGGTTATAACCTTCTGGAAGAACAGGATCTGCTTGATTTGATCGACATCAAGCCAGCCGGACTCCATCTGGTTCTGACCGGTCGCAACGCGCCCCAGTCTGTTATTGACAGGGCTGACCTGGTTACTGAAATGAAGGAGGTAAAACACCCTTACCGGCAGGGTATTAAAGCGCAAAAGGGTGTCGAATTTTAGGGCGGGGTATTGGAACAGTGCTTAATATTTTTCAAGTTGTTTCAACAAAAAATGAGGGCCAGGGAGATAATTGAACCCTGGTCTTTTATTTTTGGCGGAGCTGCTATTGATTCTTATTGACGGATATTGTATTTACGTGTCATTATATGCAAAATATTGTAATGTTTGGCCCCAAAAAAGGAATCCTTAATTTAAAATAGTATATCTTATTATAATAAAATTCGAGAAAAGGAGGTTAATTAGGTAGCTTATTCTATAATGATTGGGAGGGAATAATTTGAAAAAGAAGGCACTGGTTTTAATTGTTTGTCTGGTTTTAATGTTGGTATCAACAGTGGCAGTGGCAAATGTAGACAGTATTAAACTCATGGTTAACGGTAAGGATGTTCAGTCAGATGTGGCACCGCTGATGCAGAATGACCGTGTTCTTATACCAATTCGTGTGGTTGCCGAAGTATTGGGATGCAATGTTAACTGGGACGAACAAAACAATGCCGTTGTTATTACACGGACATCCGGAGATAAATATTTAAAAGGAAAGAACGATGTAAGTCAGGCAAAACCAACCATACATACCAACTTTGTCAAGGCTGCTGACTTGAAGGCCGCCCTTGAAGGTAAAGACGTGGGAAAACATCCACTGGTTGTTGACACAAGACTGCAAAAGGATTTTGATGCCGGACATATACCGGGTGCTATCTGGATAGCTGAAGCTCAAGATATTGCCCAATCTGATAACCTGGCCAAACTTAAGGAAGCTTTTTCAAGCCATGTTTCAAAGGGTGGTAAGAGTGAAATAGTAATCTATTGTTACACTGCGCATACCGCCGGCCTGGCTGCAGGTGTTCTGGGAGCCGAAGGGCTCAATGTTAAAAATCTACGCTTCGGATACTCAATTGCCTGGGAGGGAACAAGGCAGTCTGACACACCGGTTTTTGGACCCAGGGTTGATAAAGACGGCAAGCCGGTTCCTTACCCCGCGCCGGTCGCAAAATAATATTATTATGATAACAACCTTTTGACCCCATTAGGGGTCAATTTTTTTCATCAGCATTAAGAAAAGCTGGGGCCGGTTACCATTCGGGAAAAATGACTGTGACGGTAATAAAAACCCTGCCAATCGAATATTATGGGATTAACAGGCAACTTCCGACAACCTACAACATTCCCGCGGTTGCCGGCAACTCATGCTTAAAGCTGGATATATTTTTTTATGGTTCTGGAAGGAAACCGGGGAAAAAGATAGAAATAATATTTTTGATGGAAATGATATTTATTGTTCATCTCAGTGAAAGTTAATTGGAAAGGGGGAGCAGGTTTGAGTCAATATAGAAAAACCTTGCCTGCCGTCTCTGCCGTTCGTAGGGAGTGGATCATCGCTAGCCTCGCCATTATAACCCTGGTGGGGGGAGCTGTATTGGGTTTTGCCTTAACCAGGAAAACCGTAACGCTTGTAGATGATGGAAAACAAATTACCATAAAAACAAGGGCTGCCGATGTAAAGACACTTCTTCTCGATCAAAATGTGGCATTGGGACCCCATGACGCGGTGCTGCCGGGACAGTCGGAAAAACTGGCGGATGGCGCCCGGGTGGAGATTAGAAGAGCTCACATGATTGCTTTGGTGGCGGACGACGGAAAATCAGCTTTTTACTCGGTAGGGGAAACGGTTGGAGATGTGCTTAAGGAGAAAAAAGTTGTTTTGAATGCAGAAGACATAGTGGAGCCTCAGCCCGATGAAAAGATTACCGGTGACACCGAAATAAAGGTTGTCAGGGTTGTCAAAGAGTCTGAGGTGATAAAGGTGGCCATTGCCTCCGACACCAGGCGGATTCCCAACCATGAGATGTCCAGGGGGATAAGCCGGACAGTCAGCAGAGGTCAAGACGGCGAGGAGTTGCAGACCTGGAGAGTAACCTACCATGACAGGCAAGAGGTAAACCGCAGCCTTACTGACAGGCAAATCACCTCACAGCCGGTTGATGGCGTTGTGGAGGTGGGGACCGGGCAGACGGTTTCCAGGGCAGGGGAGGTAATCAGGTTCAGAGAGGCCCTGGATGTTGTGGCCACTGCGTATACTTACACAGGATATAACACCTCCAGCGGAACCAAGCCGACCTATGGGACGGTAGCTGTGGACCCCTCAGTGATACCCATGGGAACCAGGCTTTACATAGAGGGTTACGGGTATGCCACAGCCCTTGACAGGGGATCGTCCATCAGGGGTAACCGTATTGATGTTTTCCTGGAAACTTCAGGTGAAGCGTACTGTTGGGGAGTAAAACGGGTGAGAATATATATAGTGGATTAGATAAAAAGGGGATTGCCCCCTTTTTTTTGTGTAATTATGGTTAGAATAGGTATATTGAGTTTTTTTTATCACAAGGGTATTATAAAAGGGCTTTATTATATAGATGATTATATCGGAGGATATATGATAGATTTAACTGCTCCGTCGGCAGTAAAAATACTGATGAAAAAACACAATTTCCGCTGCCGTAAAAGTATGGGACAAAACTTTCTGGCAGATGCCAATATAGTAAATAAAATAATTTCTTCGGCCTCGGTGCAAAAGGATGATGTGGTGGTTGAGATTGGTCCGGGGTTGGGGGTCATCACCCAGGCTGCGGCAATGCTGGCTAAAAGAGTTATTGCCCTTGAGCTGGACAGAGGCTTGCCTCCTATACTGGAAGAGACACTGCAGGGGCTTGACAATGTTCATATTGTAATCGGGGATGCCATGGAGACAAATTTTGATAACATGGTTAAAGGTGTTGCCGACCACAGCGGACAATATAAAATTATCGCCAATCTGCCGTATTATATAACTACCCCCTTGATCATGCATCTGATTAAGAGCCGGTTTAATATATCTCTGTGTGTGGTTATGGTTCAGCAGGAAGTGGCCGAAAGGATGGCCGCTTTACCTGGAGGTAAGGACTATGGCGCGCTTTCTGTGGCAGTACAGTATTATACCGAGGTACAATACCTTTTTAAGGTTCCCGGCACGGTTTTCATCCCCAGGCCCGAGGTGGATTCCGCCGTGGTAATGCTAGTAAGAAGGAGTGTCCCGCCGGTGAAGACACCTGATGAGGAGTTGTTCTTTAAAATTGTCAGGGGCTCCTTTGGACAGAGAAGGAAAACACTGTTGAACTCTCTGGGGGCTGCTTTTCCCAGTATTTCCAGGGAAAAGCTCAAGTTTTTTTTGCTTAATGCTGGAGTTGATCCTATTCGCCGGGGGGAAACCTTAAGCCTTGAAGAATTTGCCGGGATAGCCCGGGAGATCCATAATTCTGAGTGGGTAATGACATAAGCCACCCTTATGAAAGGTGATATTTATGTATTTTATCAGTCCCTCCAAGGGCAAGATGACCTTCTCCGATATGATGGCCGACATTGCAGGATACATTACCGGTCTGCCCACATCGTCTTACAAGGTTATTATTGGTTCCGACTCTCAGGTTAAAACCGAAACGTGTTTTATCACGGCTGTGGTGGTGCACCGGCTGGGTAAGGGCGCCAGATATTTTTACAGGAAAAAGATACAGAGAAAAATTAAAAGCCTTCGCCAGAAAATATTTTACGAAACAGCCCTGAGTCTGGAGGTGGGCAGCTTAATAGCCAATTACCTGGCCGAAAGCGGTCTTGACGATTTGGAGGTGGAGATCCACATTGACGTGGGTAAGCAGGGTGAAACCAGGGATTTAATCCGTGAAGTGGTGGGTATGGTTACAGGCAGTGGTTTTCAGGCCAAAATAAAGCCTGAGGCCTATGCTGCGTCCAGTGTTGCAGACAAGCACACAAAATAGCCCCCCGCAAATATGAAAATGGTATGACAAGCCGCCGGAGAGGCGGTTTTTTTTTCAAACATAAATATTAACAGTGTCATATTTATTGTTGTTACCATAATATGAAAAAAAGCTATGAAGGGGGAAAGACTCTTGAGCGCCATAAAAGAGGGAGACATCGTAACCAGGGAATCCTATGGTAACGATATATACTTCAAGGTTGTAAGACTCATTGAATTTGACGGGAAGCCCTATGCCCGGCTAAAAGGTCTGGACCTGAGACTGGAAGCCACTGCCCCGCTGGCAGACCTGCTAAGGGTGGAGCAGATGAAGGTATCACAGTTCTGGCACCAATGTCAGTTGCAGAACCTGGAAAAAATGAAGCAAACATTCGTACGCAGGGATGAGCACCGCAAACATGCCCTGGGCAGGGCTACTAAAAGCAATATCGATGAGGTGCAGAGCTTTGACCTGCCGGGAACTCTGGTTCATATTGACGGGGACAGGGAATACCTGGATATGTGTATGACCAGCTATAAACAACTACAAATAGAGTGTCACGGCTACCATGTAGACGAGGAAAAGCAGGCGGCAAAAGTAATGGATCTTCTGGTTGAGCACCGCCCCGACATGCTGGTACTGACCGGACACGATGGACTAATAAAGGGGGCCAAGGAGGAAGAGTACAGGGATATAAAAAAGTACCATAACTCACAGTATTTTGTTAATGCTGTGAGGGCCGCGCGACTCTATGAAAAAAGCCGGGATGACCTGATAATTTTCGCCGGGGCCTGTCAGTCTCACTATGAAGCTCTCCTTGCCGCAGGCGCCAATTTTGCCAGCTCTCCCAAAAGGGTTTTGATCAATGCCTATGATCCGGTATTTGTGATGGAAAAAGTGGCTTATACATCCATTTATGATCCCATAGCACTGAAGGATGTCATTGCCAGTACCATTACCGGCTTTGACGGAATAGGCGGGGTTGAAACACCCAAAGTGCAATCCAATAATAAATTTAGCGTAAAAGGTATTAAAAGCAACAAATGGGGTAAAAATACAGGTATAGTTATATATACCAGGAGGAAAGTATGCAAGGTAAAGTTAAGTGGTTTAACCCTGGCAAAGGGTACGGATTCATTGAATCCGAAGACGGCACAGACGTGTTTGTCCATTATTCAGCCATAAAGGAAGACGGATTCAAGTCCCTGGATGAGGGACAGCCGGTACAATTTGATGTTGTAACAGGTAAACGAGGTCCTCAGGCGGATAATGTCCTTAAACTCTAAAAAAAGCTCCGGTTAAAAGCCGGAGTTTTTTGTTGCCAAGCCGTGAAAGTATTTAGCTACTACTCTATTTATATTTATGGGCCCCGGAGAGTATGAGGGCCATAATAAATGAATAAAAGAGATAAAACCACGAAATGGGATAATATGGAATTTGACCCGGGGTGGTATCATTATAAATAGCTTACTTGGGATGCTTGTTTTTGAACAGACTAATTTTTAACAGTTTCCTGGTTCCAAAATATGCGGAGGTGATACAGTGGTCAGGAAAGTACTGTACGGCATGATGGCGCTGACTCTATTTCTTCTGGGGGCATATACCCAGGATGCTTTTCGTGTTACACCGGTGGTGACCTCATTTTTTCAAACAGTGGTAGCTTTGGCGGGGGATTTATATTTAAATTTCCTGGCCGGTCATCTTAGTCAGGTTAATGCCGCTTCTGCTGTGGTCGCCCTGGGTGGATTTTTGGCTCTTGTTTCTTTTAAGTACCTATTCAGGACCGGTAGGCTGTGACGGAACTCATTGTTTTGTCCGATTGCCCTGTGCTACCGACAACTGGGGGAAAATTGGTTGATATATTATTAATCCGGAGATATATTTATCGCGATGAATACGCTTTCTTGGCGATAAAAAATTCGGAGGATGTACATGCTTGATAATCAGCTTTATATATTTATTACGGTAGCCGATAAAAAAAATTTTTCCCGGGCTGCTGAATTCTTAAATATGACTCAGCCAGCCATAAGCCAGAATATACATGCCCTTGAAGACTATTACGGGGCAAAATTGCTTGAGCGTTCCAGTAAGAAGGTTGAGCTTAGCCAGGCCGGAACGGTCTTGTACAAATATGCTCAGGAAATATTGGGCTTACACCGGGTGGCTAAAAGAGCTGTGGCCGACCTGGTGGATTTGGTTACGGGTAAGCTTACCATAGGGGCAAGCCTGACTATTGGTGAATATGTTCTGCCCAAAATGTTGGCTAACTTCGCCAGAAAGTATCCCGATGTGGAATATTCGGTTAAGGTTGGGAATACCGAGCTGATCCACGAGCTCACCAGGGACGGCACCATAGACATTGGCCTGGTGGAGGGAGTGATAGAAGACACCCAGTTACAGATAAAGACTTTTCTCCAGGATGAGCTGGTGCTGGTGGCTCCTATTTTACATCCCCTGTCAAAAAGGTCATTTGTTACAGGGGAGGATCTCAGAGAATGTGTTTTTGTAATAAGGGAAGAGGGTTCCGGAACCAGGCTGGCTGTTTCGGAGTTTTTTGAAAAGGCGGGATTCAGCCCTGAAAGGGTAATTACCCTGGGAAGCACCCAGGCCATAAAGGAGGCCGTGGAATCAGGGCTTGGCATAACCATACTTTCCAAATGGAGCCTGCGCAAGGAACTGGCCCTTGGCAGCCTTAAGCCCGTCAGGATTAAGGGGTTGAACATACCCCGCTGGTTTTTCCATATACAGCTGAAAGATAAGTTTAAATCCAGGGTTTGTGATGAGTTTAATAAGTTCATCATGGGAGAGGATTTGCATAAAATTATGGCTGATAACCAGGGGTGGAATGTAACCTGAAAAATGTTTCGAACGGCGGCGGTTTTTGCCGCCGTTCTTATTTTTTATGGCGGAAAATATATTAAAAATAGAGTCGAATACGGAAGTCAGGGATCAGGAGGTGGCCAGGGTATTCCTTATTCCCGTTTTTGAGATTCCGGTTTAATCTTGTTCTGACTCCTGACTCCTGATTTCCGACCAATAAAGTCATCAGAATGAGGAATTTTCTTTTTTTCTTTTTCGTCATACCTGCCCCAGCCTGTATAGGCTGGATTAAAAAATTTTTCCAGGGCGGACTGAATACGGTTTTTGCGGTTTTCCACCGTTCCGAAAAGTTTAACCACTATCATGGAGGATCACCCCTTTTGAAAAATAGTATGCGGGCCTTGCAGATTTGATAACGGGGGGGACGCTAATGGGTGTTGCAGTTTACTGCCGGGTGTCCACCGATGATCAGGCCGACGCCAAGACCATAGAGAATCAGTTGGATTTTGCCCGGAAATATTGTGATCTGCACAGCTTAAAAGTTTATGAATTTTACCTGGATGAGGGGGTAAGCGGATCTGTTCCGGTGGACAGCAGGCCGGCCGGCTCCAGAATGATTGCCGACGCTCTCAGGGGCTGCTTCGGGGCAGTGTACGTGTATCGCCTTGACAGGCTGGCCAGAACGGCGCTGGACATATTAAAGACCCATCAAAGGCTCTGCCAGGCCAGGGTAGTATTGAGGAGCATGACGGAGAACTTTGACACCTCAACCCCCAGTGGAAAGTTTTTCATGACCACCCTTGGGGGCATAGCTGAAATTGAAAGGGAAACTATAGCTGAAAGGATGCGGGCTGGTAAGGAAAGGGCACTGAGGGAGGGCCGCTGGCCCGGTGGGCCGCCGCCCTTCGGCTATGGACTGAGTAATAAGAGGCTTATTATAAATAATAACGAGTCAGACATTGTGAAGATGATATTCAGACTTTATACCGAAGGGGAGATGAGTACAGTCTCCATCGCCCATTACCTGAATGCCTCCGGTGTTCCGTCTCCGATGGAGTCCCGGGGCGGGGAGGCTAAGGGGAGAGGTAGGTGGCACGGTAGCAGGGTGTGGAATATATTGTCCAATTCATGCTATTTGGGGACGCTTCTTTATCCTTCCATTGTGTCTGTGAATCAATGGGAGGATGCCCGGGATATTCGACAGAAGAAAGCTCAGTACTCCCCAAGAAACTGCAATTGGGAGTATCTGCTTAAGGGAATAATCAGATGTGGTATTTGTGGGCGCACTTTCTTTGGTGATGGTTCGGGAAGGAAGGGGAGGCTACATTATTACAGGTGCGCGGGAAATACTTCGCTAAGGGGTGATTCCGAAAAATGCCCTTCCAGGTCTATACGGGCTGATGTGCTTGATCAAATCGTCTGGGAAGATATTTCCGGTTTTTTTCTTAACTGCGTACAGTTTCCGGCTTTTATGAGGTGGAGTACACTTAAACGGAGTTCCGAGGTTATTCAGGAGCATCTGGAGGAACTTAAATCGATAGAAAAAATAAGCCTCTCCAAGGATAAAGAAAGAAAGAGAATTATCCGGCTGCTAAGGAAGGGTGTAATATCCGAGGAGGAAGCCGGGGAACAAATGCTGGATATTTCCACAGAGGCCCGGGCATTGGAAAAGAGGAAGGCTGAGATATCGGTCAAAACACAGGTTTTCCCCATGCAGTCCGGAGATCCTGCCTGGGTTCATCACAGACTGTTGACCTGTTCCTTTCAGGCCAAAAGGGAGCTGGTAAGAGATCTGGTGGACCGGATTATTGTAGATTCATTGACTTATCAGGGAAAGCTGGTCCCCAGGGCTACCGTTTCATATGTTTTTGACGGTTGGCCGGATTGTACTTTGGTCGTGGAAACACGCGGAAAATACAGACTGGGTGTGCCAAAATCTTCCTATTGATGACGGAACCCTTTCCCCACCCTCTGAATATTATGGCAGGAGGTGTGGCAAGGAGGGGTTTTTAAGTGGAAAGATGTATGCGCAGCTTAAGGCGTACCCGGGATTTTTTTCTTAATAAAGAGAATGTTATTGGCGTTGGAGTGGGAATGAAACAGGTTGGTTTTGATCGTACTAAAAAGCCTTCCGTTATTGTTTTTGTTGAAAAAAAGGTTGAAAAGAATAATCTAAGCAGGAGTCAGGTGATACCCCAGGAAATTGACGGGGTTTTAACTGACGTGATAGAGATAGGCAAAGTTCGACTTCTTGACGGAAGAACTGATAAGGCCCGGCCAGCCCACCCTGGTATGAGCATAGGGCATTTCCGTATAACCGCCGGCACCTTCGGGGCAGTGGTACGGGATATAAAAACCCGGGAACTCCTGATATTAAGTAATAATCATATTCTGGCCAATGCCACCGACGGAAATGATGGCCGGTGCGCCCCCGGAGACCCTATTTTCCAGCCCGGTATCTATGACGGGGGAACTGAGGAAGACAAAATTGCCAGTCTTGTAAGGTTTGTGCCGCTTATCCGGTCCGAGAAAAAGGCCGACTGCCCGGTGGCGGCCGGGGCCGCAAAGATAGGCAGTAAGCTTATACATATTTTAAGGCCCAATTATGACCTGCAATTTGTAAAGCGCAGCCGGGGAAGCAACATAATTGACGCCGCCCTGGCAAGGCCGTTGTCACCAGACTTAATATCCACAGATATTCTTGAAATAGGCCGACCCCAGGGAACGGCCACGGTGGAGATTAGCGGCAAGGTGATGAAAAGCGGACGCAGTTCAGGAAAAACAGAAGGCAACGTCACCGCCATAGGAGTATCCCTGCAGGTGGAGCTCAATGACAGCGAGGTGGGCATGTTTTCCGATCAGGTTGTTTCGGATATGATCTCAAAGGGTGGAGACAGCGGGTCCCTGGTGCTGGACGAAAGGATGAGGGCTGTGGGACTTCTGTTTGCCGGATCAGAAAAATATACCATATTTAATCATATAGCAAATGTATTCACAAAGTTGGGAATAGAACTGGTATGATTTTGCTATTGCAGTAAGACCCCCCACAAAGCCGGGGGGTCTTATACAGTTATGGGAGGGGCATGTATGGTTGAAAATAATCCGGGGAGAGCCGGAGAAATTGCCATGGCCCTTTTAGGTAAGGATATTCCTGCCATAGGCCCCAGGCTCAAGTCAAAGACTGACGCCATGTTGGCGGTTAAGGAATTTGTCAGGGCTATAGAAGGGCTTTTAAAAGGTTCAAATCAGCCTTACAGGGTTATGTTTTTGCGGCAGTCTGACGGCAGGTATATGATGGTAATCAAGGGATCCAGGGACACCCTCGAACTATTGCATAATTTTGATGAGCTAACTGTGAAAAGGTTTCAGCGATCCTTTAAAAAAAGGCTGTTTATAATAACGGGCTTTTTTGAGGACGGCGATGATCTGGAGTGCCTGGCCTTAACCGAAGGGCTTGGGGCCGTAATGTATGTTCCCTGATTGGCTGATTATGCCATCACTACGATATTCTGCGCAATAAAGGTTGGCCCGGGGATTCCAAAGGGCCAACCTGTTAACCGCTCCGGTAGGGCGGATATAAGCAGTTGAGAGGGTTGCTTAGATTTTGATAAAGTTAGTTTGCACATATTACCTTATTGTACAAGCTTTGGCGTTAAAGTAACAGGTTGTAATAGAAGGGGAATGTTGTGCGGCATGTTGCCGAATCCCATTATTAATGAAAAATGGGTACGGAGGAACCATGTTTTGGGGTGAATCCCGGTTCAGCAGGCAGACGTCGGACGTAAGACGTCGGATTTTTGCAATAAATTGCAGCAGATTTACATGCAAAACTGACGACTGACGACTGACGACCGATGACTTAACCGGGTAGGTTTTATCTTTTTACCGAACCCGTCAGCTAACTCCGGAGGCACAAAAAGAAAGGGGTATTTTATGAGTACCAAAAGAATTCTGTTTACCGGATTCCTTGCTGTTTTGTTATGTCTCTGCCTGGCTGTGGCAGCCTTTGCTGAGGTGCCGGCGGGTGAGATTGCCCAGGCTGGGGAGACAGTTTTGCAGCAAATTGATACCGTCAATACTGATGCCGAAAAGGTTCTCCTGCCTGTAACCGAATCCAGCGCAAACAACGTTGAGGAAAGTGAGCCGGCCCAGGCCACGGGCAGAGGGGATCAGGAAGTTCCTATGTTGGGACAGGCTGTTTCCCATGAATCAGCGGACCCGCAGCCAGGACATCCCGGAGAAAACCCTGTGATGGGTGTGGAGTCTGCATCGCTTTCGGCGGAAGAAAGTCAAATGGCAAGCCTGGTTAATCAGGAAAGGGTTGCTCTGGGTCTTGGCGCCCTAAGCCCGGATGCCACCCTGGTAAAACTGGCCAGACTTAAAGCCCAGGATATGGTGGACAACCGGTATTTCGATCACAATTCACCAACTTACGGCAGCCCCTTCGACATGATGAAGAGGTTCGGTGTCAGTTACAATTTTGCCGGTGAAAACCTGGCCATGGCAGGGTCGGTTACCAGTGCCCACAAGGCATTGATGGAGTCCCCAGGCCACCGGGCCAACATTTTAAACAAAAATTATGACCGCGTGGGAATAGGTATTGTGGTCACCGGCGGATACCGGTACTGCGTACAGCTTTTTACTGGTGGTCAGCGGGAAACCGCCGTCCCGGCGCAACCCCAGCCAACGCCTACACCTACACCTACACCGGCAACACCAACACCAACACCAATACCAGCACCTACACCGTCACAGCCCAGTCAGCCAACTGACCAAAACGGGCTTTCAGCAGAGGAATCCCAGCTGTTTAGCCTGATTAATCAGGAGAGGCAAAGGGCCGGTGTGGCTTTACTGGCTTCAGATGCCCAGCTTTTTAAAGTCGCCAGGCTAAAGGCCCAGGATTTTGTTGATAACAACTATTTTTCCCACACCTCTCCCACTTATGGCCCGTACCGCAGCATGCTGACCAGGTTTGGGATACAGTACGTCAATGCAGGTGAAAATCTGGCGGCCTCGTATTCGGCCTCCAGGGCACATACCGCGCTGATGGCCTCTACGGCCAACAAGGCTAATATTCTGAACTCAGGGTACAAAAGGGTGGGTATTGGCATAGCCGTCAAAGGCAGTTATAAATATTACGTGGAGATGTTTGTAGACGGAGGAGTAGCTCAGCCACCTGCAGGAGGCGGGATACAGCCGCCAGCCCAGCCGCCGGTCACTCCGGGTGGCGGAACAGCCGGCACTACTGCCGGCCTCACCGCTGATGAGCAAAAAATGCTGGATTTGGTGAACTCTGAAAGGGCCAAAATGGGTCTGTCTCAGCTCAGTCCCAATCTGAAAGCTACCGAGGTGGCCAGACTGAAGGCCAGGGATATGATTGCAAAGAACTATTTCAGTCATACCTCACCCACCTACGGAAGCCCCTTTGATATGATGAAACAGTTTGGCATCAGCTATCGTTACGCTGGTGAAAACCTGGCCGGAGCGCCCAGTACAGATATAGCGCACACCAACCTGATGAATTCTCCGGGCCACAGGGCCAATATACTAAATAGTAATTACAGGGAAGTGGGCATTGGTATAGTGAACGGGGGACCCTACGGAAAAATGTTTGTACAGATGTTTATAGGCTAAAGCATATAAAAAAGTTGGGAGGTGCACATCATCTCCCAACTTTTTTATTATAATCCAGAATATGGATCAGTGAAATTTTCAATAATGTAACTTATAAGTTGTATAGTCCGGGATTTTTAATTGCTTACACCCTTATGGGTGTTTTTGTTTGATCTGGAATAAATTTTTTTCTTTTCGACACCGCGCCTGTTATTTTTATAAATCAAGATAAATATATATAAGTGTGCAGTTTTTGTTCGGAAGGTTATTTTTGCCTGTTTTAAAAGGTTATGAAAGGAGGGTAAGTTTGCTACTTTTTAATACGGCCTGTCAGTCAGCTTTGCACATTTTAGGAGGCACTTCAATATATATATATAGAACGGCTATATATAGACCAGCCTTGAAAGGAGGAAGAATGAATGGTTGGAACTGTAGCACCAGGCACAGAAAGGCTTCGGGTCAATCAGGTAGTCAGTGAGAATACTACCCAGACAGTTGTGCGGGGAACTGTCTCAGTACCAGATCCCAAGCCGGATGTTGAAAAGATCCTGTCCACCGAGAAGTCGGCCAAGGTTAGAAATGTAGAAATAGTACCTGACAAGGTTATTGTAAATGGTACCCTGAGCCTGCAGATAGTTTATGTGGCCTTTGTGCCCGCCCAATCTGTCCACAGCATGCATCAAACAATTAATTTTACCACCTTTGTGGATGTGCCTGGCGCTCTGCCAGGGATGGATGTGGATGTTGATGTAACGGTGGAGGATATCAGTGTCACCCGTCGGACCGGTCACCCCAGAGATTTTGACGTAGCAGCGGTACTGGAGGTATCTGCCAGGGTTAGTGATGTCATGGATCTTGATGTGGTAACCCAGTGTCCTGCCGGATGCACCTGCGAAACCGAAGAAGTGACAGTTGATCAGCTCATGGGCAGCAATCGGCGTCAGGTGATGGTCAGTGATGAATTTGACGTGCCGGACGCCAAGCCCCCTGTGGAAAAGGTGCTTGATACCGATGTTAAGGTTGAAACCACCAATACCAGGGTTCTAAGAAACAAAGTAATTGTGGAGGGCACCGCCACAGTAACAGTAACCTATGTGGGAATGCTTCCGGAACAACCGGTACATAGCTTGCACCGTACCTTTAAGTTCAGTGATTTTGTGGATGTTCCGGGTGCAACCCAGGGAATGAACGTGAGAGTGGACACCAGGGTGGAAAGTGTAGATGTGGATGTATCAAATGCCAAGTGTGACCGCCTTAGGGTGGATATGGTATTGGGTATTACAGCCAATGTTGTTGAGCCCCGCACAGTACAGGTTATCACCGAGCTGAACGACTGCCCCAATGTTAACCCAACCTTCACTGAACTGAAGGTTGAAAGTTTGGTTGGTGAAAATTCAAATCAGGTGATACTCAAGGATACTTTTGAAACGCCGGATCCCAAGCCTGATGTGGAAAAAATTCTTGATACCACTGCCGATAAGGTTACGGTTACAGACACAAAAATAATTAAAGACAAGGTCATAGTCAGCGGATATGTTGACACTCAGATAGTCTATGTGGCAGCCGAGGCCGATCAGTCGGTGCACGCGATGCACAGGCGACTGCCTTTCCGTACCTTTGTGGAGGTAATGGGGGCCCGGGAAAATGACGATGTTGATGTTGAAGCCAGGGTGGAGTTTATCACGGCCAGCTCCAAAGGCTGCGAAATAACCATTGAAGCTGTACTGAAAGTGACAGCCAGGGTAACCCAGACACTGGAGAGAGAGGTTCTTACGTCGGTTTCCCCGGTAACCACAACCCCTGTTCCCACAACGGTATCACCGGCAACGACAACTCCTTGCCCCCCGGGATCTACCTTTGAGTACATTGTAAAGCAGGGGGATACCCTTTACAGCATTGGCAGGAAGTATGGAGCTACCCTCAATGAAATGAGAGCGGTCAATACCCAACTCCCGGATGTTAACAACATCAGACCTGGAATGGTTGTAAATGTTCCCTGCGTGGCTATGGGATAAGAAAAATTAAAATATAGGAGGTTTAAGCATGCCCATTGAATTTGTTTTCACCGAGCCGGAACAGGTCAGGTGCATGAAAATCAAGGTCCCGGTAGTACTGGCCGAAGCCGAGGCCCAGATAGTGGTGGACACCACCTTTTGCCTGCCCGAGTTGGCCAAAAAGGTGGATCATATCGATGTTATGGTGCAGGGGCTGGAAGCCGATCCGGTCTTTGTCCATGAAAACGAATCGTCCTGGAACATAAGCATGGCTAAAAAATGGCCCCATCACTTTGAAAAAGCTCACGCCGGCAGGGCCTTCGTTAAAAAGGTCATCGTGCATGGCATACTGCACAAGCAAATTTACTATGTTAACATGGAGGATGCTGTAAAGCACGTGGGAGAGGATATTCCCTTCACCAAGACCTTTGATCTGGCTGAGCCCGAGCCGGTTATCGATGTGGACGATGTGGAAATCCAATTTCACGGGTCCAGGGCAGATGTCACCTGGGATCTGGTCAGGGCCAGCAGGCTGCAGCAGACCGGAGTTATCATCGTAAGAACCAAGGTAGTAGAGCAGCGCCAGATTTTTGTTCAGGTGTGTCCTTCTCCGGAAGCGTGCCCCAAGGGTGTCAATGTGCTGCGTGACCCCGGTTTTGAGCAGTGGGTAGGAGATACTCCGCTCCTGTGGGGCGCCACCAACGTGTTCAGGGCTCCTGGCAGGAATGGAGGCTTTGGAGCAGGTTTGGGTTTTGTCCCCACCGTTCCGTCGGCTGTGTTCCAGACCACCAGGAGGGTGCTGCCCAACAATGTCTACCGCTTCTGCTTCTGGGCTCAGAGGCAGGTAATACTGCCTCCCAACTGTGATTTCACACTGGAGGCAATGATAAGTTTCTTTGACGCCCAAAGCAATCTGGTTGATACTGTCACACAGTCCTGGGATGACTCACAGGTTCCCACCACCTTCAGGCAGTTCTGTTTAGATACCGGACCGGTTAGTGAAAATGTCAGCTACGCTCTGGTGCGGATTGCGCTGCAGGTGGATCCCACCGCCCCAGCACCCAACAACTGCCAGGTGGTTGTGGATGATGCCAGCCTTGTATGCACAGGCGGCTTTTAAGAAGTCCAAAATACCGTGAACAAAAGCTGTTTCCGCGGGGAACAGCTTCTTTTTTGGGATTTGTTTGTTTTGTCAAATTTGAGGGGGGCTGATTTTGGCTGAAGAAGAGGTAAAATATTCAGGCATGGAGGAAACCCTTTTTAAACTGCTGAAAGACGGTGGGACCGCTGGGATGGAACCGGAAAATCTGTTGGTTTTACTGAGCCTGGTAAACTTGATGGGAATTGTTAATATTATTGGGCACAGAGCAGGAATAAAGGGTGCAGATTACCAATCGGCTGAAGGCGGGACAGAAGGGGTCCGTTCTAAGGAACCAGAGAGCAGGTCCGGTTCAAAGGGACCGCCTTTTGACCCGTCTGCTCTCCTGGGTATTCTGGCGGGTAAAGAGGGTGCTGGTGCAAATCCAGGACAGTTGGCGGATTTATTTAACCGGTTTATGACTCCCCCTTCCGGGAAACCGCCCGGGACTGCTGGAGATCAAATAATGGATAAAGATAAAGTTGGGGGTGCTGTTCCGGCGGCCAGGGGCAAACCGTAAAAAATACAGCAGACAAGGCCCGCCAAAGTGGCGCTCCCCCGGGAACTCAAATCATATGGCTGTTTCCCCGGAGGGTTCCGGCCCATTGTCTGCGAGGCTGATTTCATTGTTTGACGCCGCCGGTTCATCCTTTGCAGGCAGGGGAGTGACATCTTCTTTTGATGTTGCCGGCCTTGGGGGCGTACCCTGGTGAACGATTTTAGTGATGCCCTCATGAAAAGCTTCATAGCCGGTTCTCATAGACTGCATAGCGTCTCTTGCCGACTGTATAAGGGTTATCATATCGTCCAGCATTCTTTCAAGATCTTTCCCGGAATGAGACATTGCAAGCAGCACCGGAAACAGAGCGGGATGGGGGCCGTTTTTCTGTGGCAATTTATTAACCTCCTTGGTGTGAAGTAAATTTAATTAATTCCATGTTATGGAGTAGAGGTAAAATTTGTTACCCAAGTTAAAGGGAGGCGTCAAAATGAGTGCTGAAGCGCCAGGGGGATCCCGCCTGGAGGATATAATGTTTCGTCTTATTAATTACCAGTCAAATGAAAGTGTCGATCAGATAGACACCATGATCATGCTGAGTCTGGTCAATCTGATGGGAATTTTAAGTGTTATGAACAAACAGCCCCTGGGAGGAGCTACTGCCGGTCCTTTAGAGGATCCTGCCATTTCATCTCTTCTTGGCATGCTTTCCCAGGGGCAGAACCCTCAGATGTCCCGGGGAGGGGCTCCCGGAATAAACCCTGCATTGCTGCTAAGCCTTCTTGGCCCTCAGGGACAGAGGCCCGAAAATGCCCTTTTATTGGGATTGTTAAGCAGCATGATGCAGCAGCCTCCTCCCCCGCTGCCACCAACCCGGCAAACTTCAGAAAAAAAGGAAAGACCACCGGAGTTACACCGTCAGGATCAGTCTGAAAAGGCTCCCGAAATAGATTCGGGAAGGTTGCGCAGACAGGGTAACCCTCTTTCATGGAATGGGCGGCTGGGGTGAAATAGCTATCAGAGCTGTCAGCTAAAAAATGCCGGGAGAACTCATAGGAGAAAATACTCTTCTTTCAATGCTGATGCTGCTGGCTGTATGGGAAACAACTCTTAAAAAATGTATATAATGTTGGTTGTACAGCCAAAATACCCCCATAGAAAAAATGGGGGTGATTTTTTGAGTTGTACTGTCAGAACGTCTTTCCGGGTGGGGGGTTTAAAGGACGACAGTGGCCGCAAGGAGATAGAACACAACCTGATACAAATAGACGGGGTTCGCCGTGTGGCAGTATCCATGCAGGAAAGTACTGTAAACATAGAATTTGAGCCAGGAGTAATCAGGGAGGAATATCTTAAAAGAACATTGGATTCCCTGGGTTACTCGCCTTATATCTCTTTCGACAAATAAAAACAATCTTGTTATAAGGAGTAGTAGCATCGTATGAGTGCCCGATTTCTGGCTCTTATTATTGCAGGCTTTTCCGGAATCACCATGGCTTTGCAGGGCACCTTAAACGCGGCCCTTAGTAAGGTGATAGGTATTTTGGAGGCAACCTTTGTGGTTCATCTGGTGGGCCTGATTTTTGTGTCTATTCTTTTATTTGCCTTCAAACTGGGTGATGGAAAACTGGAACTCTTTAGCCGGGCCCCTCTGTACTACTATCTGGGGGGTATACTGGGTGTAATTATTGTGTACTGTGTAATGAAAAGCATACCAGAAGTGGGAGTGGCTCCGGCCACCACTGCAATAATACTGGGACAGGTGCTTACCGCCGGGCTGATTGATCACCTGGGACTGTTCAGCATGGAAAAACTCTGTTTCAGCTGGTGCAGGATTGGCGGAACATTGCTTATGGCCAGCGGGGCGTGGCTTATACTACGCAGATAAATTCTGTAATGTTCAGGGGATTATAATCACTTCACCGGGAGTAATTAAATCAGGATTTGAAAGAGTATTTAGTCTTACAATCAAATCCATTGACACCCCATACTGGCGGGATATTTTCCAAAGTGTATCCCCGGGCTTGATTACGTGTTTTCTTTTTCCCTCAGACGTAACGGTGTCCTGGGAAACTGGATTCGATTCGGCCGGGCCGTCAGTTATAGTTACCGGGGTGCCTATTTGTATTTTGGGGAAAAGCGCTTCAACATCAGAGTTGTGCATTCTGATACAACCGTTTGAAATAAATTTTCCAATGGAGGAGGCGTTATTGTTTCCATGTATTCCGTAATTTCCACCAGGAACGTTAAGCCCCATCCACCTTGTTCCCAGAACGCTTTTCCCGGGGTTTACAATTTTATTGACCACCTTGTAGTTCCCCAAAGGGGTGGGGGTGGAGCTTTTTCCAACCGCCACCGGGTAAGTTTTTACAAGGGTGTTTCCGGACATAAATTTTAGCCTGCGGGCCGACCTGATTATAACAATGCTGGTTCCGGATTCCACCGTTGTCGTGTCTTCTGCCATTATAATCACTCCCCTTAAGTAAAGCCTTTCAGAATAATTTATTAAAACTGTTTGGGGGATGTGATTAAAAGGTTTTTATTAAAAATTAAACAGGAGCGAGACTAAACAAGTTGTTTAATCTGCACTCCTGTAAAAATATTGTTGGTTTTCCAACTACCCCCTGGGGGCGAATGTTTCGCACATTGTGTTGGCAGACTGCGAAACGTTTTTGTTAACCGTGCTGGAAAGAACCTCAATTCCTTCAGCGTGGCATTCCATGTTCCGATTGTACATGCACTCCTCAACCTGACAGCGAGATACTTGCGACACTGAATCACCTCCTCTTTTCTAGATTGCCCCCATAAGACCGTGTTATGCTACAAAAAAAATGGTGTGATCAGGTAAAAAATAAAAAACAATAGAGGTTAAAATTATGGAGTTCGGTTAAAAAATGAAGGGATATGTTGCTTCGGGTGGTATAATTATCTATTAGGCCTAATTTTAATAAAGAAAATACACTTATAAACAAAAGAAGGTAAATATTACAAAAATGAATATCAAAGCCCAGGCAAAAATAAATTTATTTTTGGATGTGCTGGGGCTGCGGTCGGACGGTTACCATGAAATACTGACGGTTATGCAGACCCTAGAACTTCATGACATTCTGGCGGTTGAAGCCTCCCCGGAAGTTAAGCTTCAGGTGGAATGCAGTGATCCAAAGGTTCCTTCCGGCCCGGGAAATCTGGTCTATAAGGCGGCAGACCTTATGCGCGAAGGGTACGGCGGGTCCGGGGCCAGAATTTTTATCAACAAGAATATTCCTTCTTCTGCCGGTCTGGCTGGAGGGTCCTCAGACGCCGCGGCGGCTTTAAAATGTTTAAATACTGCCTGGAATCTCCATATCAGTCCGGGCGAGCTATTCAGTCTTGGTGAAAAAATAGGATCGGATGTTCCCTTTTGCCTGATGGGAAATACCGCCGTAGCCAGGGGAAGGGGCGAGATACTGACTCCTTTGCCGCCATTTTCAGGCGCAGGGGTGGTGCTGGCCAAGCCTTCCTTCGGCGTTTCCACCGCCCGGGCGTACAGCCTTTACGACACACTGCCGCCCGTGCCGGAAAGGGATTTAGGCCCACTGGTCAGGGCCATGGAGAACAAAGATGTTGCTGCTGTAGCCGGATTGATGTACAATGCGCTGGAAAGGGTTACAATATCCCTTTATCCGGAAATAATGAACATAAAATATGCTCTGATGGAAGCCGGGGCAGCCGGGTCCCTAATGACAGGCAGCGGTCCAACTGTTTTCGGGCTGTGTTCCGGCCCCGCTGAAGCTATGGCAGTGGCCTCCCGCCTGAGGTTGCCGGGTTGCAAAATAATTGTCACTTCCACCGTTTAAAAAAACTAAATAAACTATTTTTTATGTTTTTTGGTAAGTGAATTAAGTGTGCTTGCAGTGTTTCCGGGTAGGAATTAAAATAAAGTTGGAGTATAGTGGTAGTAGGAGGGAATCTACATGGAGCAGCCCAGGTTGGTCCCGATAAGGCTGGACAATTATAAACCCTTGCGGGAAATGGTGTTTGAATCTTTAAGGGAAGCAATTATTTTAGGCCGGCTTAAACCTGGCGAGCGTCTGATGGAAATGCAGATGGCAGACGAGATGGGGGTAAGCAGGACACCCATCAGAGAGGCTATCAGAAAGCTGGAACTGGAAGGCTTTGTGGTGATGATTCCCCGCAAGGGAGCCTACGTTTCGGGTATATCTGTAAAAGATATAGTTGATGTGTTTGAGGTAAGGGCGGCTCTGGAGGCCCTGGCGGCAGGCCTGGCGGCCGAAAGGGTGACTGACAAGGAACTGGAGGAATTGGAAAGGTCTTTGGTACAAATATCCGAACTTAATGATAAGGCGGATATTAACGCCATAGTGGAGATCGATACCATTTTTCATGAATTAATATATAAGGCTTGCCGCAACGAGCGGCTGGTTCAGATGATAACTCACCTGAAGGAGCAGATACAGCGATTCAGAACCACATCCCTGGCCCAGCCGGGTCGGACGAAGGACGCCCTGGGAGAACACAGGGGAATTGTTGAGGCCATTAGTGATCGAAATATTGATATGGCCCAGCTTCTGGCAAGGGAGCATGTGGAAAACGCCGAGCAAAGTCTTTTAAATGCACTCCGGGAGGCAAAGTATTAGATGGTAGATGCGCTGGTTCTGGCGGGCAGCAGGAATGACGGCCCTCTAAAGCAATGCAGCTCCGTTCCCTACGAGGCCATGATCACCATTGGCCGCAAAACAATGGTTGACTATGTCATTGATGCCCTCAGAGATTCCAAAAGGATAAATAGGATTGTAGTTGTTGGCCCGTCTGATATTTCCGGCTTCTGCACCCGGTCTGATGTATCGGTTATAAAGGCCGATGGAAATCTGATGGAGAATGTTTCCAGGGGGGTAGCCTGTCTGCCGGGTGCAGAAAGGGTATTGCTGTCCACATGCGACATTCCGCTTATTACCGCCCAGGCCATAGAAGATTTTCTGGACAAATGTGGCGACAGGTCAGCCCAGTTTTACTACCCGGTGATTCCCAGAGAAGTGGTGGAGAAAAGATTCTGCCATACCAAAAGGACCTATGTAACCCTAAAGGAAGGGGACTTCACCGGAGGAAACCTTTTCCTTATTGATCCGGGGGCCGTGAACAGGTGCAAGGAAATAGGCCAGCAGCTGATTGACGCCCGCAAGAGCCCCATTCGGATCAGCAAGTTGATGGGGGTTCTTTTTCTTCTGAGATTTATGATGCGCATGGTTTCACTCAGGGAGGCCGAGGAAAAGGCTTCGGATTTACTGGGCATAGCTGGGATGGTGGTGGTCACCACC